>Ga0214545_1003591_pt1 | contig 29462 bp, 16 predicted proteins | sample CNSS4metaG_FD_160064 | JGI IMG/M metagenome (GOLD analysis project Ga0214545, IMG submission 160064) | Root nodule microbial communities from cowpea collected in UCLA plant growth center, Los Angeles, California, USA - CNSS4 | ecosystem: Host-associated > Plants > Roots > Nodule | place: USA...
TATAATTCACAGATAAAATAAATAAAGGATAACTGTGATAAGAAAGAAATGACTAGTAACAAAAATAACAATAAGAAAGAACATGTATCAATAGCAAAATTTCTAGTTCATCATAAAATTAATCCCTTTTTAGTACTAGTATTAATTAAACTAAATTATACGACTTATTTAAAATATAGTTTTATAACCAAACCAACTAATAAACCATTTAAAACATCGATTTTAAGTTTATCGGTCGATTAGGAATTAAACCATGGTCAAAATAATATTAATAATTACATTATATAAAATAACATTAGAGAAATACAATATTATAATTTAATAATACTAAAAGCTAAAATAACAAGTTTTATAAGTTTTTTAACAATCAAAATGGTAACAAAAATAAAATATTTCATAATCTTTGAATTTAAACCTCAAGCATATTCCTAATTTCTATTCTTTTTTTTTTTATCAGCAAAGCCTAATTTTATATTCTATGGCAAAATTAAAATATTTTTAAAATGCATTAAACAATGGTAAATCTGTTTTTTAGATTTTTGATCAATTTAACACTGTTTCATGTCAATATAAGTTTTATGGTTGAAAAAGCAATGGTGAAATGAGGTTGACACCAATGCCAAATGAAATTGGATGTGGTTAAACCATATCTGCTTAGATGAAGGATACAAAATTTTCCATTCTAATAGGTGTGGTACATTCCAAACAAAACTGTTAATCCAAAATACTGCACAACGTTATGAACATGAAAGTTAACTAATGTACAAGTCATCCTAAAAGGCGAGGGTGGCCTGAGAACAGAGAAAAAGTTTATTTATATACCAGTGTGAATTATGAGCTCCGCTGCAGCACCCATTGTACCTATCCCACCAACGCCCAACAGAGCAAGTGCAAGCTCCTCCTCGTTCAACTGCCTCAACCCATTGCTCAGTCTCTTCAACACATGCACATCTACTTCCAGCACCCAGTTAGGTGTGCAATCTACCATCAAACTCACAAAACCTGACACATAGGCACGCCAAGTAGCTGAATCACAGCCCAGTGATATCTTACCATCAAGTGCACTCGCCAGAAACTCCATGTGGGTACCCAAAACCTTCGGACGTCGCTTTGAAGCTGACGATGACGAATCAACTCCCCAAGCAAAGGCACCACACAGAACTGCAAAGTAAGCAAGTGCATATCCACCAAGCATTGCAACCATTCCACCACACTTTTCTTCCTGGTCAAATCTCTGAACAGATATAAACCAGGATGGCAAAGTTTCTTTTATTAGTAATTGAACCAGCGTCAACCCCCCTGATATCCAAACTAAAGAGGCCCCAAGTGCAGCAGCAAGCTTCACCCGAGTCATTGATGCTGCAAGTGAAGTCTGTCCATATCTTATGCCATCTTTGGTTGCTTTCAACTTTTCCAATCGCCCCCTTAGCAATCCACTGCATACAATTTCCCTCACAGAGTGCATTAAGATGGAAACAATTTCTTCTGTTAAGAAAACAATATCTCTGATTGACCGATAAGCACGTAAATAGAGGATTCCTGGAGCAACAGGGCAAAGCCCTCCGCATAAATGGTACTTAAATCCATGTCCTAGTAGGGCTCCAACACCACCATTGCTTGAGATAGGAGAGGTATTCGTACCCAGGGTAGCTGTGAAGCAACTTCTTAGAAGTTGAACAACCGCATCACTGTTGTGAAGGAAGACAGTTCTAGATGCTGAGAAGATGAGAAAGTCAGTCCAACGTTTAGCCTTTAGGGTCCACAAGGAAGCCACAATTGGCATGCAAGGCCATGGACAACCTGCGGCGAGGCTCTCCAATGTTTGGCCTGCCAAATTAAGAAAACGCTCTGATGCCTTGTCAACTTTGTAGGTTATGGTAAGGCTTGTGAAGGCAGCCAAGGGCAATGGAAGTGTGGCAGGAGAGCTGTCTCCTATGAAAACGAAGACCATTGGTCACAATACTAATAAACAAATTAATAATAGCGTTGGGAGACAGAGAAACATGGAGGAAAACATTAGCTAAACGGCAGTTGGTATTAATACTCATGTAAAAAACAAACTTAATAGAAATAATTGTAATGAAATGTGAGTTAAAAATGTAAATTTTCTGCGCTGAAAATGCATTAGAAATCGGAATCTCAAAAAGTTCATACAATTCAGGGTCATAACAATGAGAAAACCTGAAGCAAGGCTAGGCACATCAACACCAGTTGCAGCCAAAATTTTCCTGATCTGTCCCTCAACGTTCAGTAGATTTGCAGCGGGGCTAGGCCAGTCTGTTCCATTCATATATACAGGTTTCCAAACTCCTCGAGTCACTTCAGCAGAGAAGTAACTTATTATGGTTGCCAGAGATGCAGGAAGAAAATCAGCTAAATCTTTAAGACCTGATATTAAGAAAAGCATTTTGGTATTAATCGATTAAGGAGAATATACATAAACAAGAATTTGGCTGCTTTAGCTATATTTGGAGGTAAATACATGACCAAGAATTTTGAGACAGACATACTTTCGAAGTATGCATGCTAACAGTCAGTAAGATTTTTTTTGTAATTTAGGAATCACAAGTTGAACAAGTTATTCCACTGGATTTTATCCGATCAAACGCACATACCTGTTGCCAACTCACGTGGAGACAATCTTCCATGAGCACAGGCTGTAAGAGCAGCATCAACTACAAAGGGAATGGCTTCAAGAATATCCCAAGCAGGCAACTTTGGCCCTATAGAAGCATCTTCATTTGCAGGTCCGGAAGAGCTACTGCTTCCAGATGTAATAGTAGTTTGGCTTCCTCTATTAATCTTTCTGAACATCATGTTAAGAAGCCCCTCAACAATCTGGTGAAATGGGGTTCCATGGACAAGACCTGAGAGTGTTGAGGCTATACATGCTTGATGCTGCCGATACCAAACTTTTAATTTTGGAAAGGAGTCAACAAATACAGAATTTGGCGATGATAAACTTGCTATTTCTGAGAGTCTCCTCCTATTACGATCTTTGTGGATGTTACCAGCTGACATTAAGTGGGAATTCCGTACTAATAGTAGGTATTCAGGAGTTAATTGAGAACCAACGGTGGGCACATCTCCAATTCCATATTCAAGAGGAGGTCGATTAAATCTCCATAACTTTAAAAGAAGAATAAATGCATTTGAAAACACAGCATGGGCAGATATTTCTTCCCCTGATGTTAGCGTCCATGAGATATTCGGCACACATGACCCAAATACTTCACAGATTGGCATCAGTGAACACGCAAGCTGTGGAACCTGGTTAGAGAATGGAGTATGAATTCAAATTATAATGATAATAACAATAATCCTAGCTTGTGTAGACATACAAGGGTCTTGTACAAGGTAAGCATTATATAAGGCATAAACAATAAATTTTCCTACTGAATATTTCTTAATTAGTTTCCTTTTGACCTAATATATAGGAAAAAACGAGGACCTAAGCCCGGTACTCTGTTTAGTAGGCAGCGAAGTAGAAAGGGGTTAAATTAAACATTTAGGAATTGAATCAAACTTACCAAGCCATGCAATGAAAATATTTGAACACAATCAACAGATGCGATGCCAACAAAGAGTACATTAAGTATTGGAGCGTAATTAATCAAATAGTTGTTTCCTTCAGTGTTTTCTGCAGGAACTGGTGGGGACAACAACCTAAGAATGAAATGCACAGTGTGTTCCTGCAATAAATAGAGATCCAAATTCTATCAAGATGGAAGGTTGGTTAGAGATCCAAATTCTACTGAGCAAATTGTTGGAGTTTTTGTATGCTCTACTGTCTAACTCTTCGTTACCTGTATATTCCAGCCACGAATCAGGGATGCCCCGCAAAGAATGGCAGCAGCAGATATCTTTTCATCTTCTGATCCCCCAATTGCAATTTCAAAAATTTTCTCCAGTTCTGCTAAGCTTCCATCAAATCCAGGAGCGTAAATTCAGTTGCTTTACCTTTTGGTAAATTTACAAAAAAGAGCATCTGAACCTGGCTTCAGGAAAGAAAAAGAAAAACTGAAGACCAGGCAATGAAATTTTATTTAGTAATTTATATTCTACCCACTTATAGTCATTCGTGTTATGTTAAAAATTCAGTTTATGATCAATTATTGTTGAGTTTAGTAAATTATCCATGTTTCAGCATGTTAATTTGTCCTGACAGATGCATTAAGCGTGAGAATACTCGATGACTGAAATGATAGAAAACAAATTTACATAGAGGTTGTGCCATTTGAAAAAGATTGACCTTTTCAGTTGGCAGGATTACTTTTATCATTTATGGCATGTTTATTATGACATTGTTTCAAAAATAAAAACTTCCAAAAAAATAGTTTGGTAAAGGTCATAGCAGTGTAGCTATGGGCCTACAAAGAAGGAGCACAATAAATATTGTACAGCAACACTTTTGCCAAAAATTAGGACATTGCAGGTTACAACATGTATATAAGCCAATTGACTAAATAAGCCAAAATTAGATCATACCATGTAGCAGGACTTAAAACCAAAGCATTAACCGTCACTGAAGTAAGTGGAGCTCCCTTCATAAATGATGACCAGCCAGGTACTTGCGCTGGCATACACTGAGGTATTTGATTGATACGTCCATTTACATAACCCGGCCATAAGTATGCAGACGTGTCCAGTAGATTGCGAGCAATGCAAGCCTCAACTATCAGATGCCGCATGTTTCCAGCTGAAAAGGAAGAAATATTTTAATTAATTTAAGTTTACGCACACACATATGCATAATTACGAACAACAAATTCTAAGTAAAATATGAGACATCACCATACACATCTTTGGTTGTTACAGTTCATCTCAGCATGTGAAATATGAGACATGCTTTTTCAAATTTGGAAGAAAATCACACAGAATCACAAAATTGCAAACAAAATGCACTGCTTTCCTTTAGACAAAAGTTGTCCTAACTGTTGAAGATTCATATACAAATTTTTAATTGGCACTGAAAGCAATACAACTTACAACAATCAACTGGCATGTCCGTCATGTTGAGGCAGTCAAAATATGCACTCCCTATCGTGATGCCAGAAATAAATAGAATTGCTTTGGCAGCAGCTTGATTTGCAGCAAGGACAACAGACTGAGGTGGAGCAAGCAAGCTTTGATAATCACCCAATACCTGGAGACTCGAGACTAAATCATTGCGACATTTTCCTGGAACCTTTTTCCCTTTCCAGCAATCAAAGGGACCATTGTCTTCTTCATCAACTGCTATCCTTTCCTCCTCCTCCTCCTCAATAAGATTGCCAACAACAAGAGGTATGATACACAAGAGCATGCATAATCGAGTATCAAGATGAGGCATTGGGCCATCAATAGGATCTCTTTCCTGTAAGCAAAACCATACTTAAATTAAAGAAGTAAACTACTTTGAAAATTCCTTAATTCCAAAGCGTAATTGGACAACATATATTTAAAACCACAACCTCACATGAAACAGATAAAGTTGCAGAGAAAAACTTATACCCTCTGAACAAGACGAAGGGTTGCTAACCAAAGGCCTAAAAAAGTGTCATGCCAAGAGGTGCCATTTATTGCTCGCAATGTCTTCATCAAACCTACACCAAAAAAGTTCATGCGACAAGTACCTAAATTAAATATGAAAAGGTAATATAAACTATTTCAGTCAAATTCCAATAGCTATTCTCACAGTCTTACCACTAATTGTTTCAATAGCACTTGTTGCACTAACTTGATAGCCATCCATAGAATCCTCCAGCACCAGATCGAGAGGAATCCAGAGAGCAGAATGACTTGCACCATGACATAGTGAGGCAGAAGAAGAAAGATACTCAAAAGACATAACTGTCTGGAACTTCTGCTGTGAATTTGTTTTGTACTCCCGAGATAGGACCATACAAGAATCTGAAGACAATTGCAGCAGTGCCTCAGGGCTTAGAGTTCTTGATTTTCTCAATGCTAATGAATTTGCAGCCAGCAGCTGCAGCCGCTGAGTAAAACAAAGCCAATGGGCAGGCCTGATAAAGAAAAAAAGAAATAAGCTGTGGAATTACCAACAACAATAACGAAGCCTTATCCATAAGATGCAATCGGCTGACACATCATTGAAAACATTGCCGGATAAAATCACTATATCATAATTGTGCAATACATGATGGATACTTGAAAATCATTTTAATAACCCAAAAAATTGGAATGAAATGACACAGAAAATGATACGCCAAAACAGATTTAGAGGAAATTTTGAACTGAACAGATAAGTTCTGATTGACAACGTTAACAGGAAAAATTGACAGCAAGTACTGATAACAGATATAAAAATAGCAAATACTTACAAATTTTGGCGAGCCAAGTAAAGAATCCTTGACGATATTTTATCCTGCAAAAATTGCCCAATCATCTCAACAGCCATAAGTGTATTAGCATTTTGCAATTGCTCATGATGTTCAGTCTTTTTATCACTATTATCATCAAGGCTATCCAGTTCCATATCATGATATAGCGTAGCCCATCTAGACTTTTTGTCAGGAGTAAATTCCAGCAAGCCTTCATCATCTAATGATGCATCAAGCAACTGCCAGACAATTGAAAAAATAAATTCAACCACCAGAATGCCAGGTTCACTTTGTGACACGCCAAAGATGTTGGAAAGATGAAGAACAGAATCTACAGATTTCATGACCCTGTCCATAGCGTAAGCAGAAGAATTAACAAAAAAACCAAAGCACAGCGCCAGACATAATAGCCTATTAAAACTTAGAGTTCATTTCTATCTCAATCATTTACTCATACTATGAAGAATTTAGCGGAGTATCAAATAACAAAACCATATCACATTATACTATTTACCGCTTAGAAAATATTTTACACAGAGATGTTAAACCCTCACAGTATGTGTAACTTGAAAAGTGTAAATAACACGAAGAAAAGATTTATTTAAAAAGAAGAATTACATCAATAAAAGCGTACTTACTTTTGATAATCCGGTCTGTTTATCTGAGATTTAAGTTCAAAAGCATGTCTTTTGAGGAGTTCCAAATATAGCCTATACGCTGCAGGTTGGACATGTCTACACGGAATAACCCTGCCAAAAAGAATAAAGATATACGATATATTAACACACGAAAACAATAATATATTGGAGAACACAGGCTTATAGATGTTGTTTCCAAACTCTTACAGAAAAACAAGTCTCTATCCAACACTAAACTGTAATAATTAATTAAATAATAAAACTACCAAATCGTAGTCTATAAAATAGATGTTTATGTTGCATTGACAATAAAACAAGCTCAAGCTATGGATCAGACTGCTGGACAATGAACGGAAAATCATGAGCAGAAGATGAAGGTTACAAAGATGAAGATGCTGCAATTGATGGGTGAGCATATCCGAAAAGGAACAATTAAGAATGTGATTAGCAGGGAGAAGACTGAAGTGGCTTCTGAAGAGAAAAAGAATTATGGAAAACCGTGTAAGATGATTTGGCTAGAAGGAAGAGGACCTACACAAACAATTTCAGATTATGCTCCTTTGAATAAGAAAAAGGGTGACAAAAACAGACACGATGATAGACTATTAAGAGTGTTTGGGCACACAGGACTTGACGAATGTATGACACAGACAATATATACTAAAATCCATGCAGCTAAACCCACACAGCAGCAGCAGCAGGGGAGGTCGTTTTTTTAAGAGAAATTAGTACACTGCGAAAATCAATAAAAAGATGCCAGATGGTTATGACTCGGAAGCCTAAGAATGGAAAAAGCCAAAAAAAAAAAAGTGGTAGATTATCTCTGTAAGCACAATTAACTTCAAGAAGAAAAACATCACTAATAATTAGCTTGTAACAAATAAAAAAGAAAAAATCCACTCGTACGGCAAAGACTGCACCATCGATGATTTTCACGGCATCAATAGTAACCGGGGGGTTCATAATTACATCCATTTACAGTAAGGTAGTTTTCCAGCAGCGTCCCAACCAGGATCCGGTATGCGAAGTACAAACAAAAACAGTAACAGAAGGTAGTTATGGCGACAGAAGAAAAGGGTGGCATAGTGAAAAAATTATGCAAATAGAATAAAGAAGAAAGAGGTGGAGGAACAGTGAACAGAAGAGAACAGGAAAATCGCAATCCCTAAGAATTAAACTGAAAGAGGAAGATGAGAAGGACCTGACAGAAAGGAGAGCGAGGAGAAGCATGGGAGGAACGATCTGAAGCGTCAATGCCTTTTCGAGAAACTTCCAGAGAATAGGGACATTGTTGTCCCAGCAAATGTAAGAGACGAGAAAATGAGCGAGTTCAACGGAGGGAAGAGCCTCTCCGGCGGAGTTCAAATTGGAATACATCTGAACGGCCCAGAGCAGAGGATCACTCCCCTTCTGCTGCGCCGCCTTCGTCATCTCCGCCACGCCGTCCATCCCCACAATCTCACTTCACCTCTCTCCCACCATACATACACACACACAAACACTCCTCTCGCTCCTTATTCGTCACCCTTCCTGCAATCTCACTCTATGCAAATGCAAAGTTCTGCGTTGGATTTTGCATTTTAAGTCAAACCACCCCAGGGGCGTTTCGGGAATTTCGCCTTCGGGTATCTAGATCCTCGGTGAACGCGACAAAAAAGTAAACGCATGTACAAAACAACACACCCTTCGGGTTCTCACTTTGCACTCCTCTTCCCATGCTGCGTGGTCGTTTTGATTAACAAAATTCATAATCGTTCCAATTATTAATACAAAAGAGGATTAAAATTATTGATACTTGATGGTTTCATTTATTCAACTGATATTTATTTTTTTAATTTAAAACACTAAATTGATTGATAGATATTGCCAGTTTTATTAATTAGTGCATTACCCTTGATATCATTTTAAGGAATATGTTTGGTAAAGGGCCTTCACGATAATCTGTTTTGGTTTTGGAACGTGAATTCTATACTATTATAGAAACGATAATTTTAATTTTAAGTGATTAATTTAAAAAATGAACGGTGTTCGTTAGAAGTTCATTTATAAAGCGAATGAAGTGATATGTTATTGAGTAGGATTAAGTGTTACTATAGTGAGTAAGTAAAATAAATATTATATATTGATGAGGTGATGATTTGAGTAAGGTGGATTTGATTATTCATGTCCACACTATCTAACTGAAATGATGTTACGTTGTCGAAAGAGGGTTGGATTGTAATTTGACGGGATGGGAATTTTCTTACTTGGTGCAAGATTTTGAATTTGAGAATGGTACTCATGTTTGCACAATTATGGGGTAAGTCTATTATGAGTGGAAAATGGGAGTAGCAGGAGGCCGTGTGGAAACAAAATAAAGTATTATTTTAGAGCAACATTTTGGTGGGTTGAAGAAGGGGGCATGAGCTAGTTAAGTTGGTGGGAGTTTCCAATTTATTTATGGTTATGATTTTTGTTTAAGGGTGAAGTTTTGGGTGAGAGGGGTTTGTAAACTAAAGTGGTTAGGTTAGGTAGGGATGATGACATAGATGGTGCATGTGTTATCCGCACCACAGAAAGTGGGTCCAGAACATCAAGTGGTTGGGTTTGAGTAAAGGTGAGTGTGAAAGGGTTGCTTCTTTATGCCCACTATTGAAATGAGATAAGAAGGGAAACTCCAATGTCCACCTTCAATCATTCATCACCAGAAAATGTGGTCTCTCAGTTACTCTTTCCCCATTTCACAAATATCTCTCTCTAGTTTCTCATCTTTTGAATGGGACATGTTGGTAGGTGAGGACTAGTGCCTTGATCAGTTACCACTTACCAGCTTCATTGCCCTTTGCTTGGGGGCCACCATGCCAGGTAAAAGCACCATTCCCTTTCATTTTTTTCGCCCCTGATGTCATGTGGTTCGATATCGTTTATTTGATCCGATCCAAGTTCGTCTGACAGTATTGTTAAAAACAACGAACACATTTGTTTCTCGAGATATTGTACGTTTTGGAGAGTTCTATCACAATTTTATTTTTAAAAAATGTCTTGAAAGATAAAAAAAATTGAATGTTTAAATTATATTTAACTTAGACTCTTAAACGATGTAAGACTATTAGATGTACTGAAATAAATACCGGGTTGAGGGAAGAAAATTACAAGGGATTAAACTAGTTTTCAAGCCAAAGTAATTGTAGGTGGAAGATGGTACGTGTAAATCTAATAAGATAAAAAATTTGGTGAGAAGGTTCATATAGTGCTTAACTGCACCACCATCTCTACGTCACAGTTGGTATGATCTGATTTGAAGCCGAGACAAATTGGATTAGATGACATAAAAAAAAGGGGACATGGCATGGACGTGGTGGTATAAATTAATTTTCATGATTCCTAGTTCCTACTTTATTAGGAGGAACATATAAAACGAAATATTCTGATATATAATTCTTTTTTTTTAAATAATAAGATCCATTAGATGGCTTTGGAATGAACCTTGATACCTAAGCCATGACGGCAAAGGCAAGCAAGGAAGCGTAATTGAGTGAAGTGGAATGTAATCGAAATTTAATATATGTGAAAAATTACATTGGGCTTCAGATTTATGTGCGTGGAAGATAGTGGCTCACCTAAAGTAAAACTTGGAATATTTGATGAATTAGGCCTTAAGATATTGTTATGGTGGCCAATACCAACCAAAAAAAGGATATTGATTGATTGGGTTAGCTTCTTTGTGTTATATCATTGGGAGTCAATGTCTTTCGATTGAAACTACTCTGTTTCTTTGTATCTTGTTTTTAATTTTTTTTTCCATTATTTTTATTAGTTTATATATACTTATTCTGATAGATAGACGAAGAAGGTAAAATGAAAAAAAAAATAATAATGCAACGTTTGAGTTTGGGTACGCATTAATTATAGTAGAGACTAGGCTAGGATTAGTTGAATTTCTGAGCCAATGTTCTTTTATCATTTGAAGACGAAGATCACTCACTATCTTTGACTTTGACTTAGAGGTTTTATAATTAATTAATTATTTCAAAATGTGAAACAAGAGTTATATAATTAGAGCATTATATAAAACTCCTGAAAAAAAAAATAAGAAATGCCGGTCACATACATTTTAGCTTATTTTTTCAATATACTATTCATTATTAACACTTTATTGAAATTAATAACATACTGGTACTTCCATCTAAATTAAATGCGATTTTAGTATTTGGTGCCGAAAAAGCTGATTTAAAATGAACTATTGATTTTGTTTCTTAATTTACTAATTAAAAATAAGATTTTATGATTGTGTAATGATAAATGTTATAAAGTTTTAGGTCCACTATTATTTAAATTGATATAAAATATATTTATTATGGTAGATAAAATTTCATTCGTCATGCTAAATATCTATAAGTTGCTTCAATAATAATTCACATAGAGAAGTCTTTATATTAATCATTCATAAATATTGATCTAAATTTGGAATCTACTTTTCCTTCGTTATTTTCCACATAGCTCCGCATATTTGCTTCTATCTTCTCTTTGAAAAAAGGTCCATTAAACTGATAGTTACATTGTTGTTTTTGACATTTAAAAGCTTTGTTTTGCCTATTCTCTTTGAATATTTTAGAAATTGTTAGATTTTTTTCGATAATACATTTTATAATTTCTATACAATTTTAAACTAGTTTTCCTTCTCCACTCTGCTAAATATTATAAATATTATGAGTATTTGTGTTTTGTATTAGTGAACAGTGACAACATAATTTTAAAATTTATTATTAATATAATTTGGTATATTGGTAAAAAGCTGAAAACGAAAGGGGCGCTAAAAACACAATGTTTCTTCGATTTCTTTGAGAAATCATTGAAACAAAATACTTTAACTATCATTAGTTAGTTAGGATAGACGTTGACTAAGAAAAATGTTAATTATTACATGCAATGCAAAAACTATAAAGTATAATACTATAATATATTTTTTTTCAAGAGTTTTATTGATAACTTATATTAGAAAAGTTAGTGAATCTTTTTGGTGAAATCTCATATTATATTATTTGTGATTATTCTTTGTTTTATTTTATAATTAAACAATAATAATATAATATATTTAGCTTATACAACAATTGATATGTTAAAGATATATATTACGCAAGTTTTAATTTACATAAATAAGACATTAAATAATTTTATATCAGTACAAAAATATTATATCTAAAAAGATTTTTCAATTTAACAGTAAGTATTGAAAAAAAATGTAATATAATTAAAATATATTAAATATTTTAACATTAAATAAAATCACACACATTCTATATGTATATAATAGAGTCTATGGGCATGGGAATGGAGTTTGGTGAGATTTTACGGAACAACATGTGCATATGTCACGCCATTTAATGATGTGATTCGTATAAAAGCAACTCATAACAAAGCCCTTGACTTTTCATTTCATTACTTATTCTATTAAGATTTCAATGAATGTTACACAAACACTATTCATAAATGTCAATAACCCTCTTAGGAAAAAAATAATGTAAAACAACAAAACTTGAAATAGTTAAGATATACAATTAAGTTTGTTAAAGAAGCAAAGTGCCATTTATTTTTTATTTGGGTGCATGAGAAGTTACGTTAGTGTTTATAATGTTGAGACTTTATATTTGTGTTTTATTATGAAAATATAGAAAACATTGAAAGTACTTTTGTGTGGAGTAACGTTTGATTTATCCCACTGATGTACTTGGTTTGACTTTTGTATCTTATAAATTACAAGTATTAGATAAAGGAACAAAAGAAGCAACTAATCCAAATCGGTGGCATTTAGGAGTGGAATATTTTCTAGTTCCCGCAGTCAAAGGAAACCAAATACTCTAGCTAGGTTATAGTGACCCCCCGAATTATCAATTATTTCAATTCAAGGATACATGCCTATTATGCAGTTCAATTTTTTTCAGAGGCCTAATAAATTTTGGCCAATTATGCCTAAACAACTGCAAATTATTAGATACAATGAAATTGTTTAGTGAATATGTTTTCTGATAATCTCTATAAAATTTTCCTGATTGAATGCACTCATAATTTTTCATACATTAATGTCCTTTTCTCCATTGGTATATGCATAACAACTACAGATATTGAATAATGAATGAAGTTTGATGCCTTTCTCTTACCCTGGACATTGTTCTTAAAAGGGCACCACAACTTATTATCTTAATAATTGTCACAATCACATGGCAAGGTTGTGTAAAGAGAATATAGAAAAACAAGTGGGGTAGTAATAAACTGCTATACTTCTTAAAAGGGCACCACCACACATTCTACTGATGTCACAATCTCAGATTCAAGCTTGTGTGAAAAGAATATAGAGTATGAGTGGTAAACAGAAGGAGTAGTGATAAGAAACCAAGTAGTTTAATAGTAGCAGAAAGAGGAGTGAAGAGGAAGAAAGTGCAAGTCTAATATTTTTTAGTCATCATTGCTCTTACCACATCGAATAGTTTGATATCGTTTAAAAGTTAAAAATTTAGACGGTTTAAATAATTATGTTTCCTTCTAATGTTCTGATCTCAGAATATCTTTAGGGTCAATCACTATACATTTTGAGATATTGTCAGTTCAAAAAAAACAAATAGAAAGTATAAAGTATTTAAACTTATTAAGAACCATCATTACATTTTCGAAATATTGTCGACCATCAATAGTAAACACTCACAATTAAATATCATAGTTTTTATTTATTTATTTATTTTCTTATAATTATATTAAATCGTAAATAAAATATTAATAGTAAATTAAATCATCTTCACTTTATTTATCTTTCCTTTTTCCGGTTAAATATCAAATAGTTTTTCAATCCCATTTTAAAAGTGGGAATGGGATCAACTCAATTTTTCCGTTAAAGTAGGTGTTTGGGGCTTGATTGTGATGGCGTCCGAAGAAGCAGTTAAAGATAAACCGAACCAAGGTGAAATTGGCACATTGTAATTATTTTGGGTGCTGAAATTGCAACTATTTCATACCTAATCAGATAAAGTAGGTTGGAGAGTCAAAATAGTCTTTGGAAAGCATTAATTTCTTCTGCTCCTAATTTATCTTATCACTTCATTTCTTCACAAAATAATCCTTCTTTGAAATTTACGATTATGATTAATTTGTCATTATGATATTTGATTAAGTGAAGTTAAGAACTTGAAAAGAGGGAAAATAATACTTGTTTTCTCTCACTTTCTTTCTTTGTTGTTTTTTTTTTTGAATCGCACAAATGTAAACAGAACACGAAAAGGCCCAAAAGAAAATGAAACAAGTCCACTCCATAATAAAAGAAGAGCAGCTTTTTTTTTATCCTAACAGAATTTTTCATCCATTCCATTATTCCGGATTTTATTTTTTGATATGTACTAAATCAATTTTGAAAACTTTTTTTTTTTCGGAAGGCACTCACCACCACACGTTCAGTATTTATATTCCGAAAAAATATTCTTAAAATTAATTCAGTACGTTCTAGAAAATAAAATCCAAAATAATGGGATGCATGAATAAAACTGATGGGTACAAAAGAAACTGACTAAAAGAAGACTATGTGTCCATATTTAAACCTGAAATTCAATAACTATTGTGAACAAGTGAGAAGCGAAGGGATTTAAAATGTTGGAGGTAGTTATAGGAGCCTAAATGATTTGGAATTAGATTAATTATGACCAAAGGTAAAAAACTCCTAAATATATTAATTGATTATTGGAAGTAAAGTACAAATAAGGATGATATTCCATTTTATTATATACTATTTATACTATTTTTTTTACACAAAACAAAACTCAAGTCAATGAAAACAATAACCAAATCATTTGAAAGTGTTATTAATAATATAAAAATTCTCTTGATTTTTGTGGATTTATTGTCACATATTTCATTAGATATCTAATTTAGCAGACTTTCAAGTATTAAAAAAAACCTAACATTTTCTTATAAATCACCACAAATCCCTATTCCTATGCCTAAGCATTTTACTTCCTCTTAGGTTAGGATGTTATTTAGTACTTGGATATTCTCTTTATATATTTACTCCTATTAGATTCTTGATCTACTTTTTTTTTCGTCATTAACAATACAATAAAATTAACCGAATTTATCTTTTACAATTTATTTATTGAGGTTCAAAATAATTAAACAATTTTTTTAAATAGAATAAAATTTTAAAATATTATTATAAATAAATAAAGTAAAAAATTTCTGGCACATTTTAACTCCTATCCTTGTTGAAACAATAAATCACTATAAAAAATCCACTTATATTTTTATGCCGCTATATTTGCATGTTTATATATATATATATATATATATATATATATATATATATATATATATATATATATATATATATATATATTTTTATATATATATATCTATATATATATATATATATATATATATATATATATATATATATATATATATATATATATATATATATATATATATATATATATAATTTTAACTGATTATATAGTCTTAAATGATTCAATGGAAAACACACCTACTAAAAAAATTGTGGTAAAAAGTAACTCTTTTTTTTAAATTTAATCCTAAAAAAAGAATGAACCAAAACCTCTAATTGAATAAATAATATCAAAAATATTACCGCGTTTTGAAAAAAAAAAATTGTTTTCAAAAAAAATGTTTTTGTTGAAATCGAAACTTATTAGACAGCTTCGTTGTAATTCTATATTATCCAATATATGAAGTGTCAATTTTTATGACCTCCTTATATTTTCAATTTTCTCTTCGGTGTGAATCTAAGTTTTATCTTAAAGGACATAAAGAGTCGAATTGTTTCAAATTTAGTGGTCACCCTTCTTCATATCATACATCTCATTAAAAACTAAGAGTGAAATATTTTTGAATATCAAAAGTATGATTATGTTTATTATTCACACATAATGTGATTTTAATAAATAAATTATGGAGAAAGAAAGCAAATATTATTATAATTAAAAAAATTACAGTGAAAAAAAATAGATTTTTGTTTCCACAATACTCCAACCAACATGTTCTCAGAAGTTGACAAATTCTAGATGGGAACTCATGATTGCCTCTTTTATTTTAATTTTTTCTCAAATTTTCTTTGATGTAATTTTCACGTGGTGTGCTTATTAATCATTGGAACTCCCATATCTGCATCAAAGAATAAAAAAAAAAAAGCGAGTATGCTTATAAACTTAAAGAACTAAAATCAACTTCTGTTGTACAGTTTTAAGAAAAAACAAAGCATTTAAAGTAAAACCCGTTTCCAAATTTTAATACTTTTCCATATTAATTCCAAAAGTTTTAAGTGTGTAATCGATTTGTGCTTTGTCATTCTCATTATGGAATAGAGTTGACATTAACAAATGATTAATATGTACCTATCTCTCTGTCTGACGTATTCAGTGACGCTTATGTTGTTTGTAAAAGTATTTGGTGACACCATTTTGAGTCAACTCCTTCCATGGATCCATTATATGATTTCTCTTCTCTGACAACACAACCTAAGTGTCTACCAATTCCTCAATTTCGCCATGTCAAGCTCTCATTGTTTTCAGAACCCACCTAAGTTGAACTCAGGTATCCATGTAGCAGGAACTGTCCAAGAACTCGGAGGACTTGGTTCTTATGTCACAGGATCCTTTGATTCCAAGTTGGCACTCATCCTAGTTTCTGATGTGTTTGGTAAGAAACCCATCTCCAATTTCTTATCTTTCAACATGTTTTTCAGTAATCATATATATGTCTGCTGATTCAATCCTGAATCTGGGTATATCCAAACCTTAATAATCTTCACTCATGTTTTGGATCAAGGAAAGTGGAGAAATGTCAAGATCATTAGAACACATCACATTTTGAAGATACTGATTCCCTTATAAATCTAACTGTCAGTTGTTTTGGAATTATTTCAGGGTATGAAGCACCAAATCTAAGGTAAATGAAAATTTTCATGAATATTGAACTCCTTGTTCCATGATTTCCTTCATGCTTGCACAAGGATTTGCAAAGAATGACCAAGTTTTATGTGACAGCTACATATTTGAAAACTCAATAACTTAGCTTATAATGTTGGAGTCTAATACTTCATTACTGCATCATGAGATTTTCTGTATGGAATTATTTGGCATGAGCTTTGACATATGACATTCTCTCACTGTAAAGGAAACTAGCTGACAAAGTAGCAGCATCTGGATTCTTGGTTGTTGTTCCTGATCTTCTGTATGGTGACTATGCTGACTTATTTAATCCTCAGTTCGATCGAGATTCTTGGCGAAAGGCTCACGAAAAGGTTTGTAAATAGTTCAGTGCTTACTACTGCAATTGTTTATACATCGATTCCACTGATTCACACCACACCATTCATGTAATCAATCACTTTGTAACACTAAGTATGATGAAACGAAATTCTCCATAAACATTTCTAAAATAGGGTAAGGCATGGGAAGACACTCAACCTCTAATTGCTGATCTAAAGAGAAAAGGTATTAAATCCATAGGAGCTGCTGGTTTTTGCTGGGGAGGTAACTCAATCTTTTTTTCCTTTACTCAACTTCGTTGTCTCAATTCACAACATGAAAAATGTTAAGACAATACTGTGACGTGATTCAGGGGTTGTATTTGGAATAGTTTAACCTATTAGCCATGTGCAGGGGGTGTGGTAATAAAATTGGCAATTTCCAGTGACATTCAGGCTGCAGTTATTCTTCATCCTGGTCCAATATCAGATGATGAAATTAACGGTAAACTTGTGTTTTTCATTCTTATAGTTAAATAAATAACTTCAAAAGATTTTTGACAAACTTTATTTAGTTTTACTTCAGAGGTCAAGATTCCTATTGCTATACTGGGAGCCGAAGTTGACCATCTTTTCCCAGCAGAAAGGTTGAAGCAAGTTGAAGAAAAACTGTCTTCAAGATCTGAGGTAAGAAATTGTGTTATAAAAAGTATCAATCAATAAAAATGAGATTTTCATATCACGAAATCTAAGATGGCATCACAGTAAGCTTAAAGTCTATTCTAGCAAAAAATCTTGTACATATCGTTTCATTCGTTGTCGGACAGTTATTGGACCATCCAATTATAGTTTCACGCACGAGATGTATATACTTCAACGTAAGTGTACAAAGTTTCGCATTGACTAAAGATAAAACAATTTCATAGTATATAAGTGGATGCAAAGCTCATCTTACAAGTCGATTTTGTGAAGTTGAGTTAGACTTAAAATCTACTTATAAGATATTGTGTTCACTCCAAATTGTTAATGTTTTTGTATCAGGTAGAGAGCTTTGTGAAACTATTCCCTGGCGTTACGCATGGATGGACTATCCGGTACAATGATGATGATGAAGCTACTGTGAAGAGTGCAAAAGAGGCTCATCAAGACATGTTGAACTGGTTTATCAAACATGTGAAGTGAAGGTTAGAATATGCATGTCTGTGATATATTGAAATAGGATGTGGAAGATTATCTGATCGTGATTGATTTGGTTGATGAAAGACTAAAATTGTACCCTGACTCTTGTAAAAGTTCATTTATTGAAAAATTGATACGTTAAACAAACGAATCTTAAAAATGTTCGGTAATTGTAAAAAGTGATACTCTTACAGATTAAATGTGAAGAGATTTTTACATCCACAATTTTATTTCAAATTAACATTGTCAAGATTCATGCTTTATGTTACTGACTTGAATTCGACATGGAGATAACAAGATTAGATAGATAACTTCAATTTTATACTGTTTCAAGAAGGAGTAAAAATTTGTAGCTCAAACTATAATAGAAGTTAAGTTCATTACCATGGTAAGTTTTTGTAGACAACCAATTCACAATTTCATTTTGTCATAATTATCTATTCCATTATAGGTTTTGTTCACATGCAGGCAAATTTGTCTTCGATATTACAAAAATGAACAAATTTTGTAAAAATTATGAAAGCAGACAAATCGTGCAGCTTCCACACCTTTCTAAAAGAGAAATTGTGCATCCTTTCCACCGTTTTCTTTGAATCGAACGATCAAACAGTTAAATTAAGAAATCGTATAGGTGCCACACGTTTTTAAAAGCTGAAATCGCGTGGCGGGTTAACGATTTCAAATTGTAATCGATTACAAAGTGTTTGTAATCAATTACAGGATTGATTATGGGGGTACACAAATTCAAAAGGAAATAACTGTGGGGTGCATGTTTTCTTTATTAGAAAACGTGTGAGGATGTGACATTTTCAACTATTTCTAGTTGCACCCCCATTTTCTCTTCCAAAGGTCGTCCAACAACTTCATTTGTGGTATGTGAACAACACATGTGCACCATTGGTCAAGCTATACAAGTTCTAATCTTATACCAGACCCTGAAACCAAGCATTTTCGGACAACCATCTCTTCTTCTTCTTCTTTTTATTATTTTTTCTTTTTGAAAAACATGAATTTCACAATTTGAAAACAAGTTTTTGATAGTGGGGAATAATGGAGAAGTTGGGTGAAAGGATATTGGTGAGAGATGAATGTTGTTGGGTATTGGTGTTTTTTTTGGTTGTTGGAAGGTTGTGTGATGGAAGTGTTTTTTTTTTAGTTAGCTGAATAGAAAGTTCATTACAATGGTAGCAACTCTTAATTAAATTAAATTATTTCATTGAAGAATTTGGACCTAGAGATAAAAGGATAGAAGTTTTTTATATAACCAAGTAACAACTTCATTTTGTCATAATTCTCTATTTCATTATTGATTGCGACCTTTTATCAAATGTCATTACCAATTTATATTCACACAATAAATTTAAGTTTTATAATTTTTTTCCTTTTGCGATTTCTTTTATTTTGGTGTTTTCATATAGTATTTCAACACGATTTTATCATAAAAACTTAAAAAAAATAATTTCGTTATAAAGAAACTAAACAACAGAATTTTCGCATATTTATAAATAAACTAATTTTACAAAGAATGACAATGGTTTGCAAAACATAGAAGGACAAAAGGTTGACAATGACGCTTTTCAAATTCTAGATTAAATGTTGATTTCTCTCGAAAACATTTATCTTACTACCTGTGCAGCTTCCACACGTTTTCTAAAAGAGAAATTGTGCATCCTTACCACATTTTTCTTTGAATCGAACGGTCAAACAGTTAAATTAAGAAATCGTATAGGTGCCACACGTTTTTAAAAGCTGAAATCGCATGGCGGGTTAACGATTTCAAATTGTAATCGATTACAAAGTGTTTGTAATCAATTATTTCAAAAGGAAAAAAGTGTGGGGGTGCATGTTTTCTTTATTAGAAAACGTGTGAGGATGTGACATTTTTAACTATTTCTAGTAATATCCCCATTTTCTCTTTCAAAAGTCGTCCAACAACTTCATTTGTGGTATGTGAACAACACATGTGCACTATTGGTCAAGCTATACAAATTCTAATCTTATACCACACTCTCAAACCAGGCGTTTTCAGACAACCATCTCTTCTTCTTTTCCTTTTTATTATTTTTTCTTTTTGAAAAACATGAATTTCACAATTTGAAAACAAGTTTTTGATAGTGGGGAGTAATGGAGAAGTTGGGTGAAAGGATAGTAGTGAAGAGATGAATGTTGTTGGGTATTGGTGTTTTTTTTGGTTGTTGGAAGGTTGTGTGATGGAAGTGTTTTTTTTTTTTTTTTTGTTTCCTGAATAGAAAGTTCATTACAATGGTAGTCACTCTTAATTAAATTAAATTATTTCATTGAAGAATTTGGACCTAGAGATAAAAGGATAGAAGTTTTTGTATACAACCAAGTAACAACTTCATTTTGTCATAATTCTCTATTTCATTATTGATTGCGATCTTTTATCAAGTGTCGTTACCAATTTATATTCACACAATAAATTTAAGTTTTATCATTTTTTCCTTTTGCGATTTCTTTTATTTTGGTGTTTTCATATAGTATTTCAACACGATTTTATCATAACAACTTAAAAAAAATATTTCGTTATAAAGAAACTAAACAACAGAATTTTCACATATTTATACATAAACTAATTTTATAAAGAATGACATTTGTTTGCAAAACATAGAAGGATAAAAGGTTGAAAATGACGTTTTTCAAATTCTATAGTAAATGTTGATTTCTCTTGAAAACATTTATCCTACTACCCATTTTAGTTATTTCTCGATTATTTCAAAATATAAAAGTATATAGAATGATATAGAAAATTTATATTTGACAAGAGTGTTGAAAATTATATTGTAGAATGTTAATTAGATAATCTAGAGAGTTTAAATCTCACCATAAATACATATGAATACCTCATTTATTTGTTATTTTCAAGTAATAAGATTTGAATTTTTTCTTCTACTTCCTACCTCTTAGACAACATTTGATACTAACATACTAACAATTTTAGTCATTTCATAAATAACATATTCCTCCTCCTTCCCCTATTCATCTAGGTCTCTACTTAAAATCTTATTTTCGATTTTCAAGTTGTGTTCTCTTGCAAACCATTCATCTTAAAAATAATATTTATACATGTAAAAGTAAAAATATTAGATTCGTATATTATGTGACATAATAAGAAGAAAAAAGTAAAAAAATAAAAATGTAATAAATATTACATTTTAAATAAATAACAAATAACTTTGAAATAATAAGACTTTTAAAAGTTTAACTGATTTAGTAATTTTCATAAAAAAAAAATCAGAATATTTTTGAAAGAAAAGAATAGCAAACGGCTAAAAAATTCAAACAGAGTTGGTTATAATTTAAAAAAACTCTCAGAGATTACAGATATATATATACGTCAGTCTTCAAAAATGGTCATTATCATCTTTTAACCTAAACCAAGAAATGGCGAACCACAATTATAAGAATGATGAGAATAACAGTGATGAAGATGAAGATTTGCTCACATTCTCCCTCTCATGCGGAGGCAGTAGAAAGAGACCAGCAAGAGACTCTCCACCAACAACGCAAGGGGCTCTGGTGAGGGTACTATGTACGCCCTCCGACGATGCTCCTCCTCCGGCTAAGTCAAATCTTTGCATCCGCCGCCGCCGTGGCGGTTCCGCATCCGGAGTGAAGAGTGAAACCATCCCTCCGCCGTTCCCCTGGGCGACGGACCGGCGCGCCACCGTGCACAGGCTGGACTACCTTTTAGAGAACGGGATCCACGCGATCAAGGGGAAGGTGGAGTGCAAGAGGTGCAAGAACAAGTTCGAGATGGTTCTTGATTTGAAGTACAATCTGAGACAGTTGTTGAAATTCATTGATAAGGAATTGGAGAAGATGCACAAACGGGCACACGAGGTTTGGATGCGGCCTGATCTCCCAAAATGCGAGCATTGCGGACAAGAAAATAGCGTCCAACCTTCGTTCGAAAATACGAAGAAAAAGAACATTAACTGGCTGTTCTTGTTGTTGGGTCAAACCCTGGGTTGCTGCACGCTCGCACAAATCAAGTATTTCCTCAAGCACAACAACCTCCATCGCACTGGTTCCAAAGAACATGTTCTTTATGATTCCTACCTTTGCCTATGCAAGCAGCTTAACATCATTGATCCTAACACCACGTGATGTCCTCCCTCCTTATTATTCTCAATATTATTTTTTTTTCTTTTCAATTAACTTCAATATTATTGTTAATCAACTTCAATTTATCTAGACAATTTATTATGAACAAAAATTACAACTTCAACTTTCCCATCACTCCGAACTATTACCTCTCAACTCTCATTGCTACACATAATTTACTATTGCTTCGTCATCTTTACATAGTCGGGTCATTTCTATAATATTGTATTATGGTACTATGGAAAATCCAATAATAATATATAATTATTATTGTTGATGAAAAAAAAATGAATATTGTTTTGGAGGGATGACTAGAGAAGAAAAATACGGTGATTGAGTGATATACAAATATGGCAGGAACAAAAGTTGAAAAAAAATAAAATTTATCAGCACTAAAGTTAAAGGTGAAAAGATGTATGTGAATATGTTCCTTGATTTGGTTTCATATTTTCTCTTAATTTGGTTTCATATTTTCTCATAATTTGTGGTTTCATGTATTATTCTTTCTCATGCAAACATTCTATTCTAATACGACATTCTTTATACTTCTTTCTAATACAACATTCTTTATACTGTTTCCACAATCAAACTTTAAGAAATTGGATGAAGTATAATTTTGAGGTATTTTAATATATTATCCTTTCTAATACAACAACGTCTTTCCTAATTTTCTTGATCCGTAACACATGTTTCCATAACGAGCTTTATCAATTTGAATGATGTATATGACATATTATCGTACTTATGTATAAAATATAGTGTGACTGCTCTCGAAGAAATGCCTATAGATACAAAAGTGGCTAAAAAATTAAAAGGGTTAAAATTTAGAAAAACTCTCATAAATTATATATATATATATATATATATATATATAATTATAAAAAATATAAAAATAGCTTTAGTCTAAACCAAAAAAATATATCCATAAAAAAATATAAAAATTATTTAATAACTAATATTTTTATTTTTAACTTTATTGTAAAATTTTTAAAACATATTTTTTTTACATATTATGATATTTATTAAAAAAATTATCCGTAGATATTTTTGGGTAGGATTTGTTTTAATAATGCCTTTAGCTCTTGTTGAATTAAAAACATAATTGGGTGATCATACAAATAGATACAATCTTATTACCTTTATTTCTTATAACTATACTATCTAGGTTAGAGTTGCGTTATTTTTATTTCTTATTACTTATCACTATCTAATTGAGCATTACTAAAAGGAAAAGAAAGAAGAAATTCGTATATTCTTTTTGCATGACTTATCTGAAGTTTGTTTCATGCAAATTTTAAGATGAACAAGAGAAATCAAGTTTATGTCAATGTATTGTTTAGTTTGGAAGATATAGTCTACATTTTTGTGTTGAAAAAAACAATGAAGGGATTAGTCACTTTTAATAAAAGTAGTACTTTTACATTTTTTTATATTTGTTTCTACACTTCCTTCTAAATATTTATTTTATTTTATTATATTCTTTATTGTACTGTATTTTTATAATAGTCGATCGACACTCAAAGAAATTTGTACAACTTCCATCAGCTTCTCGGTAGTGTCGTTAGTTTTACATTGTTGATTATCTTATGATTCAACGATTAAGGTTTAAAATCGTGACCGATTGACGTAACAATCACTCTAAAATAAAATTAATGATCAACCGTCGAATAGTAGACCCATTAATAAAGTTCTAATGGTTGATCATATTACTTATTATTTATGCATTAACATCAAGTGATCTTTTCGTCGTGTAAGTATAAACACATAAAAATTTATAAGTTCAAAAGATCTACACGCCTTTAAAATTGTAAGTATAAAAATATAAAGATTTATAAGTCAACAACACTCGGATTAACACACGAAAGTTCTATCACTTTCCACCAATTATTATTAACTAACAAAATATATCATATAAAGAAAGGAATGTATCCAATACAAGAAAAAAAGTCTAACAAAGTTTGATGATTGGATTCCTGTTATTGTAGTTTTTTGATGATTTGGATTACTGTTATTGTAATTTTGTAATTGCGCGTGAACAAAATATTGCCACAATAAAGGAATTGAACCAAAAATAATTATAAAATTACAAGTTTGAAACTTTGTAAGTTTTGAAAATATTCAAAATTCATGCACATTATAGAATATATGTTAATGAAGATTGCAAATTAATAAAAAAATAAAATATAACATCTATCTGAAACATATAAATTTGATAATAGTCTATAAAACTTAGTAATTTGATTTTTATTTTTAAGTTTTTAATTTATTTTGATTCTTACACTTTTATATTTAATTGATATCTAATTTTTAAATTGACTTTTTATAAAAGAAATAATGTGATTGTTTTGGGTGAAATTAACGTTAAATAAAATTATATAATAATTTAAAGAAAATAAAAGAAGAAAAGAAGACTAAATTAAATTATTTTAAACTATTTTTAAATTGAAATGTTAAATTATTTTTAATAAATATTTTTAAATATTTTTGTTTATTCTATAGGTTATAATCGGATTTAGTACACTTCTATTTAACAAAAAAATATTTTTTAAAAGATAAAATGGTATAATTATTCAGTTTATTTTTTAAACAAATAAATTTTCTATAATCTACTTAGAAGTTTAGCTTATTTTTTTAAATAAACCAAATCCTTTTATAATTTAATTCAATATCAATCTAGTTTAATTTAAATATTTGGAATAACTCTAACCATAATACTTTATAGAAACTTTGAACTTTTTGTACCACAGATAATATTTTAGTGGACAGTTTAAAACCATGAAAATACTAATCCATGCTTTCTAAGTCTTCAGAGTAAAAAATATAATTTATTTTGAAATTATACATGTAAGTAAACTCTGGTTAAAGTCTTTATAATAGGATATTTATAAACAGATATACAGATATTTGAATACTTGCACTTGTAACAAATTACGAATGAAAACCAATTATTTATGGAAAGGCCCTCTAATTATTTTTTATAAGTAAGTGAACAAAAGTATGAATAATTTTTTCTTTGAGCTTCATATATACATACATAGTTAAACTCAACTATAAATCTTTATTTTTTATAATTAAATTTTATAATAAATAAATACTTGAACATATATATTATATTTTAAATTTATTGCAAATGATTTATATTGTGATGCACTACTACTTGTAGTTATTGATATTTTGTTTGAATATTCAAATTAATGTTTAAATTAGATATATTCAAATTGATTGATTGAGAGAGAGAAGAAACTAAGAAAAATCACTAAAACCAGTCTATCATAAAAAAATTAAAACAATTATCATCAAAGATAGATAATTAAAAATTTCAAGGTCCTAATTATTTACACATAAATCAATTAAAAAGAAAAACTAGGTTTAAACGAAGTACAGTTTTCTCAAATATCTATTTTGCATATTTAACAATGAGATATTCATTGGAGGAAGGAGCTGAAGAATCCAATGTTTCCTATAATTTTGGTCCAAAAGAAATTTCGTAAATGAATGGGCCACACAATTATGGGCCTGAAGGAAGGGCCCAACAAGGAGAATCCGCTGTGGGCTCAAAATCTTTGATAGCTTCCAAACCCTAAACACACGTAGAAGTTGCTTTATACTCTCGTCCTCCTACATTGTTTGCCTTCTCCAGCACCCACGCCTTTCTGTGCCTCCATTGTACTATCAGGGTAAGATCCGATTCCTGATTTCCGATTACAAATTTTGGTTCTTGGTTACCCTTCTTATCCAACCTTTCACGCAGAAATGGATTCTGAAACCTTTTCTTTTTGGTGTTTAGATTCATGTTGAGATCCTTGAGCTTTGTTTTGTTCTTTTGTTGCCGTAGCCTGTTAAAAGATACCTTCTTAGTAAAATTTTACCTTTCCCTGGAACATTGTGTTTTTTCTCCCATGATCAAATGCATACACAACTTTTCTGTTAGCATTATTGGTGTTTAAAAGGATGTTTAGTATTAGCTTTTATTCTTATTACATCTGATTTATCTCCTGTATCAAGGTGGGTTAGTTTAGATACATCGTATTATGGGACTGTGGTGATTTAGGATTTTGAACATGGAAAATGGGTTTACTATTTATCTTAGCATACATTGTTTGTTATAATATTGATTATGCCTTATGGTTAATTCTTGTTAAATTCCTAACAGTGACAATGGTGAGGGTCAGTGTCTTGAATGATGCTCTCAAGAGCATGTACAATGCTGAGAAGAGGGGGAAGCGCCAGGTCATGATTAGGCCATCCTCTAAAGTGATTATAAAGTTCCTCTTGGTGATGCAAAAGCATGGTACTTGTTATCTCTTATTTCTTCGATTATATTTCTATTTGACTACTGTTTGGTTCTTATTTTTTTTTTTATATTTGCGTTGGTTTGGTTCTTTCTAGGGTACATTGGAGAGTTTGAGTACGTTGACGATCACAGAGCTGGAAAAATTGTTGTTGAATTGAATGGTAGACTTAACAAATGTGGGGTTATTAGTCCCCGTTTTGATGTGGGTGTCAAAGAGATTGAGGGTTGGACTGCTAGGTTACTCCCTTCAAGACAGGTTAGTTCAAAAGCCTTTTTCTTTTCGGAACATCAGATATCTTGTTGTTCTTGGTACTTGTTATAAAAAGTTGGTAATCTGTTTTTGACAACAAACTTATTCGAGTCATTTTCTTATAACTTTCTTATTTACAATTTTGAACTTAACACCATTGTTGAGAATTTGAGTTTAAGTGGCATATGATTATTTCAGCTACTTACATTCTGAATTATTAATCTTTCTTTTAGATGATTTTGGTTAGATTTTACCAAGGTGTTACATAGAAGGAAGAGCACCTTTGAAATCATAGCATAATATTGGCATCCCGTACCATTATAGACAGATACTCGGGGACATTGGTTTGAGAAAATATTCGTTGTTTACAATTTGTAAATATATAAGTATTAGTAATATAGATAACAATTGGAAGTTATTTTCATTATCTTGTGTAAACTTTTGAAAATGGGGAGCAAAGTTAAGACAACTCACCAATAGATTGGTGTTATGTTATGCTACAATTTTCTGGAATACTTTTTATTCTGTTTCATTAGTATATTCTTGTTTTTATAATAATGTTGTTGTGCCTGTATCTTAAATTTTATGGTCGGAAGGGTACACATAGTGGCTTTGGACACAATTTAAATGTCGATGCCTGACCTTTGATAACACAAATGTTTCAGTTTGGGTATATTGTGTTGACTACCTCTGCTGGCATCATGGATCATGAAGAAGCTAGGAGGAAGAATGTTGGTGGGAAAGTGCTTGGTTTCTTCTACTAGTCTAGTTTCATTTGAAAGATTTTTGTGTTGATTTCAGATTTTTTTTGAACTCACCGGTTGTAATGATCAATGTTAGACCCGTAGTTTACTGAGTATAGCATAGCCAGATGTTTTTCTGATGTGCTTTGTTTGTTTGCAGAATCAAATTTTACTATAATTTATCTAATTTTTGGCAGTTTTAGCTGAGCCTCGACTTGGTATTATTATTATTATTTTATTATCACTATAAAGGAGATTACAGTAATTATCAAGGGGGAGTGTGTTTACGTTAGTGCGGGATAGTTTTAGAAATAACTTTTGGTGTTCATTAGTTCGAAATTTAAATTTTAAGATGGTGCAATAGTTTCTGCACTATTAGTCTGTTATTATATCACATTTACAAATGTTTAGTATTGTAAATTTTATTATGCTTAGATTTGTTGTTCTTTTAGGGGTGGTTTGGGTTGGATTTTCATCTCAGTTTTGATGTGATCGAGAGGTGTTTATGTAAAAAGTGTGGGAGTAATCTTTAGCTTAAGAAGTTTATGAAGTTATAAGCAAAGTTTAGGTTTAACTTATTTTGTGAGAAAATAAATTTAGTTGTTTTAAGTTTATGAAATGTGGGGTAATTTTGGATTTGGCAAATTACAAGAAGTTTGTTTAGTTCCTAAAAATCGAAAAAAATAATTATAGCCTATTTAAGGGACTAGAGTGTATTGAGATATGAATATAAATTCGAAACTACTTTTAATTCTTTGAATTTGTGGTAATTTAAGTTTTTGTTTTGAATTAAAAGGAATTATTTTACTTTCTAAATACTAAATTTAACTTACTAAAATGTGTTATAGGATTTATGGTCTTAAATTATTTTTAATTTCTTCATTTTAGCTTTAGTGTATAGGGATTAGAATTGTATTTTGTGGACTAAAGTAATTTAAATATAGAGAACTATATTTAAAATTATTTGAAGGATCGAAAAGTCGTGATTAATCTGATAGATTATTAGCCCAATATTTTATTTTTTTAAATATGAAGAACTAAATTTAAAATTATTTAGAGTAGTTTAGTGTCCTTTATTCAGCGTATAATATTTTTTTATGTGTTGTTATTAGCACAATATTGAAGTATTGATCTTTAGATACTATATTGGCAAATTACTTGTCTTCTCATGCAAGTGGATGGATTTTTTGATGTACTTATAACTTTTTGGTGATCTGTGTTCTTGTTGAATTGATTTCTGGTGATAGAATAGTACAAATAAAAATGTTATATATTTACTTGACGTGTAGATAGGAGCACAACACACATGAATTTAATGCTAAATTCGATAAATTCTCTTTACGAAAATGATATTCTAACATAATTTTTGAACTCATATTTGATATGGCTGACTTTTTTTATTTTTAATTTTTTTCAAATGAAACTTAAGTGATAACTTCTTTTTGGCAAAATGAAATGAGACCGGGAGAGAGAAAGGGAAGAAAGTGTTGTTTGTGTGACTAGGGATGGCAACGGGGCGGGTACGGGTATCATGATCCCATCCCCATAATAAAAATTCATTCCCATCCCCAAATCCAACGGGTATACAACTTTTGACCCATCCCCATCCCCACCGGGTAACGGGTATTTTCTTATACCCATACCCATACCCATTTTTTTATTGTTCCATATATCAATTAAATATTTTT
>Ga0214545_1003595_pt1 | contig 29447 bp, 18 predicted proteins | sample CNSS4metaG_FD_160064 | JGI IMG/M metagenome (GOLD analysis project Ga0214545, IMG submission 160064) | Root nodule microbial communities from cowpea collected in UCLA plant growth center, Los Angeles, California, USA - CNSS4 | ecosystem: Host-associated > Plants > Roots > Nodule | place: USA...
AAAAAAAAAAAATTAAAAAAAATAAAAAAAAATTAAAAAAACCACAGACTGACACGTGGCACATTGACTAATGACGTTAGTCAACTCCGTCTGAAATGGACCTAATTGAAGCACTTTTTCAAAAGTTAGGATGCAATTGACACTTTTTTAAAAACGGGTACCAGATTGACACACCTGTACCAAAGTGGGTACCATCCGAGTAATTAAACCTTATTTTTAATTGGAAAATGATATTTTAACCCACTTTTTTTGATCCACTTTTAATTCATTGCTTTAATCACCATTAGATAATCTTTTTTTATTCTTTTTAATGATGTGATGTGATGATCTAATGGTGATTGAAGTGGTAGGTTAAAAGTGGGTCAAAAAAAATGGGTTAAAGTATCACTGTCCTTTGTGATTTTGTATAAGTGAATGAATTTTATGATTATGTGTTATTTAATTTTTTTATTGTGGTTAACTTAATTATTTTATTATTCTTGCCTTGTTATTTGTTACATGGTTAACGGTTAATTATGTGGTTTTGGGATGAAAATGGGAATTGATGTAGGAGAGCATTTAAAGCATTCACAACAATAAAAACCAATCAATTAATGGATATTAAAAATTTAAATCTAAATTTAAAGCAAATAAATATTTAGAAATAGATAATTATTGACATTTTTTTAGTAATTATCGAAAGATACACTTAATGATATATCTTCCGTAATTACCAATAAATATATCCATCGATTACTAATGAAATCGATAAATACCGAAAAATATATCCGTCGGTAAATATTACAAATTACATTTTTATTGATGAATTTTTGTTTGTCGATAATTTGTCGAAAAAATATTATTATCGATAGATTTTTCCAGTTACCGATTGATAATGGCCTTCGATAAATCTAGTTTTTTCTTTGTAGTGATTTACATAAAATCTTTCCATGTTTTGTAATATGAAAACCTAAGACTGACATAGAATTTACTAGTCCACAAACCTTTTCAGGAGGTTAATTCACTATAACTTAATAGAGAAGAAATCCTTGATTCCTAAACCAACTTAGATGAGTATAGAAATATATATTATACGTATATCAATTAGATGAGTCTAACAAAAGACACTAGACGAGTATAACAAAAAAACATTAGATAAAAATAACTTATATTTAAAGTACTAAATCTTCTTTTATACTATTATTTTTAGTTCTATCATTTTTGTGATTTCTAACTACTTGGTTATTTAATAAAAATGAATTTAGAAAAATATAGGAAAAATTAGACGAATCTTTCCAGACACTGATTAAACGAATATAATAGAAAAATTACACAAGTCTAACAATACATATTAGATGAGATTGTTCACAAGTAAGTAGACGAGCATAATAAAAAATAATAGACAAGTTATTTCGTACGTTGATTAGATAAGTATAACAAAAATTATAAAACATGTTTAGGAATACATTGATTAGAAGAGTAAAATAAAAAACATTAGACAAATTTGTTGATGTATTGATTAAGACAAGTCTAGCGATAGACATTAAACAAGACATTCATATATTGATTAGACAACTCTAACAATATACATTAGACAAATCTTTTCACACACAAATTAAACGAGTATATTAATACACATTAAATAAGTATGCTCATTCATTGATTAGTTGAATCTTGCTATACACATGAGACGAGTATGTTCATACACTAATTAGATAAATATAGCAAAAAACATTAGACGAGTCTAACAATATACATCAGACGAGTTTGTCCATACACTAATTAGACGAGTATAACAAAAAAATTAGATGAGTCATTTCATACATTGATTAGATGAGTCTAACAATACACATTAGACGAGTATATTCATACATTGATTAGATTAATCTTGCAACACAAATTAGATGAGTTTGTTCATATATTGATTAGACAAGTCTGGCAATATACGTTAGACAAGTCTATTCATACACATATTAGATGAGCCTATTAATACACATTAGACGACTTTATTCATTCTTCGATCAGATGAATCTTGGAATATACATTTGATAAGTTTGAACATATACTAATTAGACAAGTCTAACAATATACATTATATGAGTGTTTCCATGTACTAACAACACATATTAGACGAGTTTGTCAATGCACTTATTAGACGAGTCTAGCAATACACATTAGGCCAATATGTTCAAACACTAATTTGTATTTTTAGCGAGTTTTCCCTAAATATTTATGCACATCCTTTATATTTTTAGAGATTCTACTTTATATTTTTGCACTTATTTTATCCTTTGTATTTTTACAAAGTATATTATTTAGATTTTTATAGACATATTGATTTTTTAAAACTATAAATCATTTTCATGTTGATTCTATTCAAATCTTGATTATAATCTTTCCTAAATCTCTAAATCTATTTTAATAAACTCACAAACAAACATCAATTCATACGTAGACACGAGTTTAAAACTAGTTTGAGCAAAAATTTGTAACCTGAAAGTTGTGAAAAATGGTTACAGCTAATATCTTCAACCTAAAGGGGAGGGGTTGAATTGGTTCTTTTGGAAAATTAGGGTTTTTTATTTTTCAAAACAATTTTCAAAAACTTCTTTAATCAATTAACAAAATATGAATGGTGCTCAATTAAGATACATTAACAATCACCAAGATACAAAAGATTCAAAGAAAGAATGCACACACACAAAAGTTTTTATACTGGTTCAATTTTACATGAACCTACATCCAATTATCTAGCAACCTTAGCTAGATACCACTAATAATATCAAGAGTTAGGATTAAAAGATTCACTTACATAACCTACACTTTAGATATACAAAGAACTTAAAAAACATTCAAGATTTACAAATAAGAGTAAAATTACACACACCCTAACTATCATCAACAAGGAAAGAAATAACTTGATTTGTGAAGATATTACAATTTCACCTAAGTCTAAGCAGGAGAGTTTTCAATAATACTTGATCATGATCTTTCTTGGATAAACAAAGAATTTTACAATTGTTAATCTATCAAAACACTCTCCCCCACGTTCTCATGAGTTATGAAGAGCCTAACTTGGCTTTATAATCAATTTAAACACACACACACACATATTCTATTAAGATCTACCTATTTTAAATCCTTCATTACATATGGACATCAACAAAAACAACAACTTGATATTTGACGTAGTAACAACAAAAAGTTGTTATTCACATATTAAATTACAATTTTAAGGTAAAATTTACTATTAAACTAGTTATTTTTTAATATATGATTTTCTAATTTATAGATAAAAAATATTTGTAAGTGAAAATAATTTTAAATTTTTTACTTATTTTGTGTCCTTTTTTGTTTTCTAAAGATCAAATGCTTTATTAAAATAAAAAAATATTGTTAAATGTTGTTAAATATGATTTTTTATTAAAACATAAAGATACAATATAATTTATTATTTAAATTTTTTAAATTTAAAAAAAAAATATTAATATTTTTAATTTTATTAAAAAAATTTTTTTTTTTTAATTTTATATTTTTTTTTTTTTTTTTTTACATTGAAATGCTTTACCTTTTGAATTTTGTCCACAATAGATGAACATGACCGTTATTTTTGTCTTATCATCTCTAATTCAAAGATCAACTCTCAATTTGCTTATTATCATTTTAATTTTCTTCAACTTATCAGTCAATTCGTTTTTTTCTTTTTCAAGAGTAAGTTGACTAATTGAATGGATAAAATTTGAGAAGAAATGTATAAGCTAATCGAGAAGAAAAGAGAACAAATCTGAAGTAATAATCAAATAATCCATTAAAAATAAAATTAAATAAATAAGATATGTAACATAGCATAAAAGATATTTTAAATACTTAATAAAATGATCATTTTTATTAATTAAAAATATCTGAAATTTATAAAGTATTTCTAATTTAATTGAGAAAAAAAAAATTGTTATAAATTCTAGTGCGACTTTAAATAATATCTAAATACCTTTATTTTTATTTTAGAAAGTTCTAGAGTAATCAAATAAATTATAAAAAGGATTTCTTCTTGCATCCCGAAGATTTCTTCTGCAACCCCTAAAGTTTCGTGCTCCTCCAATTATGCCCCTTTCTAAAATAAAACAAAATTAAAAACTGGACTAGGTAAAGTAGTAATTAAGTAATTATGACGTTGGTGGTTGGCTGAACAAACATAGTAACTGCTGGTTGCTATATAATATGACCGACACTGCACCCCATGTTGGGTATCAGAGTACCAGCACAAGTACTCACAACTAAAATACAAGATGAAAATAAAGGAACAAAAATAGATAATAGGCAACGAATATAATTTATTCAAGGAAAGGAAAAAATTACATATCATTCTCTCTAATCCAAGGAGAAAACAATGACAACCCCTCTCTTGGAAATAGGAGAAACTAATACAAGGAGAACCTTAAAGGAGAAACTAACCTTCTCTCTTAGAGGAGAAACTAATATTCTCTCTTAATTCTTCTCTCAAGCAAGTAAAGTAAAAGGAATAGAAAGGGAGAGACTTTTGGGATGATTTCCTAAGGAAACACTGAACTCCTTTTATAACATTAAAAGTAAGCCCTAAAGTAAGTTCCCATCGATGTGGGACTTCTTTTCTCACACCCCAAATGACTTTCCAATCACCCAAATTTTGTCTGTCAGTGAAGAAGTCTAAACTCGTCTTGTTCTCGTGTTCTTCGTAAGATTTTCTTGAAGAGGGTTTTCATTCGACTTATCATTCTCTGTTCATCACTTACCATTTCCCTGTTCATCATCGTTGTGTGCTCATGTATTCACGTGTTCACTTTCTTCCTATTTCACCATCCACTCACGTTCATTTGAGCAAGCAAGGTATGCATGCATTCATTTGTTTCGTTGTAATGGGTAGATTTATTTCATCTGATAAATATCTCAGCATGCATTCATTCCTTTCGTTTGGGTAGATTTATTTCATCTGATATTGATAAATATCCGAACATGGTGTTAGAATAAAACAAGAAATTTGCAAATCATAATAAATCCAACTTTTGAAACCCTTTTTAGAGGTGGACATCTGATCCGTAAATGCACCCGATGTAGACTTCCGATTTGTGCGAGTCTCGGAAATGAATTTTTGGAAAAAAAAAAATTCGGAAGTACCCTCAACTGGAAGTGGAGTTCTGTCCAAAAAGAAATCCCCTCCAATGCTTTCAGAAGTTGAGATTCGGATATGCCTTTTACCGGATGTTGATTTCCGGTTTGATAAGCTCCTGGATGTTGAATTGCAAAATATGTCCCAGTTTTTAGAAGTCGAGATATGAAAATGTCCTTTATTGGATGTCGACTTCCAATTAAAAGAAATAAGTTGTCACCTCTGGAAGTAAAGATTCAATAAATTTTTGAAAATTTTTCAATTTTTATTTTGTTATAATTGATATTTTTTTGAAGGTTTATTATTTCTTTATGTTTTATATTTATTTGATTTTTGCATGAATAATTTTATTTTAGTTTTTTATTTATTATTGTTGAAAAAATTTGGTATTACTGATCTAAGGTTATAGGTAGTGAAAATTACCTACGATAGTAGATCTCTGTTTAACTTTCATGGATGTGCAAGGGAGACTATATAGATAATTTTACGATTGAGAAGATAACATGAGATGAGTTGATTCAGTAGGTTCGAGAGATAACTTTTGATTTTAGATTTGTTGTTGTCATTATAAGATTTGACAAAGGTAATGGTCAACTTGAGAGAAAAACATATATATTGTTATGTTGTGAAAGAGGTGATAAGTATAGGAAGTACAAATCCAATATTCAACCTAGTGTTTCTGACACAAGAAAATGCGATTATCCATTTAAACTGAGAGACAAACCAATTTGTAATGTAGATGGTTGGGTGTTGAAGGTAATGTGCGGATATCATTACCCATTTGCTGGGAGTTTAAAATCATCTGAACATTATTTGCTTGTTTATATGTCGAAGAGTCAAATCAAGTTTGCAAATATTCTTCTCGCTCTCAAAGAAAATAATGAGTGTAATGCCACAACAATAAAACAATTATATAATGCAAGATACACTTATAAACGATCATTAAGGGGTTCAAAATCTGAATTACAACACTTGATGATGGTGTTAGAATGTGATAATTACATCTACTAGAGTAGAAGTCAAGACAAATTTGAGGTGGTTAGTGACCTATTTTGGATGCATCATGATTCTATTAAATTGTTGAATGCATTTAATATTGTTTTCTTGATGGATACCACCTACAAAACCAACAAATATCAATTGCCATTAGTTGAGATAGTTGGGGTGACATCTATAGGGTTGGCTTCTTTATTAGGTTTGCATTCATATATAGTGAACGACAATCTAATTTCATTTAGTCTCTGGAAATGCTTAAAGGATTATTCATGCCTTCTGAGGATGGTCCACAAGTAATTGTGAGTGAAAAAAATCTTGCTTTGATGAATGTTATTGCCCCTGCATTTCCTAAATGTTATAATCTGCTATGTCGATTCCACATTCAAAAAAATGTTCAATCAAAGTGCAAAATGTTTGCCAATTTTGTTGACACATGGGATGTTGTGATGGATGCATGGGAAAATGTTATGTATTTTGAAGATGAGTCCACCTTCACTGATTGTGTGGAGCGCCTTCGTCATGTTTGTATTTCATGGCCTTTATTTTTGTGAATATGTCAATGAAAATTGGATAATTTTTATATTAAAAATATTTTGTAAAAGCATGGAAAAATTGAGTAATGCATTTAGGAAACACAACATCAAACATGTATGTTTCATTATCATTTTGGTTAGCTATTTTTTGTTGGTTTAGTTATGATATTGTGTATCTTAATTATAATAGGGTTGAGTCTGCCCATTAGAGCCTCAATAAAGTTTTGGGAAGTAGTATGAGAGACATATGCTTGTGTTGGGTTGCAATTCATTACGTCATCATCCTGCAACATAATGAAATCAATATGTCTTTTGGAAAAAAGCATAAATTTGATAAGTGACGCTTATAAGGGATGTATGTACAAAAGATTGGTTGGATATGTATCAAGACATGTTTTAGGACTCATTGCTGATAAGGTTGAGCGAGTAAAGCATATAGGATTGACAATGGGAGTTGTGGATGCATTTTGAGAACAACGTATGGTCTACCATGTGCTTGTGAATTAGCACGATATATGTGGTTGATTTTGAGAACAACGTATGGTCTACCATGGTTGATTCCTCTGATTGTTCTTCATATAATGTGGACTAGATTAAGCTTTTCAAATATTTTATCAAATGAATCGCACCCAAAGTTATGCATTGACAAGGAAATTGATCTGGTGGTCAATCATTTTAGTGAAGTGGACATTGTAGGAAAAACTTACAATCAAACATAAGTTAATTGAAATGTGTGTCCTACTATGACATCTTTGGTACTTCTAATGCAAAACATTAAAACCAAAAGTGCACAAAATAAAAAGGTAATTGTAAGGTCCTAGCCGGAAATTTCTTATTTGCAAATTAAAATAAGAAAATAATAATAATATGCATTTATTATTAAGTACTTTCCCAAAAAACGCAGGAAATTTAAATCTATTTCAAGGTGCCAATTATAACTAAAATCCACGGTGTTCAATTATTATAATTATAAACTGTTTATAAAAGCATTACAAAATAGTCCATAAAACTTCCATGAAGAAAAGTAGTAAAAACTCCCATAGTTGACCCCCACTCCGACTCTAGGCATCCACATGCTCACTTGCATCAACATCTGCTCCCATGTAACAAGTTACATGATCATCACCAAACACACACAAATAGGGTGAGCTCAAATACAATAAAAACAAATACAATATGAAATAAATAAAGCATTTCATAACCATGACCCATGTTAGCACCCCAATCCTCAATCCTCAACTTCCAAACATTATGTTGGACGCATCTTGATTCTACGCCCTTTGATGAGTACACTGATCGATCTTTGCTGCACAAGTGTCTACTCGCCCCTTCGACTATAGGCTACCACCTAATAGTCCACAAGCGAGAATAAATTGCCACGGTCATAATCCGCGACACCAAGTGAAGTTCCCCAATACGAACCTCAGTTCGTATTTGTCTCAAGACTACCAACTCAATCAGTCACACTGAAGAGGGCAATTTTCCAGAACCCAATACACTGGACTTCCAAAACCACCAGGCTATAACCTCGAGTGGCCATGTGTTACACCAATACAAGTTACACTCGTAACTAGGCCACCAGCAAAGCATCACATCATGACCTCCATCCAAAGCTGTGTAGAAATTCTCCTCGCGATCCAACCCTGCACCCAAAATTGCCTGGCGCACCTCTCACGTCGCTAGGCAAAACTTGTTTCCAGAGCGCCTGGCGGCCTGGTGGAGCCTTCCCTACTGCTAGGCGCCCGCAAGTCCAGTGGCCACTGCCACTCTTTCATATCATTATCGCCTGGCGACTTGTGTAAGACCCGTAGAATTTAATTAATTAAATAAATAATTAATTAATAAAACACGGGAGGGGTAATAATTATGATATTAAATTATGGTTGGTATGACGTGGAAAAGTGCTAGCTCATATGGTTGAGAGCACTTTGATTGTGCGAGAGGACTTGGGTTCGAGTCCTATGTATGCTAACTTTTGTGTTATTGTTTTATTATTTAAATCTATGTAATCATGTTCTGTTATGTTATGATAATTGAATTATGATTGTTAGCATGAAATATGAATTTGGTTAAGCGGTTTGATATTGATTTAGCAATTTCATGGTTATGGGTTCAAGTCTTAGAGAACTTATATTAAACTTTATTTTTGATATTTTGGCTTTGGCTTGAATATGAAGAGTTGAGGAAATTCTAGGGGAATGGCAGAATAAGGGTGGTTGTGAAACAGGCCTTAATGAGACAATGAATGGGAATTAACCACCATTAAGTGGTAATTTTCGTTTTAGGTTAATAACCTAGTTTTAGGTACACTTTAAAAAGGAAATAGTGGGTTAATAGCAAAGGTTTGGCAAGTCTGAGAATATACCAGAAAAGAGAGCGTAAATCAGAGAGTGGGAGAGGTTTGGGTGTGGTCTTTTGGGGCTGTATTGAGAGAAGGCTAAGGAGCCAATTGGTGAAGGGAGGACACTTAATCGCCAAGCTTTAAGCGGAGAAAAACCAGGTTAGGGGAGCTGGACTCCGTAATTTTATGCATAGGATTATATATGTGTATCTGTATGGTATATAGGATGTTTGTGTACCGTTAAAGCCTTCATAATTCTGCGTTTCTGGAATTTTCCAGAAACCGCCTGGCGGGTGATGAACCACCGCCAGGCGACTCATGCTATTTGGTGTGTTCTGGGTTCCTGGTAGAGGAACCGCCTGGCGGCACATTCCCGGCCGCCAGGCGACGCAAAGTGTCTTAGCCATTTTCTGGGTTTGCTGATGAGGCGCCTGGCGGGACTGGTTGAACCGCCAGGCGGTGCGGGTCATTTGACTCATTTTTGGCTTTTCTGGAATTCTGGGTGAAATCTGATCGGAGCATAAGGTAGTGGTGATCAGTATAGAGGGGTAATGATGATCAACAGTAGGTATAACCCCCTAATTGAAGGTTAATTGAATGGAACAGTGAATATGAGTTAGGGTTGAGCATATGTTATCAGAAATCACGAATTGGGATGGGTTACTATGAATTGGACTTAGGGATTGGTGACCAATAAATTAAAGTGTTAAGATTGTGCAGGGATTAGTTTTGTGTGTGCTCTTAAAGATGTAAAAATGGCTGAGAAATTGGTTGCAGGAGGAGTCTGGTAAATTCCAGAATTGACGCACCGCCTGGCGGCGCGAAGATGGCCGCCAGGCGACGTAGGTGACAGTGCGGAGGGAGTGCTTGTTGTGATTGTGCGAGTGTTGACTGTCAGTAGGGGCGTGGGTGTAAGAATGAGTGCAATTGGTTGAAGTTCGGAGTCTTAGAGATAGGAGTTGATGGAATGGAAAGATAGAGATGGAGGATAAGATATGCGAGAACGAGTATAATAGAGTAACGAATAATAATTGAAATTGAGATTTGGTATGAGTGATATAATTGGGTGCGGGCAATATTGGACCTAGGGAGGTATTGTTAGATAGTGGACTGTAATCTGAGTATAGTAGAAATAAGTATACAATATAGTGAGATGAACTAGTATACCTAAGTAAATTATAAAAAGGGGAAAGAAAAGGGGACAAGTATAGTAGGGGCAGGAGTACTGTTTGGCAAAAAGGGAGAATTACACTAAAATTATACCCAGAGTATGTGAACCCAGACTAGGCAACGGTTCCAAGTAAGGTACGTCTATTGAAGTAAGGACATTGTGAATGGTCAAGTCTAAAGGACTTGTTACGAGTCAGTTAGTGGGAAGAGCGCTGGAAGCGGGAAGCAGTGAACCATGAAAGCTCGTGACAGAGAACTCAAGTGGAGTGCTGCTGTGCTGATACAGCGCCTGGCGGTTGGATAGGCTCCGCCAGGCGGCGGCGACTCGGACAGTGGCCCCTGGAACAGCGTCCGCCTGGCGGTGTAGACTGTCCCGCCAGGCGGTAGTTACAGACTTTGTGTGTTGAGGCGCTTGGCGCCTGGCGGTACGTGTCCCCCGCCAGGCGGTCTGGAAGCTGTGGCACCTAGCGGTACGTGTCCCCCGCTAGGCGATTTGGCTGCTGTAAGTCCTAGTTGTTGGACTTCGTAGGGTGTTCTACAAGGTTTCTAGTAGTGCTTCAGAGGTGAGGTTGCTGGAGTTCCTTGAGTTGTGGCTCGGAACGTATCCCTTGAGTTGTGGCTCGGGATAGGGGTTAAGCACGTGGTATTCCTAGAGTTGTGGCTCGGAATAGCATCTCTTGAGTTGTGGCTCGGGATGGCGGACGAACACGAGAAACCCTTGAGTTGTGGCTCGGGTTGGCGAGTGTGGCCGGTATGAGTGTGCTGGTTGTGGCCAGTACGGATGGGTCCAGATAGATTGCCCTCCTCAGTTTGTTGGCTGACGAGTTTGGTAGTCTTGGGACGATACGGACTTTGTTCGTATGTGGGAACTCTACCTGGCGTTGCGGTGTATGATCCGTAGCATGTATTCCCGCACGTGCTCTATCGGTTGTGGCCGATAGGTATGGCAGCAAGTCACCTTGAAGTAATTAGCAGACGAAGTAGAACACGAATAAAAGTATTGGAGATTGAATCGAGGGAATAAAAATATAGGGCAATGTGAAAAGTTAATTTAAGTAATGTTATGTGAATGTTTACTGATTTATATATATATATGTTTATAGCTTTGTATATATATGTGTTTTATCTGTTAAGCTCACCCTATCTGCGTGTGTGTGGCGATGATCGTGTACGCGGTACACGGGAGCAGATGCTAGTGATGCAGGTGGCTCAGGTGCAGCTTAGGCGCGGAGAGGGGATTGATTTGGGAAAACTTTTTACTTGTATTACCTTGTTTTGGAAATATTTGTAAACCCGGATGGGTGATATTAATAACATTGGATTTTATTTATGTGATGGACGTTCTAAGTTTTTATCAGCAATTAATAAAGCTTTAAATTTTCCCGCGTTTTGGGAAAATGAGGTATTATTAAACATGTTGTCTTATTTATTTCAATTATTTATTTATAAATTAGTAATATCCTGACGGGATGTTACAACTTGTCCCTCGTCGCTAGGCACCATACCAGGAGCGCAAGGGCTACTGCTTTTTGGCACTTTGGAAAAAGGTTCTCATGACCTCAAACATGCAACACTCAAAACTTAGCACCCTTACAACTATTTAATTGTAACACTATGATTAAATGATCACGCCACACAATTTATAGCTTCGAAATTAAGGTCATACTCCTATTCACCTTATGCAATCCATTATATCATAATTCATTTACTCAATAGAACATACCTTACTCCACTTAAATTAACATCACAATAGATACCTAAAACCGTCCCAACCGGCAAGTGTCAACATCACAGTTAAAAACCAAACATTGCTTTACATGCATATTATCCCACTTATTGTCTATTCATACATATCATTAATTATTCTTTATGTAAGATTTCCTCCCCACATTTTATGTTCATTTCCTAAAATCTTGCACGAAATTTCCAGATAACCACACCCAGAACACAACACAAAGCAAAATCCACAAGGCTGCCTATGCTTGATGTGTCGCTTGGCGACACATGCACTGCTTGCATCCTAAAATCCCCAATTACTACTCTCTAGTACACGTTGTGACATAATTTTAATGTTTAACATCACACAAAAATCACGGTTGCTTAATTTAATATTAATTTCATAAACCATCTCATTGGTCATCACCAGAATCACGTCGATTCATCCTCCAATTCCAATATGAACACTAACCTCAAATTCATACATGATTCATACCATCATCATAAAAATTACCAGCACATATCCCATCACATCAAAATACACTTGAGTATACATCAAGGATTCATCCAGGCAACATCAACAACATAGAAGAATCAAGAAGGCAGCGAACTGGAGAAACAAGTTCGCGTAGCCTGGCGAACAACGTCATACCACTAGGTTGTTCACAAGGAAACCCAGAAACTGGATTTTGGAGGCATATGTCGCCTGACAGGTCTTCAACACTACTAGGCGATTTCTGAAAATTTCCAAAAACACGAAGAATTCATGTAGACATCGCAGTATTCAAGGTCACATGCAGTTGATACATTCCAGAAACATACAGTACAATAAAACTCGAAATTCAGCTCCCCTAACCTGGATTCCTTGCTTATTTCAATGGTTCTTAGAGCTTCTTCCTTGAGCACCAATAGTCTATTTGTTCTTCCTCCAATCCACCCTTCTTCACACTCATTAGGCCCGATGGTTGCTTTGTAAACCTCTCCCACACCTTAAAAATTTGCAGACTCCAAAACTCTTCTTCCCACCTTTACTTGGCCAATTAACCATCTCTTAATTATGCTTATGTAAAAAAAACGAAAATGCATTGAAGCACTTTTAATTGTCCTTCAAGATTCATTATTAGTGGTTTTTCCAACCCTCTTGGCTGCCATACTCTAATGGCTAGGGTTTCTGGCTCTTCACTTTCATGCAAAAGTAATTTTAGCAAAAAGAAAGCTTAATTCACGCCTACCAAGAATCGAACACACAACCACACAATTTCAAAGTCAATGCACAACCATTCAACTAATTCATGTTTCATGATAATTTCTATAAATCTAGAAATTTAAAATCTCTTATCACGCTCATAGGACTTGTACCCCAGTCCTCTGACACAATCAAGTACTCTCAACCACTTAAGCTAGTACTTTGTCACATCATGAAAATTAGCATTTAATGCTATAAAGGCTCCCACTACTCGCATTTACTAAATAATTATTTAAATTCCTCAGGTCTTATAGTAATCGATCAAAACGGTCTACTAAGCATGATCCCTCATATTTTAAGCATGTCGACGCCTTCATTTCCACACAAGATAGTCATTCCTTGAAGAATCACATGAAACATAAGGGGAAATGTAATGAAATTTTTGGATCTACACAACAAAATGGATTTCCCATGTTAGATTAATTCCATCCTATCTGTCACCCTTACATTGTCAATGTTGTTGATATGGTTGTTGATGGCCATTATGGGTACAAATGCATTGCTGCCTTGTTAGGTAAACCAATTATTTTATTTTATAGGTCATTTAGTTTTTTAATTTATCAACACATTTATTACTTACAGGTTCACCTTAAAGATGGATGTCCTATACCGATGGTAGATATCATATCATATACATATTGTTATCCCGAGGCTCAAACATGGTTTGCGTTTTATGCTAACAGAACATAGACATTTGTGTAGTTGATGGGCGTCATGCGTTTAATAGCACCCTATAATGACAACATCAAATCAAGTAACATAAAAAGCATTATATATAGTCAAATATAGTTTTTCTAGTTACTTACTAATAAATTGGATGATGAATCTGGTGTTCTCCTTTGTAGTGGAAGATCATTTAGTAGATGTCTTCCACGACAGGAGACTAGGAGACAACGTTGGAATCACACATGCCAACATATGATCTAAGAAGTATATCCATCGACCATCAATGTTTGCCAAGTCGACATTAGGAACAACTAGTGGAGACATCAAAATGGGCTGCAAAAACCTGAATTGACGCAACACACGTTCTAGCAGATGATGGTGAGCAATTTTACCCACTCGGATGAAGCCAAAGAATAAATAGATTGTGATAAGGCGACGTGTAACACGATGTGATGCATATGGGTTCCACACAACCTCATCATTGTTAGTGCATCCAATTGTGCCCTAACCTCATGTAGAGTACAATTCAATCTAGGATCTAAAAAACATATCATTGATGTCTCTACTCATCATAATTGTCTAATAATTTCTTCATTCCTAGTCTCGAGAAGTGTTCATATATCCAAGTCTACTAAAAAAGTGCAAATGTATTTCAACAATCAAGCAATAAACATGAAAAAAGCTAAAGACATTTTTCTACTAGTAAAAGAGTCAGGTATCTAACTAATGCCTAGTGTTCAAGGCTTGCATCACTAAGATGCTCATAAAGATGTGCAAGTGCAGGAACTCACCACAAAAACCTTTGTTGCAACCGAAATCTCAACGGGAAGACGAATCAAAAATAAAATTTGAAACAATAAAATTTGTAGTCGTTACCATAGTTTATTCTGGAAAACAACGGAAAAACCAAAAGGATAAGACAAGGTCTACTAAAAACCAGATTTTGGTTTCGAAAGTCAGTTACAAGTGAGGAAGGTATTAACACCTAACAACGTCCGTCCTAAGATGGTACCTTTAATTAAACATGCAAAAGAATGTGATTTTTCAAAATGTATATTATTCCCAAAAATAATAATAAAAGAATGTACACAAGAAACATAAATAATTTTTTTGATTTGTTTGGCCCAACAAGGATTAATCCTTGCTCCTACATATCTTCATTCACAATGGAGAATCACAGTTACATAGTCATTTATGAAAAAACTATTTAAGAAATTATTTAATTTTTTTTGTGAATCGGACAATGATTGATCTTGCTCCTACGTATCTCCATTCATAATGGAAAATCAGAGATCACATAATTCTTAATGAACCTTTTAGAAATTGTTGTTTTTAATTTTATTTTTTTTATAATTGTGAAAACTATTTTATGTTTTTTGGGTATTTTTAATTATTTAAAAATAAGTGTTAGGTGACATGAGCGGCCAAACAGACACTAAAAGTAAACAAATAAAATTAATATTTATTTTTAGTTCTTTATTTTTTTTTATCTTTTTTGGAAAAGGAAATTAAAACTATTTTATGCTTTAGTTCTTTATGATTTTTAGAATAAGATATTTATGAATAGTAAAAAATAATATCCCTAAAGCAAAAAGTCAAAGTTAGGTGTAAAACAAAAATGCATACAATATTAAAAGAAAATATAATAAAAATTGGGAATGCATAAATCAAAAGAAAAATACTTGTAGTGACATACCTTCTAAACATTAAAATTCCTATTCTTCTCCATCAATCTTACTGTTTTGTTAACTTTCTTTTCTCTTATGTGGTAATGAGAAAGAAAGAGAGAAGTGCAGAGAATTTTTTTTTCTTCCATCTTCTTTCATGCGACAAACTTTGTAAATACATATTGCAATACAAATGTAATCCTAGCCTTAATTGTAATGAACAATATAAGAAAAGAATTACTCATGATAGCAACACCTTAAGGGTATCAAATCACAGCAAATAAGAGCACAATATTGCTTATATTGATCATCATCATTAATATTGATTATAATCATTAGAAGAGATATTGCTTCTAATTATTAGAATCATATCTTTATTTTGTCAATCAGGAACAAAGGGTAGAAAAGCAAAGAGTGAGGGTGAAAATATGTTCCGTTATTGGGCTCATGACAACGGGGTGTGATAATAAAAACAAATTGGTCTCTTCCTCTTTTTTCTTTTTTCATTTTTCATCTTTCTCTATTTAAAAATCTTTAAGAAAAATTTATTTCGCCTTTTTTATTTATCATTAACTAAACATTTTTTGTTTTTTTATTTTTTTACAGAAATAAATTTATTCACCCAGACGAAATTGGGTATTGATAGTTATCCCCATTTACTTAGATTTTACTAGATATGATAAAAGTTTAACATTTTCACATTATCATAGTAAAAGATAAGTAATGATAAAAACACTAATTTCGTTCGATTTTTAAAAGAAGATATATCAGCATATTTAAAGACAAACTTGATCATTCCAAAGGAGATGGTCTCTATTTGAAAGAAAATAATTAGGTCACCATTACCATGTAAAGGGTCCCAACTCGACAAACCAATTTTTTTTTTTACTTTTTGAAAAAAAAAAAACTATATACCAATCCCGAGAAGATGGTCCATATCCAAGGATTTGATGACCATTACCATGTAGATGGTCCTAATCCGACAAACCATTTTTTTTGAAAAAAAAACATATTAGACCAAGCTCGATGAGAGCGTTTATATCCAAAGGATTCGATGACCATTACCATGTAGAGGGTCTCGATCCGAAAAACCTTATCCTTTTTGCAAATTTGACTTTTTGAAAAACATATTAGACCAATCCTCAAAAGAGGGTCTCTAAAGGATTCGGTGACCATTACCATGTAGAGGGTTCTAATCTGAAAAACCATATTCTTTTTACAAATTTGATTTTTAAAAAAAAATATATTAGACCAATCCCGAGGAGAGGGTCGATATCCAAATGATTCGGTGACCATTACAATGTATAAGGTCCTTATCCGAAAAATCACATTCTTTATGCAAATTTGATTTTTTTTAAAAAACAAATTAGACTGGTCCTGAGGGGAGGATTTATATCCAAAGGATTCAGTGACAATTACCATGTAGAGGGTCCTGATTTGAAAAATCTGCATTCTTTTGGCAAGTGTGACTTTTTGAAAAATATATTAGACCAATCTTAAGGAAAGGGTTTATATCCAAAGGAGAATTTGAATTCGACCATTGCCTAGTAGAGGGCTGGTAAAGAAAAGGAGAACCTGCATTCGACCTTTGCTTAGCAAAGAGCTGATATCCCTAAGGAGAACCTGAATTTGACCATTGCCTACTAGAGGACCGACATCCAAAAGGAGAACCTGTATTCAACCATTTCGAAGGAGTGGGTTATCCCAAGGAGAACCTGAATTCTACCATTGCCTAATAGAGGGTCGATATGTAAGAGGAGAACTTGGATTCGACTATTGCCTAATAGATGGTCGATATCCCTAAGGAGAACCTGAATTTGACCATTGCCTACCAGAGGACCGATATCCAAAAGGAGAACCTGGATTCAACCATTTTGAAGGAGTGGGTCATATCCTAAGGAGAACTTGAATTCTACCATTGCCTAACAAAAGGTCGATATGCAAGAGGAGAACTTGGATTCGACCATTGCCTAGTAGATGGTCAATATCCCTAAGGAGAAATTGAATTTAACCATTGCCTAATAGAGAGCCGATATGCAAGAGGAGAACCTAGATTCGACCATTTAAAAAATGGTCGATATCCATAAGAAGAAATTGAATTCAAATATTGCCTAACAATGAGCCGATATTCAAAAGGAGAACTTGGATTCGACCATTCCCAAGGAGAGGGTCGTTATCTGAAAGGAGAACCTAGTGTTTGCTTTGGAAGTGTCTACAAACACGCATGAATGCCTAACATTGGTGAGACCTACACAAAAATTTTGTCCTTACTGATATTTTTCAAATTTCCCTTTCTTTTAGCAGTTTTTTCTTTGAAATAATTTTCATTGATTTGTGGAGTATGATGAATGACATGATATGACTGTGTGTATGTTGCATGATAATGATGAAACGAGTTGAAAAGACTCTTTTGTATTTTTTCATTTTTTTCATCTATCTAAGAAATGTCCGTGGAGTATGTTTATGCACATGTTTTGAATTCCTTTTGAACATGGATGATGCATAACATGTTATGTTTTTCTGTTTGAACCTAGATGATAATGCATGCATGAATGTGTGGATGCATGGGTGGAATTCATGAGACCCTTGCTTGCTTTTTTCCTTTTCCCTTCCTTTTTCTTTGTATGTTTTATTTTAGCCTTTTTTATTTTTGTTAGAAAATTTGGGCTTAAAGGTTAGATAAATTTGAGTTTGGGGCCAGACAAAACTGGATTTGGGAGCTAGACAAAATTGGGCATAGGGACTAGGCCAAACTAGGCTTGTGGGCTAGTGTGGAAACTAAATTTGGGGACCATTGTGAAAACTAAGTTTGGGGACCAATGTAAAAACTGGGTTGGGGATTAGTGTGGAAATTGGGCTTGGGGGCCATTGTGGAAATTGATCTTGGGGGCTAGTGTGGAAATTGGGCTTGGGGACTAGTGTGGAAACTAGGCTTGGGGGCCAATGGGGAAAACTAAGCTTGGGAGCCAGTGTGGAAACTGAGCTTGGGGGCCAATGTGGAAACTGGGCTTGGGGAATAGTATGAAAACTAGGCTTGGGGACCAATGTGGAAACTATGCATGAGGCTAGTGTGAAAACTGGGCTTAGGGGCCAGTGTGAAAACTAGGTTTCTGGGCCAGCATCAAAATTAGGCTTGTAGGCTAGTGTGGAAACTAGGCTTACGGGCCATCATGAAGTTTGGGCTTGTGGGCCATGTGAAAATTGGGCTTGGGGGTATATAGGTCATTCATATAAATGAAGAGGACCATAAATTTGAGAAAGATCATAGAGGTAAATTTGTGTCTTTTTTAAATTTTCTTCCTTCTAAAATAGAAGGATTTGATAACCATTCATATGATTGAAGAGGGTTTCAATAGGAAAGGTAGAAATTATTTTTCTTAAAGTTGGATGACGCATGTATGCATAACTTGGTATGATGCATAAAATTCCTTGTGTGCTTTTTACTTTTGCATGTTTCTAAAAACAAGTTTTAATTGACTCCCATTTCATTGTTATTTTGAATTATGGAATCATTCTACTTTGATTTTTTTGTTTACTTTCCAAAATCATTTCTTTGGTCTGATTTATCATTTCTTTTGAAACACTCGTTAAATTACATGCATGAAATTACTATGGGCATAAAAAGGCCTGGATAAGGTGATGAAGATTAACTAGGGAGTTGCCCCAATTTGATTTGGTCTTAGGGCATAAAATGTGTTTTTACTTCCTCCAGTTATTGATGTTATGAAGAAAATTATTGGGACTTCAAAACGTTGCCCCTAGTGTGAGAGTCTAGGATTGTCTTAGGGTGCAAAAGCATGTTTGGTTTTTCCCAATTGAGGAGGTGGAAAAATGATGGGGTCTTCACAAGTAACCCTTAATGAGATCATAGTCCTCAATGTGAATAAATGCTCCCAATTCAGGATGAATGATGAGAATATATAAATTACAAATAAAGTGACTTTCCCAGTTTGGGTTTGGGACTAATAAGGATGGCCTATGGCAAGGATGGTCAAGGTTTAGGCTTAGAGTGGGGGATATTGTAGAAGCAAAGATAAAATTCCATGAAGAATGAATTGAAAAAGGATAGCCCAAATTTAACCTGATTGCGTGATTGCCCGTACTGACTTTGGTGCTTTGAAAACATGTCAACAAAAAAGAAACTTCCCAGTGTTTAAAAGCAAATATCTGAACACACTTTTTCAAATTTTTTCATCATTTTTTTAGAACAAACCTATGAGCAAATCAAAATTTTCCAAGTTAAAACCTTTGAAAGATAACAACCAATCTTTGATATGGAATTTATTAGGCTTGTATTGTGGCCAAGGCCAAAGGTATGAAAAACAATGATAGTAAAAGCCAAAGAAAGTGAATGTGAAGGTGATTTGGAACAAGGATATTTTGAATAATGTTTCATTCAATTTTGTTTTTTACTTCTTTTTGTTCATTTTTTTTTCTATATTTTGACCTTTTATTCTTATTCTCCAAACTTTTGCTTTTTTTTTTCTTGATATAACCATATCATTTGTTTCTTTTTTCTTTTCTTTCTTTTGATATTTTTGTATTACTGAACTACCAGTTGGATGAAACAAATACAAAAGTTATGTCAACCCTAAGTGTGAGGGCGACCGTTGTTTAGGATAATTTGAAAGAATTTTTTTTAAGGCTCAAATTAGGCAAAGGATAATTACTTTTGTTTTTTTTTTTTGATAAAGAAACATGACCGCATATCATTTCAAATCATGGTTGTTTTTCTCAACAAAAACTTTAATTCATAGGAAAATAATTTGGTTCATGTGACAGGCTGTCCCTTATTTTGTTCTCTCATTTTTCCTTCCTCTTTTTTTCTTGCCAAATTTTTTCCTAGACCCCCCTTTCGGGTTTTCAATCTAGTAAACTTTTTTCATTTTTTTTTTTGTTCAAAGAGTGTCTTGTATTCATTTTAAGGCATGTGTCCCCTTCATGATTCTCCATGGAAATAAAAGCAAGGTTTGTAGTACAAGGGTGATGAAATAGGAGAGCGAATTTGAGCAATCTCATACATGTAGATTAGATTAATGCTTCAAAAGCAATGCTATTAAATATTAATTTTATCTATTTATTCAATCCACTAATTTGACCAAAGAATGCTTCATTATTTTCGCATTTTTCATAAGAAAGATTCCAAGAATTTGGTGATAAGCAAAATGGGAAACAATTTGAATTCATTGTAGTGCAATTTTTTTGGGTTTTTTTTTAAAAAAAAAAAGTTATGCATATGCATGCTATGTATTTGAAACTATGGATAGGATACCGTGAATGACCATAGGATGGGAATGCAATGCATGGTTGTGCATCGTAGGGCACTTATTCATTTGATATGCTAATGAAATGTATGCTTATGCCTTAGAAGACATTTTTTCCTATTTTATTGGTGTGATGAATTTATTATTATATACAAGGAAAGGTGGAGGTAAAGGACGCAAACAGTCTCCCTTTTGTGCCTTAACTTAACATAGGCTCGACACTTAAAATTCTAAAGCAAAGTATATGTACTCACAAGGATAGTTCCCTAATACCTAAAGATCAAGGTCACTAAAGCTATGGCCTACTTCATGGAATTTCCCACAACAGGTGCTAAACAACAAGTGAGAGTACCAATGAAGCAAACAAACTCTAGTTGGGGTTCTCACAATAGTACATCCAACGTGGCACTACAACACAATCCCCTTTAATTTTAAGCAAAACAGACTCGGGTATAGAGCCACACTCATGTAATGAATAAAGTGTGTGTGAAGGGAGAATGCAATTTATACCCAAACCCCACCTACAAAACAACCAGAAAAGTCCTAGGAAGATATATTGCAATGTTGGTTGCCCTATGATTCAATATCTAACAATTATTCAAAAATAAAAATAAAGAAAAATATACAAATACAAGTATTCCAGATATCAAAAGAGAAAAGAATATGCATACCTAAAAAGAAAAAAAGGAAATAAAAAATAAAAAGAAAAACCACATCAATTTTGCACATTTAAATAAATGGCTTGATCCTCTAACGTTCCACAGTAGAGTCGCCATTTGTCGCAACCGAAATCGTGATGGGACGGCGAAACAAAAATAAAATTTGAAAAAATAGAGTTTGGAGTCGCCACCATAGTTTATTCTGGAAAAACTACGAAAAAACCAAAAAGATAAGACAAGGTCTACAAAAAACTAGATTTTGGATCCGAGAGTCAGCTACGTGTGGGGAAGGTATTAGCACTTGTTAATATGTATAAGTCATGAGAAGGAAGAATATGTACAAAAACACGTACAAATATGTTTGGTGAAAACAACTAAAAGAGAGATTGCTTACTGATTTATTAGAACCTTGTTCAATATATATGTAAACACCCGACTCTGTCCGGCTTAATAAAAAAATAATAATGATTAAGAAAGAAAAAGAATAAGTAAGAATATCTTTGGAAATTTTATTTATTTTTTCTAAATAATAATAATATAATAATATGATAATAAAAATAAAAATAATATAATAATGAATAAATAAAAAGAAAAAGACGGTTTTGATCTTTTGTATGTTTTCTTTTGACGCCTTGTTTCTACTTTTAGCCCAATATACTTTATCCACTCGCACCACATTTTCTTGCAACCAACAACTCAAAAATTTATATTCTCAACCCCACTCTATGATTTGCCATTTCTACTCCAAATCAAGAAGTTACTGATATGATTCTAATTATTAGAAGCATAATTTGTTCTAATATTTAGAATCGTTTTTCCTGATGATAATATATGTTGTGACACCTCTTTTCCAGATAAAGAAAGTAGTAATGAGATTCTATGCAATATCTCTTTTACTAAATAGAATCATTTTTCCTAATCCCATTTGATTTTGTGCTATGATTTTTCTGTGATTTGATTCTCATAATGTAATAATATCGAAACAATTTCTTTCCTTTTAGTATTCTTTGTAATCAAGACTAACCTTATTTTGAGATCACATTAGATTTATTTATTTTTATATAAACACATCAAGAAAAAGAAGAAGGGGAGATGATCTTGGTCTAAAGACCGTCCCTTAACCCAAATACAGCTATTCTTCGATAACCCTCGCATACCAAAAACCCATTCACCATTCACACAAACCATGCGTTTTTTTTTTTCACTGCATCACAACGTCAAAATCGTTGCCATCTCCGTTGGAGACTCTTGAGGTCGTGATTATCCTTACTGGTGTTGTTTTGGTGCATTGGAGTAAGGAGTTGTAGTTGCGGATCTTGATCAAAAAGTTTGAGGGGACCAAAATAATATATTCAAATTTTATATATTTAATTATTATTACTAATATAACAAAAGTATATATAATTTAGTATTGAAATTCTTGTATGTTTTTCCTTAAAAACATTATAGTTTTGAAATTGTATTTGTTATGAAACTAATCTTAAATAAGTTTTTCTAATTTGTTTTTCTTTATATATTCTCATCTTTTAGAACGTTTTTCTTATTATAAGTTCCAAAAAATTAATATAAAATATTCCACCTATAATTCAAAAGAATTAATATGAATCTTCTCGCTTATAATTCCTTGAATCTTAAAAAATGGTTCTCTAATTCAACAATTGAATTTCTAGTATCATGTTTGAAAATATGTGAAGAAGTAAATTTGTATTGTTTTTATCTTCAAGGGTATCTTTCCTTTTATCACTTAAAAAAATAAAATGAATATATTATTTTATGTTTCATCAATATATCTATTTAAAAAAAATTAAGACTAAAAAATAATTTATAAAAATCTAATAAGAAATTGAGAGACATAATTACTAAAAAAAATATGATAATCAAGTCACATTTAAGAAATGGTAATGAAAAAAATATATAGTATATAACTTTTCTTTTTACATTCATAAAAAAATAAATATACAAAAAACACATAAGATGAAAAAAAAAAAACTAAGTATCAAACTAATATTTTCCTATCAAGAGAAAGGAGAAAGTTACATATTTTGTTTATCTTAAAAGATAATGAATGAGAACTAAGAGCGAGAGAATGAATTTATGTCTAACTTTCTATTTATTTTTTAAAACAAAAAACAAAAGAAGAGATGCAAGAGTAATAAATAAATACAGTATAGGAGAAACTTAAAATGAGAAAAAACAAAAAAAATATCTCAATAAATTTTATTTTTTTATTATATTTAATTTTTAATTTTATTATTTATTAATATTAAATATTATATTTTATAAAACTAATAAAAATTAATCTAAAAAAGTAAAAAATCTTTGGGGCCTATGTACCTTCCGCCAGTGGGGAGTTGGTAAGGTTCGTTTATATGACTCTTTCGTATAGTTTGGTTCTTGTTTTGTTGTTCTAATTGGGGATTTAATTACTAAGTGAAGTTTTTTTTATTAAAAAGCCTGCCTGAGTGCAGGGCTGGTCTGTTTTTGGAGTGACGGTTGCATCTCATTTACTTTTTTATAATCCATGGCTGCACGTTGATTTTATAACTTTTATTCAATATGGTGAGTCCTGCCTATTTCTTTCTTTTTCCACATTTAAATTTGATTAACTCTTAATGTATTATGTAGAGATGTCAAAATGGGTTGGAACCCGCAAGCCAACCGGTTGACCACGGGCTCGGACTGGGTTGGGTTAAAAAATTTTTACAAATTTTAATACGGGTTGATTTTTGATCCGACTCATTTAGAATCTCGTCATCCGGGTTGAACCCGTGATGAGTCGGGTTGGCTTACCAACTCGCAGATAAAAGGGTCACACAAATGTTTTTATTTATTTTTATTAAGTTAGACTTTACATTTGAGTCATGTTAAGTTATTTTTTTATCCAACACATAAATAATTTTTATTTTTTTATTTTGGTTTGTATTTGAATTATATTAAAGTTTATTTAGATTTTAATTAGAATTACAATTTAGTTTTGGCTGAAAAAAATAATTTTTTTTTTAATTAAGTGAACCTGTGATCCTACCCGTTTAACCCACCAACCCGTGCTGGGCTGGGCTACGTTCAAATTTTTTTTGGCTCGCTAAAAAATAAGCCGGGTTAGGTTGGTTCACTAAATCATCAACCCGTAGTGAGTCGAGCTGGGTCGGGCTGGATTATCGATTTTGATAGCTCTAGTATTTTGGTAGATTGAAACTTTCGCATACCTTTAATAAAATATTCATGATATATCCTCACACCTGGCTTTATTAGAAACATATATTCACACCTGGGTTTATTAGAAACATATATTCACCTTTAATACATATCTTTTTTCTTTGCAATAAAATTTAAAAATATATAATAAATAAAAGTAGTTACTTTTTTTAGAATTAAGTACAATCCTACACATGGTCCGATATTTTAACTTATTTTCGAGACAATAATTTTCAAAACAACTAGAATACAAAATAATAAAATTATGGGTACTCGTGTGATAGTTTACGTCTTCTTAATACCTAATACTTCTCTTCTTTTTTTCAATGTCATTCAAAAATAATTTTTATTTAAAGGTATAAGTGCTTGTATGATCGTCCACGTTGTCCTAGTGCTTTTTTCCATAAAATTACTAAAAAAATAATACTTTCAAAATAAAATATAAAAAAGTCAAATCAACAAATTTTCAAAACGATCTTAAAGAACTATGTGGCCTTGATTCACCATTATGAATAAAGATATGTAGGAGCAAGGATTAATCATTGTATAGCCCAAAAAAAAATTGTTTCTTTTGTAGACCGACTTTCGATCCCAAACAATGTTTTCGTAGACCTTGTTCTTATCTCTATGATTTTCCATAGTTTCCCATAATAACTATGGTGGCGACTCCAACATTTTTTTATACGTATCTTATTTTATTTTTACTTTGTCGTCCCGTCGCGATTTCGGTTGCGACAATATAGAGTACAATGTTTCGTCATATAAAGGGAAGAGTAAAACCTAATAAAACAAAATATTTGATAATAATAAAAAAAAAATCAAATATATGATATCTCTATCAATATAAATAAAAGTAGAAGATATGTAATATCTTTATCACTCCCTTTCAAGGTGGGCATGAAGATTGTAAAGTCCCAATTTGGAAGTAGCAACCCAGAAAGTAGAATGATTTAGTGACTTAGTAAACATATCAGCAAGTTGACTTGTAGAAGGAACATGGAGAAGGTGGATAAGGCCATCAACAAGCTTTTGTCTAATAATGTGATAATCAAATTCTATATGCTTGATTCTCTCATGAAAAGTGAGATTCTTGGCAATGTGAATAAGGAAATTGTTGTCATAAAAGGCTGTGTAGGAAGTGGGAATAGAAAAATGCAAATCTTAAAGAATGTATTGAATCCATTATAGTTCGCATGCTAGGGATGCCAAGGCGTGATACTCAAAAGGAGGAGAAACTAAAGTCCAAGTCTGGTTTCTGTTAAGAGCATGTAGCTCAACATCCATAACCTGTTTCCAGCAGTCATGTTGAGTGGCTTCTTTAAAAAAGAAAGGTTCAGCTTGGGAAGAAATATTATGACAAAAGGCAATATGGTTAGGAGATCAATTATCATAAGAAACAAATAAATGCATTGGATAACGTGTGGAAAAAGTAGAGCATGAAGTTCAAGTAACACCACAATAATATTGATTTAAGTATCGAGACCTACTTTTTACTCTATGAGAAGTTCTAAGATTAAGATCAGTAATTTCAACATTATCATAAATAAGGCTAGGACTAGGTGTAGGGTCCGTAGTAAGGTCAGTGGCATGTGAAACAAGTAAAGCTGAAAAATCATACAACCTAATATCACAAGAATGAGAATCATCAATTGGGGCAATAGAGTTATCAAATGGCAAAGAGAATGAGTAAGGAAAAATATTTTCATGAAAGATAACATTCCTAGTCACAAAAATAGACTTGGAGTGAAGATCATACAAAACATATCCTTTTGTTCCGGATTTATAACCAAGGAAAACACATTTTAAGCTTCGGGAATCCAATTTAGTTCTTCTAGTAGTGGAGAATTTGCACAAGCCAAACAACCAAAAACTTTGAGATTAGAAAAATCGAGTTTAGTAAAATAGACCAATTCATAAGGAGATTGGTTATTGAGAAAAGGAGTGGGTAACCTATTAATGAGATGAACAACTAGTTTAAGCGAATAGGACCAGAAAATGTTTGGTAACTTTGCTTGAAAAGGAAGAGCACGACACACACTGAGAAAATGTTGATGCTTCCTGTCAACAATCTCGTTTTATCGAGGAGTTGCAACACAGGAAGTTCCATGAAAATACCCTTACTATTATAGAAATCATTAAGAAGAAACTCTTTGCCATTATCGAAACGTATTATCTTAAGCTTGCAAGAAAACTGATTTTCTCTCAATGTAATAAAATCTTGAAGAAGAGGTTGACTTCAGTTTTATTTTTAAGAAAAAGAATCCAAGTAAATTTTTTATAGTCATCAACTATAGTTAAAAAAAATACTTGTATCCATCAATGGAAAAGACTGAAATCGGGTCCCAAATATAAAGGATAAGTTTAAAAAATTGAAGAGATTTACTAGTGCTTGAAGAATATTTTAGATGTTTTTGTTTGGCAAAATCACAAGCATCACAAGCAAGAATAGAAAGAGAAAAAATATCAAAATGATCAGAAACAAGAAGCTTCCAAATGTTATTAGATGGATGGCCAAGTTTCATATGCCACAAGTTACAAGGACTAGCATTATTAATTAGAGTAGAATGTGGTAAGGAAATATTTGTGTCAGATATACTTAAGTTATGTCTGTCTTGAGAACTATCTAAGAGATAAAACATGCCTTCATGTTTCCTAGTTGTTCCAATCGTTTGGAAGGTATCGGGTTGCACAATAAGACAAGTATTTTGGAAGAAAACCATAAAACAATTAGTAGAATTAAGCAATTTAGGAATAGAAATGAGTTGAACAAAAAATTCAAGAACAAAAAGAGTGTTATGAAGGATAAGATTGTCCAAGACAATGGTACCCGAGAATTTAGCAATGATAGAGTTTTGGTTGGGTAATTGTATAAAAATATGAGAAATAAGTTTGAGATTTTGAAAAAAATATTTAAAAGGAGAAATATGGTTAGTAGCACCATTATCTAAAATCCAAGAAGAAAAGGGAAAAACAAAACCTGTGGATTTAGTAGTACATTGATGAACAATAGCTGTGGGAGAAGAATCATTTAGAGATTGTTGGATCAAGGCGAGAAGAGCTTCATACTACTCTCTAGAGAAACCAAACTGAGATTTAGCTTTGTCATCCTTCTCGACACAAAGATGGGCAGAAGATGAGGCGGTATCAACCATACTAGCAGATGGCTTGGAAGGAGAAGGATCAACTTTGGTGTTTTGGTGATAGCCTTGAGGCAAGCCATGCTTAATGCAACAACTACTAGAGGGTGATTGGTTCGATGACAATGGTCACAATATTTGGGATTGCGACCACCAGACTGAAGAAAGCATCCCTATCGACGATTGTTAGAAAAACCACCGCGAAAATGTTTGCCATGTCCCTCGTTAAAGGAATTGGCAATAGAGTCTTCAGAAGTAGAAGAAAAAGTAGTGTTAAATTCACGTTCTTGTTGAAGAATCGAAGAGAAATTTTTCTTCATGGCAGGAAATCAACTTAGGCTAGAGTTCTCCTTCTTGGTTTCCTCTAGTCCCCTTCCTCGAGTGTTGGCCCAACCTCACTTGAGAGCTTCTCCAAACACCATTGTCGTACCACTTCTCCTTTCCTCTTGTAGCTTTCGCACCTTCATCCTTCTCCATGGAAGCTTCATCAATTCCGCATGGCTTCTCCTTAGCTTCCTTACTTTTGAAGATGGACTCATCAGAACGTGTGCTCTCCATGTAGTTACCTCATTTAGAAAGTGTATTTTAAGTTTGTAATTCATGTTGTAGACCTTATAACATTAATTAGATGTTTTTGGTCTTAGGTGTGTCTTTTAATCTGTTGAATGGTTTTTAAACAGGTTAAAATGTCTCTTTTTAGTCTATTGAATGGTTTTTCAACAGGTTAAAAGGTTGGTTGCAGTAGTCTTAAATTGCAACAAATTCAATCAGTTGATTTAGTTTTTAATCGACTGATTTCACTTAAGTCAAGTGAAATCAACCGATTGATTTGAAAATCAACATGTTGAATTTTGTAACAGTTTGACTGTAAAAGCTATGATTTTCGAAAGAGAGGTCTATTGATCATTTTAGAGCACGATTTTGTTTTGGAAACTTGTGGAAACTCTCTACTTCGTGATCATACAATTTGCAGCAGTGGAATATTGATCTTGGATCAATTCTTGGAGCTTTTGGCTTGGTTTGAAGCTTGGAGAAAGTGGTTTTGTGGTAGGCTGGGTTCTGCTACCACTTAGGTTTGATCTTTCTCGAGCTTTGTGTGTGTGCCTGGTGGTTTTCCAGGTCTACAAGAGGGTTCTTGCCGTGCTGGTGTGATTCTTGTGTGATTCAAGAGTCTTTTGTGGTGTTTTTGCATATTTTGAAAGAGTAAGGGTGGATACTTTGTAAAACTTTTGAAATAGTGCAAAGTCAAACTCAAGTTGCCTTGACAAACTGGATGTAGCTCATGTTTGAGTGAACCAGTATAAAAATCTCTTGGTGTCTTCTCTTCTCTAACCTTTCTCTCTTGCATTTTCATTTTAAAGTTTCAAGAACTTGTGTTTTAATCATCTATTACATGTTCTTGCATGTTTCCATGGCATCTGCAACATTGACCATGTTTACATAATCATTTGGAACCTGTCTTGATCATTCTTGTGCATTTTTCTTGGTTTAAAATTCAAATTCGCATTTATGCATTTTTCCTAGTATTTCAATCGCCTGTTTTCCTATTTCAATCGGTTGATTATACCAGAACATAATTTGTTTAGTAAAATCAATTGATTAACTCTATTTTTGATCGATTGAAAGTGTACAGTTCAGTACTGTTTGCATCCTAACTTGGTGATCTATTTGATTCAATTAAAGGTGGTTTTTAGCTTGCAAAGATAGCCTAAATTTTTAACTAGCCAATTCAACC
>Ga0214545_1003597_pt1 | contig 29442 bp, 15 predicted proteins | sample CNSS4metaG_FD_160064 | JGI IMG/M metagenome (GOLD analysis project Ga0214545, IMG submission 160064) | Root nodule microbial communities from cowpea collected in UCLA plant growth center, Los Angeles, California, USA - CNSS4 | ecosystem: Host-associated > Plants > Roots > Nodule | place: USA...
GAAATGCAGGTGGTTTAGGAGAAGGAAGGGGCACAGTGTCATTCCCAATCATCGATACAACATCAGACATGGTTGGTCTATCGTCTGGACTTTCTTGAACGCAAAGAAGTCCTATGTTCACATATCTTGACACATTACATAAAGTATCACTCTCATCTAATGCACTATCCATCAGATCCACTCCTGAATTTCTGGTCCAAAGATCCCAAGCCTTCAAGATTTAGCACAAAACAAGCTCAAAGTTAGAATGTTTGGAGCATATTATGGTATGGCACTATGATTTTGTACACTCTCCATGTTCGGAAAAAAGAAAACCCATCATCCTATGACATACCTTTTGTGAAAGGGATCAGAACATCCAAAAATCGTGAAATCAATTTGAATGTGAACATGCAAATGAAGAACAAATGGATGGAATCTAGAAACTCACATATCCAAGAAGATTGAAGGAACTCGTTTGATAAAAGCCAATATTCTTCTTGCCACTTATAATCTCCAACAGAAGGACCCCAAAACTAAACACGTCTGATTTTACTGAGAAAAGTCCTTCTAATGCATATTCAGGAGCCATGTAACCACTGAGAATAAAGTACATTAATTAATAGATGGTTGATCATTTTAAGAAAATGACTGGTTATAGTTATAGTTAATTGACTTACTATGTTCCAACTATTCGGTTTGTATTTGCTTCAAGTTCATTATCACCAAATATTTTTGCTATTCCAAAATCTGATATTTTGGGATTCATATTGCTGTCCAATAATATGTTGCTCGCTTTTAGATCTCGGTGAATGATCCTGAACCTGGAATACTGATGAAGATAAAGAATTCCTTGGGCAATCCCATCAATTATTCTTACTCTTGTTCCCCAATCTAGCATCCGTTTCTTCGTTGCATCTGCTATGCATCATTAAAGATGTCACAACCAAAGTTTAAGTTTAGGAGATGGGATCATATTTAAGAGAGTTCAGAGACTGTAGGATACAAACCAAAAAGGAAAAGATCCAAGCTTTTATTAGGCATAAACTCATAAATCAGCATTTTTTCATTTCGATCAATGCAGCAACCAAGAAGTCTAACAAGATTGTTGTGTTGGAGTTTTGCAATCAACAAAGCTTCATTTCTCAACTCTTCCCATCCTTGACCAGATCTCCGTGACAGTCTTTTCACGGCAACCTCATCCCCATTAAATAATGTACCCTGTATTTTCTTATCTTTTGTAAAAATCACATATATTGCGTAGTAACTACAAAGATACGTGGTTTCAATGAATATTTAGCATGAAAAAAAGTGGTTTCTTTAAATTTTTTATTGTGTTCTGCTTTATTATTTAGAACCCAACATCATATATATCACTTGCGATTGAACGACATCGTCAAAACTGTTTATTTATATTGAGAGGATAGATTATTTGCACTAAAAAAATTGCTAAGAGTTTTTGAGCATGCCTTGTAAACGGGTCCAAAGCCACCCTCACCAAGTTTATTTGCATCTGAGAAATTATTAGTTGCAGCTGCAACACTCTCGAAACTGAATAAAGGCAATTTGACTTCCTTCTTCACTTTGGAACTCCTATCTGATTCAGTAAGTTCAGAATCTTCAACTTTCATGCTCATGCTTATATCAAAATGAAGCAAATCTTCCCCTGCAAATAGAAGAAAATTAGTTCATAAGTTAAAATACTCTGAATTTACTTGGAAACTTGTTTCTTTCTTACCTTTTCTCCTCTTCTTTCTAATCCAGTAAACTAAAAGGCCCATTACAAGAAAAGCTAGAGAAGAGATGAGTATAACAATCAGAAGTAGATTCTTGCTAACAGTATATCCTCCTTCTTTTGCTCTTGTTGTGTTCGAATCTGCAGAGAAAATTTATCAACTATGAAAATCCATTTGTTGACTGATAAATTTATCTAAGCTGTGAAGTGAAGAGACTCAAGAGAAAAGAGAGACAAGTATCAGTTGAGTGAAAAACAACTAAGGATTGTGTCTTCTTAACTTTGAGAGCACACAAAAATGTATCTTATAGCAGCTGAGGGTTCTATAATTGAGGCTTCTTGAACTTACCAGAAGTATCCAATTCTGAGGCAGCAACTCTTAGGAAAATAATTGGATTACTATCATCAAAACTTATCACTTCTGTTGAGACGTTCTTTAGATTCAATAATGAACCAAACCACAACTGGCAGTTACCGTTCGCATAGTATGAAAAAGCAACACAAGAACAATTCTTAGAACAATTTCTTTCACACTCTCTTGCTGTACCGATCTTTATCGTCCAGTTCGAAGCTGATACTGAGTTCACATCATAGAGTTGGTTGAATGTATCGTTGGATTCAACACCGTTACTGCAGAACGATAACTCTTTTTTCCTTACACAGCCAGCGGATTTGTCCCCTTTACTCCAAGAATCAGCATCAAAGGGCCTGAAACCATTAAGACAGTCACAAGGGTCAAGAGCTTCCGGGTTACAGATGGAAAAGGCTCCACAACAATTGTTAGTTCCACACTTGGATGAATTAGAAACCCAACGTTGTTCTTTATCAGACCAATACTCCAGATTGAGCTCCCCAGACACTTCTAGTACCAACCTAGAGTCACTACCAACTGGCAAAGCGAAATACCTGTCGTTCGTCGGATGTGACTTATTCAAATCACTTTGTCTAATAACATTGCCAATAGTATCGTTGTAGCTGTCGTCAATCCAGAACACATTAGAACCATTGTTGATGATTAGGTTCGCCTTGCCGTAATCATACTGGAGGGAAAAAGCTCCAGGGGCAGGGTCATCTGCACTTGTCCATGATCGCAATGACCAAATGTTTCCTTCATAATATCCTAGTTTCATTCCGGGTAAAAGGGTGTCCGTGGGATGATCAAAACTCTGCCACAAAATCTCATTATTTGAGGTTTTCAGCAGTATCAAGTTCCCTGAATCCAAGAGCATGCCATAGGTCTTGAAATTGTTTGAAAGCTTGCTGAGAAAGTATATACCTGGTCCATCCTTGATCACAAAACTTCCATCAATATGAAAGGTAAGAACTGCTGAGGGTCTTTCAAGTGCGTAGTCTCGGTTAGCAACCCAAACAATCTTATTCTTGTCGTTTCGAATCCTTTTATACCGTATACCAACGTAGTACTTGGTTGAGTTATCTCTGAATGAGTTATCTCTAACTCTGCCGAAAAAGCACAGTTCGAACTTCCCGTTACCGGACACAACTGAGTCTGAGGTTCGCAGTGATTCTCCTGTTTTCAAAATTTGTCTGTGGGTGACTGCATTAACGCAAAACGTACACAGGAAAAGGAATGATGTCAAGGATGACAGAGTAGAGGAAGTTAATGCCATTTTAATTCACAACATTGATTTGCATTATTTAACACAATTCTACATATTATATGAGAAATCCAATCTAATAATTTGTCGTAGATGACGGATTGAATGGCTGGTATTCATGACAGCATTGGTGGCTTGACTAATGAATTGTGATGACTAAATGATACCCATATATCTCAATTTATCTACACTTATCGCATATTTCCTTTTCCTCTGTATCTTTAAACCTATTTTTATGTTTATTCTCTTTCTAGATTGTATGTTAAGTGCTGATACACACTCTTTTTGTGTCATGAATATTTTTCAATTATAATATTCAAAACAATATAATGCAACCAAATCTGTCACTTTTTAAGTGGAGGGTGGACTTGTTGACTTCAGAAATAGACACTAGCCCGCGATGTGTAATATTCCAAAGAATAAAAGGCAGCCAAAAGTGTCGCTTTCTAAGTCGAGGACGGACTTTGTTGATGATCATGAGCTGAGTTTCATTATTTAAAATAATGACGGAATTAATTCAAATTTGATATTGTATTGTGCCTTATAGAGGAAACGTGATAATTAGAATACAGAATTCAAATTTTCTTGCTTGAAAATGTAAAATACAACGTGATATTTATAGGAGTTAATGGAAATATCTAAACTAATTTTTAGGAGTTTTTCTAATTAAAATTTCACTATAGAATTTTTTACACACTTTACTAATTAAGATATTCTAGAATTTTTAGACGTTAGGGAAACTCAATAAACTTCTAGATATTTTAAATTACAATAACAGTGCCTGTTATATTTTACGTTTAGTTAATTATTTAATATCTTTACTTATCCATATTTTAGGATTTTGCCCTTGTATATTTAATCTCTATAATTTACACATACGTACACAGTATCGCTTACCGTTTACAGAAACCAATCAAAATGCTTGAAATGTTATCTCGAATAACATTTGTGTCAAATTATGTTAATCACATACTTGACTTGGTTGAGGCATGTTGAGCTTTAGTCTGGACATTCTTTCATGTCTAGAATAGGTTTAAAGGTAAAGTTCATTTGTTCAAGTGAAGAGAAGTTAGATTATAATTGTATGTGAGAAAGTTACTATCAAAATTATTGTCAACCCCAAACTTCTGATGAATGCATTTATTTTATTAAAAATAATAATAAAATAAAATAAAAAATGTGTTTTTATTGATGGTGGGGTTTTTTAATTTTAATTCTACCATATAAAAAAAATCTAATTTGTTTTTAATTATCACACCCTTCTCATGAGCCCAAATGTTTTATATATATTTTCACCTCGACTGGTTGCTATTTACACTGTACACATGACATGTTTCAAAAGAACATTTTATAATCTTTGTTTGGAGAAGAGCGTATAATATTAGAAGCAATATTTTTTATAATTATTAGAATAAATATCTTTAATTTATGTTGATGTGATGTGTCTCATTGATTTTTCAGTCAGAGAAGATATTATTCTATTAATTAGAATCAAATATTTTCGGTAATAATGTTTTTTAGAGAAATTGTACTATTTTAGTAATTAGAAACAAATATGTCTAGTAATAATGTTTTTTTAGAGAAGGGTACGATTTTAATAATTAGAAGAAAATATTTTTGGTAATAATTAGAATCAACTATATGAATATTATGTTATGATTTGATCAGATCTTCATGTACCGGAAAATATATGATCCTAGTAATTATAGCCAATATTTTTAATAATTATAATTAATACCCTAGATATTAAGCGACAATTTGATTTCTATATTATGTTTCATCGGGACCAATTCCTTCCTCGTATATCTTATAATAATTAAAGACTAGGGTTTCGATGATGCTGAAGATATCTATATAAACACAAAGCTTCTCCTATACAAGACGGCAAAAAAGTCTCTACACTTTCTCTCTTTCTTTTTTTTTTTCACAATTGGTCGGCTCTCTTCTTTGGTGATATTGTTGTCATCCCACACCGCACACAAGGGGCAAGTCCCAGTCGTTTCCATCCCAATCGCTAAGGACCATCGTGCTGCCTTCGTTGCGACTTCATCGGCTACTCCATTCTTGCTTCCAGGTATGTCCAATTGTAGTTTGGTACCAGTTTGGGGATTCAATAATTTGTTGATGATTGATGTTTTATCCACCCGTGAAATCGAGCACGTCTTTTTATTGACAACTCACATGTGGGCGTTTTCTAATCAAATGTATAAAAACGTACATGCTGGTGCTCATGCCATGCCAATAACTAGAGCTTTCAAAATGGGTTGGAATCCGCAAGTCAACTCGGCTCACCATGGATTCGGGTCGGTTTGGGTTGAAATTTTTTTATAAATTTCAATACGGGTTTATTTTTGACTCGGCTCATTCGGGTTGAACCCGTGGTGAGCCGAGTTGACTCACCAACCCACAAATAAAAGGGTCACACAATTATTTTTATTAGGTTGGACTTTACATTTGGGTCATGTTAGGTTTTTTATTGACAACTCACATGTGGGCGTTTTGTGGGCGTTTTCTAACCAAATCTATAAAAACGTACATGCTAGTGCTCATGTCATGCCAATAACTAGAGCTATTACAATGGGTTGGAATCCGCGAGCCAACCCGGCTCACCATGGATTCGGGTCGGGCTGGGTTGAAATTTTTTTACAAATTTCAATATAACCCGTGAGTCAACCTGTTTAACCCGTCAACCCGTGGTGAGTCAGGCCAGGTTCAAATTTTTTTGGCTCGCTAAAATGTGAGCCGGGTTGGGTTGGCTCACTAAATCATCAACTCATGGTGGGTTGAGTAGGATCGTGACGGGTTACCCGTTTTGACAGCTCTACCAAGAATCATTATCCTTTTACCTTTTTTTCTTTTTGTTTTCCCTTTTTTTTTCCAAATTGAACCATATATTTTACCTTTATTCCTTTTTTTGAAATATGTGTTCTTGATACTACTATTTTTTTTTTTCTAATTTGTCATACAACTATCATTGTCCTATATTCTCTCGTTACTTTTTCTTATTTAAAAATAATAATAAAAGTTGAAAGTTTTTTTTTTAAATTGTTAAATATCATCTGAAGTCCTGGATTTGTTTGATAATTTAATTTTTTATCATGTTAAATTGCTACCTATTTTAAAATAATAAAATTCAGCTCATGGCCATCAACAAGTCCGTCCAACATGGAAAATGACACTTTTGGCTGCCTTTTATTGTTTGGAATATTACAGTTCACGGGCCTATGGCAATTTCTAAAGTCAACAAGTACTCCATTTAGAAAGTGACACACTTTGGTTGCATTATATTGTTTGTTTGGAATATTATAATTGAAAAATGGTTTATTAACAAAAAAAAAAGTGTATGAACACTTAATATAAACACATAAAAATAAAAATAATAGATTTATAAGATACATGATGTGATAAGAAAAGAAATAAAAAAAAGAATTATATAATAGGTGCAGAAAAAATTGAGTTATATATAAATTACAATATTGACGAGTTAGTTATCAAAGTGAACCAATCTTGCTCATACAGGTTGGTTCACCACGGGTTGAGCTAAAAAAAAGTCAGCTTAATCTGGCTTACTTGTTGGTAAGCTAGAAATTTCACAATCCGACCCGATCCACCACGAGCTAGTAGGTTAGTGGGTTGGCTCACTTATGAGTTTTTTTTTTTGTAGTTTATTATAAATTTATTGCATTACAATGAGAGTGAATTGACTTAATTGATTTCGAATAGAATTAACTAGGACATTTAGAATAGTTCATCCTCTCTTAGCGTGTGATTCCCTTTTATCTTAATTTGTGATGCTTTCCGAAATTTCTCCATTTTCTTTATTGTCTCCTAACGTCTTATTTAATTTTGTCATTCACGTTTATTGTCCACCTTTTGTTGTCCACCACCACACAACCCCTTAACCTAAGCATCATAGAGCATAAGGCTAGATATGTTTTAATTATTGACTCAAGTAATATATCTTCTATTATAAGCCCAAAAGATGTTGGGCCTCCAAAAAGAACCACTAGGGTGCATGTCATCCTTAATAACACATTTTTTAGTTTGTAATTTTCAAGAATATGAGACATAACAATGTTTCTACACATGGCTCAATGTTCTTTCCAAGATGAACTTAACGCTGTTATTGACCAAGCAAAAAGGGTTATATTTCAACAATGAGTTTTCCTTCCTCGTGCGAATTGTAATAATGTTGCTTGTTATCTTGATTTCTATTTCAAAACAGTATAAAGCATATCTCGTATCTTCCCTCTTTTTATTTATTAAGAGTTTAATTGCTCTGATCAGATTTTAAGAGATCTTCTTTATTCCTTAATTAAGAAACTGGTTACTTCCATCAAATTTTAAGAGGTCTTCTTTATTCCTTGGGAGAGTGGTTGCTCCCATTGGATTTATGCTCCTTCCTTAAGAGATTGGTTGGTGTAATCAGATTTTAGGAGGTCTTCTTTATAAAGTTTCCGTTGATACGATCAAATTAATACTAACAACTTCAATATTGTTTAGAAATTAGTCAATAAAATAGAAATGGTAAAGTAACCCCAAGTCATCTCCCAACAACACATAATTAATTTCTAACAAATTAGTTCTTATAAAAACTATTGAAAATTGTTAATCAAATAACATAAGAAATAAAGAAATCAAGTTGGAAAAAGATAAAAAAGATATAAAACAATGATAAAAAAAATATTGATTCCACTATTTTCAAAATAGATTCTTCATTGGTTATCTAAGGATTATTGTTCAATTAATTATCTTAGATTTTCAAATTAATTAATGTAAATTCTCAATTAATTTGTTGGTATTCTTACTATCAACCAAAGTGCATTCTCAATCAAATATTACTATGTCTAATTATGTTTATTATTTTCCCTCTTATATCAAGTAAAAAGCTAATTAACCAAAGTACATTCTTCATTAATTCTTGTTAAAGTTTTCACCTTTAATCAAAGTACATTTTTAATCATTAGCAAAAACCCATTCAATCACATGAAAGTTTCTAAATTTAATCAAAGTATATTCTCAATTAAAATTAAAAATCATTGAACTCATATGATTGATATGTTATGTATATTTAACATTGTACTAACTTGCTACAATGTAAAAATCATTACTTTTCGTTAAATAAAGCAAAAGACCTAGAAAACTATAAATCGTAACAGTAATCAAAATAACAAATCAATTATTGCATTTTAACCTTAGAATCCATAATAAATTATAGTAGAACCAACCCGATAAGTTTATCCTCCATAGAATCAATGTAACATCAAAATGTAAGAAGAATAGAGAGAACAAAATTGGACTCCCTAAGAGTTCCTAAAATCTGAAGTTTCGAGTTCTCTTTCTGCTTCCCCTTGACTTTTTTATATAGGACTTGATTAGATTTGGATATGACTTTTCTGTTGTTGAAATCTGTTAAATATATTTAAAATAATCATAAATATTATTTATCTTTATATCAAGTTAGCAATCACGTAAAATCAATTGTATAAAATTGGAAAACCAATGGAGAGATGACGTTAAGGTGAATAAATAAATCTAGGAACTAAAAAACTAATGGGGAAAATTCCATAACAGAAGATTGGATGATCTCTGTCAAAAAGACAACCCAACTTTGATCCTTGTTCTAAAAATGTAGTTTTCAAGATTTTAGAAATCTCATTACCCCCAAAAAATCTTGCGTGCTCTCAATGAGGTGCTTTTATGGAAAGTCATGATCGCATAAGGCATTTTAGGGCGATGAGCGAGAAAACATGGATGAGCAACACGTGGCAATAGAGGGGTGAACTCTCCACCTATCAGCCAATTGTCTATGATTATTGTATTGGAAGAATAAAAATTTGGACGTTACAAAGAGTTTTACCCACATTCAATTGTGGACACCAAAATATTCTAGCCAAAAGGTGAATGGAATTAAGTAGGACATTCATAATAGTTCATCCTCTCTTACTTAGCCCGTGATCCCCTTTTATCCTAATTTGTCATGTCTTCTTAAATTCTTCCATCTTCTATATTGTCTCCCAAATTCTGTCATTCCTATTTATTGTCCACCTTTAATTATCTGGTATTTCACATCCTTTGAGTAATTCTCCATAAATGTTCTTCAAGTCGACCTTTTATTGATCGAGTCCCAATGATATTGGTCCACCACCACAGTTCTAATGTGTTTTGGATTGACGACAGCTACAATGATACTATTGGCAATGTTATTAGGGGAAGTTGTGTAAAACAGTTACAATGGAACGAGAACTATTTCACTTTCCTAGTTGGTAATGACTCTAGGCTGGTAATGGAAGTGTCTCAGGAGCTCAACCAAGAGTATTGGTCTGATAAAGTACAACTTTGGATTTCTATTCAGTTATAGAAGTGCGCTAGCAATTCGTGTGGAGCCTTTTCTATCTGATGCTAATTATTGGAGCAAAGGGAATAAATACGCTTGTTGTGAAAGAAAATGAGTTATCTTCTTGCAGTAATGGTGTTGAATCCAACAATAAATTCAACCCATTGTCTCACTGCTTCCTTGCTCACTGACCTTTCTCAGAGTGCCCTAACCTGCAATCAGTGATGAATGGAGCTCCATTGACATTGGGATGTCAATCACGGTGAGAATTTGTAATTTTCTTTAAGTACTCAGTTTGGGTTGATGTTAAAAGTTGTTTTTCTCTTTATGTTTTCAGTTGAGCTTGTTGTTCTCTTGTGACCCACTATTGTTTCTTCCACACCCATCGCATCTGCAACTCCTATTTCATGGTTAGTCCCCTTTCCTTTTCCCTTCATATATGATGCACTCATTGTTTATGGGTAGTTATTGTTTAGCGTTATATTGAAAGATGCATACTAATTGCATGTTGATTTGTTCGTACTAGGTGGACATAATGTTATAGTTTGAGAGATTCAATCTAAAACTTGAAGAAACCTCTAACTTTTATTTTAGTGCTATTTTAAGAGACGTTCAGAGTGTTACAGAAAGACAAAGTTGGATCACTATTTGTGTTTGAACTGAATCTTCTTTATTAAGCCCTGCGACAAGGATTTGTGTCAGTCTAGTGGTTGCATTATAAAAGACAAAACCTTCCTTTATAGGACTTAATTGGCATTGATATTTAAAGTAAACAATTCCTTAATCCTAGCTTGATAATTTTTCTACTTGTCTTTGGGCATAGCCTCTGATTAGTTGAGTTCAACATTTTTGTGGTTACGCCACAACCCTAAATTCAAATAATAGAATTAAGATGAGTTGATATACTTGTTTGTAATAGTAAAATAAAGTCAAATTTGATGTACTTAGACTTATTTTTAGATCCAAGCTAGCTTCACATTGCATTATTTTTCTGATTAATTGGATACTCTACATCACCATAATGAAAAATTATTGTATTAAGGTGGAATGTATGGATTTTTTTTCATCGGTGAAAGAGAAAAGAAAGTCCCCTGTGTGGTTTCATTAACTGTATCATTCTAAATTTGTTGGATGGAGAAAGAGAAAAAGAGTCCACCGACACCTATTGTTATTCCTTTAGATATTGTTCCCTTAAGTGGTGGTCCTAAACAAACTGTTGAAATATCAATATAACAAAAAAAAAAAGAAAAATACAACTCTCTCCATTTTATTGTATAATGATAAACACCCCATTTAATTTAATATACGAAATTAAAGGAAGCATCACAACAGATAACTTAAAAGCGCAGTCCTGGAGTTCAAAACCCAACTCCTTAAAACCTAGGCACACCACGATGCCCAAAAGAACTGGTTAACGAGTTTACAAGGAAAAGTATGTTAATCAAAGAACAAGCAAGTACATGGGCCTTAGCCCTAAAGAGAAGCCCACTAAAGAAACTAAAACCAGCCCATGTAGATTATGCCGCGGAACCATCACCTCCCTGTTGCCCGCGAGTGTTCCTCGCATCTGCTCACACCAACAAGTTGATGATCATCGCAAGAGAGAGTACCACACAGCAGAACACACCACAATAAAAGTAGGGTAAGCTAGAGCATACAATCATTCAATCAACGAAATCAGATACATATTCACAGTCCATCATACATACGTCACACAAGCATATTACGACCTTCCAAACAATACACTACGACTCGACTCGACTCATCCGGATACATATAACTTGGTCGGATTCAGCGGACGCTCGCACTTGTGGTGGATACCTCTGCTCATCCCCGAGCTGCTCACCCCCGAGCTATGTGTTACAAGTGTTTCATTGAATCATTTTCCCTCACCACAAGGTTAGCCCTTAATGAATTTCAGGCCTTCTGCTACTCTCACCACAGGAGTCAGTCCGCTCTAAGTGAGACTAACTGGCCCCTTAGAGTGTCAGGATGCAGTCCTTACCTTGAATCCTTACCTAGTTATACAAATGGGGTACCACCATGGGCACCCACTAACAGGGGCCATGCAATTACGTCCCGACCACTGAAGCGTAGTCCCGAAAGTCTCACCTAGAGACCCCAAAGAATTACACGCTGACACGAACCAACATTCATAAATCAGCGATAAGAGAACATTAAATCATATTTACCATTTCATATCAACCCTTGGGATTAATTCCTCATACGCATCACATTTTGAATCCATATTACTAGTCAACACCACTCCATTAATCTAGGGCCTCATCTCATATCAACGCCCTGTTACTTTAGTTCCAAACCACTCATTCCTTTCACATGCTAAGTTCCCACCATACCCATCATGCACCATTCATGAATCATGTCACGCATACATAACACTCCATTAGGCATATATCCATACATATGTACATGTATCTCATCATAGCAATCATACCCAAACAATTCCAATCATCCGAGAGTAAACATACAACCAAAACTCAGCACTGCCTCGCCCAGCACCTCGCTCAGGCTGAAGGGTCTCGCCCAGGCGAGTCCCTTTCGCCTAGGTGAGGGCTCGAAAAAGGCAGCAGGAGCACACGCGGGATCTCGCTTAGGCGAGACCCCTCTCGCCTGGACGAGATGCTCACTCGCTCAAAAAGAAGAGCGGGTCGCCTAGGCGACCTCTTCGCGCAAAAGGGTTTGGGCGAGTCCCTGTTCGTCTTGCCTAGGCGAGACTGGCTCACTTGGGCGAGATTAGCAGGTCTCGCCACTGTTTTCCTGCAACAGCGACCCAAGCCAGCCCATCCCACATACATTAACACATTCACAGCTCATAACCACATCATACCAGCCCTATAACTTCAACACGACAGTTCATAACATAGCAAAAACGAAATATGCAAGTGAGCTAGAGCTTCCCTACCTGGAAATGGGTTCGTACAGGTCTTTCGGCACATAACTAAGGAGCACAGCAGTTCTAGAACCCGACTCGCAACTGGAACAGTGGATAAAAACGAGTTATAACAGGGTTTCCACTGTTACTGTGAAAGTTATACAAGACAGAGGCGGTAAGGATTAAAGGTACTTACGTGAGTAGAATAAAGACCAAGCTAAACGTGACTCTGGACGTTGGAACCCTAGTAGAAAACGGCAACGGCAGCAGCTCTAGGGAGTGAGATTGCTGTTTTACGAAAAGTGAGTTTAGGTTAGGGTTTGGGGCGGACTAAGTCTGTTTTCCCTTTCTGGGTCAGCCCTAAGGCCCAATGGTTAAGACAGCCCTAAGAAAAATGGGCAGAATGGAAAGCGGGCCTTACAATCATCTTCTTCTAGGTTATTTTTAAAATCATTATTTCGTGTTAAAATCTCATTTTATAAATCAATTATTCTTTAAATATGCCAGAAGTTCTACTACTCATATAAACCTCATACTCATTATAATATTTTTAGGTCTGAGGTTAGTGTGCATCCCGGGTCTTCAATTATTGTCATAAAGAATTTTATGTCAGTAAATGATAAAGCCTCATAGAGGGTTGCCAGAGAAGGTGACAGCTCCTGAAACAAACAGGTAAATTTCTTCCCCAAGTCTCTTTTTTAAGTGTAATTATAATTTCACCTTTTAGCTAGAATGATTTTGATATCTTTTGTTAGGATAAACGAGTTCTTCTTGTCTGTTAGTTAGCTCATTACACAATCAACAAATTATTGGTTCCTCATACTCAACATATTGTTACCAAATTGTTGCATATATATATATATATATATATATATATATATATATATATATATATATATATATATATATATACACGAGAGCTCTGTCGTTAGTTTCGAAAAACATTTCCAGAACCTTCATTTTGATTTGTTTAACTTATTTTATGAAAAATCAATATATAATTTATAAATATTATCTTGGTTTAGTCAAATAATATTTAGTATTAAAATGCATAATATGAGTATGATGATTCTAGTGCGTAACATATATAAGATAATTTGATGTTATAATATTGATCATAAAAGGAAACTTATGGTAATTTTTATAATTATAAATTATATCTTTTTATTCACAGAGAGTGAAAATGACGGATATAGAGAGGAAGTGAGAATCATAAATGAAACTGAGTTTGTGCACATGATGTAGAATGGTAATTTAATTGGTTTAGTTTATATTTAGTTTAACATTGCAGATATGATCTGCATTCAAATTGAAACATAATATGAGATTTCAAACATTATACAAAACTCAGTTGATAATGAAAGTATTTTTACTTCATTCACAGTTCGAAATTCTCATTTCAGGGGTTAGAGTGGTGTGGCTGGGTGGGTTTATATATTGGAGCACCTTGACCTTTATATGTTATTTTCTAAATGCTGCATATGTTTATAGTCCCACAATGCTTTCATTAACCTTTAAAAAAATATTTCAAAGATATAGGTAATAAAAAAAAAAAGTGATCAAGATCTCTTATGCTTCGGTGCTTGGAGCACGTTTCCCGCTCCCGAAACAGACATGGACGCGGAGGCGCGACAAACACATGCACGATGTGGTGTCAGGAGTTTTTTCATGGATCAGACACGACCTAACTCTTTGACACGTGCGGAGGACACCTTTATCTACTAATTTGAGATAATATTTTTTATATTTAATTTTATTTTTTATTTGAATTATATCTTTTTATTTTTTTAATATTTGTCCCATTTAAATTAAAATATTAGTTTTTTATTGTTATAATTAATATTTGTCCCATTTGAATTATATAATTTATTTTTAATTTGTGATATTATTTTTTATATCCAAATAAATTAATTTAATAGAAAATTTATTTTATTATAGGAAATTAAGATGAATATACCTAGTCAAGTCATCGAAAAAAAGATGAAACAAAACTTTTACGGAGATATATTACAAAGTTAAGAAAAACTCCTGGTAGTGAAAAGAATATGATTAAATGGAGTTTATGTGATTTATCATAAAATGGATCTTACACTCAAGTAAGATCTCATTTGCTAAAAATTATGGGAGCAGGAGTTAGAATTTGTCCAAACGTGACTACATCAAAACTTGTTGAGTTTAGAAGATTAGACAATGAAGCAACATTGAAAATAGAAAATTCAAAGAAGAAAAAAGGTCTCTCTACCATCTGTATCTAATGAAGGAAAGCATACGAGTACTGGTGTTAATCCAAAACACAAAGGTCCTTTAAAAGATTCTTTCAATATCCAATGTGAACAGTGCACAATTAGTGATTACTGGTCTTCTTATAAAGAGGACAATGTGAATAGTGCACAATTTGTGAAAGAAACTTTATTGAATGATAATTGGTGGATGAAGGTTAACTACATACTTATTTTTACTGCTCCTATTTATGATGTTCTCAGAAAAATAGATACAAATATGGCTACTCTTCACTTAGTATATGAAATGTGGAACTCAATGATTGAAAATGTTAGAAAGATCAGATACCAACATGAAAGGAAGATAGAAGTTGAACATTCATCCTTTTTTGAGGTAATAAATTCAATATTGATTTATCGTTGGACTAAAAGTAGCACATCTCTTCATTGCCTTGCTCATTCTTTAAATCCAACATAATTATGTAGTTAAATTACTTTATGACTATATTTTATTAAAATTTATAATATTATGTTAATATATCTTTATGTATTTTTAATATTGTAGATATTACAGTTCTAAATGATTAAGTGAAGACTTACAAAGACGTGCCCCACATAAAGATTTGAAACTTACTCAATAAAAGAAAAGATGTTTTAAGAGGTACTTTGATGATGCTGATGTGAGTAGAGAAGTGAATCTAGAGTTCGCAAACTTTTCAGGTAAATTGGGAGATTTTGCAGATGAGGACTCTTTAAGGGATAAAGGCAAAATGGATGCAAAGTCATGGTGGATTATTCATGGATCTCATGCACCAATACTTTAAAATATAGCTCTTAAGCTACTTGGACAACCATGTTCTTCTTCTAGTTATGAAAGAAATTTGAGCACCTACTCTTTTATACATTGTTTAGAAAGAAATAAGATGACACCTAAAAGGGCGGAATATTTAGTATTTGTCTACAGTAATCTTCGTCTTCTTTCAAGAAACTCCTCAAAATACAAGGAAAAGGAAACTAGCCTGTGGATACTGCTGGGGATGATTTTTCATTGGATGACAATGAAATTCTTGATATTGCTAGCCTATCTCTCGATGAACCAGACTTAGAAGTTGTATTTTTTTGATGAAGATTAACATATATAAGACTCAAACATTATGATATTTTAAATGTTTCTTTTTTTATTATGAAATATAATTATTATATTTTAATATATATATATATATATATATATATATATATATATATTGTCGTGTCCGTATCTTATGCTTTTTAAATTTTGCCATATCTTCGTATTCGTGTTCATGTCGTGTTTGTATTCGTATTCGTGTCTGGGCATCATAGATCGAGATAAAATAAGTTATTTCCATGTTTTCAAATGAGTAGTTTGATTTCACTAGTGCAGAATTGCATTTTTACCTCGTCTTATAGGCTTCGGTTGGCAAGGAACCGAAGCATATAATGGCGCGGTGGAATCTTTGCAATTCTAGGCAACTTTTATGCCTCGGTTCAAGTAAAACCTGAAGCCAAAAGGTGTTATAGGCTTCGGTTCAAATAAAACTGGTGACAAAAGGTGCTTATATGCTTCGATTAAACAGACACGAAGCCAAAAACGTGGCTAGAAATTTCAAAAATGCCATTACCTGTTACGTCTCTGGCCTCAGGTGGCAGTGAATCGGGGCCAAATAGCACTATATGCCTCGGTTATCAATTGAACCGAGGCCATATAGTTTAATTAGGGCACAAAAACGCGAACCGCTCTTCTTCTTCCTTGCGCGTGCTGCATCTCCTTCATCTCTCTCTACAACTGTTCCGGCAACACCACCACGTGAGCCCCCCTTGTTCTTCCACCATCGTTGTGTTGCCATCGTCGCATCTCGCCTCCGGCCACGCTGCTCTGGCCAGTCGTCGCTCTAATTGGACAATTTCTCTCTCTCTCTGCAACTGTTCCGGCGACTCTCCACCACCACGCGAGCCCTTCTTAATTAAAAGAACTCAAGTTGTCTATGATAAAAAACACTTCGACAATATAAACTAAATATTGTTAATTAGAAACCGTTCATTCAAATGGATATTGATATTGTGCGAAGAGTATGTTGGAATGGCTCAAATAAGAACAACATTAAGGAAGAGATTCCATTTCATTAATAAAATTTTGAATTTTTTCGTCAGTCTATTTTTTCTTCCCTTAATTAATTAACTGCCATAAAATTTAGCACCACAAAGTTATTATAACGCCGGTTTATTATAATCGTCGAAATAACCGCTACTAAAATTGTTAAAGTCAATTTTATCTATCTTTAAATTAATTTTAAAAAATCAAATAAAATAATTAGTGATGATCGCAAACGCTAGTAAATCTAGAAATTTAAGAATTTGGTGGCTAGAGATGGTAGAATGAAGGGACAAGAGGAACCACGACTGCCCCAACCATTTTTTTTACTTTAATTTTTATATTTAAAAAATTATTATTTATAAATTATTATTTTATTTATATTAATTTATTTTTATTTTTATTTTATTTTCTATATATTTTAAAAATATATATTTATATGTTACTACTTTATTTATATATTATTACTTTATTTATATATTATTATCTTATTTATATTAATTTAGTTTGAATTTTTTTTTAAATTTAAAAATCACGTTTTTTTCTCTATTATAATTTCTTATATTTTTTTTTTATTTGGTTTCTCTCTTCCGTGCCTCCATCACTTTCTCTCGTTTTATTTCCATCTTAATTTTCACCATCAATTCCTTATTATTTTCAAAATCAAATTACACTACGACAAAATTGAAGAGTTAAGGAACATTTTAGACCGAACAATTTCTTCTTTTGACTAAGTTTGTCTTTTCCTTCTTTTTTTTGAAACAATATGTTTCCCTCTTGTACGTGGCTTCTCTACGCTCTAGGCATATCTCTATCGGTTAGAGATCATAAAATCATGCTTTAATTGTTGATCAAACTATTCTTTGTGTAGATAGAGCTATTTTAGGCTTTGAAGTTGTGTAAGGGAAGAACAAGATTAGGAATCTACTTTAAGGTAAGGGAAGCTGACCATTTAGAAGTTATTAGTTTTCTTAAAATATTGAGTCTTGCTTTTAAGATTTAATTTGGGGTATTCATAGTTTTATCTTTTTGTGAGAAGTGAAAAATTTATATTAGAAAAATTATGATAAAGAGTAAAAGAATTGATTCAATTATTGAAGATTTTAAATCATTGAAAGAGTGTAAAAGAGCCATATGAATAAAGGTAACTTTTGTTTTTTTAATATATATTATTGTTGATGATAAACTTTATGTTACTCTTTCATATATATTATTGTTATATTGTTTAGATTCTATTGTCATGAGTGCTTATTTTGAATAAAAAAATGATGTAAAGAAATTATTATTTTTTAATTAAAAAGAAATTATTTTTTTAAATTAAAAAAAATTAATTTTTTTTAATTAAAAAAATAATTTATATATAATAAATATAATTTGGCCTCTCTAAAATTTTTAGTCAAGTTCTACCACTGTTGGTGTCAGTTACAACAGTTAGTAAGTCTAGGAGTCTTAAAAAGTTTTGTGGCGGTTGTAACGGTCACTAAGTCTAAAAATTTAAAAATAAAATTGTCACGGCTATAATGGTAAGGGAATATAAGAATTTAAAAATTTTTAGTAACAATTGTAACTGCCTATAAGTTTAGGAATTTTTTAAAAATTTTAGTAGCGGTGTAAGTGCATGTAATTTTAGGATATAAACAATTTTTATTTTTAATTTAATAAAATGATATAAATATCTTTGGATTAGAATAACTAAATTCAAACATCTCTACAATTGGAGGACAAGATTGAGCCAAGGTTTCAAAAAAAAAAGACTAATTTCAATTTTTATTACTGAAAGTTAAGATATTAAAAACATATTTAACGCAACATCTTTGTTAAAATAACATGACCAATTATTTTTATACGTGTATTTACATTCATCATTTTTCTACCCTAGGATGTTTTCCATATCTAATTTTTTATTTAATACAACTCACTTATCAATTAGCCTCAGAAATTTCATAAAGTGATTGTTCCTTGCAATCTTACATTTTTACTTTGTATTTGTTGCAAACAAATGCTTGATTCTATATTTCATTTCATATATATACTAGACTATGATTACAAAGACTTTTGTAAAGATAGACTATCGATATCCTTTCCAATTTGAAAACCAATAATTACCGGGATCCCAATTTGAATGAGGTGGAGGACATCAGCATCTTTTGTAAATCCTAGAACCAAATCCATCTGCAGTATAATAGTGAGTCACATTCACACAATATATGTCATGTGAAAGGATGAACATTTCATTTATCATTCTAAAGCACCTGCACAACTCGGGATGCGGTTGCTGAATGCCCTGTTGAAGTCCTTATTAGCAAATGCACCAACAAGAATAGACTGAAACCAACATGATGGTAAATGGCATTTTATCAAGAACTTGGAGTACTATAAGCATGTAATAAGATTCAGTTAGCTGAAAACATGTGATAATTAATAGTTCATTTCATACCAAAACAATATCTCTTTCAAATTTAATCACTTTCCTATTTTTCACATGAAAGTGTGCATTGGAAATGGATTCAAGCAATCGATCATGTTATCCAAAACCTTTTCGTTTTTCTCATACAAGATAATATTATTAAAGTTGAGGTCGGAATAGAGCTTTGCAGAGGCAAGAGCTTGCACTTGCAGGGCTCATGAAGGAACACACTACGTAGGCGAAACTGAAAACAAGTTAACATTGTTGTCATCATTACATGTGTAGTACTAGTGATAGCAAGGAAAGGAATTTGAATGGATCTTCTGTAGAACGCTTATGGAATGCCTCAGACGACGAAGAAGAACAACCAAACAACATAGATTATCGTTCTCTTCTACTGGAAATCAGATACTATTGGTATTCATCACTTATTTTAACCATTTTGTGCATTTTTCTTATTAGTGAAACTGTTCTAGTGGCACTTCGGTCCCGTTCAGTGGAGCAAAAATCAGAAGAAAGCATGCGTGCTAAACTTCCACAAGGCCACTTTCTTCTTTCTTGTAAACATGACCACACATCTAGGATTATCGATGTTGGAAGGGATTGGAGACTCAGGTTTCAGGCAATTGGTTGAGCTAGAAGTTCAATTCAGACAATTCAAACCTCTTCCTTTACGGATGGGCAAAGGGCCATATCAAACTATGGGATGCTAGAATTGAAAATCAGTGGATTATTATAATCCAAATTTAGGTGTGATGCTCGATGTTGAGTTCAAAATGAATGGGAAGCAATGCATTTTTTCTAGTCATGAATCTCTGGTATGTCAAGAGAAGGTAACATAGCCTAATCAGGTGCGAGAATTCTATATACTATTTTTAATATTCTACCAAATTGCTGTGAAGTTTGTTTGTTATTGTTCGTGTAGACGGAACAAAATTACTGATGTTGGTTATAACTTTTGAATCAACAATTCATTATAAAGGGATTAGAATAATGCACTGAAGTTATGTTTTCTAGAACCAGCCTGTGATTGAGTCAATAAATAGATTAATTTTCATTGTTGAACTAACACCAATACATTTTAGTAGGAAAATATATTCTCAGAATCTACAATTTGGATTCATTTTTTTTAACTTATATATTTACAACATTTTTTATTTATTCTAACTTATTTAATATTATATTTAAGGTTAAAATACCTTTTTATCCCAGTTTTCGTCAAATTTTTTTAAATAAGTCTTAATTTTGGTTTTGTGTTCAAATAAGTTCCAATTTTCGTCAATTTTGTTCAATTGGGTCCTTTTTTGCTAACACCGTTTAAATCATTAACGGCCATGAACAGTGACTGCCACGTGTCATTTTGTGATTTTTTTGAATTTTTTTTATTTTTATTTTTATTTTTAATTATTTTTAAAATTTTTTTAATATTTTTTTAAAATGTACACATGTCAAACCAGGAGCATGCCATGTGTCATTTCGTGGTTTTTTTGAAATTTTTATTTTATTTTTTTTGAATTTTTTTTAAATGTCCACGTGTCAACCTAGTGTGTCACGTGTCAAAGTCAATATTCTATATTCAATTTGGTCCCTATATTTGTTATTTTTGTTCAATTAGGTCCCAATTTTTGTTAACATTAACCAATTTGGTCCTCATCGAATATGTGATCGAATTTAATTTTTATATCAAAGTTATAATGATGCGAATTTTAATATATTATATAAAAATATTTAATAAAAAATGTGAATTTTAATATAAAAATTAAATTTGGTTTTAATTTGGAGAGGGACCAAATTGGTTAGTGTTAACAAAAATTGGGACCTAATTGAACAAAAATAACAAATATAGGGACCAAATTGAATTTAGAACATTGACTTTGACACGTGGCACGCTACTGGGTTGACACGTGGACATTTAAAAGAAATTAAAAGAAATTCAAAAAAATTCAAAAAAATTTCAAAAAAACCACGAAGTGACACGTGGTACACTCTTGGGTTGACACGTGTACATTTAAAAAAAATTAAAAAATTTAAAAAAAATTAAAAAAATTTAAAAAAATTCAAAAAAATCACGAAATGACATGTGGCAGTCACTGTTCATGACCGTTAATGATTTAAACGGTGTTAGCAAAAAAGGACCCAATTGAACAAAATTGACAAAAATTGGGACCTATTTAAACACAAAACCAAAATTAGGACTTACTGAAAAAAACTTGACGAAAATTGAGACCAAAAAAGTATTTTAACCTATATTTAACATAATATATAGTTATAATTCAACGAACGAAAAAGTTGAAATGATATATTTAGTGTAATACCCAATGCAATTGTTGTACCTTAAATGACTTTCTATAAAATATCCATTTTATTATCCTATTGTTGAATTAATTATTTATTACTTTGATATCTCCCTTCACTCCTCTCTTTGTCTCTCGGTTGAGTAAATGAAGCTCTCCTCTTCTGCCTCCATAGAGGCGGATGATGATGAATAACACTTATTAGGGATGAGTCTAACAAGTTAAATACATTAAATATTCACTTAAGTCTCATTTTGATCTCGAGAGTTTGATACGAACTTAATTAAGAGACGGACTTATGAAATTTTAATAATCATATTATGATATGAAATATTACGGATCATATAATTATTATATGAAATATTATAGGTGTTTGAAATTTGTAGAGATGGTGAAAATATTAGAGATATGAGATATATGATAGATATAAAAGATATATCGAGGAACTTGTTATTTATTTTATTCATATAGTCTCTCGCTATATATAACAAAATGTAACATAATATAAAATATAAGTAATTGGTCTGGACGAGATTCAAATCAACCAATACGATGTTATCTTCAAATCATTAAAAAATGTTATCAACATTGATGTGAATGTGAATGAGTTTAAAGATTTCCCCATCTATCATTGGATCAGTTAAAACAAACTAAGGTATGTTCTTCACCCTTTGTCGCATTTTACAAAATGATTTATTGACAATCACACATGAACAAATAAAAATAGTCGTCAAAGTATTGTATGTTATTTCTTCTGAAAATAAAGTCACAAAATTATTGATCCAAGAATTTTTCCTTTTTAAATATGGATTTATGCGGGATGCGGACTTAAACGAACGTAGTTTATACTAATATTCAACCTATTCATACTTTTGCTATTTATTATTGGTGATTTTTATTGATATACTTTTTTATAAATCAAATAAAAAATATATAATTTTCGGTGAAAGAAATAATAATAAATGAAAAACATTTATAATTCTGTATTATAGATTTATTCTTTTTAATTTAGACTTATGAATAATTTTTTTGTAAAGTGATTAATTTTTTTAAGCTATTGTTTTGTGGTACAATTTATTTGAATTTATTTTTTTAAAAAAATAATTATATATATATATATATATATATATATATATATATATATATATATTTTTTTTTTATTTTTTTAAAAAAATAAATATATATATATATATATATATATATATATATATATATATATATATATTCTAACTTTACCAGTCTGTATTATTCTATTGGTATTCTACAAATTGATTCATCAGTAATAACAATTAAATAAAATAATTACTATAACTATATCAAATAACTATAATTATATCAAATGGTAAATATTTTATTTGCTTGACTAGTGTGTAATGTATTTTGTGAAAAAAGAATTAAACTTATCTTATGTATATATATGATATCTTCTATCTTTATATCTTTATGGTTTGTTAGGATTTGATTGGAATGTAATGATTAATAAAATAATAATCCAAATTATATGAATATCAAATGTATTAATTGATGGTTCCTTATTCAACCCTAAAACATAAATCATAATAATTAATGGTATCAAAATCACATAAACGGAATATTTAAAATTAAATTTCAAAAATTGAATTACCTTTAATATTAAGATTTTTCTCTTAAACTCTTCCTCTGTTTTATGAGTAATCTATTTTTAGAGTAGATTTACAAATGATAATTAATGTCATCAAAATGAATTAAAGTTAATATTACAATTAGATTTTAAAATTTAAATGATCTATAATAGTAAAGATTGCTTCTTTAAGTTTCCCTTCATCATCATCTTTATAACTAATTTATTTTTACAATAAATTTACAAATAATAATTAACGTTATCAAGATCCAATGAACGAAATATTTATAACTAGATTTTAAAAATTAAATTATCTTTAATACTAAAGATTCTCCATCTCTCATCTCTCTTCCCTTGTATTCTCATTTCTCTTCCCTTAACTTATCAATTCCCCTATTTAGCTTAACTTGACCTTAATTAAAAGTATCTTTCTCTCATTAGATATATATACATATTCCATGTTACCGAATATTTACAAAGAATATCGATATTTTAATTCATCTATTTTTTTTCACTTTTAATTTATCACTTTTATCATCTTTATATCATTTATTTTAATTTTTTTAATAATGTGATATAAATGATAAATTAAAAATAGATAAAATAAATAAATTAAATTATCATTATCCGTTTACAAATATCACAACTCCTAATACATTTCTCTTGCATTCGGAGACAGTAAACACTGACGGTCTTTCTTTGTTACTTTCTTCGTCGCATCTTCTAGTTGGTTTGAAACATGTCTATGTCTCAGCCTAGTATGAGAGGAGTTAAGATACATTCTGATTATTCAGTAAATGCTTATGGAATGGTCAATGGAATGACACAACAACACCATGGACTTCACCTTCAACCTACTGCAAGGCACAGCATCCCCTTGTTACCACGATTTGGCTTCAGAGGATCTATGATGGTGCTTCGCTCTAACCATTTCATTAGAGGAAACTATTTTGGTGACTCTAATAGTAATAATGGTGATGGTGTTCATACTTTGATTTGGTATCACTGTCTTCAAATGTCCTATGTACAAGATAAATGTATATGTTTGTCATTTACAACTGCTAGTGCTAATGTAAGGAGAAGATACGATGGTAGAGCTGGAAGGGCAAGGCGTCACAAATTTCTCCATAGGCAGTACCATCATGCACAGCCTGTACAAGATATCAGAGCTCACTCCAACTTTCATCCTTCACTAAATGCTCCATTATGCTCCATTTGCAGGCAACATGCATAATCTTCCTCCTCGGGCTTTTCTTCAAGATGATGTAATATATTATTGTCTTTACTTTTGCTACTTTGTGGTTCTTAGAAACTTACTTTCTCATATATTATTGTCTTTTCATGCTGCAGGAGGTTACTTCATTGACCCTCACACAATTCACGATATGCGCTTGGACATTGACCATATGTCATTCATATGAGGTAAGTATATTATGCATTATATTATGCATTTTCCTATGAATGGTAAAACCTCAGTTACTATGAAAAACTTGAATTTGCTGAACTCTTGGGAATTGGACATCAGAAACATCTTAAGTTAGGTGAATGTATTGGCAACATAGACATAGAAGACATCATTGCAAGACAAATGCGAACAAACTTATTTATTACCTAATGACTTGGATTAAGAACAAGAATATGGTATTTGTATAATATGCCAGATATCAAATATAGCAACGTGAATATCTTATAGGATACTAGGTTATTTGTCATTTTATGTAATGGAGTGGGGTTTTTTATTCATTCAAGTTTAGTGTAGTAAAAATATGTTTAACTCTTGCTCTATCCCATGGGCAAATCAAAAGTATTGAATATTGTATTAGAAATATGTTTTACTTTTCTCTATTAATTGGAATGTTTATGCATGATTTTACATGATGAATATAAGATCAAAGAGGAGATTGGAATTCTTCAATGCAGACATGAGTACCATGCAGATTGTATAAAGAGATGGTTACATTACATGAGAAAAATGTTTGTGCGATGTGCAAATCAAAAGCATTGACTATTATATATAGAAGCGAGAATTAGAAGCACATAATTCATTATTCGTGCCAATTCATATGTTGTTGTGTTTGAAGTAGTACATATTGCTATTTCTGTAATACTGAACAAACTCATTGTTTACCCTTTTCATGAACTAGTAAATGTAGTTGCATTGCCGTATTCGGCAGTAGAACAATTATATAGTTGTTTAGATGTTAACTTTTGAGAAATTACATTCCTGATATATTTTCTTATTTTTCAGTTGAATGTTCTGTTTGCAAGTGCATGATAAAAATAAATTGTTTATACTTTTCATGAACCAGTTATTGCCGAATTAGGCAATAAAACATTTATCATGTTATATAGATGTTTAGATGTTATCTTTGGAAAATTACATTCTAGATATCTTTTCTTATTTTTCAGTTGAATGCCTCTTTACAATACATGGTAAAAGGAATTGTTTATATTGTTGACAATTTTCTTTTCTTTTCATATGGTGTCCATATATTATACATCAATAAATAGAATTGTAATCGAAATTAGAAGTTACTTTCTTAAATTTTAAAAGTTTTATAAGGTCTATTTTGTCAAAAAAAAAAAGTATTTTGGAATTAGAATTATAGTGTTTCTGAAATTGTAAATGTTTACATTTAGACTATTGTAATAACTTTGGAGGTTATTCTCGGTGGAATATGGACGAGGTTTTCCTGTTTTTTATTTTTTTCATTTAAAATTGTCATGGAACGTTGTCAAAGCTTTTATTGTTACTAGTTAGCTTTTTATTTTATATAAAATAAATGTTTCTCTTGCATAGTTAAAATTTCCTATAAATAATTTGAATATTAAACTATATATAGGATTTAAATTATGATAAAATATTATTTTTAAATATTAACATTTTTCAAAAAAAATTTGATATTTAAAGATATCAAGTTAAGAATACTAGCTTAAACAAACAATTATTTAAGAATACGCTTTTTTAAACTATATATTGAGAATGTTAACTACACAAGTAAATATTTTAATTTTAAATATGATTACAAAATTCGTTTAAGTTGCTACTCAATTAGGTAATTTCAATTATACATCTATAACAATATATAAAGTGATTTTCTCTTTTATGTCAATATCTTATCATTTTGTCAGTTTCATCCTTAATTATTATTTTAAAAATTAATTATTTTATAAATAATTTATCTTTATAACTGTTTTTTTAAATTCTTTTTTATCTTTAACAATTATTTTAAAAATATTTTTTTGTATATATTTTATTTTCCAATTTTTTTTATTATTTTAAAAATTGATTATTTTATAAATAATTTATTTTTAATTATTATTCTAAAAACTTTTTTTAACCGTTATTTTATTTACCAATTATTTTAAAAATTAACTATATATTCTAAAAGTAAATATTATTAATCTTAAAAATTATGTGTTTTCTATAGTCTAAATAAAATAAATCACGTTTCATAAAGAAATTAGTTATTACCCAAAAAAATGGATATTTTCTTTACATCCTCCTCCGCTAGTTCTCTTTCTATCCACTCCTTTTCCAAACATTAGCCTTCTATTCTTAAACTCATATTTTACTTATAAAACAATATATATTTGTATATCCCATAAAATGCTAAAAGATGTTTTCAACAATCTTGAAATGAAACTCTTTTTGAATTTGATTGAAATCTTGCACATAAATGTTATACATATATGTCAAGTTTGGTTGAAGTTAAACATAGTAGAGAGCCAATCATACCATGATAGATAATTTTATCTACTTTCTTATCTTTATCGTCTTTGTCTAAGAAGATGTATGCATTGGAATCTTGATTGCATCTGAGTCTCCTATATTAAACTTCTTGAGCATCTCTTTAATATATTTTTGATTATGTATAATGTCACTCTTCTCTTGTTTGATATGCGATCATAAGAAGAACCTCATTTCAAAACTCCGGTATATTAACTCAAAAAAGTCCTTGAAAAGACTTTCTTTATAAAAATATAAATATAAAATAAGTTTCATTTAATTTGATTAAACTTAAAAAATATAAAAATAATATTTGTAATTTAAAATAAATTTTTTATTGTATAATAATTAGTCCATGATAATAATAATAATATATGCTGATAAATCTTTTGTATGATGCAATCAAATTGTTTTTGAACATATATGTCATGAATATAAATATAAGAATGGTCTTCGGTGCCATTTATTTTAGCAATAGAATTTTTCAAGAAAATGCAAGCATCGTAATGGTACGGTTTACACCACGTAGGAGTAGGTTTAATCACTATCGGACCCAAAAAGATTTTTTGCCATCCCATTGTGACTCAAGTTGTTGTTGGATTTAACGTTTACCACTAGATTAAAAACTATAGTTATTAGTTATGGTGCAATTCACTAGAAATCCTTCTCTTGGATTGTGCATAACTCAACCCACTTATATCCACCAAAAGACAATTGTGCAACCCACAACAATCTCCTTTTTAACAATTGTCCACAAGAATCAAACTCGTGACCTTAACTATGATACCAATTATTGGATCAAGCGCTTAACACTAGACCAAAAGCTATAGCTATTAGTCAGGGCACTTTTCACTTAAGAGCATAATATCTCAAACGTCACAATTCGATTGTGGCTCAATCCACTTGGCCTTTGCCACAAAAACAATTGATGTTACCTATAATAGTTGCTTCAAGCCTATCTAAAGGCACTCCTTAAAGAAGACAACAAGGATAATCATTATTTCCATGTGTTAAAACTTTGTTGCAATTTCTGTGTCTTAAAGCTTTTGGAGAAAATTGTTTGTGTTCATTTTAACAAACTAATAGAGTTTAAACCTTGTATACATTGAAAGATGCTACTCTTTGTAGTGAGTGTGAAATCGTGATTTGTTGGTCACAAAGACATTGTATTGTCTTAAGTTAAGAATGATTTGTTATTTTAAAAGTACTCATGTTAAGTCAAAAGTGACTTGTTGAAAGAATACTTGGGTTAAGTTAGGAACAACTCGTTAAAGACTATTGAGATAGGGTCAACCAAAAATAGTTGAGTTGAAAGAATACTTGTACAAGATTAATAAGGAGTGAATGTCTGTATGACAAAAAAAATACTTCTTCGTACTTCATAGTAATAATATGCATAATGAAACTTGAATCATTGGTTAAGAAATAAACCTAGTTTGCACTAGCAAACAAACTAGTATAAAATTTAAAGTATATAATTGGTCAATGATGAAAGAAGTGACCGATTTAGTAACTAACTCATATTGGTCACCATTTCATTGGTCACTAATACACGGTGAACAATTAGTAACCAAAATTAGTGGTCAGTTTAGTCACCAAAATTAGTGACCAATTTAGTGGTCGAATAAGTTATCGATTTAGTGGTTGAATGAGTTACCAATTTAGTTATCAAAATCAATAACCAATTTAGTGATTGAAATTAGTAACTGATGTAGTGATTGATTCAAGAACCAATTTTTGACCAAAATCCACAACCAATTAAGTCACCAACTTCCCCACAACTTAATGACAACTTTTGAAACACTAATAATATTCTTTAATTTTAATTGCTTTTGGAAAAATAATATACTTAATAAAAGTATATATTCATTAATACAATTTAAAATTTATAAAAATTTATATAACACTTACAAAGGAATCAACTAAAATCAGTTACGGATCTTGACCAAGAGTTTTGAATGGGCCAAAATAATATAATTTTTTGATCATTTGATTGGGCCATTAGTATACTTTAAAAAATGACTCTTCTATAAAACAATTGAATCGTTAGATTGGATTATTAGTATAATGCTTTAAATACTTTAAACGATGTGAAGAAGTATAATTTAACTTATTTTCATCTTCACGTGTAGCTTCCCTTTTACTACTTCTACAAAATCAGGGACGGGCCTATGTCTCCCCCAATTTTTTTTTTTAATTTTTTATATATATATTTATATATTTTTTGAATTATATTTATATATTATTTATATTATGAAAAATTATAATAAAAGATAAAATAAAAAAATTTAATGAAGACATTAATATATAAAAGAGATTAGATTTTTTTTTTCTCGCTACAAGATCTTTCCACCATGTAAATTATGAGAAATCAATACAAATAGATAGATCAGGAAATAGAGGTTGGAAAACACATAAATTGAGATTGAAGTATACATTATTGCATGATCTCTCAGATCAAGGTTAGTATTTTATCATGATTTATGTATGTTAAATTTATTTAGAATGTTTATCCCAAATTA
>Ga0214545_1003600_pt1 | contig 29424 bp, 11 predicted proteins | sample CNSS4metaG_FD_160064 | JGI IMG/M metagenome (GOLD analysis project Ga0214545, IMG submission 160064) | Root nodule microbial communities from cowpea collected in UCLA plant growth center, Los Angeles, California, USA - CNSS4 | ecosystem: Host-associated > Plants > Roots > Nodule | place: USA...
TGTTAAATATATAATATATATATATATATATATATATATATATATATATATATATATATATATATATATATATATATATATATATATAATAACAAGTGATTAAGTAGTTCTTTTAAATAAATATTGCAAACTTGGATACAAGCTAAATTATATGATTTAGGAGATTGAAAAATAATTGAAATTTAACTTTAGACATTATTTCTAAGAGATACTATTTTTATTTATTTTTATTGATCATTTTCTGTATTTCAACCTTTAGCTGTGTTCGTTTGTGTTGATGGATTTGAAAGAGGGTGTGAGGATGAATTTGTGTGAATTTGAATGAATGGATATGTGTGTTTTTTTAAGTGAATTTAGAAGGTAAAGTGAGTAAATTTGGAGATAAGTTTTATAAAAGTTAGTGAGAGATTTGATTGATGTGATAGATAAAATAAATTGTGAAAATAGATAAAATTTGATATTTACCAAAATACCCTTGACGAAAAAAAAAATAATTTTGTAATTTAATGTGGTAAAAAAATTAAAATTAAATAATATGAATTTAAAAACTATTATTTGATAATTTTTAATAAAAAATTAGTAAAAAGATAAATTATATTAAATTATTTTTTTATAATAATTACTATTATTTGAAATTATTATTATTATTAATTACTATATATTAATTTTATTATTTATTGTTATATTTCATTACAGTATATATATATATATATATATTATGTATTATTAATATTATTTAATTATATATTATTTAATATATTAATATTATATATATATATATATAATTATTATTATACATTTTTTATATATTTATTATTATTACTAGCGAACACACAGGTACTGTCACGCTTGTGTATCCGTATTTTTTAATTTTTATAAGATCAACAATATTTATTTTTAAAACATATATATAATAAATTTTAAAATAGTTGTTAAATAAAGTAACTCTTAAAAAAGGTTTTTAGAATAACGGTTAAAATAAAAAATATTTTAAAAAAACGGTTAAAAATAAACTAATTATAAAATAATTAATTTTTAAAATAATAATTAAGGATAAAATTGAAAAATGAAAAGTTGACACAAAAAGAAGAATCTCATTTATATATTGTTATAGATATAGACACACACACAATACTAGTCACATAAAATGTGTTGCTCCCCTACACTATCACAATTACACACCCACAACAACAGTTACATAACTGGTGTTGCTACTATTACAAACCACCATCATCCACTCACAAACACATTCTCACAAAATTACACTCTCATTCACAAAGTCACATTCTCTCTCATTCACACAATACTCACACACAGGGATATAAGGGGTATAACGGTGAAACCATTCTCCATCCATCCAAATCTTCTCAGTTACAAGCCACAGAGGGATGTGCTTTTCTTAATATATCTTAAATCCGTCTTCACATTTATTCTTCAATCATAACATTGGAATACAATTCAACCACAACATCTATCGCTCCAAATTAGTAGGATTTATAAATCCCCTCATGCGAATAGGCCCTTAGGGATCTTGAAAAATTAGTTTGGAAAACTAATAAAATTGGATAACTTTGAGTAATAAATGTAGATTGATATTTAGGTACCATATTCAAGCATCTAAAATTTAATATCATTATTGCACAAACACGTGTTTACCTTTTAAACACATTTTTACATGTCAATTATGAAGACCAACTTTTATTAGAAGAGTGAAAAAAATAAGATTAAGACATGAAAAACTAAATTAGGAAAATAAATTTTTACGTATATGTGTGAATGTGTGTTAAACATACATTAGTGTAGGTTCTTTTAAGTTTATGCATATTATATTCATTTAAAATCTTAATTATTTTTTAAATTGACTTAAAACGTTGTTTTATAATGTTGTAATCAATTTTTTTTTTAAGTGAGACAGTCACAAATAATCGTTCATACTATAATATATTAGACTGAGTAATAATCAATTACTTGGAGTTTAGTTGAAAGACAAGTTTAATTGATAATTGATTAAATTATTCATATTGATTATGGGTAAAATTAATCTATTAGATTCGTGTTAATTAAATAATTTCATATAAAAGCTTTTATGATAATTTCGGAATTATATCTTTTCATCATTTTGTAATCAAGTTCTCTGAACAATTTTTCATAAACAATAAATGTTTATCTCACCACAAATCTATATAAATTTTTTTTGACTTCGATTGTTGAGTTTTTTATGTTATCTTTTGTTGATTATTAAAATATACTATTTTTATATTTTAAAGATGATTTTAATATATTTTAAAATTTTAAAATTAATAACTATTGGTATATTTTGAAGACACAGCAGATAAACAACATAAAAAAATTAATAAAAATTCTAAACTCATAATTTTTACTTGAACAAAATTAATTAGTGAGATGATTATTACATTACATGTTCTCTTATTACTCTTGTTCTTTTTGGAATATTCATCATATATAAGATGCGAGTGACATCTTTTCATCTTTTGCAATTTGAATCTCTCTTTCATTACACATAGGTTTAGAGTTTTAACGTTGTAGCTTTCTATAAAATCAGATAGATTTTCAAGAAACTTTTTCATATATGAAGTGTGGTTGGAACGTGACTTTCAATACAATGAAACAATCTTATCGACATGTTGATAATTAAAAAAAAATTCTAACCAATATTAAAATTGTTGTGTCTTTTCTTTTTTAATTTTTTAAATTTTTAATTTTTTATATTTTATTGTATGTGATATTTGACATCTTATTGATATCTCAAAATTCACCAATCATTTGTCATCACATTAAAATTATTAAAAATAAAATGAATAAAAGAATACAAAACATAAAACAACTATACCAAATCCTTGATAAAAATTACAATTTATGGAATATAAATAAATTATACCAATTATGAAAAAATTTAAATAAATACATAAAAAAATATTAAACTATTCTTTAATGAAAAACATAAAATTTTTGAGCTGCATTGTTTACAAGAGTGTAATATATTCATTCTTTACATTATTTCTTCAAAAAACAATAATAATATTTATATTTATTGAATTTTTTTTTAAACTCTTCTTATTTTTATTGCTGAGTTCGAAGATTCAAATTCCTATTACCAATAATATATATATATATATATATATATATATATATATATATATATATATATATATATATATATATATATATATAATATTACATGAGAAAAATTGAAGAAAAATTATATTAAGATGCTCTATATATTGCCTGTATAGTTTAGTTTGTTTTTAAATTCTATGCGTCCTTTATCATGAAAAATGACGTGTTTCTTATCATTTTAATTGTTTTCCTGATTAAATTACTTTGATCACAAATCAAGTTTGAAGCTATGATTTTTCTTGTAAATTTAAAACTAATTGGGTATAACAGTTCAGAAGAAATATTTATAGATTTTGTTTTTCTAATCTAATAACTGTCATTCAATAATTTTATTTTATATATTATACTTTTTTGAATGACAGATAATTCATAATGAAATATAGACACTATAAACTGACATATAACATAAGTTGTTCCGTAATCTGTAATTGTTTTCTGGAGCAAGACAACCAAAAATCTGCGAATGCTAATTAAAAATACACTAGAACAATTTAATTATAATTTTTTGTATTTATTTTTGTTTTGTTTACATGGACATTTATATGTTGTTATATTTCATGAATTGCTTTACATATTGGTTTGAAAACACAAATAATAAACGACAGACTTGAAATGTTGTACATTCAAAGTAAAGATTATAAATAAAAAATAAATATATAAACATTTTAAAAAATCAAATTCGATTACACTGTCTCATAACTTTTATGTAGAAAACTGTACCTTAAACTTGAAAAAAAAAAAAAGAGAGTAATATATTAAGTGTCTTTATAGCTATATAGAAATTTTGAAAGACCACGTTAGAGAAAAAGTGGCGAGGTGTATGTAATGTAACCTTCCATGCCTCCCAATAGCTGCATTGCTTTGTTTTACTTTTTCATAAATATTCATATTTTCTTGCAACCATGAAATTGTTATATTTTGTCACATCCTTGCAAGCAACGAGCATGTCGATGTTGAAACTTAACTCTCTACTTGCCACAATTATAATATTATTAAAAAGAATATGTTTCAGGTCAAATATCTATTGAATAGCATTATTTTACAAATTCAAAACATAGTGTATTTATGGGACAAAAACCTCATATGATTTTGCACTTTACTCTATTTACACAGACAACCGACACAACGTCTGCAGTTGTTACTTTCTCGTTTCTTCTCTATTAGAATAGGATAGTCGCAACTCTCATTTTCCAAAATCAACCTTAATTAGAAGTTAACGGTTCTTAAAATAGTTGTAAGAAAAATCTTACACTATACAAAAAAATATCCAAAATTTCTTAATTATTAGAAGCAATAAAGTTGTTGTCTTGTCATTGAATTTAAGTTAGGAGGTTCTAAGATATTTATTTGTGTTATATTATAATTTTTTTAAGAAAATAAAAAATAAATAGGAAATAAAAAAAACTACGATAAAGCGGCTTTTGGTAACGCTCATCGCTGTCAGTGACGCCCTGGTTCACCAAACCAAACCAAACCCACAGATATATCTATCTCTTCCGTACTTCACTCTCTCTACTATATATCTCTCTGCAACACATTTCACATTTCACATTTTCATTTCTCTTCTATTCGCCTCTTACCTCAATGGTACCAGGTCCACTGCTACTCCAAACAACAACATCATCACCAACGCAGAGTCCACACGATGGAGGGCCAAGATCTCTCCCCATCCCACGTCGACACATCTCGACCGTCCCTCGGCTTCCCCTTAGGCACTGCCCTCCTCTTGATCATAATCTTCAGCCTCAGCGGCATCTTCTCCTGCTGCTACCACTGGGACAAGTTACGCTCTTTTCGCCAATCTCACTCTCATCCACACGCTACACCCTCCCTCACCCAATCCCAACCCTCCATGGTAACTTTTTCATCTTCATTCATACTTACAATTTCATTTCAACCCAGCCTTAAATATATAAATTTAATTTAATTTTAATTTTAATTTCAATTTTAATTTCTTGGTTATGATTGCAGGTGAAGCAAGACAAAGGTCAGAGCTTGCCAGTGTTGATGCCTGGGGATGAACTGCCCAAGTTCATAGCCATGCCTTGCCCGCGTCAACCTTCGCGCCCGGATACCATCGTTGTCACCGTCGAAAACCCGCCGCTCAAACCGCCGCAGCCGGTGGCGCCTTTCTGTTAGTTATTTACCAACAAAGCCGTGCTGTGTGTAAATATGTTTATATATATATGTTGCCACCATTTGTTCTATATACCACCCGGTGAAGATGCAGCATAAAAACAAAAAAACAAAAAACAACGTGGGTACCAGGTCAATTCCCAGATCGTGACCGCTTCATTTGATTCCGTATTTCCGTTGCTCTTGTATGTGGTGATTAGTAAATTTAAGTGACTCAATTGATTTAGCCGGTTTTGTTAATTGAAAAATGCAAACTTTTTCCAATTTCAGCTTTGAAAAGATAAATATTAGTTTAGGGTTTGAGAAAACAAGAAATCATTCAACTTTTTCTTTTTATCTTTTTGTTATTCCACTCAGGCAGTTATGACAAGTAATTGTGGTAGAAGGATAGGTTAGATGTGTGTAAATTTCAACTTTCAATTTATTGAAAATGATAAAAGAGTAGCTGGGAAGAATATGGATTCGATTTGTAAAGAAGTGCGTTTGTACTATAGCCTCATTAATCACCCCAACTAAACCAATGACACCAAAAGAAAACAAAAAATCTGCATTAATATTGGGATGGTTATGATATGAATTAACCTTAACTCACTGGTAGAAACATAAAAAAAAGGAGGAAGCGTGTAAAACAACGATTTGATTTGAGGAAGTGGGGAATGTTGGCCATTGTGAACATGTGAGAGGAAAATGATAGATTGGATAGTCGTAAAACTATGATGTCGGATAGAAAGTATGGGCAGTGGCTTCTATTCATGACCTAATTTTAATTTAATTTCACTCTGGAATTTCTTTTTATCTTTAGACAGAGACAGTATCAGATGTGTACCTTCCGTGATTATGGTTAGTACTTGTCACTTTTTTTCATTTTTGCGTTTTCTATTCTCAGTCAGTAGTGGCCAAGTGGTTCTGTCACTGTGTATCGTCGCAACTTGTCTTTTATACCCCACACTCCATTCTTCATCATCAAATTTTGAAATCTCCCACCCATTATTCATTTTTCAATACAAAATATGTCAAGTCAAACACTGTTGCGTTCTCCTTTAGATGAAACGTTTAAAAAAAAAAGTACCTGAATAAAATATATTAATTTATTTTTGTAATTTTTTTTCCATGGCTGAGTCATTATGATGCTGCGAGTACAAAACTGAACTCGGTCGTTTCTTCTTGGCCTTATTGTGAAAGGTGGTATCATATATATTTGGCGAGTGATGATGATGGAGTGGGTCATGTGCATTCTTTTTATGCACACAAAATATATATATTCTCTTCCCATTATATATTTTATGTTATGATGAAGAGATAAATGCTTTTCAATTACATATTGGAATTCCTTGTAAGAAATTAGGTACAAATCACAGAGCATATACGTTGAAATATTATATATTTATATGTATTGTATACACACTCTCCTTTTCCCATATATTATGTTTTTCTAGCCATCATGTAATAGCACAAAATCCCTTTTCATTATTTTGTTTTCTTCGTGATTTGATTGTATATTGTGTATTCTGCTTCCCATTCGCCATTAAGAAATAAAAAAGAGAGTTAAATATGGCCAATGTATATGGTATTATGTATTTATTTTTGCTTTAAAAAAAACAAAAATTAATTCTTCAAAAACAATTTTGAATATTTTCGTGCTTACAACTCTTACGTTCAAAACTAAAAAATAAAGAGATTTTCTTTATTTATTTGGATAATTATTTTTAATTAATAAATATATTATATTTACAGAAAACAAAATTTATTTTTTAATAATACAAATTTAAAAAGTTTGTATAATATTTTCATGTGTAATAAAATAATATTTTTTTAGTATTGTTATGATATGATTTTATTAACATATAATAATTATAAGGTTTTATTGGTCCCCTTGTTCTTTTTTCTCCTCGAGACCAATATAAAGAAAATAATATCATTATTCCTGCTTCCGTCACTTTGCTTTATCACATAACTAAAACCCTTAATGTTGTAAGCATCTTTTATTTAAAAATCTAATTAAAAAACTATTACTTGATTTTAAATATTGTAGAATGGCTTTTTTGTTATCTCGGTTCCTTTTTGCTGATAATTTTCTTGACATTGATATTTAAGCTAAACAATATTTTACATAGTCAAAATCTATAAAAAATTTGAAAAATTAAAAACCAAAATAATTGACACGTGTGACCTTTTTGTTCAACTTGAATTTGATACTTTACTTCAAAAACTGATTAATTAGTCACCCAACTTTAGTAAAATATAAACCCAGTTCATCTATCAACGTGACAATAAAAATGGTGAAATTTAAGTATAAAAGATTTGGAATCTTATATTTTCAAAAGTTATTAGAGAATTAAATTCATGAAGTTAAGATTATAAAATCAACAAAAAAGTTTGAAAAAACAATACAGAAAAAAATAAACATACATTTTCTAAAAATTATCCATTAAAACCTGCACACGAAAGTAGTAATCCAATATGTTCCTTTATTACTAAACTCCATGTATTAGATCCTTAAAGAGGTTGGTTTAAGAAAAGAGTGGCAATAAAATTAGGTTACGTTGCACTATTAGTTTGTTTATGGATAGCCAAGAACATTAAACAATTTGCACGAATGCGTTTCGTACATCAACTTTACAAATCATATAATTGTTTGTCATTCGGTTGTCTTTTTTATGCTTTATTATTAACCTATCTTTGTTATGTATATGTATTCGATTCGATTCGTATTATATCATTAATTAAACATTATGCTATTGCTGACAAATGAAGCATTGTTGAGAGATATATATCATCAACAACGTACATAATAATGAGACTTAGGTACCTTTTCTAATTTCGCAAAACCCATGAACTGCACGTTGTTATTTAAAATGGAATGGTGTGATAATGAGATAATATAGTTTATGTTAACAAAATATTAATCAAATAAATAATAATTATATTATAATAAGAATGAGACAAATATATAAATATATGGATAACAAAAAATTTATAAAGTCAAACAGTAAATAAAGGCATAAAGCCTTAACATCAACAAAATCATCACAAATATGTTCTTTCACAACAAAAAATATCGTGTTTAGAAATAATAACTCTATTATACTAAAAATTTACTTAGTAATCTTTTATTTATAATATAAACAAAATAATTTTTTATTAGTATACACATGAACATTAGTCTCATGATCTATAAACTAATTGTTTGAGTTAAAAACATAATTTAACTCAGTAACTTAAGATTAGAGACATGACCTTTCAACTGAGAAATCATATGCAACATACATAATAATAGTATTAACTTCACGTTTATAACAAGCTAGACTTGAAATTCTAAACAAGCTTTAAAAAATAATGATTTTTTTTTTCTCACCACAAAGACACTTAATCTAAACATAAAAAAAATTCAAACTTATATGTTTTGTACACAATAACACCATGAAGGAAGCAATTTTGAAATCATACAAATAATAAATATGATGTCAAATAAAACAAATCCTTCTAATTTAATGTCATAAACAATATTTGCACATTCATGAATATGATAAAACGAATATTTATTATTTAGTCATTTTATTTTTTTTTATTTTTTTACATTAATGTCAAGATAATTTTTTTTCACACATGCATAGTTTAGATAATATTTTTCCTTAAATGTATAGTTGAGTTCAAGTACTTCCGATAACTTGACCTCATGCCGAGGTACAAAATGTCATTAAATCTTGCTAGGATAAACTTTTTTAACAATGGCTCTGATATCATATTAGAAGTGGAGTTTAAGCCTAAATCAATCTCACAAAACTGTTTTATAAAGTGAGATTTGCATCTCAGTTATGTACTATAAAATTGTGTTATCTCTAATCGATGTGAAACTTCCAACAATAAAAGATGAGTATGACACACAGACCCTTGACTAAGGGGGCCATGGCCCCCAATTTTTTTTTTCTTTTTACATTTATATTATTTAATATATGATTTTAAATACATTTTTTTAAATTGATAATTTTAATGTATTTTATATATTTGATACTCTAATAAATTTATATATATATATATATATATATATATATGGAAAAGTTTGTTTTCACATTTATTTTTCAAACATTTTTAAATAAAAATAATTATTTTATTAATATTATCTTTTAAATGGTTATTTGTTTAATTTAATCATATTTTATTTTTTTATTTTTTAAAATTTAATTATTATAAATGAAAATTAATTATAATAAAATTATAAAATTTATTTATATTTAATTTTATAATTACAGTAATTGTAATTTTATTATTTTTTATTATCATAAAAAAAGTAAATACAATGTTTTGATTAGTTTATATAAAAATTTTGGAATTATTCTTTTGGTTTTTATTTTCGTTCAAAAAATATAAAGTTAGTCATCTAATTTTTTTTAGTCTCAATTTGGTCCGACTTTTGAAAAAATGATGCAATTTTGTCCTTTATTCGTAAAATTTCTTGAATCGAACCAAATATTTTTCATCAAAATTGAAGTTGTGAATATGAATGATTTGCTTTGTTGGTATAATTGACATAATCTTAGTCTCAACTTTGATGAAAAATCATTACCCTACTTCAAGAAATTTAACGAATCACATTAATTTTTAAAAATCGGGACCAAATTGAGACTAAAAAATACTAGAAGACCAACTTGACATTTTTAGACGAATAAATGAACAAAAAAATAATTCAACTAAAATTTTGACACCCTCAATATATTGCCTGAAGATTCGCCACTGATATGACAGATATTTTATAAATATTATTAGATAAAACACTTAAAATATGTCCACCAAATATCTTTATTAGAACCATAACATATTAATAGCTCTATATATCACAAAAAAAAAATATAAATATATTTCAATGAACAAAAATTTTAGCAGAAAATGAAAATTTAACTCATATATAGCATCATCTCTAACTTTTGCATTAAAATAAATAATAATGAAAAAGTAAAATAAAAATAAATTTCTCTCTAAGAATGTTAGGAAAATATTAATATAAATAAATAATAATAATAATAATGTTAGGATAACAAAAGATTCATAAGTCAAACAACATAATATAATAATAATAATATAGAACAAAATTAAAAATGAAGTGAAGAGTATAAATAGTTTGGGTTGGAGCACACATAATGCTGTCTTTAGAGAGAAAACACCCTTATTGCATAATGCAAAAAAAAAATTATTTGTGTTTTTATCTTAAAATACAACAATCTGTTAGATCTCTTAGATATCTTAATATTATGAACATCACTCCTTTTTTTGTTTTCAAAGATAATATAGAGAAGAAGACGTCACTCTTTATATTGTGTTTGTTGTTATGTTATGTATTTTTTTCATATACATAGGTGATATTTATAAATAAGAGAGAGACTTAGAAGCAAATTGTAATAAATTTGGTTTTAAAATAAAATAGGTTATAATCAATAAAATAAATGTAAAAAATCGTTTATTTATAAATAATATTTATCTATAAAAATAATTTTGTATAAAACATTAATAGCAACAAGATTTTATTTTAATTATTTATTGTTTAAATTATATTAAATATTTAAAACATTTTAACCCATTGCAAATAAAGATACCGAAAAGTGAATCTTTCACACAACTTAGTGTGAGATTAAATTTAAAAGTGCGTGGTAATCAGTGGTTTGAGTTAAATCAAAATTGAAACAAGGAGGATAATTTCTCATCACAATATCTATTTTTGATTGGTTGCATGATAAGAATTAACATAGAAGTAATTTGTTATTGATGGCAAACAATTTTTCTTTTAAACTTATTATTATTATTATTGTAGGAGAGAAATATACCTGCAACATGTTTCCACAATAAACATTCTTGGGTTCTCTTCTTCTTTGTTGTAAGTTCAAGATGTACTTTGTTATTCAATGATGAAGATGAAAATGTATATTAATAGGATCTTTACAACATTTGAACTACTTATGATTGCAAAGGCATTCGGATTAGAGATGACAACGAGTTAGGTCGGGTACAAATCGTGTTTATCTACAACAAAAAAAAAAATTCGATCTGTTACCCATCCGTTTATCCGTTTAAAAAATACTTAAAGATTTCTTTAAAAGTCGCGGATACTCTTAGATATTCTCATACATGCAAATATTTAATATATATATATATATATATATATATATATATATTATAAAATTTAAATAAAATTAATATAAATTAAATTTAACCTAATAAAATATAACTAATTCTAATTAAATTTAACTTAATAAAATATAAATTAAATTTTAATTTTTTGCGAGTAACGAATATCCGTGAGTATGAGTAATATGATACTCGCACCTAATCTATTTATAAACGGGTACTAACTATCCGTTGCAGATTCTATCTGTTACAAATTTTATCTGTTGAAAAAAATAAAACTGTATATTGATGGTAAAAATAATCACAAACAAAAAGAAAAGGAAAAGATGTGTCTGAGAAAGGAGTTGTTAGAAGAACCACCACCGTAAAAGAATATAAGATTAGATTTTTTAATCATAATGGTGTAATTTTCTTTCGAAATTATTAGAATGAAGAGAAATTTAAAATTTATAAAAATGGAAAGGAAAGTTGTAATAAAATCATCTTTATAAATTATTACTCTAAACACAAACACATACCATCGTACATTTACATATACATTTTTTAAATATGTAAATTTATATTCATAAAAAATAAAATAAAATAAATGAACAAATGAGAAATTAAATATTAATAAATAAAGAAAAAAATGAAAATAGACAAAACATTTAAAAATAACGATTATTTTTTAAAAATTTCACAAATAATAATATTATAAAGATAAAATTGAAATTATAAAATTTGAATACAAAAGAAGAAATTAAATTTTTTTATATTATAGATAAGATTTTTGGTTTATTTAATGTAATCTCTTAATTTTCTTTTATTACAAAGATTAAATACAGTAACTTTCATTAGATTGAAATTAAGATACCTGGGGCACAGGCAAAGAAGAATAACGAAGGGTAAGACTGTCATTTCAATATACATATGGTGTAGAAAACATGGGGTGCATGAAGCAATCGTCTCACTCCAATTCGAGTATGAATTCAAAATTTGCGCATCTAATTTTTGTTCACTGTAGAAGCGACACCTTCGAGTGTTTGTGAAAATGCCAGACAGAAACTCTTATGTGGACAGTCAATTCCTCACCCCACGAAGGTCACCCAGGTTCCTCCCACAACTAAACCACACCACCACTGTCAACCCCAAATCTGCCACTGTTTCCGTAAAGAAATCCAATGATTCTACAGTCGGGTCGAGAATATCTCCGAAGCTTAACAATGGGGACGTTGGGTTTTCTTCTCTTCGACGATCTCCCAGGTTCAAAAACGAGCCAAGCGATAAGAAAGTGAAAGGCACGAGGGTGAAGGGTGGTGAAGCTGAAACGAAGGAAAATTGTGTAGTTTTGGATGAGGGGTTTGGTCGAGTAAGAAATAGAGAGAGAAAGGAGAAGAGGGTTGAAGTTAAAACGCTCGATAATCATGACGCTTTGGATGAAGGGCGTCGTCGACGAAGGAAGAAGGAGAGAAACAAGGGGAGTAGGGATGGAGTTAACACGCAAGGAAATCTTGTCATTTCAGATGAAGGGAGTGGTGGGGGAGAAAAGAAGGGGGTAATAGGGAAGAGGGTTGAAGTTAAAACGACCAGAAATGGTGTCGTTTCGGATGAGGGTGCTGGTGGGGGAAGAAAGAAGGGTGGAAATAGGGAGATCGTTGGAGTTAAAACAGAAGAAAATCGTGTTGTTTGTGATGAGGGTTTTGGTGGAGAAAGAAAGAAGGGGAGAAATGGAGACAAGAGAAAGCGCAATGACGATGAAATAAGGAAAGGATGGACGAAGGAACAAGATTTGGCTCTTCAAAGTGCATATCTTACTGCAAAGCCTAGCCCCCATTTCTGGAAGAACGTTTCCAAACTGGTATGCATCCCTCTCTGTGTGTATGCAGTAGAAAATATTGACTTTTGGTTCGACTTCAACTTGGAACAAAGTTTGTGATTTATGCTGTTGCAATTTAACTGAATTTGAATGTTTGGGATTTGCTTGTGTAACCCTTGACAGCTGACTGTTATGTGGATGGTTTACAGTTTAAAGAGATTTAATATGAGTGTTGATAATGGAAGAATGGATTCAGAAAATGAAGCTGTTTGCTATGGTTTGAAAACTTGGTTGATGATTTTCTTGTTTTGCCTTTGTTTTATTGTCTGCTGAAATGTTAGAAAACAGATATGGTGATTCAAGTGTGCGCTAAAAACTTGCATGCTATTGTCAGCTAAAAATTGCAGTGAATAAGTTATTATGTACTCTTTTACGGCAACACTATAATTCTGAAAGGTGATAGCTGTTTGTGTTTGAATGCAATGGTGTAGAATGGAATGATACTGGGTTTCATCTTGTTGTATCCTATCATTCATGGTACAGTAACTCAAGTAATAGGAATTCCAACGAGTTCCAAAAACACAGAGGGTACAGGAAACTCTGAACAAGAAAGAGTTTCGAGGATCTTTATTAATAGAGAAAAAAAAAAAAAAAGAAAATTTTAAAAAAAAAAACCCCCCCCCCCCCCCCCCCCCCCCCCCCAAGAAGATGTTCTTGCATTAACTAAACCAATTTCATATCAGGAAGCATCCACTTATACTGTGGAAGTTTCATAGCCTTCCAAGTCCAACTACAATTATCTTTCCTGAGCATATCAGTTGATGGCCTTCCTATTGTGTCGTATCCTTTAACAAGCCTCCTGTAATACTCAGTAAGGCATAAAAAACCTTTAGTTGTTTGACAGTTTGAGGCAAGGGCCAATCTTTGACAGCTTGAATCTTTACAGGATCAGTAGAGATTCTGATTTTTTTTTACAGGAAATGACCAATATAATTCACTTTATCCATTTCAAAGTAACATTTAGTTCTTGGAAAACAGATTATTGCCCCTCATGATTGACAACACCTTCCTCAAATTTTGTATAAATATGTTTAGATTCATTGGTGCTATAAATCAGTATATCATCAAAGAAAGCTTACAAAAATTTTCCGAGAAATTTCCTGAAAACAACATTCCTCAAACTTTGAAATGTTACACGCACATTTAGAAGTCCAAACGATGTGACCAAATATTCATACTGGCCACTGTGTCTTGAATGCAGTTTTGTGTTTATCTGCAAGATCCATCCTCACTTGATGGAAACCTGCCCTCAGGTCAATTTTGGACAAAATCATGGAACCATTCAATTCATCCATGGAGTCTTCTACCAAAGGAATTGGAAACCTGGCTTTAACTGTACACTTGTTAAGCTGCTATAATCAGCACACAATCTCCAAAAGCCATCCTTTTTTTCAACTAACACAACAAGTTTGGCATAATAATTGCAGCTGTTCTGTATAAAACAGGAATCCAACATCTCCTGAACAACTTTATCAATAATGTACTTTTGATTGCCTGCATCTTTGTTAGGTCTTTTATTTAATGTATCAGCCCCTTGCAACCGAGGAATCTATGCTTTTGAAGTTGCCAATTTTGACTGTCTCCCTGTTTTCTTTTTTTATCAGCAAAGTATTTATCTTTATATATATTAATTAAACATTATACAAAAATATGTTCTCAGTCTGTAGTCAAAGAACCTTGATATTACAACATTGTGCCTATATACCTCTGTAGTCAAAGAACCTTGATATTACAACATTGTGCCTATATAACTCTATCGAGGTATACTACGTTGAAGCCTTGTAGTAAGATTCATTACAAGTAATAGCTCTTGTTTTTAAATTTGGTTCATTACAAGTAACAGATTCAGAGTTAAGCTAAGGTAAAGGCTTTCATCACTGTAGTAGGCTCAAACATCCTAACCATCATCTGAATATCATGTTTAAGCCCTCCAGGAAACAACTATTCTTCAGAAAGGTCCAATTGATTAATTCTGGCACCTAATTCTTTATGATATAGGACGTAATAGTGGAAGGCTGCCTCAAATCCATCAGTTCTACCATTGGATCTTCCCCAATTTTACCAAATCTATCCATTAACAATTCGCATATGCAATCTAAGATGGCCGATGATTATGTTTAATAGATTTAACAAAAGCTTTACCCCTTCAAAATGCATAACTTTTCAGACGTACCTTATATTTTCAGAAGTAAAATCAATGGAAAAGTACTTTTCGCATTGGCAAATCCATTGATTCACGTTCTCACCATTGAATCTTGGAGAATAGATTCTATCTAACCAAGTTCCACATGATTAAGGAGCAGCAGAATGTGAATGAATGTTACCAGAACCAGATTCTCTGCCGTCATCTTGAATGTGATTTTGTCTATGTCCTGAATTGTTAGCTCGTGGTAACTTTTCTGAATCTTCGGGATTTTTTTGGAGTAGTTCAGTAATGGTCCTTTCAAGTGTATTCATGTAATGCCTTTTGCCCGGCACCTGCCAATTCCACAATTTTTGCTTCATTCGTCTCACAAATGCTATTTTCTAACCGTTCTTCCATTTTGTGTAAAGATGCTTGCTTCTTGTTGATTCCACCACCACTGCTGAAGGAGAGTGTGTTCATGAACGTGACAGCTGATACCAGTTGATAAAATTGCATTCATAACCTCCCCTTCAGCCAAAACAACTAATTAACTAACTCTAAAAATGGCTACTTTAACATATCAAATAGGAAGGGATGGAATGTAACACTTTTCTTCCCCTTGAAAATGGGGATATGATATGAGATGGTTTCCATTTCATCCTAAAAATATACAGAACAATGGCATGTTATCTTTATTATATCCGATCTCATTTCATTTAACGTCAATCACGTATCCAGACATTGAGGAACTGGTGTTGAAAGTTTAGACAATTTTATTTCTTTATGTATATTTCTTGAAGAACAAATGTAGTTTTATAGTCTGTCCTAGTCAATTGCTTGTTAGGTACATCATGCGGATGCAGCTAGCTTATTGATATCTTTTATTCTTCTATTGGTTGAACCATTACCGTTCAAAATATGTTGCAGGTTCCTGGAAAGTCTCAACAGGAATGCTTTGATAGAATTCACATAGACCATGCGACTCCAGTTCAATTGCAGCCTCGATCAAGGGCAAAGACATTAAAATCACCCATTCATGAATTTTCTTTATCTGCAAGTAAACTTCTCGACCCTATCGACATAAAAGTTAGAAGATCTAATGTTCTAAAACCAAAGAACATTATGACCCAGAAGTCTGTTGAGAAGCAGTTACAGCGCAAGCTTGTAGGTGATCTAGACGGTGCAGGGGACATATTTTCCGTTCTCGAACCAAACATAGATTTGTCCACTAATGTTTTACAGCCTAGTGAATCTCTTTCTACTCCAAAGCAGCTAAAGGAAAACAAAGGGTTCCTGCAAAGTTGCACCGAAACATCATCTTCAAGTGGTAATAAGGTACTTTCAAGATTTAGTGGCTCGCACAATACAAATCTTGTTAGTCCTCCGGTATTAAAGAAAGTAAAGAACAGGGTATTGCATGAGAAATATGTCAATCAATTACGCTGTAGGGAATCAAAGAGAAGAGCAGCCTCTATGAAGATAATTGGTGAAGGAAGAAGCATAAAGAGAAAGGATGCAGTTAAAGCTGCAAAAGTTGCCTTGGTTTCTGAAGCTAGAGATGCTATCAATAAATTTCGACAATCGCAAGTCAATGTCATGGACAACGGCTGCAGTTCTGATGAACTTAACGATGATAGCATTCAATATGAAGATGAAAGTCAATAGCTTTTACTGAAACTTATTGTCTTTTTGCTTGTATAGTATTTTGATCTGTACTTTTAGAAATTATAGAAACTGATTTTTTCTGTGGTTCATGTAACTGTCTGTTATACCCATCTTTTCATTATTTGAGTATGAATTTGTTTGACAGATAATACTTCTAAAAGAAAAAAATAAGAACAAAAAGATTGATAATTTAGAAAAAGTCATTAATATATTATTTAATACATTACAAACGAATCTTATAAAAAGTGATAACTAGTCCTTTTGAAAAGGGTGTAAGAAATAGTAATGGATGAATTTCTGCTACACGGTTTATGACTCATCCACGCAAGAACTTTAAGAAGATGTTGGTCCCAGGTGTTCCTTTTATTCTTAAAGTTTTTATGGATTTGACATTGCAGTGCCTTTACAACTACTTATTCCCCGCCACAACAAATTTATTTGCCAAGAGTTAAGTCCAATTACTCCTCAAATCTTAACTTATACAATATCTGTATACATTAACAACTACTGATGAGCACTGTATTTAATTGTTGAGTATTTTTTCAAAAGCCTAAAAAAATTTGAGGATATATCACTTTTCAATTCGATAGAAAGAAATTGAGAAGATATACAAGCCTAAAATAAAAGCGGGGAAGATCGAAAGATAGAAATATGAAAACAAATAATTGTGTTTTTTTTTTCGGTCCTTGCTAACGTGATGCAAGAATAAAGAGAGTTTAAAAGAATTAAGTTTCATTTTGATTATTGAGTTCATTGTTTCATTTTAATCTTCGGATTTCGTCACTTATGTATTGCGTCAGTAGTCCAACGGTCAGGATAATTGCCTCCCGGCTGACGCATCATCTTTTAGTTTTTTACAATTTCATTTTTATTTATAAATGTTGGTATATTTTCGTGGAAGTACAATTGTGTTAAATTAAGTGTGTAGGTAGTAGTTTTGTTTTATTTTTAAAAGTAGTTATCTTTTTATGTTAGAAATATTGTATTATAGTTATACTAAATTTGGTTTCATGCAATTACATAAATTCAGCCATTTTCATATAAGCGTCTAAATTGAGTAGTTCTAATAATGAATTATGGGAATGATTATTTAGCATCATATATATTGTAGATTGCTGAATCAATTTGGTATGATAATTTAAAATGATTTTGTAAATTTTTGGCGGTGCAAAAAGCAAATGGTAAGTTGCAGACCCATATATTTAGTGTCTGTGTGATCGAAATATAAATGAAGTTGAAGATATGGTGTTACCAAAATAGGAGTTTGTAAAGGTGCTTGAATGAAGTAAAGCTCAGCTTCTTCTGTTATTGTTTGTTTAAATTGGATAGACTACTTACGATTTTTCTTTTTTTGATTGTTTATAGCATTTGACATTTGAGTAAATCTGTTGATTGTTTTTATGTGTTGATTTATTCTACAGTATAACATAATTAAGTTAAATGCCCCAAATTTAAATGGCTTAGAGTTCAAATATAGATTTGGAGACAATAACTGCAAATTAGGGTTCATGGATAGCGTCAGTAGTCCAACGGTTAGGATAATTGCCTTCCAAGCAATAGATCCGGGTTCGACTCCCGGCTGACGCATTTCATTTTTTTGTTTATAACTTTTGGTATATTTTCGAGGTGCTTTGAATGAAGTAAAGCTTAGGTTCTTATGTTATTGTTTGTTGAAATTGGATTTCTTTTTCTTGTTTGTAGCATTTGACATTTGAGTAAATCCCTTTATGTTTTTTTTGGCATTACTTGTATATTATAAATGAATTAAGTTAAATGTCCCAATTTAAATAAGTATTAAGGATAAAACATATTGATTGATTTGATAAATTATTCAATTTAATTGGCAAATATTGTCCTACACCACAAGAGATTCCAATCTTCAAAGCTTTCAATTAATCTTGCGTAAGTGTTTTCAATTATAGCTTCAATTAGATAATCAAATTATGAGATTAAGAGCTCTAGAGGAGTTTGTATTTTTGTTGTACCATTCTTAGGTTTAAATAATTTACCATCTTTAATTATCTATTAATAGAATATCTGAATTTCTATTGCATTGGTGTTTTGTATACTTTTTTCAATAAAGCATGTTTTTTCGTTAGTGTTAATGTTTGATATTGATCCCAAAGATTGAAGAATTAATTAGTATGAACAGTATTTGATATGTTTAATCCTTTTTTCATCAACAGCATCAGTAGTCCAACGGTCAGGATAATTGCCTTCCAAGCAATAGATCCGGGTTCGACTCCCGGCTGATGCATACATCTTTTGTATTTTTTACAGTTTCTGTTTTTGGAACAAATAAAGAATATGTTTGGTCCTGCGAAGATGCTAATTTTATGTTCCATTTTACCCTTTTAATGTTGTTTGATCCTCGAAAATGAAGTTGATGGTTATTCCTTCAGGAGCTTTAATGAAATGCTGAATTTTGTCATCATCTAGTTTTAACTCATTTCATTTGCCATTGAAAAGGGATGATTTTAAGGGACTTTTCTCAGGGATGCAACATGCCAAGTTGTAAAATGGATTACCTTATATTGAACGAAATCAAACAAGAACAATGAACCGTAACTAAACCAAAAAGAGGAGAGCCAAATGAAACATGAACGAAGCTAATATTTGTTGTCTTTCCACGAGCTTTATGTGATTTACTATATAGTTTTTTTTTGAGGTAAAATGAAGAGTAATTTTTCTGGGTCAAAAATCGTAGCTCATTATTGTTGTTGTACTTTGGAAATTAGAAATTCTGCAGTTATCTTGCCTTAGCAGTAAGTTTAGCTCTTCAAATCAAAGGGCACCATCAAGCTGAAACTTTCCCTATCTGGAACTAAAGAGGATCGCATTCATTTCAACAGTAATGTTCTAATAATGGAGCTTATATATCATGAAATTATTGAGAAATGATAAAGCAACTTGCCAGATTTTAAATCCTTTTATAAGTGGTTGTTATCCAATTCACTTAGCTACCTTACTTCTCATAAAGTGTTAGGTCTCTGACAGATGAGAACCCTTTTAAAATCGTGTCATCCACTTGGTGTGTGGCCACGACATCAGTAGTATACAGTTGACACAAAAATTATGTGTTTAATAATGTCCCAGAAAAGAAATTTTTGAAGCAACCGCATATTCAGGATTCTACTAAAATCAGGTTGATTCTACTTATGTGTTTGGCAACAAGCCTTTTTCATTACTATAAAATTGGATATTCATCACAAGTTGAAAGTGAGGCTTCAACTGAACATACCCTATAGTATGTTAAAATACAGGGTAAAGCTGAAACTTGTAAGAATCAAACCATCAATCAAAGCCAACTTATTGGGAAATCTCATTAAACTTTCTAATACCCTAATCTTGAAGTACAAAAGAGGAGAACTTTGCTTCTCTTTCATCATCAGCAAATTGTTATTTCAGACTTTTTTCTAATTCCATCTTTCTCTTACAGACATCTTCCACCATAACCTGCATTTCTGAACAGTGCTTGCTTTATATCTTCCGGGCTCGTACAATTTCTCTGCTCAGCTACCTAAGACCATTAGAACAATAAGGTAAAAAAGTAACACATTTGATTCCAGCCATGTAAATAAATAGAGAGCACTAAAACAAGTTACAAATGCTAGTTTGTACAAACCTCAGAACAGGTTGCTTGCATTGAAAAATCATTGAAGTTGCTTATAACACACTGATGAATCTCAAGGCCTAATGCTTCTAGGGTGTTCACTGTGGACAGGAGTAATCCAAGCTTTGTGGCACAGCAGATGCTAATCCTTGTGTCATGCTCTCTTCTCTCAACATCAAACTGCAGAAGCATTACAACACATACATTGGTTCAGGAACTTGGTGTGTGATTGTGGAAGAGTTTAGAGGTTTAACTGAGAGTGACAAGAACTAGCCCATACCTTAGGGGAATTTCTTACCATTGCTTCATTTGGCTTTAGCTCCTTAGAATTTCCCAAGAGGTTTATATGATTTGTTCCCTCCTCCATTTCTTCTTCTTGCAACTTACCTATCCTTTCTAGAAGCTCTTTCATGTAATCAATGGTGTCTCCCAGAATGGAGGTCCTGTCCATCTGTCATTGTTTGTATTCTCATGTTAGTTCAAAAGGGTAAAGAGAAAATCAAACAGTAAATGCAAGTGTTGGTAGAAAACAATCATGAAAAGGCCACCTACTTATGAAAGCCAATTTCATTTCCATTGATTGAGACATTTATAAAAAGGTAATGACAGGGTAAAAACGAGGTAGGAAAAAAAGAGATTGTATCTGTTGAATCACCTTGCTAATCTTCGGGACTATTGACCTTAGCATGGAAAGACGGTCATTCAAACGCTTTCTTCTCCTTCTTTCTGCCATGAGATTCTTTGAGGGCTGTCCTTCCAGCTTTTTGGATTTGAGCTTTTTCTCTGCACACAAACCCACGTTGAAGACTGGAATCTCTGTCACCTGTTCCTCAACTTTGCAGCCATTTGTTGCTTGTTCCAAACTCTGTTTTTCACTTCCCAGAAAGCCAAACTCTTCATCCTCCAATGATGGGTTATCTTCTTGTGGCAGAAGTGGTGCTGACTCATCATTTCTGGTGTACGATGAATCAAGCTCTGGCAATGAGAACCCATCAACAAAAGGGTGGGTTGCTTCACTTCCATAAGGACATTCAAACCTGTGGTCTAGTGGGGTTGAAAATGCAGCAAAAGAAGGATTCAAAGTGGCTAAACCATGGTTGTCATCAAAAGAGTCAAAACTCCAAGCACTAGGGAGTAACTCATTCAACCCAGTGGACAAAGCACTCCAAGTGTCTTTTCTTGGAGCAAGGAGCTCATCCAGAAAACCAAGTTGAGAAAGCTCCATGTTTGTGCTATTTTTCTCCCTCTTTCTGTGTTCCTCTAGAAAGGAAGTGAATTGTGAAAATAGGAAACAGGGAAGGGTTGATAAAAGATGAAGTTGAAGCAAGTGGGAGAAGTTTGTTTAAATAATAGTGTAAGATGTAAAGAAGTAATAGGGTAAAATAGGGTCCATTCTTCATCAAACACCTATGATTACAGAATGTATTACAGTGAAAAGTCTAGTGAAATAGCACCTAGAGGTAGCCTCAGATTAAAATGGAATCTCTTTCTCTTTCCTTCTTTCCCCTTTCTCTCTCACTCTCAAGGTGAATTGATGTCCTTTTCACCGAAATAATCACCCAGCCAGAATTTTTATTTAATTACCATTCCTTGAAAACTTTGACCCACAATTCTGTCTTTAACGAAAGTGGGTGGAATTAGCATCATAGATTGTCAGTACTTCTTCCATTTTTAATGCAACCCCCTCTCTCTTTCACGTTCAAAGAGAAATAATGCATCTCTCTCCTTCCTTCCCATCATGGTTTAGAGCTTAGACTCCACCCTATACACAATATTCAATACTTTTCATCATTCAATATACAATATCAAAAAACAGTTAAAAAATATTCATCTATTGTGACAATTTGGAACATTGTTCATTTTTCATTAACTACCATTCCATGCTAATCAGTTTCCTTCCATGCCAGCCTGTTTTAACTTCAATTATGGACAAGTGTTTGTAATTAAGTAGGGGCTAATTAAAGTGGGCCAAGTATTAGCACACAAAGACTTTCAAATACTTTGCAATAGAAAGTTACAAATTTTAGCTCCTTTTTCTGGTTTGTTTCTTTTCATTTCTTTTCAAATACTTTATATATCTTTAACTTAGAAAAGACTAATGAAAAACAGTTTGTCTTTTCTTTTGCTACATTTAGTGATTCCTTTAATCAGTTAAGATTTATATCAGTAGCTAGATTAAGTATCTGTACCCCCACCGGGTATAAAATAAAATACACCTTCCAATCATTCATTGTTCTATCATTGCATCCTAAAGCTTATTTCAGCCTCAGCTCATAAAGTTTCAACACTGGTACGGTAATCTGGTTTTTTGATCGCTGTAGGTCCAATAAATAACTTCACAGGTCTCAGAAATTTCCCCTTAAAAATCTTCACTTGCCAACCATTTTCCACACAGATCAAGTGTGTGATCACGTTGGTAGAACTACAAGTACTGATACACTCTACTACCAGACAATTTATACATACAATAAGCAAGCATGGGTCTGGATTTTGTGAAATCACCATACAGTTCAGTGAGAGAACACGGTAATGAGCAAAACCATGTTCACAAAATGATGAGTTTTATAATCTGTTCACTTGTCCTTGTAGTCTGTAATGGTAACAAGAAGCCAGTAATGTGCCAAACATTGAACAGTGAGCGATCGCGTGAGCAAATTGCTTTCTCAATCAGATGGCTAATCTAATCAAATTCGAAGTTGTTTATTAATTACTTTGCACGTTCATATCCACATTAGGTGATCACATTGCACCCTCATTTAAATTATATGCATACCCAATTAGCCAATAAGCAAATTACACTTTCATATTTCACTACTACTACATGCATCTTTTGTTTTGGGTCCAGACTATTATGAACTATGTAGGTTGTCATATAAAGTTAAAATTGCTCATCTGTCAGTATCAGCTAGGATGCACCAGAATTGTCACTAGGCCCCTCCACTCATTATTTAATAGTATTGCGTAAATGTAATGGCAATTTTTCTGTATTTTCTTGGCTGCTAGCCCTGTAATTAGAAGAACAACAACAACATGAATTAGTCGTATCTCATCATCATTAATTCATATGCATTTAATGTGCACAGTGACCACCATACCCAGATTTTGCATGCTTCACTCAAAGTCATTCATCACTTCTCAATGTCTGGTATCACATTATTATAAACTTTAGAAGTCTCACGTCGATGTATTTCATATTAAAGAATTAGAATTTGTATTCCAACTTGATTAAAAGGATCATTTATCATCCAAAGATCCTTGTTTTAAATTTAGGTGCGAAGTAAGTATATATATGAACCCTGTTCACTCTTTCTTTCATTTGCTAAGTCAAATTACTCCTTAATGATTGCATCACTTTATTCATTACACCCCACCACCGTTTTATGTAATTCACAAAATCACATTCACACGTATATTTGATTGTGACTTTGAGATTGATATTTGTTACCACACTTTCGGTTTTTTCACCCTCCATTTTTCCATAAACTAACCAAGGGTCACATTATTTTCTCCTTTCTTTGTCCTCCTCTTTCTATTAATTTTCAATGTTTTACTCTTTTCTAATTTATAAACTTAAGAATATTTAGAGACCTTCACTCTTTTTTTACAAGAAAATATATACTATCAAAAACTGTTTAAATATGCTGTAGATTACAAAGAATAATGATAACACTTAAATTATCCCATAATCTTTTGATGGTATAGTTAGGATAAGTAGAAAATTCTCTTCTTATTGTGTGAAATCCTAAATGATAAATTTCCATTTTTTAATAATAAATGCTATACATAATCTTTGTTGTTTAAGTTGAACTTGTATCATGTAAACCGGATAGTTATAAATTAAGTACAATGATATTATATGACTTTCATTGTTTAGATTTTCGTCCTTTACTACTTGATGTGATTTAGTGTAAATTATTGGTTAATGTACTACTATTTTTTTTTCTTTGAAAGAATAATGATTCACATTAAATTATATTAAATAGTAAAAAATAAAGTCAAAAAATAAGTCATATATAATTTTCAAAAATTAAAGGACAGTTGTGATTAATATTGTATCTCTTTGCATTAGAAATTCCAAAACCAGTTCAAATTGAAGCATATAAATAAGAGAGTTCACTTTTATATGCTTGTAATGCAGGTTTTTCGATATATGCACTAATAAAAAAATAAAAATAAAATGCATTTTTTTTATTTGTTTCTAATCTATGATCAAGTTGTCAATTTAGTATTTCCAACTATTTCTTCCCATTAATTATGATATTCCTAAATAACTGATTTATATCTCGTTTCCAACAAAAGAAAACTGTTTTATTAGTTATTATGTCAGTGACTTACTATATTGGAAACTTATTAAATAATTAGAAGCTTATAAATTCAAAGTTTAAACGGTGATAATTTGAATTTATTTGATGAAAATAATTAATAAACCAACAAGATATAAAATGATTATTTAATTATTCAATTATATCTAACTAAATATTTCAATTATTTTAATCTTAATAAATATGGCGATAATTTTTAAAATATTCTAAAATAATAATCGGAAGACCATTGAGATATAATATACAGAAAAAGTTTTCAAAACATAAATAATTAAAAGTAGATTATTTCAAGTAAATTAATGTAGATAAAAAATAACTAGTTCCTCGAAGCAGCTTTTAAACAAGTAGAAAATATGTTAAAAACATCTATGTATCAACACAAACATATTTTGATCAAACTATCCTTAAAAATAAGTATTAAATTAATTTAAATTATTAGAGTCACATGTTAAACAAACTATCACATTATTAAAGTAAAACTTAGTAACTAACTAATACTTATGATAGACGCTCCACACAAGCATATAAATTAAGAAAAATAATTAATTTATATTATTTTATTGATTTTTAACTTTTTTACTAATATTCTATTTTCAGTCATTATTAAATCATTAAATGTAATGTATCACTACCACAACGATTCATTTTTGTTTTCATTGTTTTAAGTGTGAGATAAAGAAAGTAAGTAAATATCGTAGAGACATAAGGATGAGAAAATAAAATTGCATTCACTAATAAATTTGTCATGTGTACTAAATGAAATTTTTAGTAAACAGTTATAAGTAATTACTATAGATATTTAATTATTTGCTTGCTGTAATGTCCTAATTAAATAGATAAAATCAATTTAAATAAAAGCCACATATATTAAATATTTAGAGAGTGCGGGAAGACGAAATATGACATACATAGTACTCCAACATATCCATAACAAAAGAAAGAGGCTCCACATGCCTAAACGAGATACAAAAACTCGCCAAGAGCGAGAGAAACTCCTACTACTACTAAACTCCAACGCTGAGGCCCCCATAATGAGCCTGATAGTCTCCCAAGGTATCATCAAACCGCAACATCTCTATTATTACCACTGCCAGAGGTTTTCACATCTGCTCACATCAACAAGGTTGATCATTGCAAAGGAAGAAACCACACACAATCATACAAACAAGCAAAGGGTAAGCTAGTGAAAAAGTTCTCATATCATACACTCAACATACAATTTCATATTCAGGCATAAATGGCAGACATCCATATATGAGGCACCAAAACCATATAAGACACCAAAACTTGACTATCCGGATACGCTTAATGAGGCACCACCACGAGACAGTGGAATTACGTCCTAGCAGTGAGGCGTCACCGTGAGGCCTTCGCGGAATTATACCCTTACAAGAGGCACCACCACGTGGCCTTCGTGGAATTACGTCCTAGCCTTGAGGCACCACCACGTTACCCTCGTGGAATTACGTCTTGGTCTCGAGGCACCATCGTGAACCCTCACCTCGAGGTTCATGGAATTAGGTCCTATTGTTGAGGCACCACCGGGGACTCCCCTTAGAAGGGTCCACTGAATTACGTCCATAAGATGAGGCACCATCACGAGCCCCGCTACAAGGGTCATGAAATTATGTCCTACATAAACCTTACTCATACATTATCAATCAGTCATGAAGTTCTTACGCATACCATTAACATGTCCTTTAGTATGGGTGATCAACCATCAAATATATCTCATGCCAAGCTCATTTCCAATTCATTTATTCTCCCCCATACATACATAGTACATGCATATCCAACCCCTTCATACATAATAAGTCAATGAACCAGCCAATCAAACAACCATCAACATTCATGAAACAAAAGCATAACAAAAACCCAAAAGAGGTCTCGCTCAAGCTAGAGTCCTCGCTCAGGAGAGAAGAGTGCTCTCGCTCAAGCAGCAGACTCTCGCTTAGGCGAGACTGCAATAGTGGCTCCTGGAGAATTTTGCGAGCTCTCGCTTAGGCGAGACTATCTCGCCTGAGCGAGACAGTTCGTCGCTCAAAACACAGCCCCTCGCCTGGGCGAGCGCTCGAGTAGAAAAAAACTGGGCGAGTTCCTGTTATTCTCACATGGGCGAGATGAGCTCGCCTGGGCGAGATGAGCTCGCCTGGGCGAGTATATCAGTACTCACCACTGAACCACGCAACCACGCGTATTCAATCAGGGACTCACTCACAACAACACCCAAAGCATTTTCGTACCATCAAAAACAACATATTATCACCAAAACACGAAATAGGACCAAAGCACACCAACAGTGAATCAAAAGCATGAAGTCTAGCTTCCCTTACCTTGAATGGGAGCACTGAAGTTCACTGAGAAGGGGAAGGTACGACGACCCAAACCAGCGCAGTAAAACTGGAAAATAGATGTATTACTAAGCCTACTGTTTTAGATTCAATCTAACAGAGACCAAGGCACATGAATGGAAAGAGAAGGGTAAAGTCTAAGTTCAACTTACCCGAATGAGACCTTAGAGTGAAACGACGGTTGCTTGGAGAATGCCCTAGCAGAGCTCTACGTTCAGCTGCAAGGGGGGTAGGGGAACAATCTTCTCTGAAAATTAGCAGAATGAGGTGTTAGGGTTAGGTTTAGGTGTTTTGGGCACTTCTTGGGCTGGCCTTAAGCCCAACAGATTGGGGCAGTCCCTTAGTTATTAGGACAGAGAAATAAATGGGCTTTACACTTGCTAATGGAATTGATATGTTTATATTTTTTATTTGAACATATAATTTTTTTAAATTAATATTTTGGTACAATTCATTTGAATTTGTTTTTAAAATAATTTGTTTAAAATTAAAATTAATATATATATATATATAATATTTGTGGGTATTTTTTTAATGAATACTCAATTAATAATTGTGAATTTTTTTAGAGAAGATAGATAATATTGGATAGATATTATGGCTATAACCAAATAATGTCAACTTTTTTTACATTAAATAGTGTTTTAGATAAACATTTGAATTGAAACATATCAAATAACATAGTCAACACGTCAAAAACATTTCACTCAATTGAGTTATAAAGACTATAAATATTTATTTATTTTTAAAGTTTAAGGATCAAATTATATCAAAGTTTGAGACAATAATGAAATTCAATTTTATGTCTAAGTTTAAAAATTAAAAATATATTTAAACCTTTATTAAATAATATTTTAGGAGATAGAGAGTAAAATGATTAAAAAAAATTGTTAATTTACATATTTTGACTTTTTTTTATTACTAAACAACAATATAAATATAACAAGACCTTGAGGGATAAAATTTGCAACAGAGAGAGTATGGTGGGTATTTATTACTCATGGGGTACCAGGTATTTTAATGCTCATTTATAAATATTTGGGGTGTGTATTATGCTATCCATAACATCATATATCCATTTCTCGAAGAAAAATGAAAATAAAATTTAATTTATGTTTGATTAAGTTAAATTTAATTAAAATTAAAATTTAATTTAATTTATATTATATTATATATTTAATTAAAATTAAAATTAATATTTTATTTTATTTTATTTTATACTTTTTATAATTTTATTTAAATTTTATTTTAAAAATTTATAAAATATCTTTAATTAAATATATCAACGTATATCAACGGGTATTCATCCTTTTTTAAAAATCTATAAATATATTTTAAACAGATATCCAATAAATAATGAAACTGGTAACAGATGAATTTTTTATTCAGATCGAATTGCACATAAAAACTATCCAAACCCGTCCGACGTATTATCATTTTAGTAACCTAACTACCAATATTTTATGACAATTTTGAAGTACGTTAATTATAAACATCTCCGGTGAAAAAAAAATTACAGCTTTATGCTGTCTTCAAATGGTTAAAAAAATAGTTAAATGATGTAAAAGGAAAAAAAAGAAGAAGAAGAGAAAGTAATAATTAGGAATGATAAAAAATAGATTAAACGTGGGAAGTTGTGAATTATTGAGATGTTTTGTGAGGTAAATGTGAGTTAGATAAGTGATTGATGAGAGAATGAGAAATGGTGATGAAAAAGAAAGTGATGGTGATTGAAATATGAATGCATAGGTTGTTTTTGTTTTGTTTTGTTGAGTTCACGTAACATAACACAAGAAAGACAGAATCACAGAGATGAAATCAGCAGGTTGCGCCCACAATATTCAATATCCCTTTAAAACCGCCAACTTTTGTCCATTTCCTATTATTTTGGTCCCACACTCTTCTCCATTTTTATTATGCTTTAATAATTCTTTTTACATTTCATCATTTTTTTTTTTATTTCTACTTACCGTATTACATGTCCATTTTTATTAATTTTTAAATATTTATTAACATAACATGAGATATTGTTATTAATATTTTTTGAACCAGATTATTATCTATATTAATCGATCATCTCTTGTTTGTTAATGATTAGTTTT
>Ga0214545_1003601_pt1 | contig 29416 bp, 18 predicted proteins | sample CNSS4metaG_FD_160064 | JGI IMG/M metagenome (GOLD analysis project Ga0214545, IMG submission 160064) | Root nodule microbial communities from cowpea collected in UCLA plant growth center, Los Angeles, California, USA - CNSS4 | ecosystem: Host-associated > Plants > Roots > Nodule | place: USA...
CAAGATAAGGCTTAAAAGTTTCACTCCCAAGGGAGGAAACTCTCACAAATGGTTGAGACACAAGAGTGTTTTTACTTCAAAATCTTCAACCCTTTTACATGTCTAGGAGCACCCCTTATATAGAAGATTTTAGGGGCCTCTAAGCAAATAAAAGATACCTAAGGATGTCTCTATAAAAACCTAACCCTAGCTTCTAGAAACTAGGTCAAATAAGGTTACAAAAATGAGAGACAAAAGAGCTAACTATGGTGTGTGCAAGGCTAATTTCGTTCTAGCACAAAAGGAGACAAAGAATGTGTCTCATATGTCTCCAAAAAGTGGTCAAAGTGTGCTAAAAACAAAGGAGACCAAAGGTACATAGGTATACTTGCTTCATGCCTTTTACTTTATGCTTTATGCCTTTGCTTTACTCTCTCCTTCACATCATTTATGCTCCCCAATCACCATGCGCCACCTAGCATTGCTTTCTCACTCCTAATTAACCTACAAAGCAAATAAACATAGATTAGCATGTTGGCTTATGTCAAGTCAACTATAGTGAACAAGTCAAACCTAGTCAAAGGTCAACAAGTCAACTAAAGTTGATTCAACTAAGTCAACTTAGGGAATCAAAAATAACAAACACAAATGAAAGGGATGAAGGAATAGTGAACTTCCTTTTTAAACATGCTTAGTCTTCTTAAGCATGTGCCTTCATCCTTGGTTGGGGTCAATCCTTCATCAATAGTAATGAAGCTCCATGAGTGAATTTTATGGTTGAATGAAGCTTCCTTGCAGTAATGATTAAGATGCACCGAAAATAATGAGATGGAATGGCAACGAAATTGATTAGAGAAGGTTTCTAAGAGGTTATGCGAACTTAGGGAGGAGGGCTAGAGGAGAAATCTAGGAGAATGCTCTACCAATTTGGACTCTCAAAAAGGCAAGTCATGGAGTGATCTCAACATGTATCTGCAATAGGAATCAAAAGTAACCTCAGAAAGAGTGTGGAGGTTTGATTATATAGCCTTTGGATCACGGCCAGCCACATTAATTTACCATGTGCACTATTATTCTAGATTTAGATCTAGATCTTGGATCAAAGGACAAGTGGCAAGTCACACTTTACACATTGTAGCATGTGCTAAATGTGTTTAAGTGTAAGAAGCTTGTATTGAGCCAAAACTAAGATCCATGAGGCTGAGGCCCAATTTTCACTTAGTCTTGGCGAATTTTCATCCATTCCATTGCTAATACACACATTATTAAAAGATGGCCCAATTACATTGGCCAAACTACAAATTAATCAAAATTAGCAAAATAAATCTTAATGTCTTCCTTCGCCCATTTGAATAACAATTGGATGGCTTTGACTTCAAGAGATTTTTAGATTCACCCACTTCTTGACTCTCCTAAGCATTCCTCTAGTGATTGGGCCAATTGGGGCTTGGGCCTTGAGTTGGGCTTGATGGGCTTGGGCCCAAGTCATCACATAGCATTATTCAATTCACCAATTATGAGTGGATATTGATTCAGAGATTTCCTCTTAACTAGGTTTTCATTAGGTTTTTTTTTACTATTTTCATTTTTTTAAGTATTTTAATGTCTTTAGCGATTATATTGTGTTCTTAGTTTTAGTGTGTGTCATTTAAATTTTGTTCTATTGTTTGGGAATTTTGATTTCATAGATTAAATCTTATGTTGTCACGTTTTGTTTTGTTCTTATGATATTGATTTCATACATGTTTTCATCTACCTTTAGTAGTGTTCATGAGTTCTGATCAGTCATCATCATTATTTTAGATTATTCTAGATCATCTTTGCATCCACATTCCAGCTCAATATGTTTAGTTACGTTCTCATCTATGCCATTTAATCATTTTTTTTTGTTTTTGAACTTTAAATATATTAGGCATTTTCATTGCAGCTGAATATGAATCAGATTAGTTGTGTTGTTGCTGTGAGTTGATCCTTAAATCTGTTTAGTGGATATGTATTGCACAACTCTACATCATTTCAATTTGGAATAGAGTATTATGTGTGAGCATGGCTGCAGCACAATCAGTCTGATATTGCATTTTAGAATTAAATGGAAAAAGTGAATTTAGGATCAACATACTTTTGGAATTATTGATCAACATCACTTATATTCTTGCATAATCCTAAACTTTAACATTTAAACTTTTCTGGTCCAGTGTACTTCTTATGATTTAGCTACGTGGTTTTAGTTCTTATTTCCATTTTATGATTTTAAATCTGCACATCCTTTTACCATTCATCTAGAGTTTTGTACATCACATTTTAAATTTAGTTCATCATTCCCTTAGATTCTACACATGCACTTCATTCATGCATATTAAAATTCAACATCAAAGATGATAGCACGTGCATTTAATTTGTAAACTTTGATGTTGTTGTCATTTTATCATTCCATTTCAAGCATTTAGGTTAGTTTAGGTTTAAATAATTCTATATTTTTTGCTTTTATTTCATTTTCCTCCTTTTGCATTGTTTTTATTATATTTTTAGCAAGATTCAATATAATTTAAGCTTAATACACACCATTTCCATGGATTTGACCCGAGTCTTCTTTCCTATACTACATTAGGGATAAACTTGGTTTTGTTGGTCTTTAACACGACTAGAGGCAAGTCAAATAATAACTCAATCTTTTGTCTATACTGTTCTACTCTCTTGTTATTTTGATGAAGTCTTTGAAGCTTATCCATAACCTCCCTATGGTAGTAGGAGGGAATTTTCATCCTTCTAAGGGCACTCTTAAGGTCATTCCAATATTGGACTTGAGGAACATTGTTTATTCTCCTCTCCCTATCTATGGATTTCCACCAATACATTACAATGTCGTGGAAAATTATGTTAGGTAAGGGTACCTTTGTTAACTCACTTTTTCAATGTCGTTTAGAGTTAAACAAAACCCAAATAATCCCCCTAATGAAGTACATGGAAATTGACTCAAGATCGAATCCAAGGAAATGGTGCGTATCAAGTATATCTTGCGTAATTTAATCTTGCTAAAAAGAAATTAAAACTAAAAGGGGGAAACTAAATAAAAGAAAAATGTAGAATTTAATTCAATTGAATCTAAACTAAATAACTAAAATATGCTATGCATGAATAGAATGCATGAGATGCAAGGAACCTAGTAATGGAAATTTAGAAAAGGGTTTCCTAGCAAAGAGAATTTATTAAAAAGGGATTTTTAAAAGGGGCAAACTAAATAAAACAAAATACTATTAAAACTAATATTTTTATCACATTTTTGTGAAAACTAAATTTTCCTAAGCAAATAACAAAAACTAGTTAATTCTAAACAAAAAATTATTTATTTAAACTAAAAAGAAAGTTTTAGAAAAGAAAAATATTGAAAGATGGAGTGCTAACAACCTTCCTCTCCCCACTTACTTGGTGGCAAGCAAAAAGTTGGTCCACCTTCATTTCCCAATCAAGGTATGTTTCTACATCTTTTTTTCATTTAAATGAGAGAGGTTTGCTCTATGTTCTTTTGGTTCCTTAGGGACATTCTCCCTTCTATTTGAGATTCATGGAGCTCCTAAAGTTACTACTCTTTATTTTCTGTTGTAATTTTTCTTCTTTTTGTTTGATTATTCTAAATTCCTCCTCAAGGATAGCAAGATAGGCTTCTCTTTCCATTTTCTCATTCCCTTTAAAATAAACTATTGCTTCCTCCAAAGTTTTAGTGACTTGAGTTTTTTGGCAATTTAGTTTAAACTCTTTTTTCCTTCACTCGAGTCACTACCACTTTTGTAAGAAGGATTCCTAGACACCTTTATGATTATTTTTTTTAGGAGTTAAAACTTTGATTATAGAAGAAATTCCAAAGAGGAAGTAGATAACAAGCTTCTTGAGTTATCCTCCAAGAAAGAGAGGTGAATCACTTGGATTGCTTAAGTACCAAGTCTTTCTGATCCAAGGGAACTCATTGTTCTTGCCCAAGACTTCTTAATTGGAATTATGTCAAAGACTAAGATTACATACACTGAGCTATAAAATAAAAACAAAACAATTAAGCAATTAAATATGTTATGCTAAACGACCCTAAGGTGAGGCTTCTTGGTACAAGACACACTTACCATTTAAAACGTTGTACTATTTGATTACGATTCTAATTAAGAGATGAGAGAATGCTAAGGCTCCTCCAAAAAACTTTATTAGGCAAAAATACACAATTAAGACATAAACAAATACAACTCAAAGAAATACAATCAAATGAATTGAAAAATTAAAAATCTTCAAGTGTTTCACTCCATTTATTTTTTTTTTGCTTTTCTTTTTGGTTTCTACACTCAATGGTGTATCTCTCTTGCACCTCGACTTGTTGATACCTCCATAGATGAGTTCCCTTCGATCAAGACACTCCAAAGCTACTACCTTAGGACAATTATTTCACCATGAAGTAGGAAACAACGCCAATAGATGATAGCAAAAACCAAGAGGGCAAGGAAAGAAAAGAAAAAAAAGAGCATAAGTTAAAGGTATAGAATAAGGTTAGAAATCAGAAGAAATACCTAAACAAAGACATTAGCAAGGATTATAAAAACTAGAATAGAGCTAGGATTTGATTGTTGCTTCTCGCCTCTCAATTGCCAAAGGCTAATGGTGTAAAAAGACACTCATATAGCTCAAGGCTAAGACAAACATGTGCATAATTTTCTAGATTTCAAATTTAAATATTCAAAGCACATAAAACAACAAAAAATGCAAGTGATAATAATGATTATAGTGCACTCTTTTTTGTCAATTTCTTTTGCTCATTTTGTTTTACTCTTTTCTTCTTTTCTTTTTGTACTTTTTCAACACTTTTTTAACTATTTTCCAACAAATCAAATATAGCCAATAAAAAATCACCACTACAGCATACTCATCATATAAAAAATACTTGAATCAAAATAGAGAAAAACAAGAAGCTACACAAGGAATGAAATCTAATGGAAGCAAACTAATTAACAAATCAAAACTGAAATACCCAAATTAAAAAGCACTCAAAAAGGACAATAGGAAATGATATGGTGAAATGATAATGGAAGCAAGCTCAAGGAAGATTCCTACTAGAAATTAAGATAACAAAGGTTATCTAGATGTGAAGGTTTAATTCCAAGGCTCAAGAGCAAAAGAGAATTTAAATTAGAAGAAATTATAATTCAATACACCAAACGCTTCATAATATGCACATAACACTACACCACAATATACATCAAACTTTTAAGAAGATTCAAATGGCTAGAAAAGGAAGTAATGACATATATGGACTAAAGATGACTTCTAGACAACATATAATGATCATAAAATGAAAATGACACAAAGATAAAGAAAATTCATTGAACAAAAAAAATAAATACTCAAGTAAAATGCAAAAGAAATTATTAAACCTTAAAAGAAAATCTAATAGCATACATGAATGGTTCAAGATCAAGCAAATGAAGTTGAACCAAAAGAAGAAGACATAAAAAAAGAATTCAATCGGTTCAAAAACATAAGACAAGTAGAAAAAGGGATCAAAATTGAAGAGAAAAAATAGAGAACGATGACTTATCTCTTGTAGACTGTGAGCAAACCAAGGCTCTAGATAACAAATGATGCCATTCTTCTTTGCTTCTCTAACAAAGCCGTGAGGATAAGTGACTCCATCGATAAATGAGGTTGCGAAAACTTGGATTGGATGAAGTTTTGATGGTGTTTGGTTCGGCTAGAATGAGTTTCCAAAAGAGAGGTGAGGCAAACTCTAAAGGAAGGAAGCCTAGAGTAGTCTAAAAGAGAGAACTAGTATAGCGAGAGCTCAAGCAAGTGAATGGCACTTAATTTAGGCAACATTTATTTACTATACACAAGCTAAAATTACAATAAGTAGATGCCTTTATTTATAGGCCAGGAAACCCTAAAGTGGTCTCCAAAAAGGAGAGTCAAAATTCAATTCAAACTAGTATAGAAATTTGAATTTTGGAGCCAAAAGAGAGCATGTTTAAGGTGTGACTTGCCACCTAAGCAATCACACTTCTCACACCCTTGTGTGTTTACGGAGGAGACTTGCAAGATAAGTTTGCATTTCTCTAGGTTTAAGAAACCCTTATTTTAGGCCTATACTCCTTGGCTCAAAGCTAGGTTCGTCTCCTTTTAGGCTCAAACTATATTAATAGGGCCTAGCCATGTTATGGCTCAAATACAAGGCCCAAATAAACTTGTATACTACTAGCCCATTATACAATGCCTAAACTATCCTATTCTAATATTTATAGAAGAAATCCTATACCAGGTCTTCACATGGTCCTTAGCCTAGGTGAACATCAACTCGGGCCTCCTTAGCTTAGGTGAAGCCCAATCTTTTTGGATCCTTCTTGCCATTGCTAGGGGTTTCCCATCACTGATTTAACTTTCTATAGTCAATTCACATCCTTCATTTGTTGGCTACCCTTGTTGACACCATTTCATCCTTTTCATTCTTTACAATAGCCAACCAAGATTTCTTTAGAACCAATTGAATCGTAGAAACCCATTTACTATCAAAAATAGCATATTCATTCCGATCTTAAGCAACTTTATCCTTTACAACACCTAAGATAGTATGATTTAACTTTCTCTATGGTTTCCTTACAAGTTCCATTTCATCTTCTGGCAATATCTTGTGCATGCACAAAGGTTGACTGATTCTAGGAATATCCTTAAGCGACCACCCAATTATTAGTTTGTACTTTCTCAAAACAACTAGCAAATAGTTTTCTTGCTCAAGAGTTAGGTTAGTAGCAATTATAACCAGAAACCTCTTATTCTTCTCTAGATAAACATATTTGAAATGTGCAAGGAAAGGGATAAGCTTAGGTTCTCTATGTTTGTTGTCATTTTGAAACTCCTTTATTTCTTAATGATCAATGCTTTTTTCAATCTTCACAATTTGCTGAATCAGTTTCTTTTGTAATGATGTTCCTCAAAGGTATTTAACATTGATTGGAGTTGGTTCACTTCTAGTGCAATTTTTCTTTATCTTCTTCAATGGCATCAAAGAGATTAAATTTCACTTGACTATCCCTAAACCCCATAGTCAGAGTTCCTTGATAAACATTAATAATGCTTTTTGATGTCATTAAGAATGGTCATCTTATAAAACCTAGGAAAAATAATTATTATTTCAAAGGTGGTAGTTGGAGGTGGGATATTATATAATAAAGGGGTTAAATATAATTTTGGTCTTTTAACTTTCAATGAAAATTAGAATTAGTCCCTCTTCAAAATTTCGGTTAATTTAGTTCCCCAACTTTAGAAATGTGCGGATTTAGTCCTTTTAACCAAATTTTGTTAGGTTTTTTTGACATTTCAAATGTGTTTCTTAACTAACATTGAAGAAAAAATTTGTCAAACGGTGTAAACAACACAAATGTTATAACGAAACTCATTTGCAGCGTCAAATAAAGATAACAAAATTTGGTTAAAAGGACTAAATCCATGTATTTGTAAAGGTGAGGGACTAAATTTCACCAAAGTTTCAAAGAGGGACTAATTCCAATATTCACTAAAAGTTAAGGGGCCAAAGACATATTTAACCCTAAATAAATAACTTTATAGAAGTGCAGTGTAGTACAATTGCTTAGAGTCTTGTCATGAGTTGATGATCAAGGGTTCAATTCCTGATGTGTGCATTTCGTGTGTTTATATTTTAAATATTTTATTTTAGTGTTTCTATGAGCCCTTGGTATGGCATGTATTTTATAAATTAATTATAATTCATTTGGCATGTTTATAATTTATTTTCTTTAATGCATTGAATGTGTGGATGTTATTGTATATTATTGTGATTGTCAAGGAAAACGGGATAATTGATATGGTTTGGAGTGTTGGTTGGAACTTAGAGGTTGTGAGTTTGGTAATTTTTGTGGTGCACTAGAAGGTGAAAAGTTGAGGCAGATTCATTGTATTTGGACAAAAACATAGGAAATTAAGATAAATTAAGTGTGCACTAAAAGGTTAACACTGAAGGACTATTTTTTTTTTTGCCAAGTAAAAAAATTAGGTCTTGAAGAGAGGGCAGACAACATGAGTTAGTGAGCGAGAAAGAGCAGAGTTTGGTTAGGACATGAAGAACAAGGGAGCGTAGAGCAAATGCAGTAGTCTTATTGCAAGAATTCCAAGTAAGGGGTGTTAAGCCTTGTTCTCATTGTTTTATGGTTATGTATCAAGCAATATGTACAATTGAAAATATGGAATTGTAAGGGGAACGAGTCTTGCTTGATTGGTGAATCATGGGTTCTTTTTTTTTCTTTTGTTCGTTGGAATGTAAAGGTTGATGATATTAATTTTCATTTTGGTTAAATGGAATGTGATCTTCTATAAGGTTTTGATGGTGTGGTGCTTGTTTCCAAATTAGAATTGGGCAAAAAATTTTAGACTTTGAGAATTGTTTAATTGCATACATTATGTACTTAATTTTAATAGTGCACAAGTTTATTTTTAATGATGATTATACATTGAATGAGAGTAGGATTATGAGCCAATTGATATATGGATTTTATAGAGCAATTATGTTGTACGAATTGGGTTAGAGAGAAGCTATGTTTAGTATATGAATTGATGAATGCAGGTTGGTTTAGATTTTGGTAAATGGTTTGGTTGGTTTGATACACAAAATGGAATATTGAAATGTATGTAATGTAATTTGGTGCAATGATCTTAGTGTATTACAGAGTTAGGTGTTGTGAAATTTGCATAATTTTGCTTGTTCACGTTATTTTTCTTATTTTGTAAGTGTTTTTATGAACAAAACTAATCGTTGGGCAAATGGGAGTTATTGGGCGAGTGATTAGGTTGTTGCATGTGAGAAAATTGCGAGACAAAGTGGTCATTGGGTGAATTGGGTTGCTTTTCGTTGGGCGAATGGTTAGGTCGCTATACGAGTATTTTTTTGTAAAATTAAGTTTTCTGGTTCATTAACTGTTGGATTGAGCTTAAATTTGGACAGTTTATTGGTAACATGTTTTTCTTTAATTTTACTGGTGTGATCTATGTATGGAGGTCTATGGTTAGAGATATATGTCACGCGTGATTATTGTTTTTTTTCAGGTTAGAGATGCTTTTGTTTTGTTAACTTGTGATATGATACGGTATATATAGGTATACATATATGATGGAGCAATATGAATTCTCTAATAACTATAAAGCCAGGATGGTTCTTTTACCTAAAGGGCTTTGTCGAGTCAGGGTACAAGGGTTTCGTTCCACCATAATTCTTTGGAATAAGCTTAGCAAGAGTGCTCCTACCCAAGGCTTTGTTAAGTGGGTGGATTTGTTGCTTGGAAGTCTATGGAAAGTAGGGGAAAAGACTTTTCCAAGAGGCGTCGTTGTACAAGAAATGCATAGTAGTTGGTTGTGATAGAATGTCAAACATTTGATATTACTTGGTGGTAATATGTTGATGATTGCCTGTTATGGTTTTGAGAACTTGTGATAATTGATATCTTGGATGAGTTATGTTACATTGTGGTAATACTAGGTGATTTGTATGTTGATATACATTGTTAAGTGATGTGTTACATGGTTAACTCACCCTTGCATGTTTGTGGTTGTGGTTTCCATCCACGATGATTGTATAACTTATGTTATACGAGAGTAAATGTCGATGCAAATGCTAGTGGAGATGCGTAGGTGAGAGAGCTCGTGGGAAGGACTTGGAAGTTTTACTTAAAGCATTTTAAAATTTGTTTTGATTTCGATGTAATAGTTGGAGATTGTGGAAGTTGATTCATGTCTACAAGGATTTGTAATAAGTTTTATTTGATGGCTTTTGATGGAATGGTTTTGTATGGATTTTAATGGTGCTTTATTTTGAGAATAAAGTTTGATTTAAATGAAAAATGTTGTCATATGGCTTGTGAGATAAAGTATTTGTGAAGTTCTTATTTTATAGCATGGTATAAGAGGTTTGTTTTGGAAGTTTGAAAAAAAAAATTGTGTTTTCACGTGCCATCGCAAAAGGGATGTTACATTTCCCAAAATGAGACTTGCTTTATGCACTTGCATGTCAAGGATGTAGAAATCAACTAAGACGAATAATTGCTTCACTTTGACCAACACATCTTCTACTTCTCCTACACTGGCTGCCTTTAGTTGCCCCAAATTCCACATCTTATAAATTGACAAGGGCATCACATTTATAGATGCTCCCAAGTCCACCAAAGCATCAACAATAGTTATACCTTGGATCATTACATTTTAAGGGATCATTTGGAAAATTTATTGCTAAAACAGTTTCCACAAAAGGTTTCCTCAACCTCCTTTTGTAAATGCAGAGGTCCTTAAGAAACTTTGAATATTTGGGGACTTGCTTGATCACCTCTAATCATTGCATATTTATTTCCACCTTTTGATGATATACCTCTAGCCAAGGGATCTACAACAAATTCTTAGGCTAGGAGGATACAAGAAGAATGAGTCTCATTTGAGCATGCAAGGCCCAAGATGAACTTCATATAGGCCAAGGAAGATATAAAGACCTAGCCTAGGACTCTTAGCTTGTAAATACTAGATTAAGATTTATTTTATTGGGCTTTGTATTTTAGGCACAATAGAATAGGGTTTTCTTTTGGGCCATGTATTGGACCTTAGACGAAATTTGGCTTTAGAAATAATTTGGACCAAAAAGAGAATTGGGCCTTGAATTAGGCTTTAGTTGGAGCATATGAGCTAGAGAGATCTAAAAGCTTCAAGCTTGCTCTCCAAGGCTTCAAAGTGAACGTCCCATGGCAAGGAGGGTGTGTCTTGTTTAGGAGGCAAGTCATACCTCCCACATGCTCCTTTTTTGGCTCCAAAAATCAACTTGCTAGACTCCTTTTTCCCTTATCTTTTTGGAGACTCATGTCCAAACTATACCATGAACCAGGTACAAGTACACACAATACATAGTAAGCAGCCACCAAATGTAAGACCTAGGAAATTCATACAAATAATAATTAATAAAGTATAAGAAATGATGGGTCGAGAATACCCTAAGGGAGTTCCTTGATAAACCATAGACAAGAAATATTGTTAGCTTAAGTGGTTTAGAGCACTTGATTATGTTGAGAGGACTTGGATTCAAGTTCTGTGTATGTCATTAGTATGTTTATTTAATTATGTTTTATTTTACAAATATATTGTGAATGCGGAAGCATGATTTAAGCTCGTATGAATGGGTGAATTGACATGAATAATGTGATGGTTTGTTGGTCTGCATGTGTTTGATGGGTTGGAAGGATGTGGGTTCGAATCTTGGCTAAAGAAAGTAGACCCTTTATATTTTTATATTTTGTTAAGTGATGGAAAAATCTAGAAACTGTAGAAATTCCCTAAGAAACCAGAGAGGTGTCAGTTTGGGTGCAGTAATCAAAAGTAATGACCAATAAACTCTAAATTTAAGTTAATTTCGTTTTTATTATTTGTATTATTTATTTTGGGCTGAATTTGTGGGTGAGGGAGAAGAGGGGGTGAGAAAACAAAGAGTCATGGAGTGTGGTAAGTTGGGTGCTGAGAATTGTTATCCAGAGAGGGAATTGGAGTGGAAGCAAGCAAGAATCCATTAGAAATTGGTTGAAGCTAGGAAACCAGGTAAGGGGAGGCTGAACTTTTGTGTTTTGTTTTGTTTGCTTCCGAGTGATCATTGTATGTGTTTGGTAGTGGGCTTCCACGTGTTAATAGTTAAGTGTTTGAGGGTACCTTATGCTTAATGTTCTGTGGTGAATGTTGTTTTCGTTGGTGCTTGCATAATATGTTGTTGTTTTGCAGTCTGCGTGAGGTTTTGATTGAGAAAGAAATTATGCAGAATTCATTTTGGTAGCCTAGCATAATTCACGTGCAGCCTTGTGAGGTGTGCGTGTGTATTGGTATTATCCATGATAAAGTTGGGGAGTTGATTACAAACTTTTTTTACGACGCCATTCGTTGGGGTGGTGTTAACATCTTTCAATAATTTAAAAAGCAAATCAAACATTAGTATTCTTCCTTTCTCCTAATGGTGGTGTGAAGAAAAGAAATAGAGTAGTGTTGATAGCTTTATAAAGTCAGTTTAGACTAGAAAATAATTGTGGTAGTGTTATACAAGAGATGAAATTGTTATACTACTTTTCTGGTGAGATTATTATACATCCAAAATTTTATGTGTACTTTGAAAAAAATTGGAGATATAAAATACCATAATTGTTAGATAGGTGGTCAGGTATAGGAGGCTAAGAATGATTTTATGAAACCATATGATACTAGATGAATATGGTGGAATGATGTAATGGTATATTATTTCAAAATATAATATAGCTTGAAACTTTGTATTGAAATCGGTGCATGTAAATTACGTTTAATAAATGTAAGCTAGAGCAAATATGTAATTGGAGTATTTAGGGTTGTTAAAAGAATAAATTTAGAGGAAGGAAATAAAAGATTTTTTCTTTCAGAAATAGGCAATGGATTACAGTGTTGAGGGCTAGGAACTCTAATTGATAAACTTTTGGAAACAGGTGGATATGCGATCCCATTTAACCAAATATAAAATGTTCATATTAATTGATAAGTGGACTAATTTAAAAGGATTTAATTATAGGTGTTCAGTTTATATAGGATAAAATGGGAAGGGTTTTAATTAGGAAATTAAAGCGTAAAAGTGGATAGAGTTGAGAAATTGGTATGAGTGCAGTGGGATTCTTATTCCAAAGTGCAGTAAATGTTTTTTATATATATTATTTTATAATTGTATAATGTTGATAAAATATTATATAAATATAAAAGTTAAAAGGTTTAATTTATTATTTTAGTGGTTACGGTTATGAATATGATTATTACATGCATTTGGGTATTTAAATACTTTACATGTTTTATTTATCAAGTTTAGGTAGTACGATATAGGTATCTTAAATATCCTAAATATAAAAGGTTGGAGTTTTATTTTGGTTTGACAACTAATGGGTGTATCAATAACCCCTTTACTAAATGGCAAGGAAAGGTCAAGTTATGGTTTTTATGTAAACAAAAAAAAAAGGGAATTGGGGTATAGTTTTTAATTCTATTTCTATTAGCAATATTACATTGATGATATATTAGATAATAATTTATATGGACTTTCAGTAAACTTTTGGTAGTTTACGTATTCTTGGGTTGTTATATTAAAGACAATAAAGTATAAAATTTTGAATTAATATATTATTTTACGATCATATAATAATATAAGGTGATTTAGGTATTGTGGGCTAGGCAGTTGGCAGCCTAATTTTGGCCTGACGGCACTTAGGCAGCGCCAGGCGATAGTGCAGGACATGGGTCCATTGTAAATGAATTTGCATGGATGGGTTTGATGGCTTGGTCAAGGATATGCTGGATTAGTTACGAGCGGGGAGGTTGATAACGGAGATGAGAGATGCGTAATTGATGTGGGCGGGGAGGTCCGTATCTGTTGTACTCTTGTGTGGGGATACGAGTGGGGAGGTTCGTATGTTCCATGCTCACACTTGAGGCTACTATGAGCGAAGAGGTTCATAGTAGGTGTTCACGCATGTTGGACTACGAGCAGGCAGGTTCGTAGAGTTGGACTACGAGCGAGGAGGTCCGTAGAGCTGGACCACGAGCGGGTAGATTTGTGGAAGCATGATAATCCCTAAGGACCAAGGTTGTGAATGGATCTTTCTCATATAGGTTATGAGATTGGGGTGTAATGTTATAAAGAAGTCAATAAACTAAAATTGGCTAAGATAGATTGGGTGAGGGTCAATTCTTATTATTTTATTGATTGTATTATTTTTCTTTCTCAGCTCACCCTTTTTGTTTGTGTTTGGCAATGATCGCGTGACTTGTCACGCAAGAGCAGATGTGAATCCAGGTGAGAACGCAGATGCATAGTGACATAGCGGGGCATTTTTCTCTATATTTTATTTTCATGCACTTTGTAATAAATTTTATAATGCCTTTTCTCTATTATGAACATGTAGAAAAGATGGAATAGTGTGATTGAACTACCGTAAGATAAGTTTTAAATTTTCCCGCACTTGGGGAACTTTATATAATGTTTTAATTCCAAAAGAAATTTTATGATATATGCTTTATCTAGTAATATCCATCTAGGGTGTTACACCAAAAACCTCCAAGGTCGCTTACTCTATGCTAAGGAACCCCTTAGTACACAGTAAGCGACCATCAACAATCTCCAAGGCTGTTTACTCCATACTAAGGAACCCTTTAGTACACAGTAAGTAGCCATCAACAATCTCCAAGGTCGCTTACTCTGTACTAAGGAACCCCTTAGTACATAGTAAGCAGCCATCAACAATCCCCAAGGCCGCTTACTCTATACTAAGGAACCCCTTAGTACACAGTAAGCAACTATCAACAATCCTCAAGGCCGCTTACTCTATACTAAGGAACCCCTTAGTAAACAATAAGTGACCATCAACACTTATATATTATTCACCCTACATTGAGGAATACACCAGTACGCAGTAGGCAGCCTCAAACATCCAACCATATCCAGTCAACTAACTAGGCGGCCCAAGAGTATCTGGCCCTGAAAACCCACATACATGCTTACTGGATACTGTATACATAGGATCTCCCATAAAGTATGATGTATCTTTCCCTATGGACTCGTAAGCTGCCTATTGGCAACCATCGAGGGTTCTTCTTGTAATTTCACCCACTGACACTAAATCCAGAAACAACTAAAAGAGGTATTATGGGCCCAAAAGCCCATTTCAAGTAGGACTCATAGGTAAAAAAGTATAAATAAGACATTCTTCTATATGTTGATTATGCATTAAAATATTCTCTAAATCCCTGACATCACTAGTGCTAACTTAAGTATCAGAGTGTTTTTTGCAGGCAACCCTACGCCATCATCGGAGGTTCACCGGAGTATGAAAAGACTAGTCAACACTGAGTACCAGAGCGACTAAGGAGATTTGGGAACTACAATTTGGTCTTATAAGAACAACTCCTTTGTAACATTTTAGTCTATAAATAGAAGGCTTAAGATATGTAGTTTTCAGCTTGAATTTTAGTAGAGAGTTGGTGCCAAAATGTCTGCACATCTTCTCTCCATTGAGCTCACTCTAGAGTAGCCTCCTTGATAATCTATTCTAGCTTCCTTTCTTGAGAGTTAATCTCACCTCTCTTAAGAATACTTTCACTTACACCTAACCAAACACCTTAAGCTTTCTTCCTTCAAGCTTCCACATCCAACATCAACCATGGAGCCTTCATTCTTCATGCTAGCTTCCATGGAGTCAAGAAGAAGTCATCACCTTCTAGAAAATTTTGATCATTTCTTGCTCTGCAACATGTTTCTTCTCATTTGATAACCCTTTGGGTTCTACTTCTTTATTCTTTATCTTTTTATTAATTAACTATTTAACACTTCACAAAGTAGTAGCATTTATCTCATTGTGTTGTTGCGGCTTGACCTAATCAACCTTTGACTCTTCCTTAATAATACGCATTACTGAAACAAAATTTGCATCCTCCCTTCCTCTTTATTTCTTCTCTTATGAGGTAGAATATACTTATGCCTCACTTTTTCCACTAATGGTATTTTTCGTTGTTGCCTTACAGTTTGCTTAGAATCACAACTCTCTACCTCTTGTCATTCAATATGGAATTTCTTAGGTTGTACTAAATTTGGTTTGACTACATAATATGTTGTGACATTGGATTGTTGTGCTTCCATAGTTTCTACGTTGTAATTATTTTCAACTTCATGCGTTGTCTCTATTTGTTTCACCAAAATAGCCAATGCTTCAACTTGATTTGTCAATGGATTTAATTATCAATTTGCCCTTATTCATCCATAATTTGCACTAGCTGAACTTCAACCATTGGTTGATACTATTGGAAACTTATCAAATATTTTAGAAATCAATTTTGAAGCAGTAGAGGGTATTTAGTTCATCAATGCTCTTCCACTTGATGCACCCACAAACATTTGATCCTTGATTTGCTTACCATCATAAAAACATGGAATTAAGAGAGACTCACTGATTTGATGTTTGGGACAATCCAATAGGTTAAATCCGAACCACTATTGTGATAAGCATTCTTCTGGCAATTGCTCAATGTTGGTGATGTCTTTCCTACCTATAATGACTTTCGATGCTAGAAAACACTAGGAAACAAACCTTTCTTGCAAATAATTCCAACTACTCATAGGAATTTGTTGATGATACAACCATTCTTTACCATAACCACATAATGAAAAGGGGAATAATCTCAAACAAATATCTTCTTCTGAAGTTGTTGGGCCCCTTAAATTTACATAGGAAAAAATTGTAAATTCTTTAAGGTGTAAGTGTGGATTCTCGTGCAACATCACACTAAATTTTGGAAGGAACTAAATCCATCTGGATTTGAGAGTGAAATTGGGAGTATTATTCATATAAGAAACCTAGATCGAAGAAGATTGACTCTTGGACTTTCTTCAACCAACTCCTTTAAAGTTTTCTCCCTTAAATCTACTTGATCAGTCATTATTTCCCTTTACTCACTTACGTTTATGTACCCATCTTGATTGTTGTTTAGTGCTTAATTGTCTACTATTAATGCATTTTCATATATTGGGCTTCATTGGGCTAGTAATTTTGATTTTTGCTAATTGAGTTTTAATTTGTCTAATTTTTATTCTTAATTAATTTCAAGTTTTGTTGTGAAGCATTTTTGGGCTTAGACGTTTATTTAAGTCCCATTTCCACATCACCATTTGGGCCATAATGGCTGTTTTGTAATTTTGTAGCATATAGTGGTAGTTTTTGTAATTCTGCTGACTAGAATGACATTTTTGTAATTCTACACTTGTGTGGTAATGTGACCACACGTTTTCTAGGGTTTTAAGGTTCAGAAACATAAGCTCTTGTTTTCTGCACTTGGTTTTACAATTTTGGAGACTCCCTTAGAGACCCATTGAAGGAACTACCATTTGTTCATGTTTTTCTTCATATTGGAGCACTACTCAACCTAGGGTTTGATATTCTGGTTTGACTATTCTCATTTTTTTAGTTAGTTTTTGACTTTCCATGAAGCTTTTTCGTTATGCATTGCTTTGTTCCTTCATTTCTATGCTTGCTAATTTCTATTAATGACTTTTTGAAGATAATGCAATGAAGCTTGGAGGTTTTTGTTTTTGTAATTGCTATTTTCATTTATGTTATATCTTCACCATTGAATCTGTGTTTTGATTATATGCTCGTTTTGTTTATGCTTAATAATCAAATTCGGTGTATGAGTTCTAGGTTGGGTTGTGTTCATGGTTAATAAATGTAGTTGGAATGTTACACATTAATAGGTGTATGTACTGCTTAATTTTGTATTGAAGCTGGTCGTAATCTTCGCTTAGTGGATTATGTTTTAGTGGATTGAGATTGGAACAAAATGAATTATTTTCTTGACCTACAATAAGTGGATTGTATTTGTTTGAAGAAGTCAATGCGTTTTTTATATACAAAGTTTTGAAAATCTGAAGTTGTTTTTAAATCTACCAAACCAACCCCTCCCCCCCTTTTCTGTTTGCAATCGAAACCTTTGATTGAATACATTGGTCACTAGGAGACGACCTTGGGTTAACTCCTGAGTACTATAGTTAAACTATTCTATTTGGTTCGATACGACCTCGATTACTACCATATTTGGTTCAAAAATTTCAACAACAAAGATGAAAAATAGTTATACAACACAATATAATTCACAAGCAAATTATCTAAAATTGCCATATCCCTAGCAATGACGTCATTTGATAAAGCCTTTTTAGTCTCACGAGACTCTAGTCAAAACCAATATTTCCACTAAAATGTAATATAGAATCAACCTTGACTATCAAACATGGAGACAACAATATGGAGACACAAATGATTGTAAACCAGTTGTAGTTGCGATATAACACTAAACTAAAACACAAAAATCCTAACATTGTTATGCAATAAATGTCTTAAAACTAGAAACTATTAAATTTTGCTTGAAATGATTTAAACAATGAATGGAATGATGGAACTAATGTTTATATTTACTACCAATCACTAGAACACGTAAACTAATACTTAAAATCAATTAACAAGCACTACAATAGAAAGTTGCAAATTGTTCGATAAAATGCATGAATGATGTTGACATGCTCTCTATTTACAATAAAATTGGATGGAACATATCTTAAACACTTAAAGACAACTACAATATGGCTACAAAACTTATTAGGAACTAAAGGAATAAAAAATCACAACGAAACTAGAAAATCATAAGTTTTATGCAAAGATAGTGTAGTATGACATCAAACTTTTAGGGATTAAATAATCACTGCAACATTAGTTTTATTTGTCTTCTATTGAATCTAGAACTATAATTCAAATCATTAGTGTATATTGTGTCTAAAAGTAATAGATAGAATTTGAAATCAAAAATATGTTTTTATTTCCTTCTATATAAATTTCTTATTTTTCTTTTTTTAATCTAGTTGTATTTTGGTTAAGTTGTATTTTCTTCCATATAAGTTTCTTCTATTTCTTCTATATAAGTTTTAAAAAGGAGATATGGTTTTCTTGGCAATTTTAACTGCCGTTAAATACTAGATAAAATTTTCTTAAAATTAATTTAAAGATGATTAAAATCGAATCTAATAATTTTAATGACGGTTATTGTAAGGTCCAATTATTTTCTGCCCCTTTTATTTTGAGGGCTATCCCGATCTATTGGACCTAAGAGCTGGCCCAAAGGGGGTTCAGACCTAATCTGCCCTAACCCCACTCACTCCTTCCACTTTTAGAAATCTGCCCCCTTCCTTTCCCCTAAAGCTGCTGAGAACTTGCTCTGCTAGGGTTAGGTTTCCGCCGCTGCTAAGTTCGCCCAAACTCGTTTCGCGCCAAGTAAGTTGTTCCTTAACCCATACTTTTTCTCCTTGGGCTGGTTTTCGTAGTTCCTAGTGGGGGGTTCACAATAGTGACCTCATTTCCATTCCGTGTCACTGTTCACAACTCTCAACACTACTCTCGAAGCGGATGTGTTCGTGGGGTAAGCGTCGAGATCCCTTGCTAGCTTATTTCCAGGTAAGGAAAGCTAGGATTCATGCTTTAAATCACTTTTTGCATGCTTTTGGTTCTGTTACGTGTTTTTAGTGATGGTGTGTTGATTATGATAGTGGGAAAATACTTTGGATGTTGTTATGAATGAGTTACTAGTTGAATATGCGTAGAACAGTGGGGAGAACTAATATACTCGCCCAAGCGAGCTCATCTCGCTCAGGCGAGAATAGCGGGAACTCGCCCAGGTTTCTGCTTGAGCGCTCGCCCAGGCGAGGGGCTGTATTTTTCAGCGACGAACTGTCTCGCCCAGGCGAGACCGCCTCGCTTAAGTGAGAGTTCGCAAATCTTTCCAGGGGTACTGTCGCAGTCTCGCCTAAGCGAGGGTCTGCAGCTTGAGTGAGAGCACTCCTCTCACCTGAGCGAGGACTCCCAGCTTGAGCGAGACCTAGCTTGGGTTATTGCTACTTTTCATTTCATGGATGTTATTTGTTGTTTGATTGGTTGATTCATTGATGTATTATATAAAGGGACTGGATATGCATTACTATGTATGTTATGGGTGGGAACTAATGAGTTGGTAATGAGTTTGGCATGAGATAGAATTGATGGTTGGCTATTTATATGAAATGACATGTTAATGGTATGCATAGAAACTTCATAATTGGTTGATAAGGTATAAGTAAGGTTTGAATAGGACGTAATCCCATGACCCTTGTAGCGGGGGCTCATGGTGGTGCCTTATCATATGGACATAATTCTGTGGGCCCTCTTAGGGGGAGTCCACGGTGGTGCCTCATCCATTGGACTTAATTCCATGAACCTCGAGGTGAGAGTTCATGGTGGTGCCTCAACATCAGGACGAAATTCCACGAGGGTAACGTGGTGGTGCCTCAAGGCCAAGACGTAATTCCACGAAGGCCACGTGGTGCTGCCTCATGTAAGGGTGTAATTCCGCGAAGGCCTCGTGGTGATGCCTCACTGTTAGGACATAATTCCAATGTCTTGTGGTGGTGCCTCCTAATGCGTATCCGGATAGTCTAGTCTTGAAGTTTTGAATGGTTTGCTATATCATGTGTAGTTCCCATTCTTTATGCTTGATTATGTGATTGAATGTTGAGTGTTATGATGTAAAAATCTTATGCACTAGCTTACCCTTTCGCTTGTTGTATGGTTGTGTGGTTTTCCTCCTTTGCGATGATCATCAATTTTATTGATGTGAGCATATGTGAGAACCCGTGGCAGTGGTAATGACAATAGGGATGCTACAACTTGATGGCTATGGACGGGTGTGGGGCTCACTATAGATGCCGCAGCTGAAGGAGTTTTATTATTTAGATTTCTCTGTTCTGGACATAAATTTGTCTTATTATTGATCCATTGTACTTATGTTAGGTAGTGTGGTGCCTCTTTCCTTTTGTTATGAATATGGTTGGGGTACTGTGTACCTTCATATCCAATTTTTCAAATTCTCAAGATAATTATATATGTGGCGTTTTATTAAATTGATTTTATCTATTTAATTGGGACGTTACGGTTATTCCAACGATTATATTAAATCGAAACTATGATACTTTTGTGGCACCAAATTTTATGTCAATGAATTTAACTGCCACTAAACAATCAATTTAAATAATGTTAAAAATTAATTTTTTTTAGTGTTAATTCCTCTTGAAAAAAGGTAACATAATATTGCTGCATGGTATATCCAACAAATTGTTTAAAATTATGATATATAGGACATCCTAATGTCTCATAGCAATTTAAAATATAATATTTCAACTAATCTTAAAAACGCTCTGAACTTTTATTTCAATTTAAATCGAGTTCATGAGATCATTCACATAAACATAGTTTTCTTAATTCTTTTGGGCTTAAATACTAATTTTGTCTTTATGTTTATTGAGCTTATTGAATTTAGTCTCAATACATGTTTTTATTTAATTTGGTCTCAATTTTCGTCAATTAAACAATTAACACTTAGTGACTAGTGTTTGTCACGTGTCAGTTCATGATTTTTTAAATTTTAATAATTTTTTTATATTTTTTTAGTTTAAAAAAATGTCCTCGTGTCAAGCCAACATTGTGTCACATGTTAAGGTCAGGTCACGCGTTAGGGTTAATACTTTATATTGAATTTGATTCCTATATTTGTTATTATTTTTCAATTTAGTCTCGATTACTTTTTTAAATTGGACAAATTTGTCTCTCTCCAAATTGAGACCAAATTTAATTTTTAAATAATTGTTATACTAATACTTTCACTAAAATCACATTTTTATTAAATACTTTTGGTTTAAGGTTTCAGTTGGTTTAAAATTATAATGAAAACTTTAGGAGTGGAGACTAATATCATTGATTTAAAATTTTAATAGGTTAAAAATCACATAAAGTAATGATGTTACTCTCACTTTTTAACCTCTTAAAATTTTAAAAATCACATGTGATTTCTAACATCTTAAAATTTGAAACCAATGGTGATACTCCCCACTTTAAAAATTTTCATTCAAATTTCAAGGCAACTTTATACCTAATAAAAGTTTGAATTTTAATAAAAATATGGGTATACATTTATATAAAAATTAAATGTGATCTCAATTTGGAGAGGGACAAAATTGCTCCGTTTAAAAAAAATGGGACTAAATTGAACAAAAACAACGAGTATATGAACCAAATTGAACATAAAACATTGACCATGAGTGGGACATTGATCCTGACACATGGCACGATGTTGACTTGACAAGTGGACATTTATTTTAAAATTTTAAAAGAATTAAAATTAAATGTAAAAAATTAAAAAATTAAACAAAAAAAAATAAAAAAAGAACATGTGGCAGATATTTTTCACTTTTCATTAATTATTTAAAGGGTGTTACTGAGAAGAATCAAATTAAACAAAATTCACAAAAATTGGGACTAAATTGAAAAAACAATTAAGATTAAATTAAATAAATTTAAGGCTTAATACCTAATTTGGTCCTCTAATTTTATTCGAAATTTAAAAAAGACCCCTAATTTTTTATTTGTTCAATTTAGTCCTACAATGTTTTAAAAATGTTCAATTTGGTTGTTTCCGTTAGATTATGTTAACGCGTCGTGTCCGTACAATTCCACGTGTCATGTTGCTAAAACATGACAGTGCTTGTTTTCGATTTAGTCTCCTTATTTATAATTTTGATTCAATTTGGTCATTTTTTTTTAAATGAAGCAATTTGGTCCCTTTCCAATTTGAAACCAAATTAGTAATCAAACTTAATTACAACTTATATAAACATGTTAAAATATTTTAAAAATTTATATCAAATTACTCCACCTAAATATTCAAATTATTTTAATTCTTATATTTTTACATTAAAAAAATACTTAAATTTATAATTTTTTTAAAATATTAAAAATGTAAATGTAAAGTGACATTTGTAATTTTTAATTGTTTAATGTGCCAAATATTTTTAATGTGACAAGTGTCACTTTATATTTACATTTTTAATAATTTTAAAATATTATAAGTTTAAATAGGAATTTTTTTATGTAAAAATGTAAAAAAATAATAATTTGGATATTTAGATGGAGTGATTTGATATATAATTCTTAAAAAAAATTAACATGTATATATATAAATAAATAAATATATATATATATATATATATATATATATATTTATATATAAATTGTAATTAAGTTTAATTACTAATTTGATATCGAATTTGAGATGGACCAAATTGCTTCATTTTTTTAAAAAAAGGACCTAATTGAATCAAAATTATAGATAAGGGGACTAAATTGAAAAAAAAAAACACACTGTCAAGTGAGAATAACATAACACGTCACACTGTACTAACACGACTTTAACGCCAATCTAACGGAAAGGACCAAATTGAATAGTTTTAAAAAATTGGAAGACTAAATTGAACAAATAAAAAAATTTAGAAGTATTTTTAAAAATTCAAATAAAATTAGAGGACCAAATTAGATATTAAGCTAATTTAATGAAAACAGAGATCAAATTAGTATTTAAGTTTTTTTATTTATTTATTTTACGTGTGTCATTTGTTAGACAAAATATTTGTGATACCGTACATTAAATGTGAACCTCTCTTTTAAAAAGGTTTCGACAGGTTGTAAGAGACTAACCATCCTATTATACCTAACACTTTAAGAATTCCTATTTATAAATATTGAGAAAGATCTACTATACAAGTTATTATCCAATTAACTAAAGCCTAACCAAAACACGAATGCTTTTAAGGGTTATGGGGTTCTTGCTTTCGTAATAGCATATATTAGATCTCTTGGTAGCTTTTGTTTCCCTTGAATGAATGCGGAAAAAAATATAATGCGCTAACAACATATTACATGGGTTCAACTATGTGTGGACTCTTTTCAACCCAACCATAGGTTTCGTGGCCAAAATGTTCAAGCACTAAACTTACTTTTGTTCATGCTATTCTATCTTTAACGAACTCACTTTACTTTTAAGAAGTGAATTATCACCATTCTCCAACCATTAATGCGACGAAATTTTCCCATCAACCTTGGATTTCACGTATCCAAAACAAGTTGGTTTTCAAAACCTTATCGTTGGAACGCACAAACTCAAATTTAGTATACGTATATCAATTATTTTGAATCAATATATGCAACTGAAAAATTTAAACCGAATTAATTAAAATAATTTAATTTTTAATCGAGTATGTTATTGTAGAGACAATAACAAATTATTACCGGACTCAAATTTCATCTTACCTCAATCTTTGAACCTCTCGGATGGATGCTCTTCAGTCCTATTTGTCATGTCTTCGCATCTTGACACATGGTCGAACATTTGGGGATTACCTGCAGAGAAAAGTTTCGACGATCAAGTCAGTAAGGACTCTCAAAGTCAAATCTCAATCTTAAGCACTAATGAAATGTGAACCTTTAATTACTAGTGTTCACTCTTATTTATAGAACATTAATCATATTTTTCTTGGTTTAGGTTATGGGATAGGACTCTATTGGGCTCGCATGGGCCTCATTAAGCCTAGGCCCTACATTCAACACTTTGTCCCGCTGGTTTAACTATTTTATTCAAAGTTAAGGTAGGCGATGCTACCTATTACGGGAAGACCGTGCATTTCACGAATATGTTTGTTATGTAAGTGTTATTGTGACGCTTAGTGTTCTTTTGAGTTTAATGAGTATTTATTAGTTAGTGGTCTTTAGGATTAGCGACTTTGATAGGTTAGCGGTCTTTCCTAAGTTAGAGGTCTGATTTGAATATTATGACATAACGACTAACTTAGGTAAAGGTCCATGGAGGTCGATTTAGCCACTATGGTACATCAGCCCCTAGCCTTTAGCAAGATTTGCTATGCTAAGGGCTTTTTGTAAGTGTTTTCATTTTTGCAAAGAAAAATCCTCTTTCTTTGGTGTACCCTTCTAGGGTATGGTAGCCCCCTAACCTCATGGAGTTGAGGAGACGCACAAGTTATAACAAAGATGGGACAAGAATGCTAGAGGTCACGTTAGGATAACTTAAAAAGACATTTTATTTATGATATTTATGAATGTGCGATGCATGATTTGGGCAAGAAAATCTGGGGTGGAATTTAACTCTATAAATAGGAGTTTGGGCTGATGTGTGGTTCACTTTTCATTTTCTTGATTTGAGAGTTTTTATTGTCTCCGCCAATTTTTTTGTGTCTGACAATTATTAGCATTGTGTCATCATCTGCTTTTTAAGATATGTTTGATATCGATTCTATCTTTGGTACAGGTAGTATGGATAATGATTCGATGAGTGATTTGAGTGGCTCCGTATCTAGTGAGAGGGGGATTCACATGGAGGTTGTCCTAGATGTGAGGGATGATCCTGCGGAAGAGGTTGCTAAGAGTAATTTACCAGCTAAGATGGGATATGATTGGCTGGCTATAAACGTGAGAAATCAATATTCGATATTTAGGTAGTCCCGGCTACTAGAGTCATTGTTTGAGTGGAATATAGCACCTGATATTGTTTCTCTAGAGCGAGTTAGCACCATTGATTGTGTGTGTCATGGACAATAACAAGCTAAGGAAGGATTCTCTTATATGTATATGTGACAATGTTCGTAGTTGCGCGTTCTACTACCCTTTAATGATTGCACTATGGGGGTACTACGCCTTCTCAATGTTGCACCAACCCAACTGCAACCCAATAGTTGTGGGTATCTATAAGCATTTAGACTGTTGTGCTAGTCGCTGTATCTTCAACCCTCTCGTGAGTGTTTCCTCTATTTTTCTGATACTTGATCGAAAAATCTGATCACCTGGCTATCTGTAGTTAGCCGATCGAGTATAAGCATTTTGGACGTTTTCTCGCAATCATTCAGGCATTTCAAAGATAGCTTCTTTAAGGTTGTCGTGAAGTAGTGATGAAGGATTGACCCCAAACAAGGATGGAGGCACATGCTTAGGAAGACTAAGCATGTTTAGAAAGGAACTTCACTCATCCTTCATCCCTTTCATCTGTGTTTTTTATTTTTGATTCCCTAAGTTGACTTAGTTGAATCAAATTTAGTTGACTTGTTGACCTTTGACTAGGTTTGACTTGTTGACTATAGTTGACTTGACTTAAGCCAACATGCTAATCTATGTTTATTTGCTTTGTAGGTTAATTAGGAGTACGAAAGCAATGCTAGGTGGCGCATGGTGATTGGGGAGCATAAATGATGTGGAGGAGAGAGTAAAGCAAAGGCATAAAGCATAAAGAAAAAGGCATAAAGCAAGTGTACCTATGTACCTTTGGTGTCCTTTGATTTTAGCACACTTTGGCCACTTTTTGGAGACATATGAGACACATTCTTTGTCTCCTTTTGTGCTAGAACGAAATTAGCCTTGCACACACCATAGTTATTATCTCTTTTGTCTCTCATTTTTATAACCTTATTTGACCTAGTTTTTAGAAGCTCGGGTTAGGTTTTTGTAGAGAAATCCTTAGGTTTCTTTTATTTGCTTAGAGGCCCCTAAACTCTTCTATATAAGGGGTGCTCCTAGACATGTAAAAGGGTTGAACATTTTGAAGTAAAAACACTCTTGTGTCTCAACCATTTGTGAGAGTTTCCTCCATAGGGAGTGAATACTTTTAAGCCTTATCTTGCATAGCGAGTGGCGGTACACATCCACTCATCTTCAAGGTTGCCATGGCTTCTAGCCTAGCCTTGTAGTGACATACTTCTCACATTTTTACCATTTCTTTCCTTTCCATCTTATGTTCTCTTCTTCCTTTATTTGTTCTTGGTTTTCTATGGTTTATGTGCTTTCCATTTCTTTTTTGTTTTGAATCAATCCATCATCTTCTTCTCTTGAGCTTTGTGAAAGCAAACTTCACATCTAGATAGCTTGCTATCTTAATGTCTAGTGGGGATTTCACTTAGCTTTCTTAATAAACTCACACTATATTCAATCATCTTAAAAAGGAACAAGATAGTCCTTCACCATTTTGTATCTATAGACTAGCTTATCTTGAATATGGTATTTTTCATGTGCTAACCTTGTCTTGTTGTAGCTATCTTTATATGCTTCAAATCCACTTCCATTACACACAAAAACAGTGCTGGCAGAAAACGTGATGATTTTAAAACATTAAACTGCACCAGCTTAGTGGTCCAAAAATTACGTTTTTGGTGTCAAAAGAAAGCTCTTTGAGTCTGGTTTCTAGAAGAAAAAAAAAGAACGAACGCATTTGGGGTTCTGTGGAGAAAGTTATGATCAAATTAGTGAGCAAAGGTCAGATCTATCAAGAATATGTGAATCATCGTTTTCAGGTTCTGGTGTGGCAGTTTGGCTACGGTTTTGGTACCTTTTTAAGCTCCTAAATGTGGTTGGATAACATGTCTTTGGATGCTTAGTCTTTGAGCCTCAAATCCATGAGTTTTTATGAATGATAGCTACATGTTTGTGTCTTTGTGTATGTCATGTTGAGTCTTTAAATGTTCCTAACTTTTGCTTGAGTCATATGTCATATGTTAACTTGAAGTTTTCTTATTCTTGTTTTTCCAAGTATTTGAATCTTGCTTTCACTTTATGTCTTGCTTGATGTATGCTCCGTGAAATTGATTTTGGCCTAAAACTTGAGGAACTAAGTGCCCAAGCCACATAAAACTCTTTCTCACCATTTATGAAACTAGTTGTCAAAGAAGAAAAATTTGTGCCAATTTTTCCCTAAAAACCGAGAGCAACCTTGCTCCTTTGTGAACTAAAAGTGTGTTTTTCACTAGGTGTTATGCTACTAGTTTTCATACTTGAGAATTGGGTGATATTGGCTAATTAGTTCCATGCTTTAACTTGGTTATGATCTTTCTTGGTGTATGCATGATTTAAGACTTGAAGATGCTTGTCAAGTACTTTCCATAGAGTCTTTAAAATGTTCTTTTCTTGTTTTAGTCTTGATAAAAGTTTTGACTCAAACTTTTTGATGAGTGTGTATTTTTGCCCTCATTCAATGTTTAATTCTAGGTATTTAATTGAATTTGTATGCTTAAAGAGTGATTTAATTGACAGTTCTGATAATTAGGCTATTTAAGCTTGTGTGATAAAAATGTCTTAAAAAGTGATTTTTTAGCTGCATAAATTATTTTTGGATATTTTAACGTTTGTTGATGCAGCTGAAGTTAAGATTAAGCTCATTCAAGGTGGGAAAATAAATTTATTGAAGTTACAAAACACCTTTAAATAAGGATAAAATTAGCAAGTTCTAGAAAAATCACTTATGCACCCCAGTTTTTACTTATACACTCTCCTCTTTCTAGATGGGTCTCACTAAAAACCTATTATGCACTCCTAATATGTCTATTTACACCCTTACTACCACTTAAACCCAACTCACTCAGATCATGCCATGTGGCAATCCCCAACTTTTAAATCTCTCCAATTAAAACATTCCACGTGGCAATAATCCTTGCACATGCATGTGAACCAATCAGGGCATGCCATGTCATCATCTTCAACCCTAGCTTCTTCTCTTGGAAACCCTAGTAGCCTCCATCAGGTCAGCCGCGACAGCCGCCACTCTCGTCGGAAGAGACCTGCACCTTCAACACTACAACATCTTCGCAACAACACCATCAGAACAGCGGAACGACAGAAAATGCAGTGCAGTCCACAAAAAACGCGAACATCTCCACTACGCTAAACCATTGTCAGCCATGGATCGTCGCTAGCAGCCACTATGCCATCATCACGCACACATCGCAGCAGTTTTCGCATGGTTCGTCCACACCAAATTGGACCTGCAACAGTGGAGAAGCAGCCACGCCGGAAAACGCTGTTGGAGCGAAGCCACCGTGGTCCACACCATTCTCTCACCTATAGAAAATGCGAAAACAGAGTGTCATCACCATTGCAATGAGAGCAGCACACCACTCACCTGGAAGCATGACAGCCGTCATTCATGACCACAAGCATCTGCGAAACCCTAATTTTGGAGAGGGAAAGGAGCTGCCACGTGTCATCCTGTTAATGGACAGTCAAATAGTCAACTAGTCAAACTCTGATCAAAATTTTCAAATCTGGTCAAAAAGTCAAAGACTGGTCAAAAGAGAGAGGTTTAACTGCAAATATTGATATTTTTGGATGTCTCTGCAAAATTGAACTACAGGATTGAAAATGGACTATTTAGATAATTAATACAAATATTATTTGGTGATAACTTATCAAATATCTTTAAATAATTTATTTATTTAATTATATCATAAATTATTAACCAACTATATTTGTCAATTGTCTATATCTCTCTAGATATCTTTGAATATCTATCTTTATCTTTATTTTAAAAAGATATTTGAGAGGTTTTAGCAACATAAAAGTCCAGTCCAATTCCTATATAAAGAAACCAAGGGGGAAGCAGAAGAGACAAGCTCGACACGTCGGAATTGAGGAACCCTTAGGGGGACCTAATTTCTTTCTCTCTCTTTTCTTCTCTATATTTTTCTCTCTTTATTTTGCATTCATGGAGTTCTAAACTTCTTAATTGGATTCTTAATTGGATTCTGAGGTTAGATCAATTAATTTCTTTGTTCTTTTTATTATTGTTGAGGTTTTCATTCATCTATGTCTTTTATCTTTAAATCACGTAAGAAGTAATGATTTTAAATCTATGCATGTTGGTCATATGAGTCTAAGGGTTTTTAAATTGAATTGAGACTTTACTTTGATTTTATTTAAAAACTTTCATATGATTAAATGAGTTTTTACCAATAATTGAGACTTTACTTTGGTTAAAGGTATTTACTCTAACTACAATTAATTGAGACTTTACTTTGATTAATTAAGCTTTTTATTTGGTGAGAAGATAAAAGAATAGACATGATTAGGCATAGTAAATTTGATTGAGACTGTACTTTGGTTGAATTTACTGTGGATAATCTAAAAGTTCTCACTTTTAATTGAGACTG
>Ga0214545_1003607_pt1 | contig 29402 bp, 19 predicted proteins | sample CNSS4metaG_FD_160064 | JGI IMG/M metagenome (GOLD analysis project Ga0214545, IMG submission 160064) | Root nodule microbial communities from cowpea collected in UCLA plant growth center, Los Angeles, California, USA - CNSS4 | ecosystem: Host-associated > Plants > Roots > Nodule | place: USA...
AAATAATATTTATATATATATATATATATATATATATATATATATATATATATATATATATATATATATATATATATATATATATATATATATATATATATATATGATTGTGTGGGACTATGATTCAGTCATGTGAATGTGACTGGAAATCATACTTGATGTTATGGCTTGTGTGTTGAGTGCTTGAGGTTCTTTAGAACCCGCTAAAAATGTCAAAAACTAGTAGCATTGGCGCTACTGGTATGGCGCTTGGCGACGCGGGATGAGCCGCTAGGCAATATGGGCCAAAATAGTGGTAGTGGCAACTAGAATTACGTGGCGCTTGGCGATGGGGCTGGTTCCACCAAGCGAAAAAGATCTGGCACAGGCTCTATAAAGCGCATGGCGCATGGCGGCATGAGGTGTTCGCTAGGTGGTCTGGAACCAATTTCTGCCTAGTAACGCGAGTGATGCGCCAAGCGGTTTCAGGTGCAGAGTTGGACTGCGAGGAGGATTCTACATGGCTTTGGATGGAGGTCTTGATGCGATGCTTTGTTGGGGGCCTAGTTACGAGTGCAACTTGTATTGGGGTAACACGTGGCCACTCGAGGTTGTAGCTTGGTGGTTTTGGAAGTCTAGTGGAGTGTGCGAGATCGTGGCTCGTACGGATGGGTTCCGGAAGATTGCCCTCCTTGGTGTTATCTGAAGAGTTTGGTAGTCTTGGGACAAATACGAACTACGGTTCGTATTGGGGAACTCCACTTGGTGTTGTGGATTGTGGCTATGACAAATTTATTCCCGCATATGGACTATTAGGTGGTGGCCTGTAGTTAGAGGGGCGAGTAGACACTCGTGGCAGCAAGGATCGATCAAGTAATCACCAAAGGGTGTAGGCCTGAGATTGGAGCGTATCAGAAGTGTTAGGGTTTTTAATTGTTATTATAATGTACCTTGTGATGTATATTTTATTTTGAGCTCACCCTTTCTATGTGTGTTTGGCGATAATCATGTAAATGTTGATGTAGGTGGACATGTGGATACTTAGGGCCAGAGTGGGGCCAGCATGGGAATTTTTTTACATGGGATTATTGTCATGGATTATTTTTGTAATCGGCTACTATGAATAGTTTTATATTTGTAAGCGTTGAACGCCTTTATGAATTTTTTTAACTTTTGGCGCGTATAAACTAAAGTTTTAATTTTTTTCGCGGCAAGGGAAAGTACTTCAATAATAAATGCAGTTTACTAATATTCTTGGTTATTTTAATTTTAAATAAGTAATTTTCGGCTAGGACGTTACAAAAGGGGTGCAAAAACTTAAGAGAAAATGTTGTTTTTAATTCATTTTGCTTTGATGAGAAAATGCATTAAGCAATCCCTTCCTCAGCCTATTTGTAATAGTTTTATCATGTAGTATGGAAGAGTGAAGGGGTTCAAAGTGCCACTTACTCTTTTGTCTTTTACTTGTTTTGGTGTGTATGCTGATATTTCTATCTTAAGTCTCTAAGATATCTAAGTGCAAAGTTTCATTAGATAGTTAAACTTTGTAGTTTTAATCTTGATCTATTGACATTTATCATGTTCTTATTTCATATTTAGATTTAGTTTGTTGTTTTAGGTTTACTAACATGTTCACTAACAAGACTTTTGTTTTTAATTTTTACTGACTTTCTGCAATTTTCTAACTAAACTAGCAATTCACTTTCTTTTGTTTTGGTTTTAACTTTGATCTTGCTAGTACTACAGGTTGGGTAGCTTGACTAACAACAATGCTATCAAATTTTTTAAGACCATCTCTTTAAAATTTCATTGTGGTTCTATTTTAGCTTTCATTGCAATTTTAGTTTTATTAACAACTTTACTTGCTGTTTCAAGTTTGCCTAATAGTATAGGTTAGGTAGATTTCATTTTGGCAGGAAATTTCCTTTTAAGTTTTGTTTTAGCTAGAGGAAGTTAGTTTACATGCTTGATTTTGATTCTTGTCATAGATTTAGTAGCCAATTTTTTATTTTACTCATATGTTATTATTTTAAAGTTATAGAGATTAAGTACATATGATTAAGTGAATTATGATATTTGAGATGTTTCTTTTATTCGCTATACCATTTTAAACTTCCTTAGGCATTTGTTTTACCGTTTCTCATGTGAGGTAATACAATTTTAAGTTTACGATATTTCTCGTAGGCTATCATAGGGTTGAGTGGTGAAAATCCTTGTTAAATGGTGATTTGAGAGAATTTGTCTTTTTCAAATAGATACCTTGCATTTTACATGCCGTAGAAGTAGATAGAATATAGTGTAGAGCTAGCTTCCACGATTATAGATGTATGGATTCTTGTTGCATTTAGTTAATTTTTCTAGAGTATACATTTCTATTTTTCTTCCCTGTTTCCTGTAATTAGAATTGTTCTTTGATATTTTCAGTTTCTTAGATAATTTGTTTAGATTCATTTTATTATTTCAACATTAGAGTAATGTTGATTTCTTCAACATTTTGCAGTAGTTTTCATTGAGTAGGTTTAGGTAGTGATATTTTGTTTTGTTTGTTATTTTTTCTTATTCTTGGTTTTGGTGGTTTCATTTTGCTAGATAAAAGTTGTTAGGATAATTCATAGGAGTTCGATTATTGGTTTAATTAGAGTAATTGTTTTTACTTAGTTTTAGTGGCATAAAGTAGGTCTATATAGTGAAATTTTGTTTTAAGGTTTAGTTTGATTATGTAAGTTGATTTTTAGGGTATTTGTGTCTTTTAAAACTTGTCTAGGCAGTTTTGTTTTACTTCTTACTAACTCTTCACAGATTTTCATGATGATTGGTATGTTAATTTTAGCTTTTGGCTGCTAGAGTGTCATTAGATTTTGAATTTGAATGGATGATTTTTAGTAGTTTTTTGCATTTTAGTTCAATTGACATAAGTAGTTTTTGCATGAAAGAGAAGTAGAATTTGAGTTTTGACAAAGATTAACCATTGAGAGCTTTAAAGCCTTAATTATTGATTGTGCGGTTGCATTCATATAGAGTTGCATTTTAGAATTTGCATTGATTCTTTTTGGTGTTGCTTGATCTTGGATGACATTCTAAATATGATCTAGGCCTTGTTTGTTCCAGCCACTTAGCCAAATTTGACTCACCCTGATAAATTGCCATTGTACATGAGTATTTGATCCTAAATTGTCTGTTTTCTTAATTCTACCCAAAAACCAGACCACAATTACAAACCGAGATGAAGTCCTAGTGATTTGATTTAGAGTGTGTTCTGGATTGACTAATACTGATTAGAATCTTTTCAAATTTATGAAATTGTGATTTTGCATGTTTTTGTTAAGAGATAAACACAAGCCTAAATGACGTTGAGTTGTTTTGTGCAAACACTGGTCTTGGTAGGTCAAATATGATTTTTGCTGCTGATCTTGATTGTTTCCTACTTGGTTTTGATTGATTGAAGATATTTTAACTTGCTAAAATTTTTGAAACATGATATTGGATGTTTGATGCCCATTTGTAGTTTTGAGCTAGGATTGATGCAGTTGAATTATGCAGAATTGTGTTTAGGTAGTGAGTTGTGAGTTTGTTAGGATGTGCTTTCATTTCTATTTTGGCCACGATTCAGAAAAAGGTAAGAGTGGGGATGTGTTAAGTTCATATTTTTTGAGGTTTTTACTAGTTAATAGGATCGTGTTTAGGAATTCTTTTAGTTAGTTAGCCTATATTAGAGTTGGGAGTATCTAGGTTATCATTTGTTTTAGTAGTTTAATATTGCATTTATAAGATTATGAGTATAATCTTGGTTAGCTAATGTAGGTAATCTAAATTTAATAGGTGTATAAGTCTACTTTAGTTAGTTTTCCCCCATAGAAATTATATGAGTACAAACTCATGCCCTCAACACATTTGCAATCTCTTTGGATTGACATTTAGGTAGTTCCCTATATTTCATTAGGGGGAAACTACGATTATTGACTGAATCCTTATGCAACTAAAGGGTTTATCAAGAGGCACCGTTGTCGGGGTGATGACAATGTTTGGATGTTTATGTGTTAGTTGATTTGCATAAGTTTCAGTGAAATCTAAGTTTTGCATAAAGGTGTATGGAAATCGGGTTTAAGACTACACCTATACTTTCTTGTACCAATTAGAAGTTGTGTCAGTAGTTTTGTTTATATTTTCTTTTAGTATTGCATTGCTAATATTTCTAGCTTAGCTTGATATTTCAAATTTGCATAATTCTAGGAGTAGTGAGAGGTTGATTTTGATAGCTTTGACTAGAGTTGACTTTTGCCATTTTAACTTCAAATGATGTTTTAGTTGAGAGAAGTCCAAATGTTCATTGATTCACTTTTGTGCCAAGTTGTTTTGACCTATAGATGTAAAAGAAGTTACTTCGATTAGCAAACAGTGGAATTGAGTAAAGGTAGAGAATTAAACATGTATGTTATTTTTTAGGTTGTTGTGTTTTTTTGGTGTAGTTCACTTTTCTTCATTTGATATTTGTTTCTTCACCTTAACTAATATTTTACTCTTGCCACATGTTTTAATTTAAGATTTCGCTGCTTTAAATTGTGAGTTTTGGTTTTATTGTATAGTTTCATTAGACAATTAAACTTTGTAGTTTTAATTTTTATTTGTTGACATTTATCATGTTCTCATTTCAAATTTAGATTTAGTTTATTGTTTTAGGTTTTCAACATGTTTACTAACAAGTCTTCTTTTAACTTTTTGCTGAATTTCTGCAAATTTTCTAACTAAACTAGAAATTCACTTTCATTTTTTTTGGTTGTAACTTTAATCTTGCAGGTGCTACAGGTTGGGTAGCATGACTAACAACAGTGCAGTCAAATGTTTGAAGACCATATCCTTAAAGTTGCATTGTGGTTCTATTTTAGCATTCATTGTAATTTTAGTTTTATTAACAACTTTAATTGTTGTTTCAAGTTTGCATAATTGTATAGGTTAGGTAGATTTCGTTTTTGATAGCAAATTTCCTTTTAAATTCTATTTTAGCTAGGTTGAAGTTAGTTTACATGCTTGATTTTGATTCTTGTCATAGTTTTAGTTGCCAATTTTTTGTTTTATAGATTAAGTAGATATGATTTCATTTACTATTTTAGATTAGAATATGGATTCATTTCTACTTTCTTAGTGTCCTATTTCTGTTTTGCTATTATAAGTCTTTTTCTAGGTCCACATAGTCATATTTTGCATCCTTAGTTCTTTTGAATATATAAGTGCAACTTTAGGCTAGTTTGGTGAAATAGAATTTGTTCACATAGTTATTTTGCTAGTTTGGTAGTGTTAACATTAGACATTAAATTTAGTAACATTTTTTCTAGTTCATTGTTATTAGTTGTAGTACATTTTCTGATTTTCAATGGAAAATTTTGGTTTCTTTGCTGTTTTCAAGCATAATTTTTAATAGTCTTTGAGCATTTAAAACATGTCTAGATAAACACTTTACATTTTCCTTTTTTAGGTTGGTGTAGTTGTCATGTTTAGCCTTATTTTAGCACACATTTTAAGTTCTCAATAGTGAATTTTTGTAGAGTTTGTTGAGTTGCTTTTAGGTGTTCTTTTGTCCCTTAAATCTTGCTTAGGTAGTTCCATTACATATTCTTTTATTGTTATACTAAAATTTTTAGTTTTTAGCCTAGTCTTCACATGATTTTCTTACGTTTTACTAGTGAGTTTTAGAGTCTTTAGCTTTCTTTAACCATTTAAAACTTTTGTAGATGATTTTAATACAGTTTTACATTTTTAGCTAGTCTGGTGCGTTATAATGAGTTGAGTAGTGATAGTGGCTTTGATAATTAGTTTCAACTAGGTTATTTTGAATTCTACAGTGTTTATGTGGAGAATTTGAAATTCTTTGTAATGAAATGTTTTGTTTGGATAGAGAAATAAAAAAGCATTTAAAATGCATGTATTTTTTTTGAAGTATTTCAACTAGCTAAATTCAAAGGAATTCAAATACCCTTAAAAAAGGTGGAATTTGAAATACTTCTCACTCAACCTCACACTCTAAACTCAACCCCAAACGGACCCGGCAAAACCAACAACTATGACAGGCTAAGTTGGCCAGACACTCTAAACGGATCAGACCGACCTGACAACACAAACAGGTCGATCAGGCCCGATGACCAAGACGGACCGAGGTGACCTGATGACACATATAGGTCGAACAGGTGGGTGAGCCCGGCGACCCACATGGGTTTGATGACCCAGACGTGTTGGGCAGGCCCAACGACTCGACCGACCCGTTGACCTGACAAGCCTTACCAACCCGATGACCTAGTCGGGTTTGACCGACCCGACAACCTAGACGGGCCCGACCGGTCCAGCGACCTAGGCAATACCGACCGGCTCGACAACCTTGTCAGGTCGGACCGGCCCAATGACACAAACTTGTTGAATGTGCCCAATGACATAAACAGGCTTGACAACCTAGATGGGTCGTCGACCCCAACAACCTAGATGGGTCGGGCGGGCCCGATGATCTAGTGGGTCCAAGTCGGGCCAACAACCTATACAAGTTAGGTCGAGCTGGGTTGACGAACTTAGCAGGCATGACTGGCCTGTATGGGCCGTTAGGCTAATCAATCTTATCCGGATCGTTGAGCCGACCCAACCTAGTCCATCTGGGTTTCCCGGCCCGACTGAGTCATCAGGTCAGCTCGACCCATCTGGGTTGTCCTAACCCATCTTTGTCGTTGATCCCGTTTCCAAATTTATCATGAACTCAAAACATAATTAAGCCTAAAATAAATAGTTTTAAAATGAAATTTTATTTCACAAGAAATTCAATTATTTTATCCAAACAAAAAATTGAGATGTAAGGTATTTCAATTTCTTTATCCAAACAAGTTATTTATAAAATGAAGGGAATTTAATTGTAAGCAATTCAAATACAGTGCATTTCAATTTCTCAACATTGTTGAAATGCTTCATGCAAACACAAGGTTAAGCTTTCTTTGCTTTTTTAGGCCTATTGATTGTACTTATTGTCTAATCATAATCAATCACTTAGCAAGCATAATGAAAGGATTTGCATGATACTCTATCATTTGTTAAATGAAGCATATACATTCATAGTTTTTTTAGTGTCTATACGACATAATTTCTTCATGCTTTACTTTGTTGAGGTAAGAAGTAGTTTAGATAGATCAATATTGTTTTTGTTTTAGCCTGTTGCTAGGTTTTTTTGTGTCAAAGTAGTGAAATTTTAGGTTTGCATATATTAGATTTTATGTCTTTTGTTGTTTTTGATCGTTGGCCCAATTTTTATCTTTCTTATATCATTTTGAATGTGTCTAGTTAGTTGCATATCCAATTTTAGGTTTTACATTTTAGATTAGTCTAACTTGTATTTTAGGTCTTAAATGGTGATATTTTAAGCTTTAAATGGATTATGATATTTGAGATGTTTCTTATATTCTTTTTACCATTTTAAACTTGCTTAAGCCTTTTTTTTTACCATTTCTCATGTGAGCTAATACATTTTTAAGTTTAGGTTGTTTCTTATAGTCTATCATAGGGTTGAGGGGTGAAAATCCTAGTTAAATGGTGATTTGAAAGAATTTGACATTTCTTTTAATCTTTATTTTCTTTTTTTAGGCATGTTGATTTTACTTATTGTCTAATCATCATCAATCACTTATCAAGCATAATAAAAGTATTTGCATGATACTTTATCATTTGTTAAACAAAGCATATACTCTCATAGTTTTTTTTTAGTGTCTATCAGACACAATTTCTTCATGCTTTAACTTTGTTGTGTTAAACACTTAATTAAAATAAAAGGGTGTTGAACTTTTTCCTCTAACAATTCTTGGTTTAACTCTTCTTAATCTCTCTATAAGATTAAGAACCTAAGTATTCTAACTTTCACTCATGACTACGAAGACAAAATATATATCACCAGTGCAGTAAGGGCTTTTTGCCCTGGTTATTTTTCTCATTTTGCCTCGGGTCTAGAATCGAGGCATATTGGGATGAGGCCAAAAGGGGGTGCCTTTTGGCCTCGGTTATCACCTGAGGCTATAGAGGCGCTTTTAAGCCTCGATTCTAAATGAACCAGAGCCATAGAGTATGTTTTCTGCCTCGGGTCAGCGAGAACCGAAGCCATAGGTTCAAAATTATTTTTTTTAATTAAAAATTTCGCAGAGTCTTTGGCCTCGGTTATGGTAATAATTGAGGCCATATATGCCCTTTTTGCTTCGGTCTTGGTTGCAACCAAGGCCTATTCTACTATTATTTTTAAAATCAAATTTCTATTTTATTATAAATCCCACATTTAAACCTGCATATTTTTCCACAGACCAGCACAAACCAGAAAAAAATATTTTCTCAAACAACCACAATCCAAAAACATTTAAAAGATAATTGGAATATCCACAATCCAAATACATATATCCTAATCAATACTATTGTACATTTGAATTATGAATTTTGCACATGCTATCCTACCAAACTTTATGGACTTCGAGGGAATTGGCAAAGGACTCTTGAATGTCTGCAAAGTAAGACATTAAGTTAAGTTAGTATATAAAAGGACAAATTTAGTATATCAAACTTCAGTATATTGCAAAGTAATTTTTTAATTCAAATATATATTACCGTGTCTCAATTAGTTGTAATACGAGCACGCACAATTGTTGTCATCCATTGCATTATATAGGAACTGCACTCATATGAGCCAGTTTGTTTGTGAAATCAAACAATTATAAATATATGGATAGAAATATCAAACCTGGAGGGAACACGATGCAAGACATTTTGACTTAGCGTTGATCTCCCTAACAACATGTTATATCTAATAATTGAACTATGATAAAGGGAATAAGTTAGGATACTTTTATATAGAATGACAGATTATATTCATAAGTTAACAAAAATGACTTACCAAGCAACATAAGGGACAAAACAAATTTCTTTTACACGTTGAAAGCATTTGGTCACATATGATTGGATGTCATCAAACTTGTTGCCTTCATGAGTGAGTTAGGGGTCTACAAACCCATATACATCATTCAGCCCCATAGTTTCAGTGACACCAGACAAATACCTAAACATAAAATTGATTTGATATAAGTAAATAGGTAAATATATCAAATAACTATATATAATGACTGAAAGACTTACATCATCCATAACTGAATAATGGTAATATTCAATTCCTCTTGTCCCCGTGCAAGCTCCAAGACATCTTGGGAATGCAAGTAAAGTGAGATCTCAAGGTCTCTCCCAAAAATGTTAGCATCCCAAGCAACCTGCATCGGCTTATTAGTTATGATTTCTGCAAGTTGGAGCAATGCACAAAGAGGATTGTCCAAAGAGAGAATAATCTTCTTTGGTTGAGGTTTTTCCTATATTGATGCAATTTCAGTTAAAATGGAATATAATTTAAGTTTAAATATAATAAACATGTAAACTTAAAATTTAGTATATTGGTGGGTTTAAGAGTCTGTACTGGGCGGTAGAAAAAACCAAATCTCTAGGCCAGACGAGGAAACATTGGAATACATGTGCCACAGTATATACCTCATCTATTGGCACAGGAACTAAAGCAAACAACATGAGAACCTCCTCTACTGTGACCTTAACCTCATCCTCTGATAACTTCATGCCATGAAGAGCTGTTGTTGCCTCAAATACTTTTCCACGAGCCACTAACGTTTTCTCTGTACCATCCCAAATATACAGCTGACATGGATGAGTGTCATCCATGTCATCCCTGGGTGGAGCTGAACAACTCCCCTTTCCGCTTCTACCTGTTAGAGTCAACGATTTATTAATGTTATTCAATTATTTTATTAAATATCATTTATTCAATTCATAACTTATAGAAAAAAAATTTACCCGTGGGAGGCACAAATGGGTCTAGTTCTGGCAGACGATCCACTGGCGAACGAATGCCATAATGCTCAAATTGGCGAATAAGTTCTTCTCTCACCCTCGTAGTGATCATTTCCTTCATTCTTTCTTCATAATCAGCATCATGACTGGATGAAGACTGATGAGAGAGGAACCAAAAAATTGGCGTATGCTGACTCCTGATCCAGCACCACACACACGTCCAGGGTGCTCAAGTCGTCCAATTGCAGCATCAAGTATGTCATGACAAAAATTTATAAAAAAAATACAATATAAAACATGAACGAGCTATTTAGATAAGAATTGTATCTTACAATTTTCTCGGAGATTTATCATGCAGATTCAGAAGTGTAGGTTCCTGATGTGCGTAGACGGGCTAACTTCCACTTTTGATGACGTGATGGTGGTGAAGAAGGCTCAGTATCTTCACCCTCAAAAGGTGGGGGTTTAGATTTTTTCTTTTCTAACATTATCTTCTCTTCAAGTTTTCTATACCCGCCACGAGATAATATGTGCGGGTTTCTATTTTGAACACTTATGCTTTGAGCCTTTTTTCTCTTTTCCTGTAACATATAAAACCCACTTTATGAATTAGTTAAAATTTTGCATAATTATCGATTATGCAATTGATGATTTCAAATAAACATACTTGTCATCCCTCAGATGTGCGAAGCTCAAGAAATTGACGCCATGTGTCTTCATCAATCCAAGTGTATTTCAACAATGGATTTTTATCCTTTTTAGATCTAAAGACATACCTAGACGTCAACTTGGTCTTAAAACCATGAAATTTCTCAGCCACCGATGACAAACAATTTTGTTTAGCGTTGCCACATTTGGAATATCAAATGTTAGCTGCAATATAGAAAATGTCATCAATAATATTTAACATATTATCAACAAAATCAAAGTATAATGTTAATAACATTAATATTCGTTACCAATAAATCATGCCATATCATTTCCCGATCAACTTTAGTGACATGATCAAAAGATGGAATAAGGATTGATGTTCTCTCTTGTGCCAACATTCCTGAATAGCTTTTGAAGACGTCCGCATAACGACCACTAGGCATTCTAGTGTCGACGTTAATATCAACAGGTGTTTTCTGACCATTAGCTTTTCTAATCAAGAGTTGTCTCAACCTAGTGGCTCCTTTGGTGGGTCTCTTAGCGAGTGCTTGATCCTCTAATGAACTATGATGTTTAGCCATATATATGTGAAATGAAAACATAACAAAACATTAATAAGCAACATATAAAATCATATATAAAACATTATTTAACAAAACAACTAAATTTTAACAAGAATAAGAAATTCACACATAAAGTTATTGATTGGTCATATGTATATTCCTTCATTGTGATCTTCTTGAATTGCATGTACATCATCAACTAGAGGGATTTCATCAACATTGATTGTTCTTCTAAATGGGTGGGTGACAACAATATTAAGATCACTCAGATTCTCTTCATTAGGATCAATCTATTTTTTTTTCATGAAGAGCGACAAACCAATATTCAGACGCATGATCTTTAACATAGAAAACCTAAGATGCTTGTTGTGCCCTGATAAATGGCTCGTCTCGATAACCCATTTTTCGAAAATCAACTAGAGTCATTCCTGATTCATCAATTTTGACACCACTCTTATTGTCAACCCACTTACATTTGAACAGTGGAATTGTAAACAATGGGATACATCCATCTTAAGTATACTGGTCCACAAAACTTGATTTCTCTCACGAGATGAATAAGAAAATCTACCATGATGTCAAAAAATGATGGAGGGAAAAACATCTCTAGCTGACACAAGATGATAACAATCTCAGCTTGAAGTTCATCTAACTTTAAAGGATTAATGACTTTGCTACAAATTGAAGAGAAGAATGCACACAAACGCGTTATAGTTTGTCTAACATTTTTGGGTAAAATTCCACGAATAGCTACATGTAACAATTGTTGCATTAAGATGTGGCAATCATGAGACTTTAGGCCAACAAGCTTCAAGTCTTGCATGGACACTAAACTCTGAATATTTGAAGAGTATACTTGAGGTACCTTGACACTCTTTAAACATAAGCAAAAACTTATCTTCTCGGATCCAAGCTCCCTTGGTGCCAAGTCTTCTCGGATCTTCATTTCAACCAAATCCAAACGAGCATTTACTTTATCTTTTGTCTTTCCCTGAATGTTAAGTAGTGTACCAATCAAGTTATCACACACATTCTTCTTTACATGCATGACATCTATGCAATGCCTAACTTGTAACTTCGACCAATATGGAAGATCAAAGAATATTGATTTTTTCTTCCAAGGGCTTGATGCAGATGACTTCTTGGACGATTTACCAAATACATGATGTACTTTATTAACTTTGTCATGAATTTGAATGCCAGTTAATGGAGTTGGTGCTTTGTCATTCTCTTTATGTCCATTGAATGCTTTCTTTAACCTTCGATAAGGATGATTAGCTTGTAAAAACCTTCGATGGCGCAGATACACAGTCTTCCTTCCGTTTTTCAACTGATGAGATGCAGTGTTTTCTTCACATATAGGACATGCTTTATGACCCTTGACACTATACTCTGACAAATTACCATAAGCTGGAAAGTCATTAATGGTGCAAAATAACATTGCATGCATCATGAAAGTTTCAGAAGCAACAACATCAAATACTTCAACAACATCAACCCACAACAACTTCAAGTCTTCAACTAAAGGATTGAGATATACATCTATGTCATTCCCAGGCTGCTTTGGACCAGATATCATCATAGACAACATCATGTATTTTCTCTTCATGCAGAGTGTAGGAGATAAGTTGTAAATGAATAATATAACGGGCCAAGAACTGTGGTTTGTACTTAAATTGCCAAATGGATTCATCCCATCGGTAGCTAAACCAAAACGAATATTTCTACATTCTTCACCGAACTTGGGAAATTCCTTATCAATATCTTTCCATTGCATTGAATCAGTTGGATTACGAAGGAGTCACATCTTCTCTTAATTGCATGCCATCTAAGGTTTTTAGCGTCTTTAGGATTTGCAAACAAACGGTTAAGCCTGGACACGATTGGAAGGTACCAAACTACTTTCAAAGTAGATCCTTCTCTATTTGACCACTATCTTCACTATTTCTTTTCTGCTTGTACCGTGATGAACCACAACTTGGACATTTTTTCAAATCTTCAAATTCTTTTCCGTATAATATGCAATCATTAGGACATGCTTGTATCCTTTTATACTCCATACCCATCGGATAAAGAATTTTCTTGGCGTCATAGTTTCGAGTGGGTAGAGTATTTCCCTCAGGAAGCATTTCATTCAAGAGCACGAGCAATTCTGTGAAGTTTTTATCTGTCCAACCATTGGTCATTTTCAAATTCATAAGTCTTAAAACCGTTGATAATCACATGAACTTAGTTGAATCGACATACAATGGAGTTTCTACATCAGCAGGCATCGCCAACATCCCGTATCATGTCCCTCATATTGTCTTCTTCTACTCGCTCTTCACATCGCTCTTCTCGTCGCTCTTTCATGGTGGAATCGACAACATGTTCAGTTTGAGAAACAGTTGGAAAGTCTATTAATTCGCCGTGCCATGTCCATATTGTATAACTTCTAAGGAAACCATCACAAATAAGATATTCCCTAACTTGAGTTGCATTCAATTTTCTCCCCTTCAAACAGTTGACACAAGGAAATCTGAACTTCACATCATCATCACTTCTCCCCTCATAACGTTGCGCAAATTTTATAAATTCTTTTACTCCATTCTCATACTCAGCGTTGATACGTGGTAAATTAATCCAATCTCGTCGTAAGCTTTGAATCAATGCTCACGTCGTAATCAAAGTGTGACCCTATCCCATTTAAGAAGATTCACTTTCTTTATTTTATTGGTACATATCTTAAATTTCATGAAATTTTGCTAGCATTTCGCATTGCCCTTCAGGATACACGAAATGAAAGTGATTATAAAGCACAATCAAATATGCACCCAAAGATCAATACAAAACACAATTGACAAATATTCATGAATTTTAAGATATGTATTTTAAAATATATACGCACTAATAAATTACTAGAAATTGATTAATCTTCTTAAACTATCCAATCAGACAATTCAAGATTCAATACATTTAAATTATTAGTATTGTATCCCTTTATATCTAATTTAAAAAAAATGTAGTTTCTTCAAAATGAAAACTCGGGGACAATACATAATTTTTGTATTGAATCTCAAACGGGAAACTAAGGCTAACTCATAGTATATACAAACAATCAAAAGAATTTCAATTCCAATGAAAATCAATACTTGCAATAATCGAAATTGAAAATTAATATATACAAAATGGAAAACGAAACAAAAACGAGTTGGAAACTTACCTTGGAGGAACGACGATACGATAGTTGTCGGAAAAACCGAGAAGGAGGTGCACGAAATGGCCGAGCACGAAATGGTTGTGCACGAAATAGAGGTGCAGCACCAGCGGAGACGACGCCGCGACAGTGGCCGGAGGAACGTGGTGGCATCGACGGTGGCAGGGAGAGAGACGAGAGAGTGAAGAGAGAGAGAGACGAGAGAGTGAAGAGAGAGATACGAGAGAGACATGAGAGAGAGACGACGCAGGAAATGGAGGTGCAGCACAAGGGTTCACGTGGTTGCAGTGGCCGAAAGGTGTGGTGGCAATGGTTGCAGCGGAGAGAGAATATAGTTGTTGCAGAGAGGCGCGGGGAAGAAGAAGAGAAAAGGGGTTCGTGAAATTGTGCCCTTAATAAACCCTATGACCCGGTTCCTCTAACAACCGAATCATATAAGAGTATTTGGCACCGGTTAACTGCCACCCGAGGCCAAACACCTAACGGCTAGTGGCATTTTTGAAAAATGCAGCCCCATTTTTGGCTCCGAGTCTTTGGAACCGAAGCATATAACAGCTTTTGGCACTAGTTTTGGGCAAACCGAAGCTTATAACCGTATTTTGCTTCGGGTTTTAACTGAACCAAGGCATAAAAGTTGCTTGGAATTGTAAAAATGCCACCGTGCCCTTATATGCTTCGGTTCCTGGCCAACCGAGGCATATAAGGCGAGGTAAAAAGCATAATCTGCACTAGTGTATGTTTAAAGAAAGTTAACTCTCAATGAGGGAATAATATATAGATTGCTTGTAAGTGCATAACTTCACAACATGAATAATACAAAGGTTTTGCACACTCCCATTCATGATTATAATTGTTGGGTCTTTCGAGAGAATATCACCAGGGAGATATGATACCAATGAGACATGAGTCCAATCCATACATAAGGGATTGACACCACTCTTAACCTAAAACCTTAAGGCAATGAGTTTATCGCTCTTCATCCTTATATGATTCTCAACTTTTTCACTTTTACTAAATATGGGACTTAGACTCACTTGGATTCCCAACAATCTCCCTCTCAAGTGTGAGTCCCTTCACATTGGTACTTCCCTTGAGCTAAGTACCGAGTACCCCTTTTTTCGTACCGTCGTTCTTCTTAACGAGACACGCTTACCTAACCCACTGTCAAGAAGACTTTCGATACAAGCATTCGTCCGGTCACTACACGAACCAGGCTTTGATACCATTGTTGGATCTTTGGAGAGAGGATCACCAAGGAGATATAACACTAATGTGATATGAGCCCAACCCACATATAAGAGATTGACACCACTCTTAACCCAAAACCTTAAGACAATGAGTTTATGAATCTTCATCCTTATATGATGCTCAACGTTTTCATTTTTTACACAATGTGAGACTTAGACTCACTTGGATTCCCAATAATAATTACACACAAAACTGTTGATTAATAAGTTATATTTAAAGTGTTTTTGTTGTAGTTATATTCTTGAACATTTTAACAACTTAACTTTTATACAAGACTTTCTAGAAATGATCGTTATTACTATAATCTTTAAGGAGTACGACCTTTTAATAATGCAACTTTTTAATCTTTGCACATATATATTATTAATTTGCATTTATTGTGTTAAACTTTGTATAAAAAGTTAATTTTTCTTCTAACTCTTCATATTGCAAATACAAAAGATATGTCTGTAGAATATATATATATATATATATATATATATATATATATATATATTTTTTTTTTTTCATTGCTTGCATATAATTTATATAATATTGCAGGAATAATTTATTTTTTGTATAGAAGGATGTACATCGGACACTATTCTATAATTTTCATTATGAAATCAAATTGGTAAAAGTTACGAAGACATATTAAAACAAAATTAAACATGTCTATAATTTAGTAGAATTAAATTTGAGAGAAAGTACATTATATTTTTATTATAAAGGACAGAGGACCGCAATGATAAACATATGAAGAGGTCATTGGTGTATTGTCTATTTTCTGCGACATGCCATATTCAATGGAATGGGTGGATCTGTGAAAGCCCCGGAAGAGATTTGATCGTAGACAACTTTGTTAGCTGCTTCAGTGTAGTGGATCCCATCCCATATCACTCTAACTGATGGTCTTTCACAAGAACCCACAAAAATATCATTGTCATTGACCTTAGTGGTTCCTCCACAGCTAACACTATTACTGAAGTTGTACTTCCCTCCATAGCCACAACAAGCAACATGTGGAAGCTCAAATCCTGGAAATTAATAAAAGTTTCAATTAGTGAAACACATTTTTGATAAGTTTGAGGATAATGAGATAATGTTATTTTAATTTGGCTCTCACCATATTTCTTTGGGTCTCTGAAAAGAGAGTACTTAACAGAGTAGATATCTACATATGTAATTGCAGCCGTAGGAAGGTCCTTACGAAGATGAGCCAAGGCTTTCTTCAAATTTTGGTTAAAAGAATTAGCCACTTCATTGTATGCCTTTGCACAACCATACATATCCCTTTCAGCAGATTCAAAATTGGTCAAAATCAAAGGAAGACAACCAATAGGTCCAGTGTTGTGAATCCAAAATGATCTAGCCCCCAAATTGTATATGTTCTTCACCACAAAAGTTCGAGAACTTAGCATGATAAATTCTGAAATCTACTACGTAGAAATATAGGTAGAAAGGGTATTTATTATGCAACTACCTTTATATTTGATGTGAAGTTCGATACTATATCAGGTACAGACGCATTAACTTGTTGAAGAGTCATGTTACCTAAAAAACCAACTGTAAGATCATTTTGACCTATATCAAATGTGTACAAAGCTTCATCAAAGTATTCTTTTTTCGGCATCAGTGCTGCAAACACCCCACCTGCCAAGAAAAGATAAAAACAAACATTCCATAACATTGTTGAAGAGTCATGTATATTAGCTGCAAAATTTTCCATTTGAAATTATTAATATACCTTGGCCCCTAATGAACTTTGCATTAGGTTTAAAACGTTCGAATTGCTGGTACTGCAAGCCAAGGCTGAAAGGACTGGTTCTAAACTGCCCTGCCGCTTGTTGGAGTCTGATTGTTGATCCTGCTGACGCAAAATTTGCTCCACGTGAGAAGTTGGACCCCATTGAATCAAGGTATGGACTGAGAAAAGGGAGTCCAAAACTCTGTGCTGAAATTACAAAATTAAGTGACAATGATCAAAATGTTCATAAACGTAATATATACACGTGCTATGTGTAGTACCTGATCGTAAACACCATTACACACGTAAATTATATGGCAGAGAAAATAATGAATTTTACCCATGAAATCAATGATGAGTCGGCCATCACAGAACCTTCCAGCAGGTCTGTGAAAAAAGGTGTCCCCATTGGGTGATTTTGGTTGAGCAAAAGGGAAGGAAGCAGCCAACCCACCAGTATCAGCGTTTGAGGCTCCAAAGTTAAAGATGGCAGGGAAATCACAGCGTTTTGAGGCCGTTGCAGGGTTGAGTGAAGTTGTAGCAATGCACAAAAGTGCAAGTGCAGACACAAGAGGGTTGTGAAATAGCTTGGTAAGGGTACAAAACTCCATTATCATCTTTTTCTTCTACTCATATCCATTGGTTTGTTTCCATTATTTAAAGGGAAATGTGAGGATGGAAACGAGCTACACTTTCGTCTACTGAAGCATGAGATTTAAGAAGAAAAACGCATGTCATGACAGGGAAAGAACAAAATATAATTTTTAATATATACTTTTATTTTAAAATATAACCTTTTTAATTATTAAAATATTATATTTACATTTATTTTCATTCTATTTTGTATTTTTTTAAATATTTTTTTACATAAAATAATTTTTAAAATATTAATTTACAAATTATTTTTTAAATATATTAATATAAAAAGAAATTTCATTACTATATCAATCAACTACAATTTACTATGAGGAAATCAATATTTAGTATCACCCACATTTGACCGTAGCTAATATTAAGAAGGTAAATTATTCTTTTTTAGTGATCCTTCTTTTTCCATCACTTTCCCTCATATTTTTTTTCCTTAACCCCTTAAATTCACTTTTCAAAACAAACAAAGTCTATGAGAGATTACTATTAATTTGTCAAGCCATACATACATATATATCATATATAGGAAGTGATTATATATATATATATATATATATATATATATATATATATATAATATATATGAAGTGATAGGTTACCAAAGTTTTTTCAGATAAATTTTTGACAATTAATTTAAGTAAAAGAATATTATTTTATGATTTTATTTTATTTTGGTTAAAAAATAAAATTATAATCTATTTTTAATTCCATTTATAATAATTTTATCAATTTTCTAAAAAACAATTTGTCAAAACATAATTTTCATATATATATATATATATATATATATATATATGCGCGCGCCAAACAAAAGGTTGACTATTTGATGTATCTTATTTGTTCATGAATTGTCCACTTGGGCTAAAATGGACTATGGAGTTTCTATTTATTATTTAGGTGAGAGTTTAATTCCCGCAATTAATTCATAGGAGGATTTCTGACTTGGGGGGACGTATTTTGAACAACGACAGCTGACAGAAATAAATCTTACTATATTTTATAGATATCACTTTCATGTGTCTATTATATATTATAATGTTTATGCACGCATATATACATCGCCATATAAATATTTTTCCGTCAAAATGATGACATTTTTTTCTTTCATTTTTATTAATAAACAATAAATTATTGTACTTTTAATTATTTGATGATTATTATTATAATAATCTTAACTTCTTAATTAAGTTTTAACTCATATTAAAAAAAATTACTTTAGAGTGTTTATTTTTTATTTTTTTTTTCAAATGAGTATCTATCATTTGGTTTTATCGTCAAGTGAGTTCACATGTTTATTATCTTACGTACGAAACATAAAGAATGACATAATTAAGTTTTAAGCAAACCATAAATTTAGGTATTTTTAACCAGGTTTTTTTTAAGAAAAAAATTCATTTTGTTAAATGTTAAATTTATGGGTTAAATATATTTTTAGTTCCTGAACTTTGATGTAAAAATGAGATTCGTTCATGTTTGAAACATTGATACATTTTGATCCCCACACATGAAATGTATCAAAGTTTTGGTAAGGAACAAATTCCATTTTCATATCAAAGTTAAGGACTAAACACCTATTTTTCTAAAATTATTTATATTTTTCAAATGAGTCCCTACTAACAATAAAGATTGCGTGTCAGTTTGATTTTACAATTTCAAACACAACACCTCGAGCTTGGACATTAAGAGAAGTTAACTCCTCAACCTTAATTATCGTTACCAAACAATGTTGTTTCTTGTCTTCACATGGTTTGGTTTAATTTTTATGTTAGTATTCGATTTAAGAAAATAAAATGATGTCATTTTTTATAAAGATAATTAGGAGTTTAGAGATTCATTTTATTATAGTCCAAATTTGTGATGTTGTGGTTTGTATTTAAGATCACCAAGTCAAAAGTTACATCACTTCACTTATTATCATGGATCATTAGTGAGTTTTTAGTAGATTAGGTTTATTTTGGGCCTTGTATGATGCGCTAATAGTATAGGATTTTCTTATAGGCATTGTATGTAGGTTTAAAATGTCTTTCTTAGCAAAGAATGAGGGGTTAAATTGGTTGAGTACTAAAAATCATGCCCAACTAAAACTTATAAAACCCTCTGAATTCGAATTCAGTTGACCAATAAATCAGAGTTGTTTAGTTGTAGAACCACACATTTCAGTCGATTGAAAACATAAAGAACAAATTAATTTGTTCATGCAATATGATTCGACATACTGAAATATAAAAACAATCAACTCATATTCTGGAAAATTATGTAAGCACACGATTGTTTCAAATTGATATATGCAATTTAGTTATATTATCATATAACATAAAAACACGTCTAAATTGAGTTAACGAGTTTTCTTGAGATTTAAATGTAGAATAAAATAAAGGAGAGAGGATCACACCCTAATTTTTATACTAGTTCACTCAATAACTGAGCTACATCTAGTTTATTAAGACAACCTAAGCCTAATCATGCACTATATCAAAATAATTACAAAATTCCTCAAAATTTACACTTTTGAATAAAGCAAAACACTAAGATTTTTTAGTTCCACAATAACCTAGACCCCTACATTGCAAGAATCCCACTTGTAGACCTAAAATCATACCAGGAAATACACATAAGCACAAGAACAACATGTTAGCACAAATGAATTAATGCTTGAAGATTTGATGAAGATATATGAAGCCATTGCATTAAGACGTGATGAAGTTATGAAAAAGTGTTGAAGATATGAAGACTTGAAGATTCACATGTTAATCAAGCTTGGAATGTGTGTTGAATTTGGACTTCACATGAAGAACAAAACCCTTGAAGATTGGTGCTCTTAGTGTAGACCATTTCGTATTGTATAAATGTCTAGGGTTTAGTTAGTGTCTTTTAACCTGTTGAATGGTTTTTTAACAAGTTAAATGGTTATATGCAATAGTTTTATTTGTTATATATTCAATCAGTTGAATTATTTTTTAATCAGTTGATTTCACTCAAGTTAAGTGAAATCAACAAATTGAATGGAAAATCAATTTGTTGAATATGCTAACAGATTGGCTGGTTTTTCAGAGACAATGTTAAGACTTACCATTTTGAGCGCAAAATCATTCAATATTCTTGAAAAATCTCTTTATCTCTGGAAGATACAAAAGTTTAGTTGTTGGTTATTGATCTTTAATCTGCTTGGAGAAATTTTTCTTGGTTTAAGAACTTGGAGAAAGAGCTTTGGTTGGCTAAGGAGAGCCTTCATCTAGATTTGATCTTTCTCTAGTTTCTAGGTGTTACTTGGTGGTTTTCCAGGTCTGCATATGTGATCTTGTTGTACTTGTTGAGACTCTTATGAGATTCAAGAGTCTTGGTTTGTATTTTTTTATATTTTAAAAGTGTAATCCAGTGGATTGTGTAAATCTTTTAATATAGTGCAAGTCGGGCGCAGGTTGCCTTGACAAACTGGATGTTGCTTAGATTTGAGTGAATCAGTATAAAAACTTTGTGTCCTTGTTCTTGATTTTATCCCTTCTGTCTTGGTTTATGTTTTAAAGTTTCAAGAAATTTGAATTGTATAATCTTTAATTGTTCTTGTATGTTTTGGCATAACCAGAGGCTTGGCTCATATCTGCATTGCTTATTTGAATCAATCTTGATAAGTCTCTCAAGCTATTTTTCAGTTAAACTATAAATTTGAAATTCCATAGAATTTCCAGTATTTCAATCAATTGTTTTGATATTTTGATATGTTGATTTACATTGCATAGTTATCTGTTTAATGAAATCAATATGTTATCCTTGTTTATAGCCTATTGAAAGTGTAATGTCCAGGAGCAATTGTAGTATGAATTTGTGGTTGATTTGATTCAATACAAAGGGTTTTTAAGTTTTTTAAAGTAAGCAAAGTTTTCAAAAACCAATTCAACCCCCTTTCTTGGCTAATTACCCATTTCAATACTTATAATTGGTATCTAGAGCAAGATTCTTGAAAATTACTCAAGTTGATCCTAAAACTGATTTAAACTGTTTTGAGATGGCCGAAAACAAGCTTCCTTTAGCAGAAGGTGCCTCTATACATAGGCCACCTATGTTTAGTGGTGTTAATTACCAGTTTTGGAAAATTTGAATGAAAATTTTCAATGAATCAATTAACCAAGGTATTTGGGATGCAATTTTGAATGGACCTTACACTCCTAAACATGTTGATAACAAGTAGGTTGATAAGCCGTGAGATGAATGGACAGAGGAGGAAAGAAGGCATGCTCAATATGATTGTACAATAGAGAACATTCTCTCATCTTCATTGAATATGCATGAGTTCTTTAGAGTCTCTCAATGCAAAAGTGAAAAAGACATGTGGGATGTCTTTGAAGTCACACATGAGGGAATAAGTGATGTGAAAAGAGCAAGGAAGCATGTTTTGGTATAAGAATACAAGCTATTCAAGATGCAACAAGGACAATCAATTGCTGAAATGCAAAAAGAGATTCACTCACATTGTCAACCATCTCATTAGTTTGGTAAAGAGTTTGATAAAGAAAAGCTAAACATCAAAGTGCTAAAGTGTCTTGATAGAAGTTGGCAACCAAAGGTAATTGCCATATTAGAATCAAGGGGTCTATCCACTATGACCACAACTGCATTGTTTGGCAAGCTAAGGGAGCCAAAAATTGAGATGCATGGGTTGAATGAGCAAAACTTAAGTGAAAAAAGGTAAACAATATTGCCTTGAAGACTAGCACTAAAAAAGTGATGAACCCGAGGAAGATGTGGCTAAATCAAGTGACAATGAGAACTTGAATTTATTGGTTAAAGGGTTTGGGAAGTATCTCAAGAGAAAAAGTAACAATGGTAATCAAAAGAGGTACAACTCTAAACAAAATGACTCAAATAACACTCCTAGTTTCTCTTATTATAATTATGGTAAACAAGGACATATCAAAATTGAATGTCCAAACATTAACAAAGAAAAGGAAAAGAATATTGACAAGAAAATGGAGAATTTAATTGAATGTCCAAACATTATGGGAGGAATTGGGTTTAAGTCTCATGTATGCCACTAGTGTGTTAATTTAATTATTTTATTATTTTAAAAATATGTGGGACCATGGAGCATGATAATATTATCCTAGATGTGTAAGAATTATCATGAAACATGAATTGGTTGAAATGGTTGTACGCTTGCTTTGTAATTGTGTGGTTGTGTGTTCAAACCTTGGTTGATGCTAAATAGGATCCTTTTTGCCATTAATCTTAGTTAAGGCATAGTTAAGAAACCATTTGTTATTAGAGAGTGGGTTTTGAAAATAGCAATTCATGTGGGCGGCTAAGGCGAGTCTTGAGAGCATCAGAACGTGAGAAATGAGGGCATGGAGAGACTTTATGCAAAGGTGAGGAGAGGTCTCGAAGAGGTGGCAATTGCTTTGTGCAAGGAATCCTCAAGGTACATTGGAGTAAGGAATCTAGGTTAAGGTAGTTGTGTTTTCGTGCTTTAATCTGTCGTTATTGGATTACGTGTTGTATGAATTGTATGAGAGCCTTTGATCCTTGAATTATCTAGATTGATTTTGTGTTTTTAGAAATTTTCCAGAAACCGCCTGATAGCCTTGAAGGTCCGTGATATGACTCATGTGAATTGCAATGAATTTATGGGTTCCTACCAAAAATTGCCTAGCGGCATGAATTAGCTGCCACACGGTGCCATATACCTAACCCAATTTCTAGGTTTTTACATGAACCGCCTCGCGGCGATGAATACCCACCAGGTGATGTGAGCAAATTTGGGTCGTTTTGGGTTTTATATGAGCCTTATTTGTTGGTTGAATATTGGATGCTTGTGATTATTAAAATGGGTGTAAGTTTGGAGTAATTGCACGAATAAGGGCATGTATGCATATTGGGGTTGAATGATTAAGGATTTTGAGTCTAGGAAATAATTGTGATTTAAAATGTAATGAAACCCTGTAAGGTTGAATTATGATGATTATATGTGCAAGTAAAATACTTGATTGAAGGTTATTGAATGAGAATGGGTGAACGGAAGGGTAATTGAGATTTAGGGCTCAAACATGTGTTGAAGAACTCTTGGAAATTCCCAGAATTTGGATGCACTGCCTGGCGGCACCTAGTTTGCAATCAAGCGCTAGTGTAACATTGTGGGTAGTAAGTGTTTTGTGATACGAAGGGGGTGTAGGATTGGAATTCTGTTGAGATTACATTAGCTTAGGCAGGGATAATGTAATAATAGGTAAATTATATGATAGTTGTGGGTTAATAAATGTAAAGGTGATTGTAATTGAGGTTAAACTTGAATTTAGTTAATGGTGAGTGGGGGGGGACAAAAAGATTGTAGTTATTGATTAACGATAAGTCTAAAAGTGACCTGAATTGAAGCATGATTATGTTTTGTATAAGTTCTAGTTGTTTTGATTGTACTTTGGATTAAACACATATTAAGGGTGGGTTCATAGGGGAAAACTTGGTTGTCCATATAGTGAATTGGAGGTCTTAGGAACTAATTGGTATAAGACTTGGTTTGGGAAAATCATAGAAGAATTGACTATTATTTTGGAGTTCGTGGAGTAGAATTGACTTGGGGTTAAATTCAAGAGTGGTATTATTCAATTTTGGAAGGTTCATATATATATATATATATATATATATATATATATATATATATATATATATATATATATATACAACACATTGGTTTGGCTTCACGGAATATGGATAATTTATGCTAGAGGCCCAATTCCTGGGAGGCCTAACTGAACTTTTTCAGCTAAGTCTTTTTGATGATAAATGGTCGCATACTTACTATTTTACCGAAAAGTATCCAACTACTGGTCACTTACCGGGTATTGTTGATTACGTTCAATGTTGTCCTGGCAAGACTGATTGGTAGTCGACCTAGGCTCCTATAGGGGGTTGATAAATACTTTGTCTTAAAAGTGAATCAACCATCCGATTTCTCAAAGGTTTATTCTGTTTGAAGGCTTATATTTGCCCTTACTTAACGGGATGGAAATGTATCTGACCTAAGGGCTTGCAAAAGGCCGAGGACTAATTGTAACATCCTAGCCAGATATTACTAATTTAAACTAGAATAAAATAATATAGAAAATCAAAACTACATTTATTATAATGCCTCTTTCCCAAAACGCGGGAAAATTTCAAAGTTTATTACGTGCAAAGATTCAATACATAAGTTCAACTCAAAGTTTACATCTCTAAAACTGATAAATAAAAATCGAGTTACGTAATAATAGAATAACTATAAAATCAAATCCCCATGTTGCCCTGCTCTGACGCTTTGCCTCACCAACACTACCTACAACATCATTTGCTCTCGTGTAACAAATTACACGATCATCACCAATCACAAACAGATAGGGTGAGCTATAATACAAATGTATATAAAATCACAATTAAAAAGTATATACACATTGATAGGAGTATCCCCTGATTTCATAAAGCATGGCCACCACCATGTTTATCCACGTTCTACATCTTCAGATGATGACCTTATTGTGCCTTTTACTGCCACAAGTCACAACTCATGGTTCCACCATCTACAAGCCACAACTCGTAGATACACGTGTGGGCTATCAAGTTACGAACTACAATTCATAACGCAAGATGGAGTTCCCAATATGAACCACAATTTGTACTCTCAACACAAGATTAGTACAATACTGGCCATCACCCGCAATTCCCTAATCAAGTGGAGACCCTCTGTACGAGCCACAACTCACACATTCACACTAGTACTAACTCACCATGCCACAACTTGGGATCGCCACATGTTCACCCATCATTATGAGCCATCCTAGCTAGATATTGTCAACATTGTTCCCAATCATCATATATTAACTCATGTGCATCAATTAGCTATGTGTTGATATAATCTCATGTATTTACACTTAACATTTCGTTTCTCAACTGATAACCAATGCCTATTCTCTTCAAGTATAGTAACCACACTGACGCAACCTTACTTAGTTATCCTTTTAGTCCGCTGCCACATTGTACTACAATTTTAACGCTTGAATTGAACTATATGCTAACTTAGGACACCCAAAAGATATCACAAATTCCTAAGTCTCGTTTTGCAACCAACTCCATTCATAATCCTGGTTTAGTTACTATCCTATACTATTTTTAATATCACAATTCCTCTAATTTACAATTCAAACCACAAATTAATCCTTACAAATTTTCATCCATTTACTCATTATCCTAGTCCTCTGTCCAAAAAAATCCCTAAATTCCACATTTATCATTCATCTGACTCACAAAGATTCCAGACCCATCACTGCACCTCACAGTGGCGCAAGGTCACTTTCTCTACGTTGGCGCCTAGCGGCAAGTAATGTTCTGCTAGGCAGTGAATGCAATTCTAGGAGAAACTCAGAATTCCCTTGCACCTGTAAAGTCTCCCAAAAATCTCCAACTGCGCCTCTATGTCTATTTCCACGATTGAACAAGAAATTATACTTGTAGTTGTATCATTACTCAACCTAAAGCATATCCAATAAATTTTCAATACACTTCAACCAACAATTAATTCCAAAACATCAAATTCCTATTTTTTCCAAAACCCTAAGTTGTTCATACCAATTTCGTCCAATTAATTCCAATTACCTCGTAATTCGCTCAATATTAACATCCAACATTCCATTCTCAATTAACAATCCCTTATCCCCAGATCAAAATAGCCCAAAAACCACCACAACATTAAAAACGAGTCAATCTGGCTTGTGTCACTTGGCAAAGTGTTCTTCACCACCAGACGGTTCATACAAAAATCCATAAATTTGGCTTAAACAGGTTGGGTCACTTGGACATATTAAAGCAAGAGAACGTAGCTCCCGTAACCTGGATCCTTTGCTCCAAAATGATTTGAGGTTTCTTTCTTGCACCAAAGGAATTGCCTCCACTTTGATACCTCTCCTAATCCTTGTAGCATAGTCTCCTTGATTCAAAAGAACCTATTTTACATAAGACAAGGTTCGAACACACAACTAAACAATTTCATAGAGAATGCACAACCAATTCAACCGATACATGTTTCGTGATAATTCCTACACCTCTTGGATTATAATACCATGCCCCATGGTCAAGCATATTATTAAAATAATAACATAATTAAAATAAAACACAAATGGCATACATAAAACTTGAATCCATGTCCTTTTAACACCACTTCATATGCTTAACCACTTGAGCTACCATTGCTCCTTGTAATAATTTTCAGCATTAAATGTCATAAAGGTTCCCATTGCCCGTATTTATTAAATAATTATTTATTTAATTATTTAATTTTCTCGGGTCTTACACTAACCATACTTGTATAGTACAATTATCAAACTATTGAGATTTAGTTATATATTTTGTTAATATACAATAATTGTACCAACAAATATCTCTTAGAATATTATTTAACCACTTTTAGGTAAATAATGTTGAATGGGCCTTGCCGGGCCATGCTACTTAGTATATTTGTTGGGTCGGGTACATGCAAGGTTCATATTAAAGAAGATAAATCTCCTTACTCACAATTTTTGTCTCATTTTTCATTTAAATCTCATCACTCATCTTCTTGAGTCACACTTTTTTTTTTTCATCTCCTTCATTGATACTCTCCTTTTTCCACATTCATCTCCTTCATCTATTTCAAATTTGTTTGTTTGTCTTATGCGAAAACTTTTTTTTAATTATAGTCATTAGCATTATAGTATCAAACTGATATAAATTAAATTAATATAAAAATATACTTTACCTAACTCTAATATATATTTTTCTTATAGTGTTGTATGATAAATAAAATTTAAGTAATCATTCTGTAATGTAGGTAACGGCTTTGACACCGGTTGTTTTTGGAATTCTACTTTGGTTTTGTTCTTATATGAACAATATGAGATTATAATGAGACTTGAACCTCATCTTAGTATAATCTTTGAGCTTCTCGGATGGAAACTTCTTGGTCTTGATCGTCATGCTTTTATTACCGGATACTTGATGGAACATGTGGGGATTACTTGTAGAGAAGGCTCCGATGATCAAGTCAGCAAAAACTCTCAAAGTCAAATATCAAATTATGGACTAATGAAAATGCACACCTTTAATTACTAGGGTTCACTCTTATTTATAGGGGATTAATGTTGTTTTACCTTGGTTCAAACCATGGGTTTGGACCTTGATTATGTTTACAGTGGCCCAATCTTTATTAGTCTTGATTATGTAACCGAAGTGTATAGATATGCAAAAATTTTCAAAAATATTAGTGTTTTGAAAGAATTCGTTTTTTCTTGAAACTAAAGCGTATTAGATGATTTCGAGAATTTTTTTTGCACTAGTGATTACATTAATGTATTAATTCAATTTATTTGTATTAATTTATTGTATTAATTTTATTTGTAATTGCAATAATGAATTATTATATTACATACATTACTAACATTAATGTTAGAAATAATAATAAACATTTTTATGAAAAGGAGACCTACGTAGCCTTTTCATTAAATTAGTTACAGTACATATTTCTGGAAGAGATGTATAAATAGAATATCTGATAGCAAGAAGAAAAGGTAAGTTCCACGAACATTTGAATAGAAATACCTAGTCTTCCCTACTTGAGTCAAGGAAGCTTGTTTCTGTACCAAAAAAAAAGTGGTTAGTCCTTACCAAATTTAACCACTAGTTTTGATGATAAAAATCCCATATTTTTTGGAAATCAAATTGGACATATTATATTCACATATGTCACGTATAACTTTCTAGCTGAGAGTGGTTATTAGAACATACTTTGGAAATATTGTTTTATTTATTTTTTATTATTCTTTAAAATCAAACTGAAGTGGTTTTGCAAATTTTATCTCAGTTATAACATTTTAAAACAATAAATATAAAGAGCGTCGAATTGGTTAGGTAAGCTTTATATTCCAAACATTAATTAACTGGGGAAAAATTTCTACCCAAATGAAAAAAGAAGGTTGAATTTTACATCCAGAACTAGACCAATCACAGTAAAATCAAACTATCTCTTAAAACATCATAATTGATATGGATCAATAGTCAAATCATACATTAAACCGATGGCTAAGTAATGACCACTTAGCTAATTATGTCACTTTATTATTTATTTAACTTTGAGACGTGATAATTTTAAGTGATGCCCATTTGGCTGATTGTTTTTATTTACACTAGTGCAGTGAGGGCTTTTGGCCCCGGTTACTTTCGTGATTCTGCCTCGGTTTTAGAACCGAGGCATATTGGGGCGAGGCCAAAAGGCACCTCCTTTTGGCCTCAGTTATCACCCGAGGCCATAGCGTCTGTTTTCTGCCTCGGGTCTGGAAGAACCGAAGCCATAGGTGTTCAATATTTTTTTAAATAAAAAATTTCGCCGGACACTACAACACCACCATCGCGAGTCATCTTCTCCGCAAGGAAACCACCACAGCTGCAGCAGCTGAAACCGCGCCACCGAGAGCCTCCACACAATACCTGCATCCAACATCTATATCTACCAGAAGCAGCCATGGAAGCACCCGCAACTGCGCCGTCAACGTTC
>Ga0214545_1003608_pt1 | contig 29401 bp, 14 predicted proteins | sample CNSS4metaG_FD_160064 | JGI IMG/M metagenome (GOLD analysis project Ga0214545, IMG submission 160064) | Root nodule microbial communities from cowpea collected in UCLA plant growth center, Los Angeles, California, USA - CNSS4 | ecosystem: Host-associated > Plants > Roots > Nodule | place: USA...
ATTTAAAGAAACTTGGTTTTATTGAAAATATATAATAAAAATATCAATTTGAATAAAAAAATCAAATTTAATAAAAATATTTGTATAACGTTTTATAATTTTTGTTTCAATTTGGAGGGGGACGAAATTGCATAATTTTTACAAAAATTGGGATTAAATTGAGACAAAAGATAAAATACAGGGACCAAATTGAGAATGAGAAAATGACACCTACCAAATAGTGACACTGGCACTGTCACTGCCACGTGGCACTATGTCAGCTTGACACGTGGCAAAAATTTAATTTTTTTAAAAATTTTAAAAAAATTAATAAAAAAAAAAATTCAAAAAAAATAATAAAAAAATTCAAAAAATTCAGAAGCTGACACGTGGCACCCATTTAACACCGTTACTTCACCACTAACGGAAAGGACTTGATTGAGTCAAATTTCCCAAAATAGGGACCAGATTGAGATAAAAATTAATTGAGGGACCAAATTCAAATTTTGCTACGAAAATGGGGACTAAAAGTATAATTTAACCTTATAATAAATTATTTTATTGTGGTATTAACCGGTATTTTACAGTATTACTTAAATATTTAAATTATTTTTTTTATATTTTTACATTTGTAAGTTTTTATAGTTGAAATTTTTTACATTTATAAAAAAATAAATATTTAGGTGAAGTGATTTGATATTTAATTTTTAAAAGAAATTATTTTAACATGTATATAAGTTGTAATTAAGTTTAATTATTAATTTAGTTTCAAATTAGAGAGGACTAAATTGGATTTTTTTTAAAAAAGACTAAATTGAAAATAATCACTACCATTGTCACGTGGCACAACCATAACCTAACACATGACAGTTTAAGTTAAAAAAAATTGAAAAAAAATTATAAACATTATACAAAAAATCACGAATTGACACATGACTTGTACGGACATGGTACTAATTTCACCTTAACGAAAATGATCAAATTGTACTTTTAAAAAAATGTTTAATTACTTTTTTAGTCCTTGTTTTTATCTAAAAATGTCAAATTAGTCCTCTAGTTTTTTTTTAAGTTTTAATTTTGTCCCGATTTTTAAAATATTGATACAATTTGGTCCTTTTTGTTAAATTTTTTGAAATGAATCAATGATTTTTCATCAAGATTAAAGTTGTTAATAAAAATGATTTGCTTTATTGATGTAATTAACATAATTATTGTGTCAATTTTGATAAAAAAAATCATTGATTTGGTTCAAGAAATTTAACGAAAATTACCAAATTGCATCAATTTTTAAAAAATCAGGACCAAATTAAAACTTAAAAAAACTGGAGGACCAATTTGACATTTTTAGACAAAATCAAGGACAAAAAGAGTAATTAAACCTTAAAACAAAATAGATAACTAAATTGAACAAGAAAACAATTGAATTTCGTCCATATTTCAAACCTTGAATCATTTTCATTCCAAACTTTATTAATGAGCTTAATCCTCATGATCAAACAAGTTTAAAGATTTACTGATGCGACAAACTACATTGACACATGTATATCATGTACAGATTAGACACATACACACGTGATAACAAATGAAAATGTTCTTTACAATATCAATAAATCTTTATTCATGTTTAATGGTAAAAAATTACGTCTATTCATTTTTTAAAGTATACAAACAAAATTCAATTTCTCGTAATAATTTAAGAACTAAAAAGTAGTTAACCTCAACTGTAACGTTGTAATACTTGTCAACCCTCGATACATGTCAATGCAAAATGTCTTCGTATAAATATATTCTTTTTTTACTTGTTATACGAAATATTATATAATTCTTTTTCGTTGTGTTCTTTTTTGTAGATCTACTATTCTCAAGCATTAAGAAGCACAAATTTGAAGTTATTTTCGTGTTTGTTTTGCATGATTTGAGAGAGAGAAAGAACGAATATGTGAAATATTCTAATTTTCTAATTTTTGCATTAGTATGGAGATTTAAGAGAGATAATACTTTATTTACTAAAATACCCCCTCTTCATCTACATGCACCATTTTGTTTTTCAGCTACAACCCATTAAGAGAAGCGAAGAAACTGCATTGCTGTGTTGATATTCTTAAAAGTCATTTGGTTTAGATATATATATAGTTAAGTAATAATAATAAATAATATATATAGTAATTAAATATAACAAAAAATAGTATATAATAATTAATAATAATAATAATATTAGTTATTAACAATAATTTCAAATAATATTAATTATTATAAAAATAATAATAATAATTTAATATAATTTATATACGTCAAGAGTATTTTGGTAATCTTTAAATTATATATATTAAAACAATTGTTTTAGTTTGTTACATCACTCAAATTACTCAATAACTTTCACAAAATTCATATTCAAATACACTCGCCTCACCCTTTAAATCCACTCAATAATATATTTGTTTTTCTTGAATTCCGGTAAGAATTTAAGACTTCGTGGAGAATTATAAATTTTAACATAATAACATTATTTATTGTGCTAAATATTGTAATTTTTAAAATTGTAAAAATAAATATTTAAAAAAAATGAAAAGTCAGATAGTTATATGATATTTTTGAATTAAGAAGTTAATCACTTTGGGAGAGATTGTTGAGTTATATATCTTACTAAATAATAAAAATATTTTAATTAAATAAAAGTTAAAAGGGTACAATAGAAAATAGTTTAAAATAGGCTTAAATACCTATTTAGTCTTCGTTTTTGTTATATTTGTTGTTGTTGGTCCTAATTTTTTTTAAATGTTTAAAATGATCCTCATTTTTGTAATTTGTGTTTAATTTAGTCCTATTTAGAACGCCACCAACCTCTTCTGCCACTTTGCTGTTTTGGTTCCTCAAGGGTTCAATTTCAACACGGTTTGACATTAATCCTCCCAAATCCCCCATAATTAGATGAAGTAAATGAAAGTAAAATCAATGCCAAGCTTAGCTTCATACAAATTATGGAAAATCTATTTCTACTAAACTTGGGCGTTTCTTCTTTCGATTAACCCATGTATTCTCTTACTGGTACAATAACAAATTGGTATTGATAATTTTCCCATTGGGTAGGGTTTTGCTTCCGGGTATTCTTGATTTGGAGTTTAGGGTTGGGTAACACATAGTCATGAGTTTAAAAGATGCGAATAGCATGATGAGTCATTATTTTCTTCCATTCCACTAGCCTTTGTGTACCCATTTGACAGTTGTTCGGTGCTTAATTGTTCATCTTTATAGTGTTTTTCATCTGTTGGGCTTTATTGGGCCACTGTTCCGAATTTGAACTAATTTCACATTATTTGACCTAATTTTCGTTTTTAATTATTTTTAGATATTTGGGTGAAGCAAATTTTGGAGCTTGGACATTAATATTCAATTGAAGAGAGTCGCCACATCGTTGCCACATCATTTCCACGTCATCAAAGTGAATGGGCCAACATTTGAGGTCCAGAGTGGCATTTTTGTAATTCTGAGTGACAAAGTGGCAATTTTGTAAATAATGAGTGGCAGAGTGATGGGACCACGAAATTAGGTCTGAATGCATGCAAGGAGCTGCCGACTTCATCTTCTACCTTTCTCCAAACTCCATTTTCGCTCTCCAAGCTTCCATGGAGGTGCCCCCTTGTGGTTTTTCACGTTTTCGGCTCATTTTTACCGATTTTATGCACATTTGACAGCACCCATTGAGGGTTTTACGTTTTGAATTCGTTTTCTTGCTTGGGCAGTTCGTTTTGTGGGTTTCATAGACTTAGAACAGCATCCATTAATGGGGTTTTCGCATTTATATATGATAGTACCGTTTTGCATCCCATTGAAGCTTTGAAATCTCTCTTTTTGCTCTTAATTTGCATTTTTCAGATTTCATAAGTTAAGGTTTTTAATCTTTATGTTTTGTTTCAGATTTAAAGTGCTTGATTATTCCATTTTGATGTCTAGCTAAGCTTTTTGCATTGATTCCTTGACAAAATTGAAATGAAACCATGAGATTATTGATCGATTTTGGGGTTGTATTCGGAATTGCCTCTGTTTCAGGTTGCGTTTTTTATGATAAACACATTTTTTATGCATGCTTAATCTCAAATTCGTGTGTGCACATTGAGGGACTCACATTTATGCTTAATGTTTATGAGTTCTGTCACAGCTTGCTTCAATCTGTGGGTGTTAATTGCCTGAAATTTGTTATGCTTAATGACAATGAATCCATGGTAATTTTCGCTTAGTTGATTACTTAGGATTCATGAGAGAAAATTCGAATAGAACAATTAATTTGGTAATCTGTGATTGGTGGACTTTCAATTGAATCAAGGAATCATTGCGTGTTCATATAACTGTTAGATATATCTGCGAATTGAAGTTTGTTCTGAATCTGTCTGCAAAACTCCCCATGTGTTATTGTGTTGTGTTCATCTGGAAATTGAAGCTTTGAATGAAAATATTGGTCGTTGGGAGACGACTTGGTTCACTTTATATACTGCATTTATTCTGTTTTAATTTGGTGGGGTACGGCCTCTATCATAGCGAAATGTAGAAATGGATTTTGGGTTTGATATACATATTTGCTATGGCAACAATTTGGATAGTTGCTAGCTTTGTAGTGCAGTTTGTTGTTGATGTTGATGTGTCTCCATTCCTTCTTACTTACGTATGCAATTCTTTGTTTGTGGTGTTGATTTCGATTGTTGAAATTGGGAGGTATTTGGAGGATTCTTATAGGGGTTTATGGTTTTGGAGGAGTGACAAGAGTAATTCCCATACAGAAGGAAGGGTAAGGCATTTAGAGCAGTTTATCCTTCTGATGAGTGCGTATTTTTTCCCTCATTTAATGTTTAATTATGGGTATTTTAATTAAATTTGTGTGCTTAAAGATGGATTTAATTGGGATTTTCTATAATTGGGTTTATTGAGCATCATGTACAAAAACATGTTAAAAATAGCTTTTTAGTTGCATAAATGTTCTTTGGATATTTTGAGGTGTGTTAGTGCAGCTGCAGCTAAGTTGAGCTCATAGAGGTGTGGAAATAAATTGCTTAAAGCTTCATGACACCTTAAAAATAAATCCAAGAATAGGAAATTATCAAAACCAAAAAAATTCAAGCCAAGCATTCCATGAAGACGACAAGAAAAGCTTGAAAAAGTGAAGAAGTTTGGCTAAGCCAAAAAGAGAGCAACAAAAAATTGGACCTTGCGGGTTTCTTTATCTTTATGATAGAAGATAATTTGGGAAAAATATATTTTAGATATTTTATTTGATATTTTTAAATAATTATCTTATTTAATTATATCATAAAATATTAAAAGATAATAACTACCAAATCTTTTTATATATGACAAGATCTTCTTGAATATTTTTAGTTCCACAACAAACAAATATATCTTGAAGATATTGAATTATTTAAAAGATAATTTAAGGAGATTGCAAAGGGTTGATTTGGAAAATTAATACAAATACTAATTGGTGATAATTTATCATATATCTTTAATTAATTAATTAATTTAATTATATTAGATATTGATATTATCAACCAATTATATTTGTCAAATAGTCTATATCTCTCCAAATATTTTTAAATATTTATCTTTATCTTTATTTTAAAAGATATTTGAGAGATTTTAGCAACATAAAAGCCTAGTCCAATTCCTATATAAAGAGACCAAAGGAGAAGCAGAAAGAACAAGCTCGGGACTTCGGAATTTAGGAACCCTTAGGGGGACCTAATTTCTTTCTCTCTTTTCTTCTCTCTATTCTTCTTTTTATTTTGTATTCCATGGATTGCTAAACTTCTTGGGTTGATTCCATTGTAATTTCATTATGGATTTTGAGGTTAGAATGAATTAATTTCTTTGTTCTTTTTATTATTGTTGAGGTTTTAATTCATCTATGTCTTTTATCTTTGAATCTCGTAAAAAGTAATGATTTTAAATCTATATGCATGTTGATCATATGAGTTCAAGGGTTTTTAAATTTAATTGAGACTTTACTTTGATTTTATTTAGAAACTTTCATGTGATTAAATGAGTTTTTACCAATAATTGAGACTTTACTTTGATTAAAGGTATTTACTCTAACGAAAATTAATTGAGACTTTACTTTGATTAATTAAGCTTTTTATTTGGTGAGGAGATAAAAGAATAAACATGATTAGGCATAGCAAAATTTGATAAAGACTGTACTTTGGTTGAATTTACTATGAATAATCTAAAAGTTCTCACTTTTAATTGAGACTGTACTTTGGTTAAAAGTCAGAACGCCAACAAATTAATTGAGACTTTAAATTGATTAATTTGTAAATCTACAACAATAATTAATTGAGCAATAATCTTTAGATAACTGATGAGGAATCTATTTTGAAAAAGCAATGGAATCAATCTATTTTCTTTACTATTGTTTTTATTTATTTTTATCTTTTAAATTTTATTTATATCTTTGTATATCTTAATCCCCTATATTTTTTTATTTTATTTTACTAACTCATTTGTATAATTTTATAAGAACTAATTTGTTAAAAATCAATTTCGTGTTTGTTGGGAGACGACTTAGGGTTACTTTACCCTTTCTATTTTCTTGACTACTATCTTAGCAATACTGAAGTTGCTATAGTTTAGTAGTATTAATTTGATGGCGTCAACGACAGCGTTATGAAATTTGGCGTCGTTGTCGGGGAACACGGTTAGAATTTTTATCATTTTAGTTCTTATTTTAATTTTTCTTTTCTTTTTCTTTTGATTTTTTATTTTTTATCACTAACATTTGTTTTTCTCTCAATTTTTTTTCCTAACATTTATTTTTTTTCCTTAGTTTTTTTTAAGCATAATTTTTGTTTGAGGAATTTTGTTGGGAAATTTGTGAAACTAGTAGGGAAACACTTTGGCTAAGGAAAGATAAGGTACTTAAGTTGTCCATTGAGACGCACCTCTCTTTCCTGGAAGTCTACTCAACAAGCTTTCAACTTATTTCTTTTCAGAAAACCTCTTTCAAAAATGCAAAATAATTTTTCATATGAAAATAATCAACAATGTGATTTTCAAGTGAACTATGATTACTATCCACAACAACCATGTGATTCATATGATTATCAACAACAAATTGTCACACCTACTTCTGGACCTGATATAAGTGGGTTAACTTTACGACAATTTAATGATCTATATCCTAGATCATCCTTTTTGGGATATGAGCAACAACCATATTCTAAGTGTCCACCTCAGCAACCATATGTTCCAAATAGTTTTCAGCAACAATTTGTACCATCACAACAAGTTGAAGCAACCAATGGACCATCCTACAAAGAAGTTATGATACTAATGGGAGAAGTTATAGAGAAATTAGAGTCCATGGATGAAAGGTTGCGACTTGATCAACGATGCAGAAATATTGAGCAAGAGTGGTACAAAAATAAGCAAATATTGTCTGATATGTTGAGGGATGCAAGTAAGAACAACTTCATAGAATTACTTGTAACTGTTAATACCACCCCTCAACCCCATCAGAGATTTCCTGAAAATCCAGATTTTAATGCACTCCGTCAAGAAATAGAAGATATGCTTCTAAAGTTGGCCATTAGAGCTGAACAAATGTTAGAAGATTTAAGTCAGCTAATGAAAGACAAAGCTATGGAGGCCACCTTAGAAAAACTTATGAAGACGATAGTTGAGCAAAGGGATGAAATGATAATGTTAAGGAGCATGAATCAAAGGATGGATCAGTTGAGCATTGATGTGAATGAGTACACGATTCAAATGTTAGATCAACCAACTCCAGAATCACATCATACTGATATATCTACTGATAGATATAATGATGCTCATAGTAATATGTCTACTGATAGACATATCAATTTTGTTAAAGATGTTACTGATGAAGAAATTGAAGATTCTCACACATACATATCTACTGATGGATATGTTGATGATGCTCGATGTGAATATAAAGTTTTATCTGTTAATGATGTTATGGGTTCAAATGATCATTTTCAAGAGCAAAGTTGTGAGAATAATACAATGGAGGAACCAAGTACAGTTGAAGAGCCAACGGTATTCGAAGATACAGCTGAAGCATTACTATTACAACTAACTTGGTTAATGATGAAGCAACAAATTCAACTACTTCAAGTGCAAATTTTTGCTCACAAGGTGAGATTATGAGGATTACTGATGATCTTATTAACCATCTGAATGCATCTGATGATGCTCAAATTGAGTTGAAGCCACACACTCCACACATCAAGTTTGTTGATATGAATGATGCAAATAAGTTTTCAGTGGTGATTTTTGTTGACTTCGCTGCGGAGAAAGAAGAAAAATTGTTGCAAAAGGAAAAAAGGTTAGACTCATATTCTTTTGAAATCATTGTTGATAAAAAAGTTAATTTGCATGCATGTTTGTTTTTTGTTTCTGTTTTTAATTTTAAAAATATTAAAAAAATTTCAAAAATATGTGTTTTTGTTTTCTTTAATAAAATTGTACAAGCTGACTTGTACTTTATAAAATTAAAAAAAAAATTTGACATATGGTCAGATTGAGCCAAAAGTCACAATTAAATTAATTAATTAATTAAAGATATATGATAAATTATCACCAATTAGTATTTTTATTAATTTTTCAAATCAACCCTTTGCAATCTCCTTAAATTATCTTCTAAATAATTCAATATCTTCAAGATATATTTGTTTGTTGTGGAACTAAAAATATTCAAGAAGATCTTGTCATATCTAAAAAGATTTGGTAGTTATTATCTTTTAATATTTTATGATATAATTAAATAAGATAATTATTTAAAAATATCAAATAAAATATCTAAGATATATTTTTCCCAAATTATCTTCTACCATACAGATAAAGAAAACCGCAAGGTCCAATATTTTGTTGCTCTCTTCTTGGCTTAGCCAAACTTCTTCACTTTTTCAAGCTTTTCTTGTCGTCTTCATGGAATGCTTGGCTTGAATTTTTGTGATTTTGATAATTTCCTATTCTTGGATTTATCTTTAAGGTGTCATGAAACTTTAAACAATTTATTTCCACACCTTCATGAGCTCAACTTAGCTGCAGCTGCACTAACACACCTCAAAATATCCAAAGAACATTCATGCAACTAAAAAGCTATTGTTAACATGTTTTTGTACATGATGCTCAATAAACCCAATTATAGGAAATCCCAATTAAATCAATCTTTAAGCACATAAATTCAATTAAAATACCCAAAATTAAACATTAAATGAGGGAAAAAAAATACCCACTCATCACCTTCTGAAAGATAATGATGCAGGAAATAAAGCCAGTGAATCCTTGGTTCTTGAAGAGGTTTCTGTTGTAGGCCAAATCCCTAATTACAAGGTTTTCCCAAATTTCTACTCCCTAATTTTAAAATTTTAATACAAATTTCTTCACCTCACTTATGTCAATTGTACAATGCTTCGTTATTTACTTAAACGTATACTGAAAAACTAAATTAAACACAAATAACAAAAACTACAAATCATTTAAAATGTTTGAAAAAAAATAACCAACACCAACACACAATATAAAAATAATATAAAAATAGGACCAAATAAATATTTAAATCTTTAAAATATTAAAATATGTCATCTTTTATGTATTACCTATAAGCATATAGTTAAGTATTTTCAAATAAAAAAAGAAAATGAACAAGACAAAACATTTTACCTTCTAACGTCCCTTTTGCTAGTGGTGAAAAATTCTAAGCTCTGCATGTTCCTCTCTGAAGGGAGATAGAAAAGGAAATCCTTGCCGGTGATTGAGTAAAGTAAATTGTAAACCTGAGAATCGGAAGAGAAGATGGAGATGGAGGAAATCACTGGCGGTGGCAACAACAGTGAGACTGAGATCCAATGGTGGTGGGGTGTGGCCGCCGCTGCTCAAATGGGTTTGGGTATGCGTTCCTTCGCCAAAGGGTACGCAGGCGATTCGCGCTTCATGCCTCTCAAAGCCTTCACTGTCGCCTCCCTCTTCGTCGGCAGCGCCGCCTCCACCTCCGTCCTCCTCCTCCAAGCAAACGGGATCAACGGGGTATTGCTGTCACTATCATTCCATTTTCTGTTTTCTGACTATCTCGCTTTATGTTTCATGTTTGTGCTCTCTTTAGGGATCACCACTTTGTTTTGGGCGGAGGGATGATGGACAAATCTTTGTTCCATTGAATTTGAAAGAGGGTTTGATGCTTGTGGAGTGTGGTGGGTGAGGATGGAAATGTAATTTTTTTAGTGCGAATAGAAATTGACGGGGTTATGCGATTAGGTGGTTCTGGGGCGTGAATTCTAAAATGGGTTTGGTTTGTTTTTTGTTTATTGATTTCTAGTGATGACAAAAAGTTTTGCTTCTGAGCAATTTAGATTAACAAGGGAGAGAGGGTCACATTAGTTCCAAAGTTTTGTGATTTGTGTTAGGCAGTGGAATTCTAGTTGTGAGTGACAGGTCGATGAAGGGTTTGTTACTTGCAGACTGAAGTTGGATGTGAATGAAATGCCTTCTTTGTGGGAAAATCTGTGTTATCATGTAATTTTCACAGTGAACTGTGAAGTGGGTTTTGGTTTGTTTATACGTTGAAACGTTAGGTTCTTGGGCAGTGCAAGTTATGAAGAAGTTTGAGCTTGAAAGAGGATAGTAGTGTATACACTGCTGTTAGAGTTGGAAGAAAGAAACTGTCGTGTTTTAGTTATTTTGAGGTGGAACTGGAATAAGTTACTGATTTTATTCGACTGTAAGTAACTATTGTATTTAGATCATTGACCAAAGAGAAACCATTTTTAACTACAGCGAAAAGCCTTAAATATGTTTTTCCTATGATTAATGTTTGGCAGCACTGATTAAATCATGTCAGTGCATTGTTCTCCCATGGCTTTCATGAAAATCTAGATATGATAATCCGTCCCAGGCAGCTCTTGTTTGATTTGTTTGATTCTTGAGTAACATAAGTTACAAAATTACTGACAAATGGTATGTTTTTTAAATTAATCTGCAAAATGAATAAGATGCTTGTTGTTGGTGTAGTTGAATAGTGAATAATTGAGGCCAAATCAAATTTATGTTGATCTTTTTGTGCAAACTGCATAGTTTGTGTGGTTGAACATTAAAGAGAGAAGTACTTTTAGTAAACATGACTGTCATTATGACTAGTTTCAAATGAGATCAAATTACATATTAATTCTAAATGAATCTCTACATTATTTAAAATGATGGTATCAGATATATTTTTGTTCTTTGTGTTCCTTAGGTTGTTAAACAATGGAGAAAGAAGCACCAATATGCTGTCCTTGGTATTTTTGGTCAAATTGTTCCTTGACTTAAACATTGTGTAGACGTAACAAACTTGAAGTTAAAGCTAGTTTTTTCTGTGCTGTGCTTTTAACATGAAAGTATTGAGTGTTGAACATGTTAGGAATGAGAGGTGAGTACTGAGAAAAAATCAGAGGAGGTAGGTTAATGATATCCATTCACACATACACCTGAGGTCAAGGTGGAATTATCTTAACCAGGATCATGTTTTTCCTATGTAGAGTTTTTGATGTATTGTATTGAAATGCAAAAAAGGGTGCACTATAAATTGCATAATGGTCGTGAAAAAGTACCAATTGTTTAGTTACATATAAGCTAGGGGTCACTTACAGATTCTTCATTCACATGACAAAGTTATGCATTTGGTGCATGGCAAAAGTTGTAAACTTGTTTGTGTTCTTTAGCCTCCGCATTTAGCTCATTGTTTTTAAGTTTATTCCATAGTTCTGTTTAAAAATCATGTTAATTTGGGTCAATTAATTGGTTTATTTTCTCATAATAATATAAAATAAATTGAAATTGGGTTCAAATTAGTTGATTAATTCTTTGCCTTGTATTTCCTCTCGATTGCTTTGTTATTTTCCTTTGCTTTTTGTTTTGTATTTTTGTTCTAACTTTCATGGTATTACATAGATGTGATGTTCCATCTTCTGTAGCATCAATCAGTATTTCTATTATCCCTTTATCGTTTGTAAACCCTATGTAGTACAGAAATCTTTATACTAGTAATTGGTAGTTTGGCACCTTTTCCCTCTTGGCGCTTAAGTACAAACTCAATAATCCTTACTTGGCTATTTGAAATGTATGATACTACGGATGGTCATGATTGATACAAAAGAAATTAAATTGGGAGTTATATCGTAAGACAGTTTTTTTGTGTTTTTACTCACTATTACCATATCTTATTTTAAGGTGGTTTTGTTGTTAGAAACATGAAATAGAGGATGGAAAAATGACTTGTGCAATGTTTTTTGTTAACTTGTGATAGATGTCAAGAGAACTATTGATGTTCTTTTCACTTGACTGTGTGATCTAGTTCCCTTTTTCTGTGAATAATATGTCTGTTGTTTATCATTCTCAGATGCTTTATATGTAAACGTGACTATTTTCTCCAACTTTATAATATCACATATAGGTGGAAGATCTCATGGAAGCAGGCGCCAATTTAAGAGCAAAACTTGGGTTGCCACCACGTACTCAGAATAAGTAAGCATATGTTTTTAGTTTGTACGACTAACCTATATCTCCAATCTGAATACTGTCGAATAAACGTTCTGCATAACAAGTGCAAAAGGAAGAAATATTAGTGTTTCTGTTGACTGGGTTAAAATTTGGAATTTGCTAACAAATGTTCTCAGGGTACTACTTATTACCGGATGAAATTAGATAGCATTAGATAAACCATAAAAGCATTTAATATCTTCAAATATCAGAAATCATTTACATTTTCTTATTAATTACAAGGATTTAATGAACGGTATTAAATGCTTTTAAGTCCGTTTTTATTGACATTTGTTAGCTAGACTCTTCAAATTTTATACAAATATGGAGTGAACTGTTAGGAGGGGGGCTATCTTCCACCAAAGTTATTTTAGTTTTTAGGGGTGGAAATGGAGTGATAAATTGCTTAACCTTGGGTTTGTATAGAGAATTTTACAATTGCAAAGTCTCTGTTGGCCTTCTATCATTAATACTGATTTGTTTTACGTACTTGTTCATGGGTTTTTAATAACTTGTAGGTCTTCTATGAAATAAAAGTAGCATATTTATTTGCGTAGGAAAATGGATGATTCGTGACAAAAAGCTCAGCCATATCTTGTACTCATATCTGGTGGTTTGATTCCTTGGTGGATACAAAAATTATAGTAAACGTTCATGGGATGGTAGATGTAAGGGGTGGAGGTTTTATGTGCAAATTAATAATCATATGCTTTTGCCCTCAGTTCTGCCCTCAGGTTTCGCAATACCTGGCCATTTGGTGCATCAACTATCCATTGTGTCATCTGTTATTTAGTTAGCTTTCAATGGAATATTGTGAGCACATTTTTTTGGCACAAATAATGGTACCATGATTTCATGAAATGGCATCTAACTTGCCCCCTCACTGAAAGAGAAAATGTTGTTTCTCATCCATTTTAGCTGTGGTACCGTTGTATCTACCAATTGATTTTCCGTTTGGTGTTCTTTTTGTCTTGAAAGAGTTTTCGGAGAATAACTTTACAGTGTAGAATTTCGGGTATCCTTTTGGAACTTTTCATGGGATTTATTTAAAATCATGAAATATAGCAACTGAATACTCAGAAAGTACTTCAAATAAATGTTCCATTTTGTGAATGAACAATATTTGGTTGGTGGGAGCAAGCAACGACATCCTGCCACTTTCATTTACATTTATGTATAAAACCTTGTGACTAGGATGAATATAACATATGTGCTAACTTGGAGAATAGGTGCTATGAAAGTAGAAAGCATTATTGTCTTGTACTATATAATTTGGTTAATTGTATATGCTTCTTATTACATTTGTGTCATCTTTGAACAAACAATTGTCTTTGCACTGCTAATTGGATGTCGCATTTGAAGCATTCAGCGGCTACTTTGATGAAAACCAATTAACGCTTTTGGTGTAATTACAACTTCCTTTTTAGTTTGGAATTAATTACGCCATTCATACCAAATAGTGTGTTGTTATGCATATTAGTGTTCTTGTTTCAATGTTTTAAAAATGATCCTTTGGAGTAAGAGCTTGAGAATAGAGACTAACATGCTCACACAAGTTTTATATTTCAGTAGTGATCATGAATCTTGCGATTCACAATACAATGCACGATTCAGATCATGGGGCTTTGTTTGGATTCAACTATCTTATTCTAATGTAGCATAGCATTTAGAGAGACATCAGGGTGAAAAGTATGAGGTTGCAGAGTTAAGTGAGAATGATCATGGGAAAGTTTGGTTGGTGGAGTTGTGGAAAGGTGGGAGGGAATAGCTTACGCCAGTTTTATCACTAGGAGTGAGTAAATCGAACTCTCCAAAGGTAAATGCGTGATCTTTGTTGAAAATAGGCCGTCTAAGTTCTACATATCCACAGTACTGCACCTCATTTATCTCAGCATCCTTTCTTAGTGAAGAAACTGCCACCTTAACACCTTCCCCTGCAAACAATTTTATTAAGTTATTTTTTCTTACTATTAGAGTAGCCCATGGTAAAAAGGGTAAAAAATAAATATAACCAAATTAAATTATCAAGAAATGTACATTTTTGCTTACCTCTATCATAAAAACTTTATTTATCAGTCCTATCCTGTTTGTACCATCTTTGAAATATACTCGTATTAAAATAGTGCCTACATAATTATTTAGTATTTTTTATTATAGATATTTAATAAATACGTAAATTTAGTTTTGATTGTAACTTTGTTATTCTTGAATTAAAATCATTTTAATTATGTATTTAAGAGTATGCTAACATGTCATACCGTTAAAATTATGATGTCAACCATGTCAATTCAAAAGTAATAGAATAACGGCTAGATCAAATTCACATATTTATTAATGTTAGTTATCAACATTACTGCAAGAATTTGGAAACAAATAATTTCACTTACCATTATCAAAAATCATGGTTATCAAACTTGCGAGTTAACTTGTTAACTCATATGAGTTTACATGTCTGGTCATGCCTTGTGAGTTAAGTTCCAATCAAACTCGATTTTCAAGTAGAATTGTTGGACGTGGAATGGTTGTGATCGTTCAAACTAGTGAGTTTTCAATGAGTTGGCGAGTATGAAAGGGGAAAAAAATTGAAAATTTGAAACGAGATTTAGAGAGGAAATCTTATCAGATTAGGGCTTCTTTTGATACGAGGTCCGTTTTCTTTAGTTCTTTGCAACTGCTTTCGAATCCATTGTATCAACGTCTCGCACTCCCTCATTCTTCAATTTTGTTGGTCAAGTTTCCTTCACGATCTCGTTTTGTGGCTGTTGCAACTTGTTTTGTGGTCGTCATGAACTGTTCTATGGTCGTCGCGACTCGTTATGTGGCCGTCATGACTCGTTCTGTGGTTGTCAGGACTCGTTCTTTGGCTATCGCAGCCCTCTGTCGTCGCGCACTCTCACTGGTTTAGGAGTTGAAAAGCTTCGTTGCAACCCTTTATTGGCATTGTTTATGTAAGTGAAATTTATTTCACTTATTCCCCATTGTTTAGTATTTTTTTTTCACAAAAAAATGTCCAAACATAGTACATGACACTATTTGATGATAAAGATAGTTGCAGAAGCTAAGCATGCTTCATTAAAGAGAAGAAAGTTAAATATCATTGATGAAGACGATGGAGAAAGTGAGAGTGTTGAAGGAGGACATAGGCTGTTTGGTTTTAAAGGAAAACAAACAATTGCCACTACTAGGAGTCCAAGAAACTATAAATCAAATGGTGAAAAAAGGATTGAAAGAAGAGGTTGATGCTTTGGTGGTTGAAGTCTTTTACACTAGTGCCATTCCTTTCAATGTAATTAGAATTTCAGAATTTGCAAAGATGTGTGAAATGATTGGTAAATATGGAGTTGGCTACAAACCACCATCTTATCAGGATATTAAAAGAAACTCTTAAAACAAGGTGTGAACAAAACAAATTTAATGCTTGAAGAATATAAGAAGGAATGGAAGGTAAATGGATGTACCATTATGTCTTGATGGTTGAAGAGACAAAAAAAGGCTTTCTATTTGCAACTTCTTAGTGAATAGTCCTATAGGGACAATTTTTCTTTATTCACTTGACACCTTAGACATTTCAAAACTAGTTGACAAAGTATTCAAGATGTTAGATGACATTGTTAAGTTTGTTGGAGAAGAAAATGTAGTTTAAGTTGTCACTGATAATGCTATAAATTTCAAGGTAGCAAGAGATTTGTTGATGCAGAAAAGGGAAAAATTGTATTGGACTCCATGTGCAGCACATTGCATTGATTTGATCTTTGAAGATTTTGAAAAGAATTTGAATGTCCATGAATTGACAATCAAGACGAGAAGAAAGATTACCAATTACATTTATGGAAGAACAATGTTGATTTCGTTGTTGAAAAAGTTCACTAAAGGTAGAGAAGGAACCGCTTGGTCATACAAAGAGAAAGAACCGTTTGCATCAGAAAAAGATGAATAATTTAGTTTATGTGATGTATAACTTGAAGTTGGAGAGTAGACAAATTCGAAAATTGTTGCTCTTCCATTCGATGACATTGAATCAAATGATGAATGGATAACTAAAGAGATAGATGATGTTGTTGAGATTGAGCAAGCTGGAGGTGAAAATGATATTCTAAATGTTCCCTTAGATGGAGCAACAATAGATCTAGTTCTAAATATTCTTGATATTGATAACATAACTTTTGATGTCAATGAGGATGCACAAGTTTCATCAGGGGAAGAGTTAGATGAAGATGATGATAGAGATGATGATGATGGAGATAATGATGTCATTAGAGGATTAGACATAAACATTTGACACTTGAATTTATATTTTACAATATTTGTATGAATTTATTTGTTTTGAGTACTTTTAAGTTATATAATTTTCGAGACTTATTTGAATTAAAATGTTATTTATATAAAATATATATTTTTCATGTGAAGTTAAACTCTTACGAGTTTACGAATTGAGTTTATTGGATTCTCTTATTTAAATTATCGAGTTTGACAATCTTACCAAAAATTATAACTATTTATCTTAATTAGTTAACGCTAAATATTTTTGTTGACATCTCGAAATCTTACCAAAAACTATAACTATTTATCTTAATTAGTTGACGCTAAATATTTTTGTTGACATCTCGAGTTCTTTATATATTTTTGTTCTTGTCACATCATATATTATATAGACATACTTTTTTATTTTTATTTTTCTTTCCATATATAGATATAAAATAAAAGTTGAGTATCATAGAAAGACATTACGTTAAATAAAGAAGAATTGGGATGTTTACCATGTGTAATAAGGAGCAAGTTTTGAGTGGGGTATTTGTCTGCGAGGTCCTTAATTAAGTGCTTGTATCTTTCTCCTGCTTGGAACTCTGTTTCTCCCCATCGAGGAAACTGAAGTTTAGAAGGCAGAAAAAGTTTGAATATTAGCATGGATGGATGCATAGTTCGAAATTACGATATGATGTTGAACTCCAATGTACCTCTTTATACACCCTTTCAACATTTTTATCCACTACCTCAGCTGGCAGCATGGCTTCACACTCTGCTATATCAAACCTCAAGTTTCCATCTTTTGGAGCAACATTCGGACGAATAGCCTTGCTGTTCACCATTTCACACAATCCATACTCAACCGACACCTGCACTTTAAACAACATACATCTTTAATTCTTACAGTTACAACTTTACTTTTAACTAATGTTTTCTCTTTTTCATCTTTTATTTACATATTTTTGTGTTGGAACAAATTAACAGGTTCCAACATTCATCCAACACCTTTGTTATGAACGAGAGGTGTGTTGGCATTTCTGAAAATTTTAAAAAATAATCCAAGTATTATCAAGTATCGTAATGTAGATGCACATATACGATATCTGTATCGGATATAACATGTATCCGATATGTCCATATATTTATTTTGAAAATAATAAGATACGATACGTGATAGATAGATACACGATATATAAATATTAAAAAATGTACAATAATTCTTAACATAATCAATATATGATTGTTATTTTGTGCATTCAAATTAAAACTATATGTACTAAAGTTGTTAACATAAAAAATATAAATTATTGACATCATAAAAGGTATCACTAATGTTAAAGATCAATTTAGAGACTAATTATTTTTGTAGTCAATACCTTGTAGTTAATGTTAGTGACTAATTTAGAAATCAATTATTTTGGTAGTAAAAACTTTGGTAGCTAAAGTTAGTGACTAATAATTTAGAAACTAATTCATAATAAAAACTTTTTTAATTATCAATTTAGAGATCAATTATAATATTTTAAGACTATTTTAGTTGTCAATAATTTTTAGTTTTAAATTGATACTTAAATTGGTCATTGTATAAAGACATTATTTATTGTCACTAAAAGTGATCATTATTCAAAGATTTGGTAATAGTGTACTATGACTTTATAATTAGATGTTAGACATCGATATGTGTCGAACACAAATACGTGACCCAATTCATATCATCACTATAACATCATAAAAGGTATTTTTTAAAATATATTTTAAATTAACTTCTCTATTATTTCGATATATGAAATATCTATAACAATATATAAAGATGATTCTCTCTTTTGTGTTCATATTTCAAAATTCCAATTTTACCTTTAAAATATAATTATTTATTAAATTTTTGAAAATTGACCCTTATGTTTACAAGTTTTTTATAAAATCGTCTATCTCTATTTCTTCTCTTTTTCCTTATTTATAAATTTTTATTCTCTCATCTTTTTTGATATATTTCATTTTATTTTTAATAAATATAATTTTATTTTATATATTAACTTAATAACATTATAATATTATTATCTACTAATATAATATTATGCATATGTAAAAAATACGTCCAGGCACGATAGCATATGTGTTTAGGCTAATTAGAAATAAATAAAAATCGAATGAACTAGTTACAAGTAGAGTTGTCAAAATGGGTTGGAACCCGCAAGCCAACCCGGGTCATCACGGGTTCGGCCGGGTTGGTTGAAATTTTTTCACAAATTTCAATACGGGTTGATTTTTGACTCGACTCATCTAGAACCTGGCTCATTCGAGTTGAACCCGTGATGAGCCGAGTTGACTCACTAGCCTGCAGATAAAAGGGTCACACAAGTGTTTTTTATTAAGTTGGGGTTTACATTTAGGTCATGTCAGGTTATTTTTTTTAACCAACACATAAATAATTTGTATTTTTTTATTTTGGTTTGTATTTGGATTGTATTAAAGTTTATTTAGATTTTAATTAGAATTATAATTTAGTTGACTGAAAAATAAATAAAAAAATTGTATTTTTTTAATTAAGTGAATCCGTGAACCAACCCGTTTAACCCGCTAACCCGTGGTAGGTTGGACCGAATTTAAATTTTTTTGACTCGCTAAAAAATGAACCAGGTTGGGTTAGCTTACTAAATCGTCAACCCGTAGTAGGTTGAGCTAGGTTAGACCGATTATTCGTTTTGACATCTCTAATTACAAGAAAGTTGTCGGTGTAAAGCTTCAGACATTTGATATAAGTTTAATACTTTGTTTTAATCTCTATTATTAAAAAAATATCAAACCACTTTTTCTCAATTTTTATTAACCATGTTAACAGTTAATAGAGCCACAAACTAAAATAAAACAATCTGACCTTGACTTCGGAAGGGTCAACTGAAACACCATCCCCGGTGGTGCTGCCACCCTTCTCTACAGTGGCGAGAGACTGGACGAGTTCCACGGCGGTCTGGAGGCAGCGGAGGAACGGCGAAACGAAGACCCGTCGGATCGGAAACCCGAGACTCTCCCGGAGCCTCCGGCCCGTTTCGAGCGCCCGCCGCCGGCCCGGTTCGGCTAACGGTGGATCCCACGGCCGCGCCGCCGTGGCGGCCCACGACGGTTCTAAGTTGTCGAAGCGCTCGCCGTGCCTCATTACGACAACGCTCTGGAACGAAACGGCACCGTGGTTTCCTATGGAACCCATTTTGACGGAAGCTGCAGAGATAGAACGTGTTTGCGTTTGGAAAATTGTAATAGAAATTGAGGATCGTGCTTCTTTTCTATGCACACTATTATAGACTGTGTTCATGAAAGTGCTTTCCAATTTCCTCAAATATTGTCTTATATGAGTTGGCATTTTCGCAGAAAAAAACACTTGAAAATGAATGAGAGTTTCATACATGCTTCTACCTACCTGCCCTTTCAATTTTTACCCTCCCACTTTTACTTTTTTATACATATTTATACACCCATTAATCTACATTATACACTAATACACTACTTAATAACAGTAATAATAATAATAGAGAAATGATTATCAAATAAGACACAGAGAGATAGAGTTTAATATATTATTAATCATAATACTACAATAAAATAAATTAATTGTTTGAATCTAATGGAACAAAAACATTCTGAAGTTTACAAAACAATATATAAAACATTAATGCAATTTAAAAAAGTTTAGAAATAATATTTGAAAGATTTTTCTATAAAATGACCTGTACATAAATTAAAGTAATTTAAAGAAAGATATTTTTAACTTTTTTTTTCTTTCTATTTTTCTCTCCTAAAAACTTTTAAGAAAATTCGTTAAAAGATACTACTAATACTAGTTTTTTTATCGTAAGTTAAAATTATCTATGTAGTTTGTTGAAAAGCAAATTTCTATAAAAAAATCAGTAAATAAGTTTTAAGAGTTACTCTGTTCTTCGAATCATATCCTTTTAATATAAAAAGCTTTGAATATATGACCTTTGTTTAAAAAAATGAATCTAGTTTTATCGGAGTGAAGGATGATATCATCAATTTCACTTCATTTGAAGTTTAAAATTTGTAATAATTTAAAACAATCCTACGTCATTCTCTATACGGTGTTTATAGCAATTGAACTTAAAAACTAAAATAAGATGAAGCTTAACATACTTGTAGACAGTGATCGAAAGCCAGCTACTTTATTATACACCTGCAACGTATAAAACATCTTGTAACTAAAAAGTGAAATGAAACATGCCTTACAGTGGGAAGAAAAAAAACATAAAGTTGATAATGCAGAAAGAAAATGTGAAGACCTTAGAATTTTTGTGCAGAATGGAAGGTAGGTTAGAGGTGGCAGAAAGAGAGAAAAGGTGAAGTAACCTTAACGAAGGCATGGAGATGAAGAAAGATGAGAACACAGGAAGATGAGAAATACAGAGAAAGAGAGAGCCTTTGAAGTGCTGAAACAAATGAGAACGTTAAATGCTGAAAATTTTGAAGGCGTGTGAATTTAAGAAGAAAAGGGTCGAAGACAGAAATCGAGGAAGGTTCGTGAAGTGCGTTTGTGATTGAAATTGTCAAGAAAATAGTGCTTCCTTTTGTGACAGTATTTTGGTGTTCAAACCCCAAAGTCACTTCATTGACTTTGATTCCTCTTATCTGCGCGTCTGCATCACTTTCAAATTAAGATTCATCAATGTTTTGTTTTCATTTGTCACTTTAATGGAAAATAATCAGATCTTATTACCGTTATAAATTAACGTTCAGTATCAATAATAAAAGGAAAGTAAGTCTTACAATTAACAAAAAAACTTCTCTTTTTAAGCACTCATAGGTTTCAGGTATGAGATTCAATTTTTAACTAAAAATATATTTAAATTAAAACATAAAAATTATGTGCGATTTAGTCCAAATATGAATCAAACTTGTAAGGCCCACTTTTTCCTGCCCTAATTTAAAAAGGGCTGTCCCATGTGAGTTGAGTCTAAGGGCTGGTCCAAAGAGAAAAACAGACCCTAAGTCTACCCTAATCCTAACCCTCTTACTCACTTTCAGAATCTGCCATTTTGCTCTAAGAGCTGCAGCCGTTACTCTGCTAGGGTTTGCTTTCCCGTCTCGGACCTGTTCGCTCGAAGCTCGTTTCTACTCAACGTAAGTTGCCCCTCAACTCATATTCTCCCTTTCTTAGTGTAATCTCGAGTGTTATCAGTGGAGTTTTCGTAGTGAACCCAATCCTAAGATCTGTTCCACTGTCTTCCAGTTCTAAGCCTTTTCCTAGAGCTGCTGTGTTTCGTGGTTGGTGTCGGAGTACTATGCTAGCTTATTCCAGGTAAGAGAAGTTAGAACCCTTTTCTGTTTCATGTGCTTGTCTGTTGTCTGGTTGGTGTTTTGTGATTCTTGAACTGGTATGCTACTCTGAATGCGGGGAAGGATTGGTAATATTGCATATGCGTAAAATATAACTGATACAGGTGCGGACATTGGCGAAGTCTGATAATCTCGTCCAAGCGAGCTTGTCTTGCCTAGGCAAGACTAGCAGAGGTTTCGCCCAGGATTCCTACATGAGGGGTCGCTTAAGCGAAGAGTCCCCGTTTTGAGCGACATGCATTTTCGCTTAAGCGAGGAGGGCTCGCCTAAGCGAGACCCCGCAAGGAGCCACTGTTCCCACTCCTCGAATTCTCACCTGAGCGAGGGGAGTCCGCTTGAGCGAGGGAAACCTCTTGCCTGAGCGAGTATCCTCAGATTGAGCGAGAGTTGGACGAGGATGCACCCCATACTGTTTTCGCTTTGGAGTGGTGAGGGTAGGGTGTCATGTGAATTAGAGTTATACGATAAAGGCAAGCGAAAAACAGACGCAGGGAATTTCAGTGGAGGAAGAGTTATAAAATTGCTCTGAAGTAAATATTAGAATTTTCGCTTTGGAGTGGTGAAGTTCCCTTTTGCTTTTGGGTCTGAAGTCGAACTTGTATTGATAGTTTCTAATTGGAGACTTTATGCTAGGATTGTGAAATAAGAGAAACAAGTGAAAGAGTTGTTGGAGACATAATGGTATAGACTCAGTATAATCACTAGGATGACTGCAAGTTTGGTGAATCTTTGAAAAGAAGTTGTGGTGTGTCAAGCCGTTCAAGAATGGTATTGACTAAGGTTGGAGTGGCTAATAAGGAATATGGTTTTAAAAGGATAGATACATTGTTGAGAAAATGGAACACTAAGGCTATCAAAAGAGGAGTTTAAAAGGGTTCTGCAAGTTTTATAGGGGTCTCGAGGAAGGTTTCTCAATGACGATTGCTTCCTTGTCATGGCGGACATGAAATGATCATTATTTTGAGTAAACAAATGAGTGAGCTTGGGTAGGGATCAGAGTAGCGCAGCAGGATGATGGCAGATGATGCTTAGAAATGGTAAAAGGTGCGCGAGAAGAACTATCTTATTCAAGACCTAGAGATTACTACGAAGACCAGTTCTTTAAAAACATCAAAGGTTTCGTTCTTGTGAGTATCGGGTAAAAGTGTGCAATGATCATTCAGAGTTGGAAGTGTAGGGTTGCGTAGAGGAAGTTGAACCAAGGAAATGAGAGGTGGTTGGATTATGTTTTCAAGTTAGGGTACCGACCTTGAAGTAAGGAAGTAAGGGTAGGTGTTTATTTCTAGAAGAGAATTCAAGATCTAGGCTTGACAGGGTAAGGGTTGGCGGAGAAGTAAGTGTCTAAGTCGGGAGAAGGAGATGTGAAAAGATTTCCTTGGTCTAGTTATTCAACTAGGACAAGTAAGTTTCTCAAAGAGGTTGGGGAAAAAGCCAAATCGGGCAATCTTAGTTTAGGCGTATCGTAGGATTGCTTAGTGCAAAACAGACTAGAGATTTGGAGTCAATGGAAGTTATGGTACTGTGGTTTGGTGGAATGATGGTTACGAGCTAAAGGATCAAAAATTAGGATATGATGCCAAAATGATATGGCGATGGAATCAGTTGAGAGTTTTAAATTGGAAATGGAATAACTCAGTAGGGAACTTTGTTGCCTTGGATGAAGCCAACAAAGGAAGTAAGATGTTATGAGTGTCGTTATGCGTAAAAGGGGTCAAGAGTGTTGGTGGTGGGCAGTTGGCTAGAGCTCAAGAGTGATGGAGAAAATGCCTAAAGGAGAGAACAAAGTGATGTGAAGTGATAACTACATGCTTTAATTTGAGACTTGAAGTAATCTGAGACTTTGATAAAAACCTACAAGAGGTAACGGAGAGCATATGGTAGACGAGTCAGTATATTAGATACAAGTTGGTTGGCAAGGTATGAAGGAGCATCCTAGATTTGAGGTTACAGGTTCGGAGTTACTTCGAGAGTAGTGACTAAACCACTCTACACGGTTGAACACATATTCCTCAGCACAGAGGCAAAGTTTCTAGTGACTATAGGCATTTGAGTCGTTATATCAGTCATGTCTGAGTGGTGGTTCTCAGAGGAGACAACGAGAACGTAGTTTCTTGCTACCTCCTCGATGAATTTTCAGGGAAGAAAATTTTTGTTGTTGGGGAGAATGTAAGGCCCACTTTTTCTTGCCCTAATTTAAAAAGGGCTGCCCCATGTGAGTTGGGCCTAAGGGCTGGCCCAAAGGGAAAAATAGACCCTAAGTCTGCCCTAACCCTAACCCTCTTACTCACTTTCAGAATCTGCCCCTTTGCTCTAAGAGCTGCAGTCGTTACTCTGCTAGGGTTTGCTTTCCCGTCTCGAACCAGTTCGCTCGAAGCTCGTTTCTACTCAACGTAAGTTGCCCCTCAACTCATATTCTCCCTTTCTTAGTGTAATCTCGAGTGTTATCAGTGGAGTTTTCATAGTGAACCCAATCCTAAGATCTGTTCCACTATTTTCCAATTCTAAGCCTTTTCCTAGAGCTGATGTGTTTCGTGGTTGGTGTCGGAGTACTGTGCTAGCTAATTCCAGGTAAGGGAAGCTAGAACCCTTTTCTGTTTCATGTGTTTGTTTGTTGTCTGGTTGGTGTTTTGTGATTCTTGAACTGGTATGCTACTCTGAATGCGGGGAAGGATCGGTAATATTGTATATGCGTAAAATATAAGTGATGCAGGTGCGGACAGTGGCGAAGTCTGATAATCTCGCCCAAGCGAGCTTGTCTCGCCTATGCGAGACTAGCAGAGGTTTCGCCCAGGATTTCTACGCGAGGGGTCACTTAAGCGAAGAGTCCCCGTTTTAAGCGAGATGCATTCTCGCTTAAGCGAGGAGGGCTCGCCTAAGCGAGACCCCGCAGGGAGCCACTGTTCCCACTCCTCGAATTCTCACCTGAGCGAGGGGAGTCCGCTTGAGCGAGGGAAACCTCTTGCCTAAGCGAGTATCCTCAGATTGAGCGAGAGTTGGGCGAGGATGCACCCCATACTATTTTCTTCTATGTTAATTGGGTGAATATCACATGTAGGACTGGGTTATTGTGCTAAAGTATGTTCTAAATGTTTATGCATGAGGGATGTGGTTCATGAGTTATGAACTGAGTGATTTTGTATGCATGAGATGGTAACGTTGAGATTTATGAGTTTTACATGATGCGAGTATGATATATGTATGAGGTGATTCATGGCATTGAAATGATGAGTTTGGCATGAGTTCAATACGAGACATGAAAGGGTTGGTATCAATGTGGCATGATAATGATATGAGACGGAGTTCCATATTCATGGTTCGAGAATAATGAGTTGGTATGGTTTGGCTGGGAATACGGAAGAGGTGAATTATGAGAAACTGTATGTGATGTATATGTATATATGTGTATACGCATGTTGCTCTCGTTTGATTGATTAGGAATGTTGGTCTGTGTCAGTGCGTAATTCCTTGGGATTTCTAGGTGAGATTCTCAGGGTCGTGCTTCAGTGGTCGGGACGTAATCCCATGGCCCCTGTTAGTGGGTGACCATGGTGGTGCCCCATCTGTATAACTAGGTAAGGATTCAAGGTAATTTGCATCCTGGCACTTTAAGGAGTCAGTTAGTCTCACCTAGAGCGGACTGGCTCTTGTGGTGAGAGCAGCAGGAGGCCTGAAATTCATTAAGGGCTAACCTTGTGGTGAGGGAAAATTGATTCATTGTAACACTTGTAACACATAGCTCGGGGGTGAGCAGCTCGGGGGTGAACAGAGGTATCCACCACAAGTGCAAGCATCCGCTGAATCTGACCAGGTTATACGTACCCGGATGAGGCGAGTCGAGTCTTAGTGTATTGTTTGGAAGGTCGTAACATGCTTGTGTGGCGTATGTATAATGGACTATGAATATGTATTTGACTTCTTTGATGAAATGGTTTTTGGCTCTAGCTTACCCTTTGCTTGTTTGATTGTCTTGTGTGTGGTACTTCTCCTTTGCGATGATCATCGAATTATTGATGTGAGCAGAAACGATATGTCCCCGCGGTCCACAGGGGAATGGTGACTCCACTGCGTATCCCGCCTGGACTGGATCCTGATCCATGATCTTTCTTTTAGGGCCACGACCCATGTAGCATCTGTCCCTTACATTTCAAGTTAATTTCTGTAGAATATTTAGTAACTGTTTCTTTTGGCATCGTTACTCGTTTTGGTTGGTTGTATGAAGTTACTTTTAAACTCCGGGACTGCGCTAAGATATTATTCTAGTGTGACACTTCGTTTAATTACGCTATTAATTAAATGGGACGTTACAAAACTAAATTTTAATGTTTGGTTGGATTTATTTTACAAATTATTATATAACTTTTTATTAGTATATGTATTTAATTTTTTATTTATTTTATGATAACTTAATGTTATATTGTGATGAATAATTTCGTTTATAATTCATTTTACTTGGACATTTGTTCTTTTTAACCTTGGACATTTTATTATTTGAAACTAAATATAAATTTAAACATATTAGATATAAATAAGCAAGAAGAGTAATATACAAGGAGAAAAAAGTATTAACAAATAAAAGACCTACAATTATATTTTTTTAAAATTTGGGTTGAAAATATATCATGATTTCTTGTATTTGTGTGATTATATATATATATATATATATATATATATATATATATATATATATATATATATATATATATATATATATTATTATTAGTTTTCTAAAAATTGATTCCATAATGAACACCCATATTTTTTTACCCCAATTTTTTATGCATCGACTAAAATTTCCATACTATTTAAATAAAAAGTCCTACACCTTTCAGGCTTATTATGCCTTTGCTACTGCTGATGTTGCGGTTGAAAAAGATCTATTGGCATCTTCATCTATTATAGGAAACCATTATCTTGGTCGTGGTAGTTTGATCTAAAACACATCAAACACCTTTCAAATTACGTGTTTCAAATAGTCTTTGAAATGTTATATGTGAATGTTTTGCTTGAACTATGTAAGAAAATAAAAAGTTATTTTTTATGTATTCTCTGGACAAGTGAACCAAATCAACAGTGTCTTATGGGAAAATAGTTCTCATATCCGGAGGAACCAACAAATACTATGATTCCTGAACTAGAATAAAAAATAAATACTGCATGATACACATCAAAATACAAATTTTACAAAGATTCAGTTCATTAAAAACTAAATACAATAACAAAAACGTTATTTTAACACCATATATTTAACTTATTTTTGTGAATAAATAAATGTTTTTGTGAATTTTGAGTGAAAGGTCGCATGTGTGGTGGGTCGATTGAAAGGGTTCACTAACACAAAAAGTTTTTATAACGTTTATTATTTTTGACTTTTGACATCTGTGAAAATACCGACGTCATATTGGGTGACGTTAACATTAACGTCTAAAAGAAAAACTGACATTACTTAACGTCGAATTATGGGTGACTGACGTTCCTTAATGTCAGTTCGATCCCTACTCGACGTTCAACTCAGGCCATCTGGATGAGAAAAACTGCTGAAATTGACATTTGTCCTTGGACAGACAGGCGTCAAAGGACGTCGGGCAGTGCTATAGCCGATGTCCTTTAATGTCTGTCAGTGCAAGGACAGACATCAATTTCAACAGTTTTTTTTTTAAGTTTTGTTGTATTTACAAATTCTCACATATGAAAAACAGAAAAGTTCCAGAACAGTTCACATTATATTCCAGCAACGTGGTAATTTTAACTAATAAATGTAAAGTTGTCCAAACTTTTACAATTACCACAAAACTAAAAGTTTCATCAAGAAATTGTTCAAAAACATTTTTAAAATAAAATTCTAATGTTGTTCAATGGCCTAACTTCATTATTCCAATAAATATACTGCCCACTCTTGTCTTAGTGTATGGATAGTATCATCTGATAGAAGTGATGGATTCTTGAAGTGATTGATTGTTCTTATGACATAATATCCACATTCCCATGAATCTTCTTGCTTGTTACACTAAAGATGACAAAGAAAATAATCACATCAAGTTCATAAGTTGACATGCGGAAATTAATAACTTGATAAATGAATGAGTTACAACCTTTGGGTATAATACTTTAATCTGTTGTGCTTTGGGCTTACCCATAACTCTAATGAAATTTTGGAATCATAAAATATAGGTTAGTTTTAATATAACTAAATACATGATATTAAAAAAAAGGGTAATATATACTCTTGTAACATATTTTTCAAAGCATTTTCAAATTGTCCGATCGAACAATTCAAGATTTAATACAAACGATTAAAAATTTAATCATTTGTACTAGATCTCAAACGGGAACTAAGGTAAAATTATTTTAAAATGCAACCCATCTAATAATAATTCTAAATTTTATTCAAAATTTATCAAAAATCATAATTTTTCTAATAAAAAAAAGTCAACAAATATAAAAATTAAAAGCATACATGAACTAGAGGAAAATGAAAAACTAACCTCTTGTAACAAAAACAACGATGTAGATAGAGGAGTGTGGGCTGCCGGCAAACAAAACTTTACGGTTCAAAGGGGAAGAAAACCCTACATTTATGTGAAATGGAGACCAAAACGAAATCCAATAAGTTCAAAATGCTTAAATTAGTGCACAAAACAAAACCCAACAAGTTTCATGGTGGAAAACTCACCTGCGGAGGTTGTGCTGGCTAGCGGAATGCGGAGGAGAGCTCACGGGGAAGAGGAACAATGGTTCAAAGGGGAAGAAAACCCTGCATTTATGTGAAGTGGAGACCAAAACGAAATCCAATCGGTTCAAAATGCTTAAATTAGTGCACAAATCAAAACCCAACAAGTTTCATGGTTGAAAACTCACCTGCAGAGGTCGCGCTGGCCGACGAAATGTGGAGGAGAGCTCACGAAGAAGAGGAATAGTGGCGTTTGTGTGTTGTAGATATGAAATTTAAGGCGCGGGAAGTCGGTTATGCATATACCTGACGTTTTGGTTGGTAGCTTGTGTAGGGCTTCAAGGGCTTTGAAGTATGAATCAAATACAAGTCACTTATGTTAGTTTTGAAATGGTTGAAAAGCCAAGAAGGTGGGGTTGAATTGGCTAGTTAAAAATTTAGGCTATCTTTGCAAACTAAAAACCACCTTTGATTGAATCAAATAGATCACCAAGTTAGGATGCAAACAGTATTGAACTATACACTTTCAATCGATCAAAAACAGAGTTAACAGATTGATTTTACTAAACAGATTCTGTTCTGGTATAATCAATCGATTGAAACTGAAAAACAGTCGACTGAAATACTGGGAAAAATGCA
>Ga0214545_1003610_pt1 | contig 29393 bp, 17 predicted proteins | sample CNSS4metaG_FD_160064 | JGI IMG/M metagenome (GOLD analysis project Ga0214545, IMG submission 160064) | Root nodule microbial communities from cowpea collected in UCLA plant growth center, Los Angeles, California, USA - CNSS4 | ecosystem: Host-associated > Plants > Roots > Nodule | place: USA...
GGGAAAATCAAAGGATATTGAAGAGGAATGAAACATGTGTGTGTTTCATGTAGTCTTGTTAACTGACCAGAAACTTTCTTGACAATGATGTCCCTTCCTACATCTAAGGTGCTCAAATCACCAACAATCAATGTTGCGAATTCATCTACTACTGGTGTATTGTATACTCTAGGATCCTTAAAGCAATGTCTAAATAACCTCAATCCAAAATCTGATTGTTCATCATCATGTATAAAATCTCTTACTCTTCTGAATGTTTGAGCAAGTACATTGTGTTTGTCAATCATTTTCTTCAACTCTTCGATCAATGATTTATCAAATATGGATTGCTGACTATTAGACTTGTAAAATTAAAAATTAGACAATTATATGCGCAATGATTGCTAAAACATAAATAAACTATGTACACATACCCAAAGTGACTAACTCTGTTGGTTGTTTCATTTTCTGTGTCATAAATATATAGTTGTGCAAATTTTGGATTTGATCCTTTTTCAGGCAATAAACTTCCAATGCGATGGTAATTTTGACCACTAAGAATAAATTGAGGAGGACCCGATCCATTGTTGATTGAGGAATGGATCTTAGCACCAATGGATGTAAATGAGAACATGTTGTTGTAACTTCTTATGTAATGTAAGAAATGCTGGCTTGTAGTGTCTTCACCTTTGAACAACTTTTGAAGCAATTGTGGAGGTTTCTTCAACAATGGAAGTTGGACTTTTCCCTTTTGACAACAAAGAGAGAAATCAACTTGTTTTAATCTTTTGCATTTATCAGATCTTTCTTCGTACCACAATTGAGCTTGACAATAGGGACACTCAAGTGAACACTCCCCAACATCAACATTTCCAAAGTACATAAAAAACATATATGTCATTACTTAAATAACATTTATATTTATATCTATATAGTAATATAAAAACACTAAAAAGTATTGTTGCACCTTGAATTTCAGCTTTTGAATACAAATCAGAGGAGAAATGTCCAATTATGTTATCTGAAAGAAAAGGAAAAACCAATTTTACATAAAGAAACAGTAAGTGTTTATTATTTAAAATGAACCATTATTGATTACCATCATTTACATCTTCGTCAGAATTATTGTCAAAATCCAATATCTTCGAAATAAATCTAATAGCCTGCTCCCGAGAAGGCCGACAGAATTGTACACCTTCAACATAAATTGAAATGAGTATTAGCAACCTGAACTAGTAAATTAAAGAAATTAAAGTAATGAAATGAATTTTGTTTATATTAGAAATTACCATGACTTTTGTTTTGTTGAACATAAAAAGGATTAACAACTTCAGAAAAAGCAGAACAATTTAGTGAAGCATGACTGGAGCTGCTACCCACAATTTCTTTATGTAACAGTTCTTGTGTATTAAACAGATTGGTTTTGCTTCTTCCAATATGACAATCAAATTGAATAATACCTGCAAGTACATCCATAAATTAATGAACTGAATTCTAAATTTATAAAAACAATAAATATTATTGATATATAAGATTTTGTAATTCTGTTCTTAATTTAATTTATCACTAAAATATAATTATACAGTTGAATAACTAAAATAACTTAAATTTGACTTTGAAAAACTAAAATTAATAAAAAGACTAAAATATCTTAAAGTATTGTGTTTGTACTTTTTCTATTAAGAGAAAAGCATAAAAAAATAAATATAATTTTGATTTGTACTTGTGTTGTTACTGTTGTTGTTGTGCAAAATTGGAGCATTGGTAGATCGAATGGAGGTAGAACCATGATATTCTACTCAGAGATGTAGTAATAGTAAAATTTAGTATGAAAGGAATTGAAATCAAGAAAAGATAATAATAGATATATAAATAATTAGTAATTAAATTTTTTTATCACCAATGGGATTGCTTTTTTCTGCCAACTTCTGATTCATAATAAGTTTCCTTCTTCTTCGTGCAACTTTCCCATTATTTTGGTCAAGTTCTGCAAAATGCAGTTAAACAAATGATTATGAAATGCATTTAAAGATGAAACAAATTGATTATGAAATGATGTCATCTAATATCCATGTGTGTTAATTGTATAATATGCATTAAAGATGAATAATGAGACTAATAAGTCTGTAGTGCTAGCATTTGTACTGAATTTGAATGAAATTTAAATTAAAATAACAAACTTACCACAATATGTCAACTCGGAAAGTCACTTTCTATTTGTAGATTGAATTCTTTTATTCTGCACGTGTCTATCTTCATTAAGAGATAAGTAGGTTTTGATAGTTGCATCTGGGGTAACATTTTCTTTCCTTACTAGTAGAATTGTTAAAAAGTCAAATGAGAACAGAATAGATAAAATTCATTTCATCTAAATTTCTTTAGTTTAGTAGGAAAAGCAATGTAACTATGCAACACAAATAATAAACATATTGAAAACTATCACAGTGTAAGTTATTACAAATTCCATATTTGTTTTAGTCCATTGAGTAAATTGATTTTGGTGCCTTTTTGATATCAATATTTGTGAAGGAAATTAAAAACAGATTGACAATAATGAATGCAATAATAAATTTGTTGGATGAAATTTATAGTGAATGAAAAAATGATTACCACAATTTCTTAACTAAGAAAGAGGTGTAGTATTTGCAAAAAGGAAATGCTTCACTGTGACTGGATTTGTCCTCATTTGTAACTGCAATCAAAAGAACAAAAAAAAAATAACATACATAAAGTAAGATTAGTATTTACATCTTTGTTTTTACATATGAGTGTGGATTTAATTGAATTGGATGAGAAACAAATGAAATGAGATAGAAAAAATGAAGAAAGTTTAAAATGCAATGTGAGAAACATAAATTTATTTAACCTGTGGACTTCATCAAGCTATTGGAAATATTTTGTGAGACAATGTTCTTCCTTTTTCTTCTTCCATTTGTTGAATCATTTGAATCCATTTTGTTGTGATAATGTTCAAAGTGTGCAGAAGTTATGCATTGTATTGTTGTATTATGGTGTTTTACAAATTCAGAACAGGTTGGAAATCAAATAAGATTAAGATTTAAAATTAATAATAGAAAAGTAATAACAAAACCAATTAACAATGCACTATGAAGAAAGTAAAGCAGAAAGCAAGTAGAAAGTTATTAATAGATGTAGGCACATTTTTAGTTTTCCACGCACATTCTTCTCGATTCAGGTACTGTCAGTACAAACTTTTGACACAAAAGAACAAACATTTCATTAATATGGAAATATCAGAACTGAACATATAACTCAATATTTGAAAAAGCGTACCTTTTCAAAAAGATTTGATCTGCAATGTCCAAATTGATGATTTGCAGACAATGCAAAGCTTCATTTCAGAATGTGCATCTGTGCTATATGTCCTTTTTTGGCAAGCACAAAAGTACTATGGTTTGTAATAGTCAACCCTTAAAGTAGACATTTATTTCTACATTGAGTGTAACACGCAACTACTAAAGAAAGGGCAAAACAAAATAATTTAATTGTTTTGAATTATAAAAATGAAAATAAATTCAAAGAAATTAAATTTAAATTAAAAAACTTCTAAGAGAGTTCAAACTGAAATGGGTTTTAATGTTTTCACGGTTACTATATTATTCGAATAAGTTATAGATTACTAAAAAACAATTAAAATAACTTTTGCAACACATATTAAAATAATTTTTGTAAAAAAATTAATAAAAGTTTATTCAAATTATATTCAGTTAGTATTTCCAAATATTAGTACTGCAAAATATAAAATTGACTTCTTTATTATTACTTCAAACCTTTTTTTACGAAAATCAATCAAATCTTTTAAGATATTTGAATTCTCATCATAATCATTTTCAATTATTTTTATTATCGAATTGAAAAATTATTTTAGAAAATCATTATTTAAATAAATATTGTATTAGGAAAATAATTAAAATATAAAACTTGACGATAATTAACTTAGGTAAAATACTTATAGATATGGCTTCTAATTATTAGAAGCAACAAAAATAGGATGCTAAAACTATTACAAACAAAATAAAAGCAAAGTACTTTGAAAGTTCTTCAAAAACCATACATAATATAAAAAGTAAACTAAAAAAAAAGTGCAATATTAAAAACTCCATTCTTTGTGGACATAGACTTTGATCTTCTTCTTTGTCATTTCTTTGTCAGCTAGAACACAAGAATATCTCCTTCTTCCAAACGATTGAATGTGCAGAAGTCCTTTCATCCCTTCCCAATCTTACTTGACTTCTTAGGTGTATTACGGAGCAGAATCTTACATTGAACAATGAAAGTGTTGTCACGTCCCTGCAATTCCAACCTCCTCAATCTACGTTTACGAACGTAATCTACAAAGTCAGATTGTAGGTCCTGAAAAAAGAACTAAATAAGAGCACAAAAAAAATATATAAACAAAATAAAATATAAAACAAAAATATAAAATGAAAAGTTCACCAGATGGCTGGCTTTGTATTGAGATTTTGTCAATTTCACTCTAAATAGATGTTTTTTTCGCAACCGAATTAGGTTTGAAAGAAATTTCACACCAGTGGATATTGTAGACATGTTGGAGAATATAGTGATGTGGAAGGTTGAATTGCCAACATATCTAAATACAATTTGATGGATATGTTGCAATTTATAAAAAACTCTCAGGCTATACCAACCATCCGTGAGAATGGGATGATTCACATCCATATTAAAAGTTAACTGATGTTGATTCCCTTCAATATCTTCCAACTGCCAAACCGGTCCTAATTCGTGACCAAAAATAGCAAAAAATATTGGATCAACATGTCCGAACTCCTAATGAGACAAAAAACAGATAGAAAGGTCAAAAAGATGAATAAGACAAATATGAAACTAATGATGAAAGCAAAAATATTTCAATCAAGGAATAAAAACATGCATGGGTGATGTAAACAAAAAAATAAGCGACATAGACGAAACATGTATAAAAACAAAAAATAGAAAGTCGTGAATTTGAAGGCTTAATGAAGAAAGTTGACATCTTTAGAAGAAATAAATACTAAAGTCAGAGTTCAAGCAAAGTAAAAATATAAGTTGTCTTATGAAAGCCAAAAAAGGTCAACATACATGAACAATGCATCAAAAACAAAATATGTAACCGATTTGAACGATTATTGAAGAAAGATGACATTTTGATAACCAAAAAACAGATGAAGTAAGATTTGGAGAAGAAGTAAAAAAATTGCATAGATGATGACAGAAAATATAGTTTGACATACATGAGCATGGAAAACAAATAGAAAAAACCGACCTTTGAACGATTATTGAACAAAGTTTTAATTTTTAGAAAGAAAATTGAGAATAAGTAATATTGTCAACAAAGTGAAAAAAGAAATACATGCTTTTGAACGATTACGATGGATGATGAGACAATGTGCTACGGTTTAAACGTAAAAAAAACAGCAAAGAACATACTTTTTGAAGTTTTTGTGAAGTAAACGTACCTGATTATGAACAAAATGATACGTAGTGAACCTTTCTAAAGTTTTTCTTGCAGTGACACTCAAAGAGGAATCCATGGAAGCAAGTTTAGGGGAGTGACCGTTCTTTTTCCTTGATTTATAAAAAACATAAAACTTGATAGTAAATAAGGCAAACAGACGGTTATATAGATATGAAAAGACTTGTAATTAAAGCGAAATTAAAGAAGGGTTTTTGAAAAAACAATCATATTTAAGAATATTAATAAATTAATTTTGATAATATATAAATGACTTTCAAAAAATTTTAAAGAAATATATATTCTTTTTTTAAATAAAAACAAATCAGAAGTTGAAAGAGTAATACCAGATAAAAATAATATTAAAAAATATTCAGAAAAAAGATAACTAATTACTAATTGAAAAAAGTTAATATTATAAAAATTGTATTTTTATATAATAAAATTAAACATTGATTTAAAGTTATTTAAAATAAAAATAGAAAATTTAAATTTAAGGCACTAAACATAAAAAGAGGTAGACAATTTTTTAAAACATTGTAAGAGTAATCATTTTTTATATGAAAAGATAAACAAAATAAAGAAGAAAAATTATGATTAAGAAAATAAAAATAAACTTTTGAAGACATTAAATAAGTTTTATATGTTGCGAAACCAATAATGTAGTTGAAAAATATACATAGATAAAAACTTAATGACTTTGATGTAGCTAGCATCATAATGTAGTTGACATTAAAAATAATATCAAGACTTCGACATTATGCTAGCAATATATACTCAATTTTAAAAATAACCATAAACAACAAAAGGTATACAAATTTTTAGAAATATATTTAAAAAAGGTACACAAATAGTGAAAATAAACGATTTTTTATAACCCAATACACAATAAAAAACACAAGGAAAAACCTCTGCTGAACTTAATTAATTTCATGTAGCTAGCATGATTATGGTGTTGACAATGCCAAATTATATCAACACACTTTGATTCAGCTAGCAAATTGTGACTGTAAACATAGAGTACAAAATTAAGAATAATAAACATGAAATCTATTCAGAATTGAGCAAGATTTGATGTAATTCATAATTAAATTAAAACATAGTTGGAGTAAATGTTTTGAAAATAACAACCTAAGACAAACACAAAATAGTGGTCATGAGTACAAATACTTAAAAGCAGCAAATGTTTTTCAAAAAAATAACATAACCAACATAAAACACAAAATAAAGTCTATTACAATTTGTAGTTTCAAATGACAGAAATCACTTTTCAATCTTGATATTCTTCTTCAACATCTTCACTGGAATCTTTTTGTTTTCTTGAACCATAGATCGACTCTGTCTTTTAAGTGGTGAGATAGGTGGTTGAGTAGCCAAGTCAAGATTGTCCAGATGAGATGATTCTTTGCGGGTTAACTCATCAATTTCAACATCAATTACATCTTTATTATTCAACGATTCGTTTGCAGGAACATGGCTTGATACTATATTGTTCAAATGATCACTTAGAGTCTCAACATCATTTGATTCTTCTGTGAATTTGATCAGCAAATCCTAAAAATAAAATTAAAAAAATAGCATATACAAAGCTTTACAAAATAAGTTAAATTGTAATCTTCAACTACCTCTACAATGGAATCAGATGAGATTTGATTTGTTCGCTCATTTACTTTGCTTTCTTCTTCATTTGTAGAGTATAGATCCTAAAAATTGTATCCAATAGAAATAATATTACAATTAAAGAAAAATATAGGATAAGACGTCAAAAGAAATAAATAAGATCTTACCAAAGACTTAATTTCAACATCAGAAAAGCTTTCAATTACTTTTTCATCCATACAAACTTTTTTAACTCTAAATGATTATTCAAATTTGCTATTATAATCATTCTTGCACTCAACTTTGAACAGATAGGTCTTATCAATTAGGATTTCAAACTCTTTAGGCAAGTCTCCAGCAACAGTGTTCTATTAAAAAAGGATAAATATAAATGATGTAAATTAATGAAAAAGAATTACTATAGATAACAATAATGATTAAAATAATTGGAAAAGAAATACCCAATATAGAATAAGAAAATATTGATTGTGAATTAATTTGAAAATAAAACAAAACATTTAAGTTAAATGTCAATAATATAAGCAGAAATGATTAACTTAACCTTGTCTTGTAAGTCAAGAATATCAGAGCATGATTTCTTCAACATTGCACTTGCATCACGATCAAATACAAAAAAGTTGTAGAATCTGTAGCATCAATTACACGAAGTTTAAGTTTATACCTAAAAAAAACATTAAAGACATTATGAACATTATTAAGTTTTTATAATATTATATTAATAAAATCATATTCTGAAGATTAATAATATTACCTAGGTGTAACCTTAATGACATGCTTGTTACCCTTTTCACAAAAAAACATTTTGGAATCAGGATATACTGCTTTGTTGTGGACACATGCTGTATACCACCAATCATCATGATCTAGCACATGTTTGATAGTAGCCTTTACTACAAAAGTACTTTCCTGTAAAATAAATAATGAAACGATATGAAAAAAATGAACGGTAATTAAATAAAAATATTTATGTGCAACATAGAGACAAATATTTGAACCTGTTTAAAATCTTTGAGACCTTCAATTGAACTTCTAGGAAGCAGCTTAATGAAATCATCTTCTAAGCTAACTTTAGAAGAAGCACAAAGTTGGGTAAGAGGTTGAGAAGGAGATTCAGTACTATCCCACATCCTACGTTAAAAAAATATGTTATATTACAAAGATATACATATATCTATCTATAAACAAAGATATATCTTATGTATATATACTTACATTTTTTTCAACTTGGTTGCATCTTCACCATCACAGTTAAACATTATCTTGGTACAGTTCATACAGTTTTGAATAGAAACTTTATCTACAAAAGACAACATGTCAAAAATAATTTAAAAAATTAATACAACTGTAATAATCAATCAAAGTTAGTTACCTTAGAAGGTCTTCACTTTGCAATAATGTAAAGCAATGACAACATGTTGATCCTCTCCAGAGGCCAGAAATGCATTTAATATATCAACATATTGACCAAATAAAGTACACTCCAGTCGCAAACTATTGCATGTTAAAAATCAGATAAAAAGAGAAACAGATGAAATCCATAAAAAAAATTTAAAAACACTAAAGAAGAAAAATAGATGAAATTCGCTTACCCATCAACTTCAATAAGGATGACATTCATTTTGGTTTTCTTACCACCTTTCTCTAGCTCCCTCTCTATTCCAACACCAGTAAACATTCCAATGACATCTACAGAAAAAGGAAAAAGTAAGAAAAAGAATTAAAAAAAAGTTATATGAAAAAAGAAAGAAAAATAACAAAAATATACTTACTAACTAAGTAATCTGTGTCAAAACCAGCAACTATGATGGTTGAAAAAGGGGTGTATGAAGTTCTAGTTTTCGGAACTAAGGTACTTTCAACCATATTGACCTTGGTTCCAAATTGGAAGTTGATCTTATAGGCGTGATTTGAAGTTTATAAGAACTACCATTACATGAAACACTAAAAGATTGAATGGTGTAAACCTTATCCTCTTTGATTTCATACTAGAATTTGTATATCAATGTGTGTCTAACAGATGCATGGATTATGACACCCTACAAAAACAATTTCATAAATGAAAGAATAAAAGCATATTTAAACTTATGTGTAAAAATACAAAAATTAGGAAAAGTAAAAAAATAAAAGGCGTTTATAGTTTTAGGACAGTACCTCTTTGTCTTGAAGAACAATTTCCATGGAAAATGGAGTTTTTCCTTTTGTGTAATCTTCAACAAACCATAACCTTGCCACTCTTGCAACGATATTCCAACTTTCCTTCTCCGGGTTGAGTTCTTGTAAGGAGTGGGTGTGTTTTTGGATAACAGACATGGTGTAAGCAGTGGCGGAACTTGAAGAAAATACGTAGGGGTGCCAAATTAGATGTTTTATATATAATTATTTTAATTAAAAAAGTTATTTTCTTTATTTAAATCATGCAATTCAAACATTTCAATTTTTAATTTTCTTAATTTGTTGAATTCACATAAATGAGTATTCTAATTTTTATTTCAATTCAAGAGTATTCAACTAATTCATTTTATGCAGTTGAAAATACAAAATATCAACATTTTATAATGTTGGGTTATACTAATTTGAGAAAAATATAATTAGGGTTCATGTCAATTTCATACAAAAAATTCCTAAAATCATAGTTAGGGTTCATATTAATTTGGGGAAACTTAATTTGGGAGAAATATCATAATGGAAGAATCATAAATCTAACATACATATATCATATTAGGATACTTATTCATGAGATCGTGTGAGTATGCATATTTGTTATCTTTGTTCTCCAATTCCTTTTTTCTAATCTGTCTTTCTTTTATTTCATACTTTTTTATGACTTGTTGTGGATAAACCTTATAACCAGATATAAAACCTTAATCTCTTTAATCTAGTTATTAATCCATCAAATTTATTTTTTTTTTTCTTTTTATAAAAAATATATATATATATATAACTTAATAAAAAAAATATTATATATATATATATATATATATATATATATAATTAAAAGCTTGGGGGAGCCATGGCTCCCCTTTGTCCCAACTAAGGTCCGCCATTGGGTGTAAGGAATGAGGGAAATTAGAGTATAGTAAGGAATAAAGAAAGGTCTGCAGACATGTATTGGTACAAAACAGAAACACAAAAATAAAAAAATATTGGAAGATCATAAATAAAAAACAACACCATATCCATGCTCTGGTTTTCATTTCACAAATTTAGAAACAATCGGGAAAAGCAAAAGCAGTTTTTTGACATGAGTAAAGATATTTACTAAAACAATACGCAGACTGTGGTTTTGGTTAACCAAATGGAGTAAAAATTGGGAAAAGTGACTGACAAAAATACGAAGACCACAGAAGAAACCAAAAGTTGTTTTTCACATGGCTCAATGTTATGCAAGAAGAGGAAATATGGCAGAGAGCAGTAGAAAAAGACAACATACAGTAACTTTAAATGTTGGAAAAGGTTGACAAATAAACGAAAATAGGAAATAAAGATCTGATTTCAAATAAAGATGTAGTTTGAACATTTGAAAATTTACAACACAAAGAAGAAAAAGGAAAGAAGTAAAGTAATGCAAACAATAACATAAATGTTGTAACGTAGATGAAAAAGGAAAGAACTGACTTGATGTATGCATATCAAAAGACATAAGAATTAAGTAAACCTGAAATGTTGGGGTTTCTTGAAAGTTGAGGTACAATCAGATCAAATTTCAACACACATTAAGAATAAAAGGTCAAATTACATCCTGCTACAATTAATAAGCAACTTTCTCAGGTAATAGAAACCAATAAAACATGCAATAGGCCACACAAAAATAATTTTCAAACGGTAGTATGGAAGATCTTTGAATCAACAATACAACAACAACAAAAAATCAATACAACATATTAAAGGGATTCCATTATATCAATATTCTTGACTTACATTTAAAAGTTGGTTAGCATTATCAACTACTCCTTGGTCTCTGCTTACCTCAATGCCATATTCATAATTAATCAACAACAAATTTGCTTATAACTTAAGATGGCAACAGTTTCTGCAAGAAATTATGAAAATCAAAGGCTTCGGAAATGAAATTAAGAATGCATTTAAACAAAATTATACCTAAAATCTTGGCGTCTCTTGAAAGTTAAGGTAAAATCAAACCAATTGCATCATATTTTCTTGAATAGTAGGTGGACATCATTTTTGAATTAAATTGCTTCCTTGTTCCTGGAATTCCAACAACCACTAAGACAACAGTGGCAGCTTGGTTTGAAATCAAGCTATCTGAGTAATACAGGTAAAAAAAATATAAACCTGAAAGTATGCTTATCAAAAGTATATTTTGTAATGAATGGAAAGTAAGAGAAAATATAAAAACTACATAAGAATGAAGTAAACCTGAAATGTTGGGGTTTCTTGAAAGTTGAGGGACAATAAGATCAAGCTTCAACAAACATTAAGAATAAAAGCTCAAATTACATATGGGATGGAAAAAATTGAATTCATCAGACATCAGAAACTCAATAACAATGGAAGACATGTTTAATCAAAACATATGAATCAAAAAATACAACATATTAAAGGGATTCCATTATCAATTAAATTAAAATGGAGAAAAGATATTTTATCAGACATGATAATTTTATACAAAAAAAAGTGATCGCTTAATTGCGATTAGAAACTGAAATGCGCAATCCTCGTCGTGATAAAGGTGTCATCAGAAACTGGAATCTGCAATCCTCTCATGAGGAAGTTATCTTCTTAGAGTTAGTGAACGAATAACCCCAAAAATAATCTACACAAACAAAATTAACAAAAACATGAGATAGATTTCTAAAAAAAATAAATGTAAACGAAGTTGGAATCAATGAAATTAAGAAAAAAATAATTAGGGTTTCAAAATGAGAAGTGAATAGATGAAAATAGAAAGTATGATTAGAAGAACATATGAGATTGAAATGCTAGGGTTTGAGGCGGCAAAGAAGTGGAGAGGGTTTGATTCAACAGAGACGTCGTGAGGGTTTGAGACAACATAGAACCACAAAAACAATCTACACAAAAAAACAAACAAAAACATGAGTTAGAAGCAAAAAAGAAATGTTAACGAAGTTGGAATCACTGAGAGTAAGAAAAAAAATTAGGGTTTCAAAATCAGAAGTGAAGAGATCAAAATAGAAAGTATGATTAGAAGAAGATAGGAGATTGAAATGCTAGGGTTTGAGGCTGCAAAGAAGTGGAAAGGGTTTGATTCAGCAAAGAAGTCGAGAGGCTTTGAGGCGGCAAAGCTATTAACCCAGAGCGATGGAGAGAGTTTCAGGCAGCGCTCGAGAGGTGGCTGGGGTTTGAGGAGGCAGAAAGGTGGAGAGTGTGATTCGAATGGAGAGGGTTTCATGCGGCACAGAAGTGGAGAGGGTTTGAGTTGAGAGAAACGTGGAGAGGGTTTGAGGCGGCATAAATGTCGAATGCGTTTAAGAAGGAAGAGTGGTGGAGAGCATTAGAGGTGGAGGTCGAATGCATTTGAGAAGGAAGAGAGGTGGAGAGCGTTAGAGGTGGAAGAGAGGTGGAGAGCGTATGTGGAGGAAGAGCGAGAGAGAGCGTCTGAGGCGACGACAGAGAGGTGGCTAGGGTTTGAGGAGGCCGAGAAGTGGAGAGTGCATAAAACAGGGTAGGGTTCGAGAGAGGGAAAGTGAAGAGAGAGGAAAAAAGTGAGTGTGGTGGAAAGTGAGAAAGAGGGCTTGAGAATTGATAAGAAGATGACACGTGTCCAAATTACTTTAAGAGGTAAAAAAATTTTGAAATCTAAAATTGTAGAAATTCTAAGAAAATGACACGTGTAACATTTTGCTTTTTGTGATACTTTGAATTGTATTATAAATAGATTTGGATTTCTTAGTTTTAATTTTACCTTTATGGTTCCATATCTTCGCAGCTACTTTTCGCTAAGGTGATTTGATGTTAGTGTAAAAAAAGTTAGTATTTCCAATAATATATTATTGTAAAAAAGTTAGTGCAAAAAAAAGTTAGTAACCATGTAAAGACTTCGCCCTCTAAGATGGCGTTTGGTGGCAGCCCTATGTCGCTAGGCGGTGCATACAGTTCTGGGCAAATTCTCATAATTTTTACACCTACACTACTCTCTTATATTTTTTCTTGATACTTTTCTCTGCCTATCTTCACTTTTTCATACGTGAGCATGATCACCGTGACACCAGTATTCAAGGTTAGCTATATCCAGCACAATTCCATTACACATTTACAATAATTGTACTAGAATCATAAGAAACCCCCAATCTGTCAACCTTAAATTTGTTCATATCAAATTTTATCCAATTCCCTTCCAATCTCGAGCGGATTCAACTATTTTAGTCTCCATTAGCCAACAACTGAATAACTCACTCATTTCCCGATTGAGATCGACCCAGAACCAATCGAAAATACAAGAATCGAGGCACACTGCTCGTGTCGCCTGGCGGTTTGATCATCACCGCCAGACCCTTCATTAAAAACCCAAAAACTGAGTTTGCACTCATGTGTCGTCGGGCGGTCAGGCTCGTACTGCCAGGCAGTTCCTCATCTAGAACCCAGAAACAAGTATAAAAGGATGAGTCGCCTGGCGGTGGTTCATCACCCGCCAGGCAGTTGCTGGAAAATTCTAGAAACACGAAAATACACGAATTAGACAGAGTATATGCATTCGATTTAACATACATTTCATGCAATTAATCCTTAAACATAAAACTAATGAGTAAAAGCTCTCCTAACCTGGATTCCTTGCTACACTTCAAGAATTCTAGAGTTCCTTCTTCGCACAACAATGGCTTTCCCTTGCTTTCTTTTCCTTTCGGCTCCTTATCTCACTCACTAATGTAGTGCTTACTCTCAAAACCACTCTACTATACGAATACACCAATGGCAACCCCAACAAAACCCTTCTTTCACCCTTACTTTGCCATTTTAATTGGTTATTAATCAAGGTTAATGGCCAAAAATGACAATTGGCATTAACATGACCTTAATTATCATTCAAGGCTCATTTAGTGGTTGTGTTTCCAGCCCCCTTGGCTGCCCATTCAGCTAGGGTTTTCCCTACCCTTTCACATTCATGCCAAAACTAATTTTAGCAAAAAGAGAGTTTAGTTTAGGATTCACAAAGGTTCAAACCCATACCATACTAAAGTCAAATCAATGCACAACCATTTAACCAATTCATGTTTCATGATAATTGTTAAAATTCTAAGATTATATTATCACTTACATGATCAAGCATATTATTAAAATAATAACAAATTAAATAACACACAATTGGCATACACAAGACTTGAACCCAGTGGCGAAACTTGGACAAAATATTTAGGGGTGCCAAATTAGATTTGTTATATATAATTTTTTTTAGTTAGAAAAAAAAGTTTTTCATTTGTTCTCTTCATTTCCTCTTCTTAAAAAAAAGCACACATAATAGTAGAATTCAAAAAAATATGACTATTATTCGCTATTATATCATGCTATTATATCATGATACCAAACCATGAATATCATTTTAGATAAGCTCTTCGTACCTCATCAATTTAATTTAGTGGGTATTGTCAAATTTGACGATGCTTTTCCTAGATCACGTTCTAATAAATTTTTAAATTCATTATATATAACTCTAGGAACTTTAGAGATTTATTTTTCTTTGTGTTGAATTCTTGGTTCTCATGAAAAGTTAAACGTATATGCATTTTTTTCATCTTTATCACAAACCTTCTTCTTTAAAAAAATAATCAATTTTTTTACTCTTTATCATAATCTTTCTAATATAAATTTATCACATATCACCTATTTAGAAAAAGATAAAATTTATATTCACAAATCACAATTACCACAATGCAAAACATAACAATACTCATACCACTTTAATTAAATAAGTATAAATTCAAAACTTAAAAAAAAATTATCATAGTAAGCGAAAAACACAAAATCCCTAAATTTCATAATTAAGGGTTATAATAATTTGAGAAAAAGTATAATTAGGGTTCATACCAATTTCATAAAAGAATCCCTAAAATCATAATTAGGTTTATATTAATTTGGGATAAACTTAATTTGAAGAAACATACTAAAAGAATCATAAATCTAACATACATAGATCATAATAAGATACTAACATTGTGAGAGATTATGTGAGAATGTATACTTCAATCTCAATCTATGTGTTTCCTAACTTTTTTTTTTCCAATCTATCTCTTTGTATTTATTTTTCCTCACACACTTTCATGATAATCTCTTTTATAAATCAATATCTCCATTAAATTTTTTATTTTATCTTTTATTATAATTTCCATAATATAAACTTAATATAAATCATATAATAATCTCTTTTATAAATCAATATCTCCATTAAATTTTTTATTTTATCTTTTATTATAATTTCCATAATATAAACTTAATATAAATCATATATAAATATAATTTTAAAAAATACATATACATATATATATATATATATATATATTATAATAAATTCCAAAAAAAAATCCCCATGTCATTCAATAGTTCCACCATTGCTTGAACCCAAATCACACAACACAACCAAGTACTCTCAACCATTTAAGCTAGTACTTTTCCACATTATACATGTTAGAATTAAATGCTATAAAAGCTCCCACTACCCGCATTTATTAATTAATTATTTATTTAATTAATTAATTTTCACGGGTCTTACAGATTATCTAAAGATTATTGCTCAATTAATTATTGTTGTAGATTTGCAAATTAATCAATGTAAATTCTCAATTAATTTGTTGGCGTTCTCACTATTAACCAAAGTAAATTATTAATCAAAAGCAAGAACTTTGTAGATTAATCATAGTAAATTTAACCAAAGTACATTCTCAATTAAATATTACTATCTTAATCATGCCCATTCTTTTACCTCTAAAATCAAGAGAAAACCTAATTAACCAAAGAACATTCTTGATTAATTCTAGTTAAAGTTTTCACCTCTAATAAAAGTACATTCTCAATCATTGGCAAAAACCCATTCAATCACATGAAAGTTTCTAAATTTAATCAAAGTAAATTCTCAATTAAAATTAAAAACCTTTAAAGTCATATGATTGATATGCATATAGATTAAAACATATCACTAGCTATGATGTAAAAACCATTACTTTTCATGTGATTCAAAGATAAAAGACATAGATGAATTAAAACCTCAACAATAATAAAAAGAACAAAGAAATTATTTCATTCTAACCTCAGAATCCATAATGAAATTACAATGGAATCAACTCAAGAAGTTTAGCCTTCCATAGAATGCAAAATAAAAATAAAAATAGAAGAAGAAAGGAGAAAGAAAGAAATTATTCAGCAACTTAATTTCGGTCCAATTTCCAATTTTTCCCCTCTTGTAATATCCTCCAATTATCTTTTAAATAATCCAATATCTTCATGATATATTTGTTTGTTATGGAGATCTAGAAAGATTCAAGAAGATCTTGCCATATTTAAAAAAAAAAATTTGTAGTTATTATCTTTTGATATCTTATGATATAATTAAATAAGATAATTATTTAAAAATATCAAATAAAATATCTAAAGATATATTTTCCCAAATTATCTTTTATCATAAATAGATATGAATTATCAAAGCCCTTTTTTCTGAAAAAAAAAATTAGAAAATCGCAAGGTCCAATTTTTGTTGCACTTTCCCTCTTCTTGGCTTAGCCAAACTTCTTCACTTTTTCAAGCTTTTCTTGCCGTCTTCATGCAATGCTTGACTTGGATTTTTGTGATTTTGTAATTTCCTATTCTTTGATTTATTGTCATGAAGCATTAAACAATTTATTTCTACACCTCTATGAGCTTAACTAAGCTACAACTGCACTAACGCACCTCAAAATATCCAAAGAACATTTATGCAACTAAAAAGCTATTTTTAACATCTTTTTGTATCTCATGCTCAATATGAACTCATCACACCCCGCACACTTATCCTTTTGCACTCTTGGGCAAAATTTAGTAATTTCAAAACTTGTTTTGAGGTCTTTTATTTCACACATCAACACTTGATCAAAGGAATGAACATTATTGAAACAAATCAATCTTCTAGAATTCAAGTTATCATGTATATACAAATGGAAAAGTTATATTTTTCACACATGAGTTAATACTTTGAATTTACAAGAAAATCACATATGAAAGATATCACTCAAGATAAAATGTATATTTTCTCTCCAAAATCCGCTCAAGTGTTTTGGCTTGTGTTTTCACTTAAAATACTAATGCAAGTAAACACTCATAATACTTAACAAGTGATGGAGCATGGTGGAGACATGAAGCTCCAAGTGCAGCGGAAATGATGGAGGAAGCATGGAAGAGTGGAAGGCAAGTTTGTAGGCTCTTTCTTGTAATGGATAGGTGAAAGAGTGAGTCATTTAGAAGTAGCTCTAGCTTAGGAAGGGGGCTAGAGGCAAAGAGAGTAAACTCTCTAAAAGATGACTCTCAAGTGGTAATAGTGAGGAGTGTTCTCAACTCAATGTGTCTATTGCAAAAAAATTCAAGAGTGAGTACAATGCTAAAAAATTAAGGCTTTTATACTCAAGCCATTACACATGAGGAATCTTGACCTTTGGATGAGAAGGAGAAAGCATCTTGGCCTTTGATGCTTGCTTGGAGAAGAAGGCTTGATCTTGGCCATTGGATGATGCCTTAGAAAAGGAGGAAGCATTCCTAACCCTTGGATGCTTTGGATCCATGAGGTGTAGGAAGAAGTGTTGACTTCCACTTAGTCCACCTTGGCTCTTTTGATAGCTCATGTCCAAATCTCCTATTGGGCTTAGTCAAGCCCAATTTTATCAATTCAACTACTCATTGTTTGACTTATTATTCTAGAAAGCAAAGCCTAAACAATGGGCCAATGTTATTGCTATTCTATTACTCTTTGAGACACCTCTTCAAATCTTCACATCTTTTTTTGGCCCATGTGAAGAGTATGAGAAGTCCATGTTGGTTTGGGCCATCTTGAATGAAGCCCAATTTGATCTTTTTTAGCATGCCCCTTGTTATTGGGCCTCTTGATTAGCTTAGGCTTGAAGGTGCATGATGGCCATGGATTGGGCCTTGAGCATGATTTGGGCCTAGGTGTTGCCCAAGCTATAAGCCTTATTGGGATCACATAAACAAGACTATATTCACAAACTTTCAGAAAATATGCAATCAAAGATAATGAGGAATTTTCACAGGTTATAACGGGGCTAAGGCAAAGGTAGGAAAATTTTAGAACTTTTTAGTTTTTGAAATAAATATAGAAAGAATAATGGAGCATAATTCCAAAAACAACTTTTTTTTTCTTTTATTGCTCTTTTTGAGGAAGCAATTATTTTTATACATATATTTTTTTTCAAAACTCTTTCATCACCTTTTTCTTCCTTAATGCAATTTTCATTATTTTGTGGGTGAGGTACTCACCCACACACTTTATTCCTCAACCAATTCTAACATAATCCACCAGCTCTATTCTTTCTTCCTAAGGTAAGGAAAAACATGGTCTTTTTTCTTTTTAAGGGTTTACAATGGGCTTAAAACAAGAAAAATGAGGTTTAAACAAGAAAAAGGAGGTTTAAAGCTCAGAGGGGCTACCAATGGATTAATATCAAGGTGGGCTTATGATGTAGGATTATCTTGTTCCTTTTAGAAGATTAATAAATATGGTGATGCTTGATTAAAAAAACCAAGGAAATCCCCACTAGACATTAAGATAGCAAGCTATCTAGATGTGAAGGTTCCTTTTCAAGGTTCTAGAGAAGAGAAGAATGGATTGATTCAAAACAAATAAGAGTGGACAACACATAAAAAGAGTAAAACGCAAGTCACAAACACAAAGGAAGAATAAAGAACAAAATGGAAAGGAAAGGAATGATAAAAATGTGAGAAGCACGCCACTATAAGGCTAGGCTAGAAGAAACCATGGCAACCTTGAAGATGAGTGGATGTATGCCACCACTTGAATCAAGATTCAAGATAAGGCTTAAAAGAACCCCACTCCCTAAGGAGGAAGACTCTCACAATGGTTGATACACAAAGGTGTTTAATTTCTCCAAAATGTTCAACCCTTGTACAAGTGTTAGAGGTCCCTTTAAATAGAAGTATCTAGGGGCCTCTTACCAAAAACAAATAAGCTACAAAGGATTACAATACAAATAACAAAACCTAGGGTAACATCCTGACATGATATTACTGATTTAATTATAAATAAAGAAATAATAAAAAAAATTCATTTAATAATACCTCATTTCCCTAAACGCGGGAAATTTAAAACTTTTATTAATGTACCATAAAAGCCACATATAATTCCAAAACTATAGTTTATAAAACTGAAATAATAAACAAAAGGTCTCATAGGAGTTTACAAATTATTTCCAAAACATAATAATTAAAAAGACTCTCATGCTATCCGTACTCTGTGGCTAAGTCTCTCCAGCACCACCTACATCAACATCAGCTGCTCACGTGTATCGCGCACACGATCATCGCCAAACACAAACAAATAGGGTGAGCTTAACAAATATAACATATAAAATAACATACACATATATAACACACAAATATATGTAAACGACACTTTCAGCCCATAGGAACTCCAACCCATCTAATTCATTCCACCTGGCCACAACCATGTTATTCGTGTTTTACTTCTTCTAGTAATTACCTCAAGGTAATTTGCTGCCAAACCTATCGGCCACAACCATTGCTACTGATCATACACCATAACGCCAGGTGGAGTTCCCAAATACGAACATAGTTCATAACATCCCAAGACTATCAAACTCGTCAACTACTTAGTGAGGAGGGCAATCTATCTAGACTCATCCGTACTGGCCACAACCAGCACACTCACACTGACAACACTTGCCAACCTGAGCTCAACTCAAGGGTTCCCCATGTTCATCCGTCATCCCGAGCTCAACTCGAGGGATGCCATTCCGAGCTCAACTCGAGGAATGCTACGTGCTTAACCCCTATCCCGAGCTCAACTTAAGGGATACGTTCCGATGTAAGACCCGGGAAAATTAATTAATTAAATAATTAATATATTAATAAATGCGGGTAGAAGACGCCTTTATGGCATTAATTGTTGTTTAATGTCATGGAAAAGTACTAGCTCAAGTGGTTGAGAGTACTTTGGTTGTGTGAGAGGACTTGGGTTCGAGTCCTAAGTATGCCAATTTGTTGTTTAATTTGTTGTTTACCTCGAGGTTCTGACAGTCGTTGCAGAACACTTTGGGCACTCAGTTGAGAATGAGCTCGGCATATCATCCTCAGATGGATGGCTAGTTTGAGAGAACCATACAATCTCTAGAGGACTTATTGAGAACGTGTGTTCTGGATCACCTCGGGACTTGGAGTGATGTGCTACCACTAGTGGAGTTCACTTATAATAACAGTTACCATTCCAGCATCGGGATGGCACCGTACGAGGCCTTGTATGGCAGGAGGTGTCGAACACCTTTGTGTTGGCAGCAGGATGGGGAAGCACGTATTCCTCAGAGTTACACCTACAACAGGTATTGGGAGAGCCTTGAAGTCGAGGAAGTTGACCCCTCGATTCATCGGTCCATATCAGATTATGAGGCGAATTGGACCGGTGGCGTATGAGATTGCATTGCCACCTCACTTGGGAAACCTGCACAATGTTTTCCACGTATCACAGTTGAGGAAGTACGTGGCGGATCCTACTCATGTGCTGGAGCAGGATGATGTTCAGGTGCGTGAGAACTTGACTCTTGGAGTTGGACCAGTGAGGATTCTAGATTCTCAAGTTAAACAGCTCAGAGGGAAGGAGATTTGGACTGTGAAGGTTCGAGTCCTAAGTATGCCAATTATGTGTGATTGTTTTGTTATTGATTTTTTTAGGATATGTATGAGTATGTGATTGGTATTGTAAACTATTGTTGATTTGTGAGTCCCACCAAATGGGATTTGGTATAGTGGTTGTGCTATGGCCTTATGAGGGAAAGAATAAGCTTTATTTTTTCTAACTAATAGTTGTGGTATGAATGTGAAGGGGTAAAGAAAAGCCTAGCAGAATGGGGCAGCTAAGGGGGCTGGGAATTTACCAAATAAGTAACATTGAAGAGGAATTAAAAGCCCAAACTCGTTTTATTTTTAAAACCTATTTTAAAGGCACCTATAAAAGCTAAAATTTAAGAAAAAGGAAGGGTTTTGGTAATTGTGGGAGCTGCTATAGAGAGAGCACGAAATTGAGACTGGGAGAGGAGGTTTTGAGTGTGCAAAGGGCTGAAGCAAGAGGGAAGTCGTGAATCAAGGGGTATTGTCTTCATAACTTTGATCACACATTCCATGTTAGGGGAGCTGAATCCAAAATTCGTATTATTGTGTGTATTGTATGTTTTGATGGATTTCTGTGCGGAAACTGGTAATGCTTATGATGGAAATTGGGGGTTGTGAATTTGGTACTGATGTGTTTTGGATTTTGGGCTAAATGCATGAAAAAGAGGGGTTATACATGGTATATGCGGGAATGGGGTGGAAAATTGTGTTTTAGGGACTTTCTGGAGTATATACTATGCCAATTTGATGTTGCAAATTGTGTAAATTGATTTGGTATGCTCGAATTCTGTTTGGTATACTTTGTGGTGCGAATTGGACAAGGTTGGAGTGAGTCGAGTGTGTGATCAGTGAGGGTATCTGCATTTCTCGCTCAGGCGAGCTTGGTTCGCCTAGGCGAGATTAGCAAAGACGCAAACCCTGTTGCTACCAGAGCGTCTCGCTCAAGCGACGTGGATTGGGTTTGAGCGACACGTACTCTCGCTCAGGTGAAAGATGTTCGCCTAGGCGAGATGGTGTTAAGGTTGCGCATGTTGAGCGTGACTTCTCGTTCAAGCGAGGAGTTTATGGGTTTTGAGCGAACCAGAGTCTCGCTCAGGCGAGATGGCCTCGCCTAAGCGAGATGTCTTGGTCATGTTCGGTGCTTCGCGGGTATTTCAGCCCAGGCGAGTTGAATTGTGTTTTGGGGCGAGAGATGAACTCGCCTAAGCGAGAGGATCTCGCCTAAGCGAGATAACTTGGTGTTGTTGCTGTTTTAAGCTCGCTCAGGCGAGGTGAGCTAGCCTAAGCGAGGCTGAGGGCTAAGCTTGGGCGAGAGGTCCATAGCTTAAGCGAGTTTATGTGAGTTACTATGTTTCTTATGCTTGTGAGTGTGTGTTTTGGCTGTTCATAATAAGGATAGATTGTATATGCATGTGGTGTGATGTTTGGGCTTGAAGGACTAAGTCCATTAGGGGTTTGGGATGTGCTCGGCGGTTGGACACATGATGGCATGGAACTGGTTGAGTTCCCGTCGACTACTAATGGGTGAGGAGTCCTTAGTATGGTGATTGCATGTGTCGGGCGCACAATGGGCAAGGAACTGTGATGTTCCCGTCGGCTACTATTGGGCGAGGAGTCCATAGTATGGTGATTGCATGCGTACGAGGGTCCAAGTGTGAGACTTGGATGTTTTTACTACAGACGAGGAGTCTGTAGGGTAGGACTATGAGCAGGATAGGCTCATAGGGTTGGACCACAAATGAGTCAATTTCGTGGGAACACAGGGTAGTCCCAAGACCTAGTTCATGCATATGACTCATCAAGGACTATGAGGTCATGGTTGGGTGATTATGAAATATGAAATTAGTTATGTTATTTTGGGTTGGGAAATATATTTATACTCATGTTTTTTTTATATATGTTGTGCATAGCTCACCCTTTTTGTGTGTGGCGATGATCGGGTAACTTGTTATCCGGGAGCAGATGATGTGACAGGTGGGCCAGGAGATGCTTAGACTCAGAGCGAGGGCTAGCATGGGATATTTTGTAGATACATATGTATTATGTTTATTATTTTATCCTTGAGAACATTATGTAAACTTGGCAGGAGCCATTGATTTTTATTTTAGTTTTATGAATTATGGACTCCTGGTTTTATGACTCGTATATTTAAAGTTTTAAATTTCCCGTGTTTTGGAAAATAGTGCATATTAAATGTGACAATTATTATACTTCGAATTTTATTTATTTTATATCAGTAATATTCCGTAGGGATGTTACAATTGGTATCAGAGCAAAAGTTTTGAAAATATTTTTAAAATATTTTGGGGCTAGTGGGGAGTGAGCTTATCGATATGTTTGTTTATGCATGTTGTGCGTTGAATGTGGAAGATGTGTGTGGTTTTGTTGACTAAGTGATTGATTTATAACAGTTGTGATGTGGCGTATCCAGGCTATGGTTGCTAACAGGAGGAGGAGGAGTGGTGGTGCGGATGACATCGCGGAGGCGATTCACCGGATGGTGGATGCGATGCAGCCACCTGTAGCGGCATAGCCTAGGACGACGATCGCACCAGTTAGGGTGCCAACTGTGGAGGATTTTCTGCGCCACAAGCCAGCAGAGTTCACTGGCAAGGCCTCCCTTGATGAAGCGGATGCATGGCTCTGCAAGTGTGAGAAGATTTTCAGAGTGATGAATTGCGAGAATGAGCAGAAGCTGCTCTTTGCCACCTATCTGCTGAACGAGGATGCAGAATATTGGTGGACAGGTATGCAACAGCAAATGGAGACTCAGGAGGAGCCAGCGACATGGGCGAACTTCAAGACTCATTTCCTGGAGAAGTATTTCCCCGATACCGCTAGACAAGACCGGGAGGCAGAGTTCATTGCACTACAGCAAGGAGATATGTCGGTACAGGAGTATGTCAAAAGGTTTGAACATTTGGCTAGATACTCCTCCTAGAATATGAGTGAGGAATGGAGGTGCTTGAAGTTTGAGCGAGGACTCAAACATGAGTTGAAGAAAGTAGTGATGCCTCTGAGAGAGAGGAGATTTCCGGTCTTGGTGGAACAGGCCAAGAGCGCCGAGCACTTGGAAAAGGGTCCTGGTCCTATTGTGAGCCGACATTAGAAGAATGTCACGGAGGCTAGGCAAATGAAAAAGCCGTACAGCCAACCTCAGACATCTCTGGGTCCCACTTGCTACCAGTGTGGCGGACCCCACCTGAAAAGGAATTGCCCACAGCTGGCAGGACGAGTATGAGGGTCAGGTGACCGTCGCAAGTGTTTTATATGCGACAAACCATGACATTTTGCCAATAATTGTCCAGAGAAGAAGAGTATTGGCACGAAGAAACCAGCAGCATCACCAGCAGAGCGAGCTAGGGTTGCGGGCAAAGTCTTTGCCTTGACCACCACAGAGGCTACACAGTCGGGTAATCTTATCCTTGAACCTTGTATGTTGTTTGGTAACATAGTACTTGTGTTGTTTGATTCTGGGGCAACCCATTCTTTTATTTCTAATGTGTGCGTGGGGAGATTGAGATTGGTGACACGTGATTTGGGATGTGAGTTGCTTGTTTCAACTCCCTCCTCAGGTCAAATGGCTACCAGTTCAGTCTGCGTTGGGTGTTCTATGGAAGTGGCAGGTCGCAGATTCAAGGTGAACTTGGTGTGCTTGCCTTTGTACGGACTGGATGTAATCTTGGGGATGGACTGGCTGTCTAACAATCACGTCATAATTGATTGTGGACGACGCAGTTTGGTATTCCTAGAATATGAAGGACTTGAGTTAATCTTGGCTCAGAGGGCGATAAACGAAGCAGAAGCCGGAGCCACCTGCTTTATGATAGTGGCTCATGCAAAGAAGAATAGTACCACCGAGAAGATCAGTGTGATTCCAGTTATGGAGGAGTATGCCGACGTATTTCTAGATGAAATACCCGAGTTGCCACCGAGTAGGGATGTGGATTTCTCCATTGATCTCATCCCTGGAGCTGGCCCAGTATCCATGGCGCCTTATAGAATGGCACTACCGGAGTTGGCTGAGTTGAAGAAGCAAATAGAAGATTTGCTTGAGAAGAAGTTCATTCGGCCGAGCGCATCACCTTGGGGAGCACAGGTACTGCTAGAAAAGAAAAAGGATGGCAGTTCGAGGTTGTGTGTTGACTACCGTCAGTTGAATAAGCTGACCATAAAGAATAAGTATCCGTTGCCGAGGATAGATGATTTGTTGGATCAACTGAGGGGAGCCGCAATGTTCTCTAAGATTGACTTGAGGTCTGGATACCATCAGATCTTAGTCAAACCGGAGGATATGCAGAAGACGGCGTTCAGGTCACGATACGACCATTACGAGTATGTAATGATGCCGTTCGGGGTGACAAATGCTCCTGCTATTTTGATGGACTACATGAACATGATATTCTGACCATACCTTGATCAGTTTGTTGTCGTGTTCATTGACGACATATTGATATACTTAGAGAGTCGGGATGTACATGCAGATCATCTGAGAGTGGTGCTAGGAATTCTCAGAGAGCATAAACTGTATGGGAAGCTGTCAAAGTGTGAGTTTTGGTTGGATGAGGTACAGTTCTTGGGCCATGTAATACCAGCCCAAGGTATATCGGTGGATCCAGCGAAGATTGAAACAGTGGTGAAGTGGGAAAGGCCACAGACGGTTACTAAGGTGAGGAGCTTCTTGGGTCTGGCAGGTTATTACAGGCGGTTTGTGGAGGGGTTCTCCAAGCTGGTGAGTCCCTTAACTCAACTCACTAGGAAGGACCAACCTTTCTCTTGGACAGACGAGTGTGAGGTCTGTTTTGAGGATATGAAGAGGAGATTGATTACTACACCCATATTAGCTATTCCTGACATTGCCAAGACGTTTGAGGTATACTGTGATGCTTCATACCAGGGTCTGGGTTGTGTGTTGATGCAGGAGAAACGGCCTATTGCTTATGCATCTCGTCAGTTGAAGGTGCATGAGAAAAACTATCCTACACATGATTTAGAATTGGCGGTGGTGGTTTGTGCTCTCAAAACATGGAGGCACTACTTGTATGGGGCACAATTTCAGGTATTCAGTGATCACAAGAGCTTGAAATACTTGTTTGATCAGAAGGAATTGAATATGAGACAAAGGCGCTGGATGGAATACCTGAAGGACTACGACTTTGAGCTGTTATACCATCCTGGTAAGGCTAATGTCGTAGCAGACGCTCTGAGCAGGAAGAAATCTCATGTGTCTGCCATGATGATTAAAGAGTTGGAGTTGATCGAGAAAATGCGAGATATGAATCTGGTATTAGATACGGAGACAGATCACATACGATGCACCATGTTGAGGATCACTAATGAGTTTTTAGACGAGGTCCGGGTGGAACAGGGTAAGGATCAGGAGTTGCAGCATATCATTAGTGAGTTTGGCACAGAGAAGAGAAAAGACTTCAGGATGGGTAGGGACGACATCCTACGACTCAGAGAGAGAGTGTGTATACCCAGCAGTCGGGTACTGAGGAAAATGCTCTTGGATGAAGGGCATAAGAGTCGTCTTGCATACACCCAGGTATGACTACGATGTACAAGGATTTGAAGGCAACTTTCTGGTGGACAGGTATGAAAACTGATGTGGCAGATTATGTGGCATCTTGTATAGTGTGTCAAAAAGCGAACATAGAGCATCAGAGGCCAGGTGGTATGTTAGAGCCTCTTGAGATTCTTCAGTGGAAATGGGACAACATTTCCATGGATTTTGTTACTCATCTACTGAGGTCAGCGAGGGGGCATGATTCTATATGGGTAATAGTGGATAGATTCACGAAGTGCGCTCACTTTCTACCTATTAATCAGAAGATGTCCCTAGATAAGCTGGCAGAGTTGTACGTCACGGAGATAGTCAGATTACATGGTGTGCCTAAGAGTATCATATCAAATAGAGATCTGAGGTTTACCTCGAGGTTCTGGCAATCGTTGCAGAACACTTTGGGCACTCAGTTGAGAATGAGCTCGACATATCATCCTCAGATGGATGGCCAGTCTGAGAGAACCATACAGTCTTTGAAGGACTTATTAAGAACGTGTGTTCTGGATCACCTCGGGACTTAGAGTGATGTGCTACCACTAATGGAGTTCACTTATAATAACAGCTACCATTCCAGCATCGGGATGGCACCGTACGAGGCCTTGTATGGCAGGAGGTGTTGAACACCTTTGTGTTGGCAGCAGGATGGGGAAGTTGTGGTACTTGGTCCAGAGTTCTTACAACAGACCATTGAGAAGGTAAGGGTAATACAGGAACAGATGCATGTAACTCAGAGTCGGCAAAAATCCTACGCAGATAAGAGGAGGAGGCCACTCGAGTTTGAGGCGGGTGACCACGTATTCCTCAGAGTTACACCTACAGCAGGTATTGGGAGAGCCTTGAAGTCGAGGAAGTTGACCCCTCGTTCATCGGTCCATATCAGATTACGAGGCGAATAGGACCGGTGGCGTATGAGATTGCATTGCCACCTCACTTGGGAAACCTGCACAATGTTTTCCACGTATCACAGTTGAGGAATTACGTGGCGGATCCTACTCATGTGCTGGAGCAGGATGATGTTCAGGTGTGTGAGAACCTGACTCTTAGAGTTGGACTAGTGAGGATTCTAGATTCTCAAGTTAAACAGCTCAGAGGGAAGGAGATTCGGACTGTGAAGGTTCTTTGGGACGAGGCAACCCAAGAGATGACTTGGGAGATGGAAGATCTCATGAGGAAGTCCTATCCTCACCTCTTTACTAGTAAGTTCTATTTTCGAGGACGAAAACTTTTAAAGGTGGGGGAATTGTAAGACCCAGGAAAATTAATTAATTAAATAATTAATTAATTAATAAATGCGGCTAGAAGACGCCTTTATGGCATTAATTGTTGTTTAATATGATGTGGAAAAGTACTAGCTCAAGTGGTTGAGAGTACTTTGGTTGTGTGAGAGGACTTGGGTTCGAGTCCTAAGTATGCCAATTATTTTGTTATTGATTTTTTTAGGATATGTATGAGTATGTGATTGGTATTGTAAACTATTGTTGATTTGTGAGTATCACCAAATGGGATTTGGTATAGTGGTTGTGCTATGGCCTTATGAGTGGAAGGTCATGGGTTCAAACCTTGGTGGGCAAAGAATAAGCTTTATTTTTGCTAACTAATAGTTGTGGTATGAATGTGAAGGGGTAAAGAAAAGCCTAGCAGAATGGGGCAGCCAAGGCGGCTGGGAATTTACCAAATAGGTTTTGAGTGTGCAAAGGGCTGAAGCAAGAGGGAAGTCGTGAATCAAGGGGTGATTTCTGTGCGGAAATTGGTAATTCTTATGATGGAAATTGGGGGTTGTGAATTTGGTACTGATGTGTTTTGGATTTTGGGCTAAATGCATGAAAAAGAGGGGTGAATGGGGTGGAAAATTGGGTTTTGGGGACTTTCTGGAGTATATACTATGCCAATTTGATGTTGCATATTGTGTAAATTGATTTGGTATGCTCGAATTCTGTTTGGTATACTTTGTGGTGCGAATTGGACAAGGTTGGAGTGAGTCGAGTGCGTGATCAGTGAGGGTATCTGCATTTCTCGCTTAGGCGAGCTTGGTTCGCCTAGGCGAGATTAGTAGAGACGCAAACCATGTTGCTACCAGAGCGTCTCGCTCAGGCGACGTGGATTGGGTTTGTGGTATACTTTGTGGTGCGAATTGGACAAGGTTGGAGTGAGTCGATTGCGTGATCAGTGAGGGTATCTGCATTTCTCGCTCAGGCGAGCTTGGTTCGCCTAGGCGAGATTAGCAGAGACGCAAACCCTGTTGCTACCAGAGCGTCTCGCTCAGGCGACGTGGATTGGGTTTGAGCGACACGTACTCTCGCTCAGGCGAAAGATGTTCGCCTAGGCGAGATGGTGTTGAGGTTGCGCATGTTGAGCGCGACTTCTCGTTCAAGCGAAGAGTTTATAGGTTTTGAGCGAACCAGAGTCTCGCTCAAGCGAGATGGCCTCGCTTAAGCGAGATGTCTTGGTCATGTTTGGTGCTTCGCGTGTATTTCAGCCCAGGCGAGTTGAATTGTGTTTTTGGGCGAGAGATGAACTCGCCTAAGCGAGTAACTTGGTGTTGTTGCTGTTTTAAGCTCTCTCAGGCGAGGTGAGCTAGCCTAAGCGAGGCTGGGGGCTTAGCTTGGGCGAGAGGTCCATAGCTTAAGCGAGTTTATGCGAGTTACTATGTTTCTTGTGCTTGTGAGTGTGTGTTTTGGCTGTTCATCATAAGGATAGATTGTATATGCATGTGGTGTGATGTTTGGGCTTGAAGGACTAAGTCCATTAGGGGTTTGGGATGTGCTCGATGGTTGGACACATGATAGGCATGAAACTGGTTGAGTTCCCGTCGGCTACTAATGGTCGAGGAGTCCTTAGTATGGTGATTGCATGTGTCGGGCGCACGATGGGCAAGGAACTGTGATGTTCCCGTCGGCTACTATTAGGCGAGGAGTCCATAGTATGGTGATTGCGTGCGTGCCA
>Ga0214545_1003612_pt1 | contig 29392 bp, 16 predicted proteins | sample CNSS4metaG_FD_160064 | JGI IMG/M metagenome (GOLD analysis project Ga0214545, IMG submission 160064) | Root nodule microbial communities from cowpea collected in UCLA plant growth center, Los Angeles, California, USA - CNSS4 | ecosystem: Host-associated > Plants > Roots > Nodule | place: USA...
TGGGAAGTCACAGTTTGGTACACTGCGGGATGAAAGGCAGGGACCATGGTGGGGTCTAAGGAAGTTTTACCAAGTAGGTGAATATCTGGATAGTTCAGAATAGCGCACTGGACTAGGATATTCATAAGCCAAACTTGGAACTATCTGATACCTGCTCGGCATCGCCAAGGTTAGGTAGTGAGTATATATCTCTTCTATGGGCCGATAAATGGCTAATATTCTCAAGAAAGAAATAATTATCATTGTACCAATGTTTTATGAGAAATACTCAACTACCTAATCACTTCCCAAAGTAACTTTTGATGTTCAGATTGGATCATCAGAAGTGAAATATGGATCCATATGTCTGGTAAAACGAGATTAAGTTTTGTGGTTGTAGGTCCAAATCTAGGCCCCCGGTGTCTGTATTGTTTGTTGAGTTTATTAAGATTGATATTTAAGGCTTATAAAGACCTCACTCCTTTCATATGTACCTGTTGCATGAGCAGAAGAGGAACCTGCTCAGTGAGAGTTGTTTAGGATATTATTGGTGAATTTTTTGAAGATTGACTCATGGATAATTTCTATTAATATCTTTAAGAGATATTAAAAATATAGATAAATCTTCTATTTTGATGTAGGACTCTTAATATTTTACAAATAGATATTTTTGTAATATTTCATGAACAATTACAGAGATGTAAATTATATATATGAATATGAAGTTATGTTATTATTAATGTTCTCTCAAGGATAATCTTATGGAAAAAAAAGAAAAATTAATTTCATATCTTTTTATCAAATAATAATTATTTAGTATAGTAGTCGGGGTGTCACAGTGTAGGTCTTGTGGGTGTTCAAGGTGTAAGTGATGTTGCATATTATAGGTGCAATGTGTACGCATTAAAGAATACATTATGCATAATTTAACTCCTATAATGTGATTGTGTATGCATAAAAGAACATGTTTTGTTTAATTCTTGTAATGTGAGTGTGAATGGAGAAAAGAATTTAACTCTTGCAATTTCATATTTTGGATGCTTAAATCACAACATTACAAGGCCAATGCATTTAGGCATAATTAAACATCATTCTCGCCTTTGAGGCATAATTAAATATTAATTCACAATATTGGTTCATTTAGACAAAAATTCAAGTTTCCCCATTACTGTGGTCTACAAAATTAAGTTTGGAAAATAATGGAAACAATAGTCTGTTATCCTGCAAAATCCTGCACAAAACCTAAAATTACTCTTTGAAGCACCATTATTCACCAATACTGACAGAGTTTGAGTAAGACTTTAAAGCACCATGCCTCCAAGTTGCATTCACACATAAAAAGTGTTCATGAATTTAAACAGTACATTACTTGTCCCAAAAAAATGCAGCATTCAGCATACATTAACAAAATACATGTCCCAAAAGCCTACCAACTACATTAACAAAATACATGTCCCAAACTTGCAGTTTAAAGAACTACATATAACCAAATTTACGTTTTCCACGCACGACCTCTTGTGGGTTGTAATTTATGCCTTATGATGGATGTGCCTCGTCTTAGGTTTGGAGGAGGCTGAATGGGAATTGGTTGAGGTGGTATGGATGTTTGAGAAGCCTATGTAGTCTAAACTGGTGTTGGTTGTGATCCATTGTCAGATTTAGTTGTTTACTGTGTTGTTCTAATGGATGATGGACCATTCATCTCACTTTATGTAGGTGTTGGTGTCACTGAAGTATTCGGTTGAACCACTTGAGAAGGTGGTGCTGACTTAGGAAGTTGAAGGCATCGTTTTCATTTGTGACCCAATTCCTTACAAATTCCACATTTCTTGCGCATACCACATTTACTTAACTCTTTATGATTCTTCTTTATCTCCCATGCTTCAAGTCTTCTATTCTTCTTTGGTATGTCAGGTAATGCCCTTTTATTTGGAGGCAATACGTTAGCAAAACCAGTTTCTACCCACATATGCATACCATTAACAGGGTAGATTGATGGAGGAGTAAATTTCCTCATATGTTGATTTCCTGAAGTACACAGGGATGTAGTCTGTACAATCCAAGTTAAGAAACTTCATGGTTGCTACTGCATGTGAATACAGTATCCCAGTCCCCATTTCCTGCAACTGCATTCACCATTATCTATGTTGACAACAAATTTCTCTCTAATGCATGATGTGTGCCTCACTTCAAAGATCTTATTTGCGGACCAGCTGTCATATGTGGTGAAGGTATAATTAATCACCTAGTATGTTAGCAATAATGGAATAATTTTAATGATTATTGAAGTACCTTGGAAGCCAATGTCGTGAATTTCCAGCTTCTTTAAATCTAGCCAATAGTCTTGAACAAATATAACCTTCATATGTACTTATCTTCAATCTATTCTTAGCCTAGCTTTGCATGACATAAGTTCGAATTTCCTCAAGCATTGTTATTATGGGCTTACTCCTTGATGTCACAATAAGACTATTGAATGCGTCACTCGTGTTATTCACCATTATGTCACACAAAGCTGTTTGAGTAAACCTTGATCTTGACCAATACCTGTTCAAAGAAATTGACATGTATTTATCAAAATATAATGTGGCAGCACGAAATTTAACTTAGAAAATATAACAACAATTGAAACTTACCTTAGGGCGATTTGAATAAGATATTTGAATGCTTCATCATTTATGTCTTTTATCTTCATCATTTCTCTTTCCCATGCTTGTGAGTAAGGGCATTTAGCTGCCTTCCACATCAACCGCATCAAATATGCACTAGGAAATCTCTTCATAAAGTTAGCATATAGATGGCGAACACAAAATATGTGACTAGCTCCAGGAAGAAGTGTCTATATAGCTTGCACGAGACCCTATACAAGAACTAGTACATTAGTGAATGTCATTCATGGTTATAAACAAATTTAAATGGTTTGAAAAGAAGGTACCTTTTGCTAGTCTGAGATGAATGTACACAAACTAAGAATCTGTGGTCCACTAAGATCATCAATCAACAAATCCATGAACCAAATCCAGGTTTCATTGCTTTCTACTTCAATGAAAGCCCATGCTATTGGCATTATCTGGTCATTAGCATCCCTTCCAATGGCTACCAACAATTCACCTCCATATTTACCTTTCAGAAAACATCCATCTAGTCCAATGATAGGACGACAAGAGTTGATACTGTCTTTGCATGCCTTCAAACAGATGTACAATCTCATGAATATAGGTTGTCCATTATTTTCTTCAACCTTAACCTTGGCGGTGGATCCTGGATTTGATCTTATGATCTCATGTGCATAGTCATAAATCCTTTTAAATTGTTCTTTCCATGAACCATCAATATGTTCAGCTGTTAATGCTTTTGCCTTCCTAACTATATTATTAGACACTTCTACATTCCACTTCCTAACATTATTGCGTATATCAACTGGTTTCATATTTGGATTTTCAATTATTGAGTTTTCAATCTTCCCATTTAACCATTTAGAAGTGATTAAACCAACATTGAATTCTTTGTTGCGTTTGTGGTTATTGTCACTTTTCCATAATTGCCATGTCTTAATTGGGCCATATACCCACAATAAGCAAACCAATTACATTTTCCTTTTGCTCCAAAGCATTTCACATTAACCCTTTTCCTATCATTTTTCGTGATCTTCAATCTTTTTCCACTATGCACGCCATATGTTATAATTGCATTTATAAATTCAACCTTGTTTTCAAAACATGTCCCAACCTCCCATTCATAATCAGCCATAATTTTTGGCATGCTAAAGGTTGGAAAATGTCCATAACTTTGTCTATCGTCTTCTGAATCACTATCACACACACTGTCTAACTCTTCTGACTCCCATTCACCACCAAACCAACCTGAATCATCATGACTAACTTCCTCATCCTCTTCATCCATTACTTCTCTGTCAAAACCAACATTGGCTTTCCCTTTTTTTCTCTTTCGGGAGGCACTCCCACAAGGCACTCTAACATCATCATCATGATCTTCATCATGGACTTCCACCTCCACACTACCTTCCATATTACCATGAACATCTTCAACAACCTCAACCTCAACCTCAACCTGACTGACACCCTGAACCCCACATTCACCCTCAACCTGACTCTGAACTTGACCCTCACCCTCAACCACAATAGCAACCTCACCCTCAACCTCAACAACAACTCTAGCCTCAACCACACCCTCAACCTCAGCAGCAACTCCACCCTCAACCCCACCCTCAACCTTAGCAGTAACCCCATCATCAACCTCACCCTCAACCTCAGCAGTAACCCCATCATCAACCTCACCCTCAACCTCAACAGTAACCCCACCCTTACCTTGACCTTCCCCCTCACAGTTCTCCTGATATTTCGTCAAATACTCCAACATTTCAACAATCTCAACTTTAGATATTGTGTGTACAACAAATAAATGGATTTGACCCCATCGCTTGCCAATATGGACCATGTCCATTGCACCAATATCATCACATAAGAGGTGGAACTTTTTACTCAAAAAAGAACCCAGACCTATAGCATACCACAATTCCTTAATATCCATATATCCTATTTGTTTAACTATATCTACTATCTCAAAGTAACTCCATCTATTTGGGTCACAAGACCAGGTACTTGTATCCCCAATATATTCCAATGCCCCATTATTAATAAAATGGCCATCATGGTGGACCACCATTTCAAATAAATCGTTTGACATTTCAACCTATATATACAGAAACAATATATACACTGTCAAATATAAATGCCCACAAAATCAAGACATATTACAACCCATGCCCCCAAAATCAATCAGACAAAACATATAAATAGGGGACCACAATTAAACCAAATAGAAGTGTGTGGTGGGCGTTTAAACAATAATACAATCCATTACCCACAATTTGACAAAGCACGAATAAACAAAACACATGGACATTGACATAACAGTATGTAACACACATATCAAGAAGGAGAACCCCTAAATAGAAACACAAAATCAAACAATAAAAAACTAAAAGCGCACCTTTAACCACCAATGCACAGAACCTTCGAAATTATAACGAGGCAATATCGTGAAGAAATCCTCGAGGAAGAAACCCAATCTCTACAATCACTATCACATGAGCAAATTAGAGACCACATAATGTCGACGACCAAATTACAATGAAAAAACAAAGAACATGAGACGAAATCAACGCACTTTCCACCATGGACGACACAAAATCTTCATGAAAGAAAAAAACCCTAAGTTTTCTTCTTCTTCCACTATGGACGATGCTTTCTTTGATAACTTTTTTACTTTAACCGAAAACAATTTCCCAATTACTTTCCCATTCAATTAAATATTGGTTTTCTAAGTTGTATTAAAATGTGCCACATATACAATCCTATTCATTATTCTGTTAGTTGCTTTAACAACGTCAGTAATTTAGACTAAAACGAATTTTTTGAAAAAAATTAAAAGACTAAATTGGACAATTGAAAACTTAGGGATCCTTTTTAGAATTCCACATGTTACATGATTATAATATTATTAAAATTAATCATCTTTTATTACTATTTTTATATAAAGGTTAAATTACTCTTTTGGTCTCTCTATTTGTCATGAAATTTCATTATGGTTATCAAGTTTTTCATTGTCTCAATTTGATCCTCATTTTCTTAAAAATGACTCAATTTGGTCATCACCGTTAACTTTGACCAAACGGTGTTAAAGTCAACGTCACATGTCAATTTCTGTTTTTTTTTCAATTTTTTTTTTATTTTTTTTTTATTTTTGACACGTGTCACTTCACAGTTGTGTCACGTGTCAAAGTGACTCAATTTGGTCCCTATATTTGTTTTTAGTTTCAATTTAGTCACAATTTTTGTAAAAATGAAACAATATTGTCCTTCCTTAAATTGTCACTAAATTTACTTTTTTATAAATTTTATGGTGATATTCTTACAAAAATTAATGTTTTTATTAAATATTTCTATAAATATTTTAAATTAACTTTAAATTCTACATAAAACATTAGACTTTGATTTTGTTTTGGATTTGAAATTTAGTTCCTAAACTCATGTGTGACAAGTTATTTGATTTTTAATTTTTACTAAGTTTGTATAATATGATACACTTGATGTCTTTATATATGATGACAAAATTATTAACTTTTGAAATTAAGTTTGGGGTTTAACTTTGTTTAATAATAAAACTAAAAAAAAACTTATTTAAAAATATTTCTACAAATATTTAATAAAAATGTCAATTTTATTAAGAATATCATCATAAGTTGTATATAAAAATTAAATTGAGTCTCGATCTAAGGAGGACAATATTGCTTCATTTTTACAAAAATTGGGACTAAATTGAAACTAAAAACAAATATAGGGACCAAATTGAGTCACTTTTACACGTGGCACAACTGTGAAGTGACACATGTTAAAAATTAAAAAAATTTCAAAAAAAATTTAAAATTTTTAAAAAATTAAAAAAATTCAAAAAAATCAGAAATTGACACGTGACGTTGACTTAACACCGCGTCTAGTAAAAGTTAACAATGATGACCAAATTGAATCATTTTTAAAAAAATAAAAACCAAACTAAGATAACAAAAAAACTTGAGGACCAAAATGAAATTTCATACAAATAGAGATTAATTTAACCTTATATAAACATTTTTTTTATACCTTGAAGTGTATATACTTATAGAAAAAAATGAGTACGATTCAGAGTCGGATTCGGAACACAGAGCCTCTACTCGACAGAGCCACCTACGATTCCTTTTCCCTTCAACTTTTCGTTCCTCCATTCCCCGCTTGTTGTCGCCCATTTTGCTGCGATATTTGCTTCTGCGCTTTTTCTCGTGAATCTTGGTGCTTCGATTTCGCTGCAAACTGGCTATGGACTACGAACCCTACGATAGTAGTGGTGAGTTTCAAGTTTCGTACTTTTCTCCTATCTTTGCCAAAATCTTTAAGACTTGTTTTAATTATACATTTAGGGCGTTGTTTTTATTCTCATTTGACCCATTTCTGTTTTCTTCTTTTTGATGGGTGTGGGGATTTCAATTGGCGCCAAATTGTTGGGTTTCATATTCTTGTGGAATCGGAGTATGTAAAAGCGAGTAACTTTAGAGCAACTGAGCGTGTTTGATTAATGGGTATAGCGCCAACGCTTCGTGTTTTGTGGCTTGACCCAGGGGACAAAATGATTAGTGTTTTTCTTTAATAGGTTTGTTCCATGGTGTGTTCTAGGAAATATTTGTGTGACATCGATTGAGGTAAAGAGAAGTTAAATTGGTTAAGGTGGTCTGAGAGCACGTGTGAAGGGGGCCATTGAAAGCACTAGTGAGAAGAGTAAATTGCATGGTTTGTAGTACTGTGAAAAGGGGGAGAGGGATACCTAGAACAACATTAAAGGAAATTGTTATGCGGGATTTCATGGTGAATAATATTGTTGGGAATTTGGTCTTTAATCAACCTCACTTAGTGGGATAATTTTTTATTTTTATTTTTTGTGTTTATTCCACGATGAAGGTGGAAATATTCATGTCAATTTACTTGTTAGCTTGTTTTCCTATGGACTTTAAGGGAAGAAAAGGGTGCCCTCAGAACTTGGGCATTTTAATGACTCGAGAGGCACTGGGAAGCAAGCCTCTGCCTCAATTAAGAAACGCATTAGAAAGAAGAAAACAGGAAATAATTTAACTACTTAAGTTAGGCCTGACATTTTTTATAAATGTAAAAAGATAAAAAATGTTATATGGAAATATCTATCCTTTGTTTACAAGGACTTCAATTTTTTTTTTTTCTAAATAAAATGGTTATGCTCTTAAGTTCCTTAAATGCCAACTCTTTTGTACTCCCTTTGACATCATTTTCTTTTTTGGAACTATTTGTACACAATTCTCTATATGATACAGTGTAATGCTGTCATGTATAAGTTTCATTATTCCCATGAGGAAGTTTTAGTGCTTTTAAGTATTTATACTCTCCCTTAAAATAGTTTCTCTTATCATTTAATTGTTATGGTTAATGGATTGTGTCCTAACGTTGTAGGATTAGTAAATGTATGTTTGCTACTCTTGATGCTCAGAATTTTACTTACAAGCTGTTTCTTGAGAATCAGATTTTTCACCAATGCCAAAAAAGTCTGGTTGATACCAATTTCAAGGATTCATTTGGCCTCACATGTTATACTTCATTGCATGCATTCACTTGATTGCAGGAACTGATGATGATCTTCCACCAACTCATCAAAACAGAATCCCCAGAGGGGCACATCCTGCAAGGAATGGAAGATCTGTAGGAGCTTCATACCCGATGACATATGGTGAAATTGATATGGAAACTCAAATCCACCAACTTGAGAAGGAGGCATACAGTTCAGTTCTACGAGCCTTTAAAGCTCAAGATGATGCCATTACTTGGGTATATTCTGTCATTTGACTTTCTCGTTTGTGATATATTTATAATTTGTGAGATGATTTGGTCAGGTTTAAATGACTGCTAAATGGCGTGTATTTCTTCAGGAGAAGGAAAGTTTGATTACAGAACTTAGAAAAGAACTAGGATTATCAAATGAGGAACACAGAGAACTTCTAGGTCATGTTAATGCAGATGATGTAATACAAAATATAAGGTCTGATAAAAGTTTGAAACGTGGTTTCTTTTTGAATTATGCTTCAGAAGTGAGATTGCCATTGCTTTTTCCATATATCCAATTTTATTTTCTTAATCAACACCTTATTGAACATTATTTTAGAGACTGGAGGAAGGCAGGAGGCCATCTGCCTGCTGTGCTGAATATTGGGCAAGCTATTCATGATTCAATTCCAAGTCCCACTGTCTCTGTATCTCGTAAGAAGCAGAAGATAATGGCGTCCACTCCTTTAGAATCCTTTGGTGGGCCTTCTCCATTTCACCCCCAACCACCTCTTCAGCCATCTTTGGTTGCAAATCCAGGATCTGTTTCTGGATCCAAGGGCAAGAAGCACAAACCTGTAAGCAAATGATAAATTTTGTTAGGGCTCTTCCTTTCTGTATAGCTTTATTGAGTTTGGGTTTGTCCCCTATGCACACATGGATTACACATTTTAGTACTAAGGAATAATAATTAAATAATGTTGTCGATTACTTGCAGGGCCAAGTATTACTGGGAGTATCTTCAATCAAGAAATACCCTTCATCAGGACTCAGTGGAAGGAATCAAATACCTAATAGAGCTCCTTCTGGTATTGAAACGGGTGAGCTTGCTAAGGAAGCATCAATGGTTTCACTAGTTGGTAGGAAAGTGCGAACACGATGGCCTGATGACAACAACTTTTATGAAGCTGTTATATCTGACTACAATCGAGCTGATGTACTTACATTCCCCAATTAACTAAGATTCTGTTTCAGGTATTATGTAGCTGAGATGCTTATGTTTACTTCTAACTTTTCAGGGTCGATATGCTCTGGTATATGACATGGGGACTGCAAATGAAACGTGGGAATGGGTTAATCTGTCAGAGGTATTTCTGATACTGATTACTGTTTTGAAATTCTTATGTATTTATGATTAACACATCATCATCACAATGTTATAACTATAAAATTATGGTTGGAAACATGTTTGGATTAAGAAGTTTGAAATGGCAATCAAGCAGTATGAGAACAGTCAGACATTAATGTTCTCTTGACACCCCCACCCTTAAAAAGGGTTGCTGATAGTGTTCCATTTCCTTAAAAAAATAAGAGGTTTATAGTCTTCTCTAAAGGTGATTAAACAAGTATTTTGTGGCAGCAAAAGGTTCACCAACAATCAACTAAAGAACATTTTACCAGAACTAATATTTTATATTCATAGAAACAAGTAGTTTACCATTGCCAAAATGGTCTATATTATATTGCATAGGAATTTAAACAGATTCATTTTTATGTCATGGTATTGTTATTTACATTTTGGGGATATCAAGGTATAATTTAATATCTTTGACTATAGTTATAAAGAGTTTGATAGGGACTTGGGGGTGCTTAAATCTAGCATCAAGCAGTATGGGATGCTTAGTGGAGTTTTAACTCTAGTTCTATCTATCTCCTTAATCGCTAGCTTTTAAGGGTGAGTTCTCCGAGTACTTAGGTACTTATCAATTGGTATCAAAGCTGATTGTCAACGTCTCGAAAAAAGCTTCCTAGATAGTGTGTTATGACTTACAAGGAAATTGAGTGGAGTGTGGCGGTGAATGAAAGTTCCCAAGGCATCATGTCGTACATAAGGTATAGGGACTTGGGTATTATGGGGCACTAAGTCACACATAAAGTAATATTGTATGTTCGATATAGAGTAATTAAGTGTTTGGTTCCTTCACCTTAATGGCTAGGTTTTGAAGGTGGATTCCCCAAGTGTATGGGTGCTTATCTTTAAGAAAATGGCTACTCATAAAGAAAATGACCGTGTGCTGCTCTTTTTTCTTTAGTTTATTGATATTTTGGCATATGTTGCAATCCCTTCATTTTCAGTATTGAAATAGAGAATGAAAACTGGCTGAAGAGAAATTGTATGATGCTTAATACTTCAAAGTTAATGAATGCAGCTATTGATAGTATATGAAATGGAATTTGTTGTCAAACATGTTTTCAACTTTCATTTTTTTAAGCCCTGAATTGTGGTGGTTATTTGAAAGCACTGCTCTTCCATTTAGTGAATGTACAATACTGTGTAGAATACTGTGCTGTGAGCCTGTGCATTGTTATCACTGCACTGTAATGTCTTTAGTTCATGCAAAAATATTATTGTTGCTGCAGATCTCTCCTGAAGATATTCAATGGGTAGGTGAGGATCCAGGAATCAATCATGGTGGTGGTCGTCATGGATCTGGTAATGGGATGAGTAGGTCTGTAGGACGTAGCAGTGTTCCAGGAGCTGTAAGAGGTAGGGGAACCACAAAGGGGCAATCCAAAATGGATTTCTTTCCATCTCAGAATGGAATTGGAAAGAAGACTGTAGATGATATACACATACTTCACACAGACACGCTAGTGAAGAAGGTTACTGAAAACACTTCAATCAGAAAAGTACTCTTTGAGATTATTTGATCTTATCTGACATATTTAAGTACTGATGAACTTGACAGGTAGAGAGGGTATTCAATGCAAATCATCCTGATGCACTTGAAATTGAGCAAGTCAAGAAAGTATTAAAGGTAAGGGATAGATACATATGTCAGTGTGCCATTTCATGTATTTTCCTTTAAATGGTGTATGAACAGATAATTCATGTGAGATAAACGCAGGATCACGAACAAGCTCTTATTGATGCAATTGCAAAACTTGCAGATCTTTCTGATGGCGAAAGTGGTATTTTTCTGATTTGGTTCCTTTTAGCAATACCATCTGAAAGTTTTCCTTTGATTAATTTGTCTTCTAGATTAGAAATTAGAATAATGTGGACATCAATGAATCTAGTTAGTGCAGATAATCATAAATAAAATACTATAATTTGCATTCTTTCAGCGTCATATTTTTTATGATGCTGGCATAATACGGTTTACAGTCACTTTTAACTCACTTCCATGCTGCACAATTTTTGCACTGTGTTCAATAATGTCACTATTTTGTTCTACCCAGCAAGTGTGGAGTAAATTATCATATACCAAAAAGAAAAATATTCCATACTTTCTTGCTTACTTGTTTCTCCTATTCTTGCTTACTTTATTGATACATTTTTTATATTAAAAAAGTAATATCATTCTTACTCAAAAATGAAATGATGAAAATTCCATATTAATCAAATCTTTGTTCAGCCTTTCTTGATGTTCTTATTGTTTATACAGATGAGGATGACCACCATTTCGCAAATGCTCAACCAATGGAAAGATGATGTGGAAAACTATCTTTGTAAAATGGGAAGAGTTGGCGTTATTATAGTCGCAAAAACCTTGAAAATCTGAAGTAATTTCCCTGACAGACAACTCTTGTTCATGTCATTTATTTTGACTAGGTTGAAAATTAGGTAGTTTAGTAATGATTATTCACTGAGGTTTTAAGATTTGACACAGGATACTCTGATGCTTGTACACAACCATGATAGTGTATAAATTCTTGTATTTGTTGTGTATTATGTATGGATTCACGGCTTCTGTTATGTATTACTCTATGACTTCTATACAATACCATGTTCATAAAATTACTCACAGATCCTTTTTAAGTGAGTTTGGTTTTATTCAGGAAAGAATGTGATTTTGCACTGAGAATTCACACTCTCTGTTGCTACGCTAATATGTTCTTTTTAGGATAACTTTATTTTCATTATTATGAATTATTCTTCATTAAATGAGGATTAATGTTTTGAAATTCTAGAAAATTTCAATTAAGTGGATATTCTCTGTTGAGGTTTTTTTTTTTCTTTTTTTTTTTTTTTTATAAGATGTAAGAGAACTACATGAATGAGTGATTATGTATATCTTTTCTTTCATATTACCATTTAAAACAATATTTTAACATTCATTTGAAAAAAATGCACCAAAAACAAAGTCCGCAATAATAAGAGTATAAATATCTGTCATCTTAGTGACAGCGAAATAGGTTTATACATAATTTAGAGTATCTTTTTAATAGAATCCTTTAGCAATTAAATGAGTTTTGTGACATTCAATAGACTCATCCAATCTTGTTTTAATCTTATAAACATCTCATGGATAGTGAGAAAATGTAAAAAAATATCTCTTCATGTAGTTTTTGCCAAGTCTGAATTGAGTGAAAAAGTTTCTGAATTACATAATTTAACGTGTTTTGAATTGCATAATTTGAAGTTATTTTTTGTAATATTGTTCAACAATTAAAATTGAGAAAAATTTAAGAATGCATTATGAACTGTATAATACAAAAATGTATTTTAAATTGTATAATTTTAAAATATGATCTGGATTAGTATAGGCAATATTCAATTTGGGTAATTTCTTCTAGCACCTTTATGCCTTTTCTTCCTGCACCTTTGTAGAAAAGAATCCCAATTATCCATGGGTTGAAAACATTTTAGATCTTGAAATTTGAAATTTAAAATATGTTTTTTCACTAAAATTGAAATATTATAAAAAAAAAATTGCGTGCACGTTCTAGTAATTAAAAATTCCATTAATGTAATAATGTGTATTAAAATATTTATTCACTACAAAAATGATGGTTATAAATATCTAAGTTGAACTAAATTTAACAGTTAGTGTTTACATAGTGGTAAAAAGTTTGGAAAATATACATGAATTTTTAAATTCCGTTATTATGGTTATTTTGGTACACATAAAAAAAAGGGTTAAAACTGGATTTGCAATAGTGTCTACGTTCTGTTATGATTAATGATATTTTATTTATAACTTTATTTTGAATGTATAATTTTCATCCGAAGTTTGAAACATTGGTAATTTCAAATTCAAATGGTTATTATAATTGAAGTGGTCTTTATAATTACTATAATTGCGAGAAATTACGAATAAAAATTATACAGTGGTAGCTGTATGGAGAGAAAAGATTAAACATACTTCTCCATAGCTTTTAGAAAAATAGAAATACGAAAAGTATTAAAATTAACTTTTATAAAAGTTAAAATTAATTTATATACAAATTAATTTGTAAAGAGACTTCTATTTTTAATTTTTATTTGTTTGAAAAATTTTCTCCCTACAAATTAGAAAAAAGAAAAAAAAAAGTTAAAGTTGACTTCTTCAAAAATTGGAAATAATGTATACATAAATTAATTGGTATAAGTTTACCTGGACAATTTAAGAAAAACATTTTTAATAATTGTATTTAAACAAATCTTTTCAAAACGATTCCTAGAAGAAAAAAAGAGATTCGAAATAAGAAGTATGTAAAACAATTTTCTATATTTTCTATGTAACTTCTTCAAAATTTAGCTTCGAACTTGCATTAAAATAATTTTAAGTCATAAAAATTTCTCTTATTTAATTTTTTCTTTCTTTTAATAATTTTACGGTTACAATCAAGTCAAACATTAATGTTGTGTTTGAATGAGGTAATTTATAAGGGTAAATTCATTAATGTTAGCCTGAGTCGAAGGTCAAGTTAGGTCAGCCTACACCAAAGGTCAAGTCGGGTTGGCTCGGACCAAAGGTCGAGTCAAGTTGGCCTCGACTGAAGGTCAAGCTGATTCGGTCCAGCTGAAGATCGACTGAGTCGGGTTAGGTCGAAAGTTGATTTGTCTCGAGAGGAATAACCAGTCGAATTGGTCTTGGGTGAAGGTTGAGATGAGTTGGTCGGATCAAAGGTTGAGAAGATTAGACTCAGATTGAAGGTTGAGATGACTAGACCTAGGCCAAAGAATGAGACGAGTCGGGATAGGCTAAAAGTCCAAAAGGGTTAACCCTGGCTAAATGTCGAGATAACCCGTTTCAGGCTTAGATGAGTTAGCTCGGACCGAAAGTTGAGCCGATTTGGCATGAGTTAAAGGTCAAGTCAAGTCGACCTGGACTGAATGCCGAGTCCAGTAGGCCTGAGTTGAAAGTCAAGCCAAGTTATCCTAGCCAAAGATTTAGACACTTTAGGACGGGTCGAATAGTAAGTAATTCAAATAATATGTATTTCAGTTTTTTAGAATTGTTGCAATCTCTCATTCAAACATAAGATAAAAGTTTGAAGAATATTATTCTTTAGGGATTTTTCATCTTAATTGGTTCAAGGTTAAGATGTTTTTATTGTTATAGATAAATTAATCATATATCGCTTCACCTCAAATTTTGAGTTTAATGGCTTTCATTTTAGTTTGGTCAAAACCCCATGGTCTACAACTTGATCTTACAGTGGAATTTTAATCAAATGGTTAGTCACTTATGGATCTGATTGAGCTTTGAAAAGAATTTAGGGAAGATTTTGAAAATGAGTTAAGTTACCAAAATTAAGGTTTTAATGGTTTATAAACATTAATTTTGTTTGAAGTTCTTGCCAGGAAGACTCACAACTTTTTATGTACAAGTTGTCCATATAAGATACATCATACTACCTTTAACACGAAATCTCAATGCTTAATATTTATAGATCCAACTTTTCTTATATATCATTCAATTTTCTCATTTATATTCAACATGGGATTTTCAACTTATAACACTTCTCTTCCGACCCGAACTATTTTTGGGTCTTACCCCTTTTGAAATTTTTTAGTAGAATAAATTGGGAAGACTCACCGCTTTTGAGAAGACCTGACACTACCTTTAACAAAATTTCAAAGCTTAATATTTGTATTCTTTCTTTTCTTATATGTTATTAAATATTTTCATTTTCACTCGATATGAGACTTTCAACTCATACTTGTATTTTTAATTCCTTTGTAAATCATTTCAACAAAGACAAAAAATATATTAAAAAAAAATCTATTAAAACGTATATGAATAACTTTTTCTTAAGTGGACAATTTGCTATAGAACAATAAGGGACAAACTCCATGATGTCAAATCCTCTCACTAAGGTATTTCCACCCAAGGTTTTCATGGCATGTTGCTTATATAGGTGTTTTATGTAACATCCCTGGCTTGCCCAAACCATGTCAGGTTACTACAGCCCGATGCACCCCAACCCCTCACCCTTCTCCGTCCATTCATACTGGGTGGGTTGTTGCCAGTGGGGATCGAACCCCCAACCTGACCTTTAACACCTCTGGCTCACCAGCAGATGCTACCAATTTTTGTAACATCCCTGGCTCGCCCAGACCATGTCAGGTTACTACAGCCTGATGCACCCCAACTCCTCACCCTTCTCCGTCCATTCATACTGGGTGGGTTGTTGCCAGTGGGGATCGAACCCCCAACCTGACCTTTAACACCTCTGGCTCACCAGCTGGCAACAACCCACCCAATATGAATGGACGGAGAAGGGTGAGGGGTTGGGGTGCATCGGGCTGTAGTAACCTGACATGATCTGGGCGAGCCAGGGATGTTACATTTTACATTTTGAGGAATCTTTGGTTTAGAGGAAGTTAGTCACTTTTATGTGTTTTGTGTTCTATGTTTGATTTTATGCATGCATACATTTTCTTAGGACATACTTTGAATATTATTCAGAAATTACACTCTGTATATTAAGGTTATTATATTGATCTCATTGAGATAACGTAAGGACAAGTTAAAAAATAGACGTGTACAAATCACCTTCATGTAATTTTCATGCTATACATTTCATGATGAGTCCATGTCATTTGGTTTTGTAAGCATTAGTGATCATTGTTAGGTTTGCTTGCGATTAATTCAATTAAAATTGTTTTGGTTCTATATGCAAATGTAATCAATGTACGAGATCTTTTGAATATGGTCAAGGCATATAATGACAATTTTGAACTCATAAAATCTAACACATTTATAAGAATTTTAATGATATATATTTGTGACCAATGAAAGATTGTTAATAATTTTGGTCATATATATATATATATATAAAATAATTAAATGTGTTAGGAACATTATATAAATGTCATGAAAAGATAAACTGTGTAGATATTCGCAATATTCTAATTTGTTGAAGGGGGCAAATTAGAAATATTGATTTTTAGAAAAAGTAATGACAAAGGTTACATAAAGGGATTGTAGTCCCCATCACCTTGATAATTTATATTCTTTAACTTCTTCCTTCTAACAAGCTTTTAAGATGACTAAAGTTGAAATCGAGTTTTACCAAATCCTACGGTAGATAATAATTTATTTCGATAAAAGCTTGGTGTACTAACCTTGAGAACAAATATATAGAATGAATAATTTAATTTAAAATCAATCAAATTTCATGTGTGAAAATAGCAATGCCTTAGCCTTGGGTATGCCTTTATATTTATAAATATAGTGGTTTATAAATCATGTATCTTCCAAATAAGAATATTATATTTCAGTTACAAAATACTAAGATAATATTAAAATATAAACCCATTTATATTTGTTAAAATATTTTTAGATTATAAAATCTGTTAATTAAATCAAACTTCTTATAAGACCTATACGCAATACCTGGATTTATAGACTTTGGATTAATCTTTCTACGCTTACATATATATATATATATATATATATATATATATATATATATATATATATAGTTGAAAATATATTTTACAAATATTATAAATTTGGTTAAAATATTTCATTGGTCCACGTTTTTGTTCAAAAATTTCAATTAGGTCTTAAAATTTTTTGTAGTCTCAATTAGGTCCATATTTTTGAAAATGCGTAACAATTAGGTTCATTCCATTAGTATGATGGTAACGGTATTAAAAATGTACAACGTGTCAGCTCCTCATTTTTTTATTTTTTATTTATTTATTTTTTTTAATTTTTTTAAAATTATTCATGCCACGTGTCACGTCAATATTGTGCGACGTGTCAAGTCAGTAAGGTGACACGTGTTAAGTCATTGTCTGAATCTTAATTTGATCCATATATTTGTTATTTTGATTAAATTTCAGTTCATTTTTTTTTAATTTTCAATTTCATCCTCTCCAAATTGAGACCAAATTTAACTTTTATATAAATTTTATAATAATATTTTTATTAAACATTTTAATAATATTAAGTTTATTTAAATTTTTATTTTACATTAAACTTTACTTATATTTTGTTTTAAAACTTTAAAATATTTATTTTAACTTGTTACAAAATTGTTTTAAATAATTTATATACAAATGTTAGAGTTGGTTTAAAAATAAAAATTTTATAAATTTAAATATAAAATTTTAAAACAATCTTGTAAAAAGTTAAAATAAATATATTTAAAATTTTAAAATAAATCGACTAAAATGTAATCAAAATAACAAATATATGGACCAAATTGAGATTTAGACAATGACTTGACATGTGTTACCTTACTGACTTGACACGTGGCACAATATTGACGTGCACGTGGCATGAATAATTTTTTTTTTAAAAAAAGAAAATTAAAAAAATCAAAAAAATGAGGAGCTGACACGTGGCACATCCTTAACATCGTTACCACCATACTAATGGAATGAACCTAATTGTTACGCATTTTTTAAAATATGAACCTAATTGAGACTAAACAAAATCTTAGAACCTAATTGAGATTTTTGAACAAAAACGTGGACCAATGGAGTATTTTAACCTATAAATTTTTGTACACCCTATAGTTAGGGATGTCAAAAAAATCCGTACCCGCGAGTATTCGCAGATAAAACCCACAATGGGTAGAAAACGGATATTAAAAATGGATATCCGCTACCCGCAGGTACATGTATTTTTGATACTCGCATGTTAACAGTGCGAGTACATATATCATAATATCCGTACCCGTGGATACACGTACTCGCTAAACTTTAATTTACAATATATATATATATATATATATATATATATATATATATATATATATATATATATATATATATTAGTAAAGTCTTCATTCAGTAATTTCATTCAGTAATGGTGGTCAGATTCTTACCCCACATCGGAGTAGATTACTTCCAGAAATTGTGGAGTCATTGATATGTCTCGGAGACAAGTTATGGACCAACATGGAAGGTAATGAAATTAACACTTTTATTTAGATACTTTAATTAAGTGATTGTTAGAAATTTTTAATGAACTTCTTATGTTTTCAGACTCTTCTAGATTAAAATTGGACAACATGAAACTTTATATAATGTTGTAAGATGTGGACATTGATGAAGTTAGTGATTTCTTTAATATTTCATTCAAAAATAAACTACAAGTATGGAACCAATATTTATCCAGCAGGTAGAATACGAAGGAACTACTACTAACTACTACTTATATCCTATCTACCCGTTGACATCCCTACCTGCGATGATGGGCAATAAAATTTCAATTACTATCTATCGTATCACCTTTATCTTATCAACTTTTATTCTTTATACAGTTCTGCTTTATTTTAACTTCAATTGCATTTCATTTACTTGAATTTAGATCTATCCATTCTTCCGTTCAAAAAAATTCGAGTCATTTGACTGATTTCCATCCATTTACATTTTAATAATCTCTTTATAGTTGTTCTTTTAGTCTTACTTTTGCTATTCTGGTTTAACATTTATGTTTTTTAATTTCTTGCTTTTTCAAATGGAAACATAAAGTAGAGAATTCGTGAATAATAAGACCTGAGCCGTGTGTGAAGTGGAGAGTATCAAGACGTGGCCCTTTTGAGAGCTAGAGAGTGGTTGCTTGATTCAAATCTTATCCATGAGGCTTTTGGGAAACAGAGAAGAAAGAGAAGGATGGAATGGATGAGCTTTTGACAAATAGGGTTGCCCGTTGAATAAAAAATTGATAGTGGGATTCAAAATCCAGAGATAACTTTATCAAATTGTGAATTTAAAATATGGGAGAGGTACAAATTCCAAATATATAGAGACACACACAACACACATTTTCTACTACTAGTATAAATATATAACAATTTATAATTTTATTAATTAGATACAAGCAATATTGGTTATTGATAATTAACAGTTTAAGCGGTTATGCTATCTCTAACCTACGTGGTTGCATCAATTGAGTTTATCGAAAAAGAAAGTGGTGATCAAAACGAGCACAGGCACCAGGCACTGACTATGCTTTCCTGTTAAACCAAAAAATCAAGAAAAGCAGTCCGCGAAAGGACAATGTTGTTACAAGGTTTACCGAATCAAAATACTGTTACATGTACCGGGCCAACTCACTACAAGCTACAGCTGATCAATAAATTAGCAGTATAAAAACAAAGAAAAAAACCCATGCTTTGAACATAAAATAATAATAATAATAATAATAATAATAATAAATAATAATATACAGAGGAAGGAGAAGAGAGACTAACTATGAAACTTGAATCATTTCTTGGAACGTTTCTTGGGTCGCTTATCTTTGCCAGCACTTGCACTAGTTTCCCTCCCACGCTTTGAACTTCCTGCATTTGTCTCTGCTGCTTTCTTTGGAGGTCTTCCAACACTCCTCTTCGACTGAGAGCTGTTGTTCTCAGTGTTCTTATTTCTTTTATCCGCAGACCCTGATCCCCCTCCAACGCTATGCCTTGATGCCCTTTCTTTCCCTTTATCTCCTCCCTTTACATTATTCACCATTTTCTTCTGCTCTTTGCCACTAACACCACCCCCACCTCCCCCTCCCTTGCTGCTGCTACTACTTCCTCCTCCTCCACCACCCGCCCCACCACCCTTCACAGCTTCCACCGAAGTATTTCGCTTTATCCGTTTCAAGAAATCAGCAGCAGCACTCCTCTTCTTCTCTGGCCCTCCCTCTGCTTTGCTCTTCTCTGCCTTAACACTCTCCGATGGCTTGCTACCGGAGGATCCCGCCTTAGGAGTGGAGTTAGAGGAAAGTTTCTTATTGTTGAGGTTCTTGTTGCTCCTTCTCAGGCTTCTCGCTCCAGTCACAGGCTTCTCCTTCGCCTTGGGAGGCTCCTCTTCGTCTGTATCAGAAGAAGAGGGTTTCGTGGGAGGTTTTGAATCAGAAGCTGGCCTTTCCTTCTTGTCGTTGAAGATGGGTTGCTCATTATTCTTTTGCCCAAAAGTGGTCGAGGAAGGTTTCGCTGACATTGAACTGCGTTTGCGGCAAACCAATATGGGACCAGAGGCTTTGTTCTTGGACAAGAGAGAATCTGGTTTGGCTACTGGTACGTTTGGAGGGAGTGAATCGTTCTTCCGGGGGATAGGGTCGGATTGTGCTTGGGCGTGGTTCTTCATCTCGGCGGTGACAAGGCGATGCAGCTGCCGCGCCGCCTGTGACTCCGGCGAGTCATGGGGGAATATGACGGTGGCGTTGGTGAACAGGAGGAGGAGGTCGCGGAAGAATGCACTAATGCACGAGGAATACTGACCTTTCTGGATTCTTAATTGTATGGTTTCCATGTCCAGTGGCTGTTTCACTATGTCTTTGTATCTGTCAGACTCCAGCTGCCACAAGAGACCACACCAGAATATGTTCACTAAATTGTCATAATTGCACGAACCAACATCTAGTATCCATTCAAGGTTAAATTTTTAACATGCGAAACGGGTATTTTATCCTGCGAAATCATTGGACTTTTCGTGCAGATGTACAAATACTTATTTTTTATAGCACACGTGTACAAATACTGTCCACACAGGGATAAAACATATCTGAGTCTCTAAGCTCTAACGGTTTGGTCAGATTAAAAATTGAATTATTATAACATAGATAAAACATTTGATTACTTGCAATTAATTTTTGGGATATATTTAGCAATAAAAAAATCTTTAAAATAACCATGAGAGGGCGCACACATGAAAGACCGCGCTTTTGCTGTTTCAACGAGAAAGGGTGAGCACAGGAACAACGAGGGAAAGAGCACAAAAAGCTAGGGCCCATTCCTATTTCCACTACCGTACAGAATTTCTTTTTTATTATTAAAAATCCAAACATTAACAGCTTAGTGCCAACACGGTAACATTCCCCGTCCCGTCCAATCCTCACATTCGATAAGACAATGAGCATTAAATTGATTACAGTTTTTTAATGAAATACTATTTATAATAATATCATGATGATATTAACTTAGTTTATATTAACATTCTTATCTAACAATAGAAGCCCATCCTATATCCACTTTTTATCATAATCATTAAAAACATAATATAGAAAATAAATACTTTCTATGATTTTATTCTAGGTAGTTAATTAAATTTTAAAAAATAATTATTTAATTTAAAGAGGAAAATAATAATTTTATTCATATTAATAAAGATAAGTATAGTTATGATAGGTTATATATATTTCATATAGGTTATGGTTATAAACATGGCATAGTTATGGTCATTGAGAGATTTTGGTTCCATATGGTTATATGACATTAGTCTTACACATATAAGACCTTAGACACCACTTTTACACTACACCAAAACCTTAAGACAATGTTGTTATGGGTCTTTATTCTTATATAGTGTTTAACTTTGTCTTTTCTATCCAATGTAGGACTTTTTGACTCACACTTGGACTATTCCCAACAAGTTATACTGTAGATAATTAATTAAAATTTTAAAAATAATTTATATTAATAAGGATATTAATATTAATAGAGATAAAATAGGTAAAAAAAATATGGAAACGAAAAAACAGTTATGAGGAGAAAACAGCAATGACAAAACTAATCCTCTATCTGTTGATAGGTACATAATAACATAAATATCATTACAAAATTATTACTTTTTCTGTCGAAAAAATTATTATTGTAAATTCTTATTCATAGATATATATATATATATATATATATATATATAATAGAAAAAGAAAATAGATGTTTAGAAAGAAAAAAGAAGTAAACAGTGATTGAAAAATGCCAAGAATAACTTACAATAAACACGTTTACTCTTGAAAAGAGAAAGCATCCAAATTTAATATTCAGAGAAGACACAGTTGGATGACTACGACTCGTGAACCAACACGTCACCACCGCGAAGCATGGGCGCAAGAAAAGGGAACGAAAAAGAAAAGTTTAACAAGAATAATAATTAAAAATAAACTTGGTCTTGGTCAAGTGGTTTATTTTGGGTCGTAGTAAATAGGATATAGCCCAAAAAGCTCTCCTAGTAGTGGGCTTATAGCGATTCGGTCTAAAATAGTTTCAGCACGTTGCATGCAGCTGCACTCAAATACTGGGCTCACAAAAACTGCATATGGTAATATTGATACTTATTTTCTTTCTAGCTCTTAGGGTCTAAAATAAAGTAATTTTCTCGTGGGAGAAAATTAAATTGGCCTTAGGCCATGGGATAATGAGATGTTAAAATAAACATATTCCAAACTAAAAAAACTTGCATGTTTCACATTGAGACACTTGACGCATCTGGGAGACCCGACAGATTCTACTACCTATGTTCATAATAATGGACGAGTGTACAAAAAAATTTATAAAATTATTTATCCAAATAATGTAATTAATTTTACCTTCTCACATATTAATTATATTAAAAATTGATCTCTTTCTTAAAATAAGTGCCATGAAACAATACGAACACGGCCATGTGTCATGCTTACCTACCATTTTCGGCCGTAAGAAACAATCAAATCTCTAACTTTAGTCCCTAGAACTAGAAACTAGAAATGGATTCTCTCACTCATTTTTTCTTTTATGATGAAACTGAAAATATATCTCGTTCTTTCGATTTTTATTATCGATTCGCTCTTTTTTATTCACAAATTCCATACCCATAAAAAACCAATCTGTTTCAGAAGTGGTCCCTTCCGTTGGACAGTCACGATTTTAAGACCCTTGCTTGCAATTAAATTTTGCTTATTTAAAAAAAAAACACTTAATTTCTTTTATTTAATTATTATTTAAGGAACAAATTAATTTGTATATATTCAACGTGCATGCATGTATTAAAAAAATAATTTTTTTAGTAATAGAAGAATGAAATTATCATTATTATTTTTTAAAATTTGAAAGAGAGTGAAATACCGGTTTTGTCCACGCAAAGGAGTAGATGGAATACCTGGTTTTCAAGACGGCGCTCGAACAATGAACTGTGCTCGTGCGCCTTGATCAACTCCAACACTCCAACCAACGGTTCTGATTTAACCATAGCCACCTCGTCATTTTCAGGCGGTGTGGAGGTACCGCCTCCGCGACCGTCGCTGCCGGAAACATCTTTTCTCCGCCGCGTCTTCCTCCTCCGCGTCAAGCTAGCTGAACTCTGCACCTCGCTGCTCTCCCTAGTCCCTCCCTCCCCGGAGTGAGCCACTGAGTCGTGCAACTCAGACGAGTCATCGTCCTGCTCCACCTTCCTCTCGTCACTCGGAGGCACCGACTCACACGTTGGCACCTTCGCCAACGCATCGTAGCTTCCGTTATTTGATTCCTCCCCAACCGGTTTTCCCTTCCTCGCAACCGGGTCCGCTTCTTTTGAACCGGTCTGAACCGGATCCGGTTCGACTCTTAACTTTGCGTCACCTTCTCCGGTTTTATCAAACCTCGAACCGGTCGAGTTAGACTCGTTAACTGACTGATTCTCCCGGTCCGATTCGTCGCCCGTTGTTGGCAACATCTTGTCAGCGTTCGCGGTTCTCTCCGGTCCGGAATTCGCCGGTCCAACCTCCTCAACTTCTCCGCCGGTTTTGTCGTTTTCCGGACGTGCTTCGCCGGGAACCGCCAGATCTGGTTTCTCGTCGTCTTTACCGTCATTCTCTTTCTCCTCCTCCAGTCTCTTCACCTCCAACTGCAGCGACCTTGGTATAAAAAAAAAAAAAAAAAGACGAACCATTAAAAAAACAGAGATTAAAGAAAAAGGTAAAATTAGATCTAAAACCTAAAAAGAATAAAATATTATCAGGAGAATTTCGGAGATTTACAAAATGGAATCGTCGCGCCGCTGGACCTCGCGGCGGAGCTCGGCGACGCGGAGTTTCCTCAATTCGTCCAGCCACGGGACGTGATCGGAGTTGTCCCCGGCGGCCTCGCCGTTCTGTTGCGGCGGCGTAACACCGTCGTTGCATTGGTCGGCGAATCGGCGGCTGAGATCGTGAAATTTCTGCTCACAGTGGCGCGCCGTGGCGAGGAGGCGCGTGGCGCGCGACTGAACCTCCATGGCGACGGTGTCCCAGTCCTTGAAGCCATGGCGGTTCACAGCGAACGCTAGCAACAACTCCTCCCACGTGCCCCACGCTTGGTTATGGTTTTGGTTCTTCTCTCTGTCAGGTTCTGCCTCTCCCTTGTGGTTTTGGTGGTTTTCCATAAGCTACGAGAAAGAAGAAGGAAAAAGAAAAATATGTTGTGGTTTAACCATAAACTGGCTCTTTCCAACACCCGCCTCCTCTTCTCACCCCTCTTCAAATCCAATCTCTTAATTATTATTAATTTTTAAATAATATTTATTTTCAAAAACTAAATTAACTTTAATTAAATTAAATTAAAAGCAGCCATTAGGGTTTTTTTTTCTTGCTTTTTCTATGGGTTAAGCCTCCTAACAAACTCCTCTCGTGTGCCGTCCTGCGCTTTCAGTTTGTGGCTTCAGGTTGGGAAAAAACTTTCAACTTCATTATGTCATGGCTTGGGAGCTGGGGTTTTTGGGCATGGTGGTGGTGGTGGTGGCGTGGTGTTTTATGTGTGTGAAGGTTCGAGATTGGAAATTGTAACGTACCAAACCAACACTGTGCACTAACGTCTTCGCTCCACGGGCCTTACTTATCCTCAGCACATTACTCGAATGAAGCACTGAATTGAATTTTGCTTTCTTCTTCCGACACTGACCCTTCAAAATTGAATAGCCAATTTCTCCCACTCCTTCTGCTTCGGGTTCTCCTCCAAATTGGACTCTTGACCCGTTTTCGGTTTTTTCTTGTAGCTCCTGTACTCTGCAGTGGCCCAATCTCACCTACTTAGAAGAAAGGATGTAAAGCCCTTATTGTAATTTAAGTAAAACACAATTTTGAGTTCCATGATTCTGTCTTTCCTAATAACATCAAGAAAAAAACACATCTTCTGGTTATTGTTTTTAAAACAAAGGTGTTCTTTTAATCTTAAATTCATTAAACTGTATTGCCATTAATGTTGTCAAGCCCATTTGCACCCATGAATCAGTTTATGGAGGCTTTATCTACCCTAAAATATATAATTGATTATTGGTTATTGGTTATATTATTAAAACTTAAATATAATAAATAATCAATTATAAGTTATATCAATGGATTAACTTTATATTTTGAAAAATCCTAATCAGTTTTCTCTCTTATTTTGCATATACATTTTTAAATCAACTAATTATGCCTTTAAGAAGTGTTTTTCAAGATCACTCCAAAATTTAAAATGTTATATATTGAACATTTTTGTAGGGAGAACTTATTAATTGAATATTACTTGATAAAACTAATTAAAATTTTCTTTCCATAGTTTAAATCTTTTGGATTTCTATCACATTATTCAAAGTGATACCATTAATTACTTCTCTTTTCCCAATCTCATTGAAGACCTAGGTTTGGTATATTTGTATAATAGTTTTGTACACCCGTTTTGTTATTTCTTGAATTAGGATTTCAAAAAATATATATTGCATGTGAAGTAGAAAAATTTAATTCAGGTTATTTGGATTCAAACTATAAGTAAATTTAAGTTCAATTGAATCTGTGTTAAAATTATTGTATTGTCCAAGTGATTGAAAAATTTAAAGAAAAAAGTATTAATAAAATTTTGTTACACCAATTTATCTTCCCTCTATAGCTAGTGTTAAGTCTCATCATTTCTATAAAGTACTAATGTCAACCATCTCAACAAGTACCAATATCAATGAAACTTGTTCATTGGTCTATTGTTTGCATCCAAATATTCCAAACATTGTACATGTAATGAATTATGTTGAAAGACAGATGATATTAGTCTTCTCAATTAACACAGGAAACTATTGGTTCAAAAAACGTAAACAACTTAAAAGGAAAATAATCATACAAGGTTGATTAAGTTTTTAAGAAAAAAAAGAAAAAAAGAAGCATGTAAATCTCTAAAGATGGAAAATTGTTGATAACTATGAACTAAAAAATGCTTAAAAAAAACAAAGTTCATAGTATTGGAAAAGAAAAAAAAAATATTTTCTTATATATATATATATGAAAGAAAATTGGATATATACTAACATTTTATTAGTAATTACCATTTTTTAGATAAATAATTGAAATAAAAAATATTAAAATCATAAATAAAATATAACTAATTAATTTAAATTTTATAATTTTAAAAATAATTGAAATGAAAAATATTAAAATCATAAATAAACTAGAACCGATTAATTTAAACTTTATAATTTTAAAGTAATTTATTTTAATGTTATTATTTAAGAAAATATTTTTTCTTTATTAAATTTTATAATATTTTTTTATTTTAAATAAAAACATATTTTATCTCTAATTTATATTTTTAAAATTTATTTTTTACATCAATTTTTTAAATTCATTTCTAGATATATTAATAAAACAATACTACATCAATCATATATAATCTTTTTACGTAACTCTCTTCACTTCTTTTCTCTCTCCATTTAAATAATTACACTTTTCATTTTTTTTTTGTTCTCTTCATATGTTTTTCACTTCACTTCTTTCCATTCTTTCCAATCTTTCCAATGAAGACAAAGTCTTATACTTCCATGAGACATTTTGTAACATCCCAAAGATTTATAATTACACGGTTACAAATTAAGATTTTAAGCAAGTTATGGATGAAAAAATAATACACAAATATATCAATATGGTGCAGTTACAATCCTTTCAGTCTTTAAAATTTAAAAAAATAAAATTATATATATATATATATATATATATATATATATAAAAAAAAAACTTATATAAAATATAAAAAAATCTAGGAACTACACCATACTCTATATCTATGTATATCGTTAAAAAACCTGATACTTCAAACACAACCCTCAATCTACTAACCAGAATCACCTCCACCTATAACCTCATATGCTCATGCCATAAAGGCGGTCATTGTAAAAGAAGAAACAGACACAAACAACAAAGGAGGGTAAGCTAATGCAAACATGAACATACATAGACATTTTATCACTTAATATCTTAACCAATTCAAAACATAACATTTAATGATCCAATTATCAAATCATTCATTAAAGATATCAAAATGGATTTCAATTTATGAGTTAATCTGACTCAAACCCGTGATGAGCCGGATTAGGTTGAGAAAAAAATAGTTTTTTTTTTTAAAGTGAGTTGAACTCAACCTGACCCACTTAACCCACCAACATTTTTTTACAATTTTTTTAAAATTTTTTTAATAATTATTTACTACCCCTAATTATATAGGTTCACAATTTCATATTTTTAAATGCTAGAATGTTATTTAATAATATTTGAATAGTTTGAATGTTTAATTAATTTGATTGTCAAGTTATATACGTTGATACTTTAATTTTATAGTAAATTACTCAAGCAACTGTCTTATAAACAATTTTTTCTAAATTAGCATGACAACAAAAAAATGTGTAGTTTTTTATTTATATTTTGTTGAATATCATGGCAGAAAATGTGTAATATTAACCATGTTTTTTTGAACTATGTGGACACTTTCTTGGAAACAATTCATCATATATTGGTGGTGAGCATGATGAAGAAATTGGTTTTAGATTTTACTTTGATTGTCATGTCATGAGTTTCTTAAAAATTATTTAAATATTCGAATATTTAAAAATAAATACATAAATATTTTTTTTATGTGGGTTGGTGAGCCAACCCACTTAACCCACCAATCCGTGGTGGGTTGAGTCGAGTTGCGAAATTTCTAGCTCACCATAAGGTGAGCCAGGTTGGATTCACTCATTTTCAATTCGGCTCGTGGTGAGCCAACCCGTGTGAACCGGGTTGGCTCACTTTAACATGTCTATCATTCATAGACACCTAAGACAAATAATACTAGACTTGATATCTGAATTTATGCATTGACTTAGACTCCAGAAGTCGTGCACTATCATCAAGTGAAATAAAAATCTTTAAAACCTCAAGTGTTACATATAAGTAATAGAACCTGGTTTCCCTCTCCCCGTGACATGGTTAATTCTCTATAGCTTAAAAGAAATGGAATCCACGTCCCCAAGACCAACTATAAGGATCTCCTACACTTTTCACCACATAGATCTTGTCCTCTACATGACTTTGTAAGTCTAGTAGAGTATAAGGAAAGGGTGTCACTAGTCAATGCATAACACTAACAAACTTACCATATCCTTCCTCCTTAGGAAAGAAATGGCCATGAAAGCAAAACATAGCATGCAAAGTAATAAAGCATTTCTATCAACCTTAAAATCTCTTCCTAAAAGTAGAACTTTCATTCCAAATCATAAATTCCCAATTTAAATATAAATGAACATCTCCCCCTTATAAATTATTACTCATATGCATATATTTTCATCAATGCATCACCCACATAAAATAGGGTTTCCTTCACAAAAATCATTACATTATTATCACTTTAAACCTTGAATCACACCAATATTTACATGAAAAACATAAATTGGAAGATCACAAAACCGTAGATAATGAAAATCATCAAAGCATAATACAATATAAGCTAGTGCTCAGTAATAACATGTAACATCTCAAAATTTATACCACAATGTTTTCGATATATTAATACCTAAAATTTTATGATACATTATTTTTCATGTATGTTATATCTAATCTAATAAATTATGAACATATAAATATAAATATTATAAATATTCATAGAATCAAAATTTGGTTAAATAATTATAATAAACTAATTTTTATTAGTTATAAAATATATATATATATATATATATATATATATATAAAAAAAAAATTTATATAAAAAAATATAAAAAAAATTTTTTTATTTTATATAAAATATATATATATATATATATATATATATATATATATATATATATTTGTTAGTTAATCATTAAACTGAGTAATGATAATAATATAAATAACTATAAAAAAATTATATATAATAATAATAAT
>Ga0214545_1003615_pt1 | contig 29384 bp, 22 predicted proteins | sample CNSS4metaG_FD_160064 | JGI IMG/M metagenome (GOLD analysis project Ga0214545, IMG submission 160064) | Root nodule microbial communities from cowpea collected in UCLA plant growth center, Los Angeles, California, USA - CNSS4 | ecosystem: Host-associated > Plants > Roots > Nodule | place: USA...
GTAGGAAGAAGTGTTGACTTCCACTTAGTCCACCTTGGCTCTTTTGATAGCTCATGGCCAAATCTCTTATTGGGCTTAGTCAAGCCCAATTTTATCAATTGAACTACTCATTGTTTGACTTATTATTTTAGAAAGCAAAGCCTAAACAATGGGCCAATATTATTGCTATTTTATTGCTCTTTGAGAAACCTCTTCAAATCTTCACATCTTCTTTGGCCCATGTGAAGATTATGAGAAGCCCATGTGGGTTTGGGCCATCTTGAATGAAGCCCAATTGGATCTTTTCTTAGCATGCTCCTTGTTATTGGGCCTCTTGATGGGCTTGGGCTTGAAGGTGCATGTGGGCCATGTATTGGGCCTTGAGCATGATTTGGGCCTAGGCGTTGACCCAAGCTATAAGCCTTGTTGGGATCACATCACTCAACCACTTAGCATTTATTATATCAATGCTAAATTCTCTATTGCAAGTATGAACATCCACAACTTTCCGTAATTGCTAGTTATTATGGGAAGTCAACAATGCACAATAAGCTAACCATGGACACTTTCCTTGGGCCCCCATGCATCTCACCCTCTAACTCTATGTTTATCATTTTTGACAAATCTTATATTTCTTCCACCATGAACTGCATACGTTCTAACAACATCTCTAACATGTTCCTTGTTAAGGAAATATGTTCTCACATCCCACTTAAAGTCTGCCATGGATTTGGGCATCATAAACACCCCAAACACATCTCGACTGCTATCATCATCTTTTGATTCACAATCAGTTTCTCCACCACTTAACAATTCATCTGACTGTCATTGATCATCAGAAAGCCCTCTATAATGTGTTTTCGCACATCCCCTCTTTGGTCACAATCACTTTCATTCTCTTTTTCAGTTATACCCACTTCAACTGCCACAAAACCCACATCATTATCACAATTATTAACGTCACCCATTACACTGACAAGAACATCAACAAAGTCCTCATCCTCAGTCTCCAAATCAACCCAACTGTGCACCTCGACTTCAATATCCACCTCAATTTCAAACACCCCCTTCTGACCCCCTCCACCCCAGGTCTACATGAAACTCATCCTCACGTCCACTTGCCAACTCATCCTCACCTCCACCTTCCAAGTCAACCTCAATCTCACATCCACCTCCCAAGTCAACCTCAGTCTCACCTCCACCTCCCAACTCACCCTCATTCTCACCTCCACCTCCCAAGTCAGCCTTAATCTTATATCCACCTCCCAAGTCAGCCTCATTCTCATCTCCACCTCCAACTCACCCTCAGTCTCACCTCCACCTCCCAAGTCAGCCTCAGTCTCATCTCCACCTCCCAAGTCTGCCTCATTTTGACCTCCATCTCCCAACTCACCCTCAATCTCACCTCCACCCCCAAGACAACCTCAGTCAAACCTCCACCTCCCAACTTAGCATTAACTTCAACAATTACATATTCCAAATTACTTTCTAAATCATCATCTACAACTACTGCTTCTGATACAATGTGGACCACATACAAGTGGACTTCTCCCTTACGCTTAGCAATATTAACCATATTAATTGACTCATTATCATCATACAACAATTGCAGCCTTCTATCTACAACATACCATAACTCTTTAACAGTTAAATAACCCATAGACTTAAGTGTGTCTAACACCTCAAAATACCCCTTGTGTCTGGGTCACATGACCAATCATCAATAAATCCACCCACATAAAAAAGCGCACCATTCTGAACAAAATTTCCACCATGGTGGACCACAACCTTGAATCTTTCGTCACACATCTAAATACATAAATAAAATAATAGGCTATCAATTAAACAGGGGACCACAACTAAAAAGCACATAAACAAGGGGGAACATAAGGGGACCACCAAACACGTAAAATATTAACACACCCCACTATCGAAAGCGACTACACAAACAACAAATCAACCAAAAAGTGACACTTTAGAAACAATAAGCAACAAAACTATAAAACCCACCGCAAACGAAACCACACTACACAAATATTTACAATGAACTACCCTGGTTGATGCTCCAATCGTTCACATTGCTTGAAGACGAAGTTCACCCACGAACAAAGCACAATTTCGAAGTCTAATCGCAGTGGAAGAAGGTTGTCGTTCTTGATTTTCCCCCTTCTCACGAACCCTAATTTGGTGCTCACGAACCCTAATTTTTCCCCTTTCTCTCGAACCACTTTTTCACTTATTTACTTCCACTTTCTCTCGCTGTACTTAATTTTCACTTCCAAATTTTTAACTTTTTAACTTATTCACTTGTTTTACATACTTAATTTTAATTTATTTTTTCCTAAATGTTAAAAACTAAGTAAACACAATGCCGACGTCAATGCATAACTTGCCATGTCCTCAAAATAGTTCCACGTTATCACTATGATGTTAATAATTTTAACACCGTTTGCTAAAAGGACTTGATTGATTCCAATTTTACAAAAATGAGGACCAAATTGACCACAAAACCAAAATAGGGATCAAATTGAATAATTTTGACGAAAATAGAGACCAAATATATATTTAAGCCTATTTTAATTTAAAAAATAGATACTTGTTAAAGGGTAAGATTGAAAAAACAATGTATACAAATAATAGAACTTTACCAAACTTTACTTGTTAATATTGATCCTAAAAAAATAATGGACAACTTTTTTTTTTTTAGAATTAATTATTCTTTGGGTAGAAAATACACATATGACAATGTATTAATAATACCTCCTCCTTATACAAATAATATTGCAAATAACAAAATATATTATAACCAATCATATCTAACAATATTTTAACGAGACCTAACCCTCGTTCTAAAGTTGGTGCATATAAATAGTATGTACTAGGGGTGACAATGTGGGTTTAGCTTGGCGGGTCGATCCGTAGGCTCGTCAAAAAAATACAAGGCTAATCGAGATGTTGAACTCGCAAAAGCCCGACCCGCATAACCAGTAGCCCCGCAGGCTGGCCTGTGGCCTGCATAAAAAAAAAGGAGAAAAATTTGCACTTATGTATTTAGTTACTTTCCTTCTGAACTCCTGCATGAACATTCCAAATTATTGTATGAATGGAAAAGAATGGTGTTATGTATTTTTGAATGTGCTAAAATTTGAAAAATATACTGTGTATGTCAAAGTACGAATATGAATATGATGAAAGTGTTTATTATCAATTTATTATTCAACTCCCCAAAGTCTTTGCTTAATTTTTTGAACTTGTTAAAGTTTTCCAATTTGTTGAACATTGAATGCTTTATCATAAGATTTTTTAAAAAAGAAAAAAAAATGGGCCACCCCGTGGGCCCAACGAACCAAACTTTTCAGCCCGCATTTTCAATGCGGGGAAAGCTAGACTGATCTGCATTTTGCGGGCCAAGTGAGGAACAAGCCTAAATGGGCCATGCCAACTCGCATTGCCACCCCTAATATTTATCAAACTTGTTACAAATATAATCAATTATTGGTTCATGTAAAGACTTAATGAAAATATCTATTAACTTATCACTCGTAGCTTGATTATCACATATAAATGTCATTTGAGAGACATCTCCAAATTGTAACTCTTTAAGTAATTTTTTAAGACAAACAAGTTCACAAGTGACTAAGGTTATAACTCTATATTCTGCTTCTACACTAGTTCTTGCCACAACATTTTGTTTTTTACTTTGATATCAAGCTACCTCCAATGAAAACACAATATCTGGAAGTAGAACTTCTATTAAAAGGAGATATTGCCTAGTAAACATTTGAATAATAAACAACTTTATTATTATTATTGTGACCATATAACAAACATTTTCCAGGAGATCGTTTAGTGTACATTGATATACGAATGACTACATCATGATGATTTATGACACTTGAATTAAGAACCTAATGTCCTAAGGAAGTATAGTGAGTTAGGCCAATAAGTTATATCATTAATCGCATGTTATCTTTTGTCTTCGATAACAAAATAGGGTGAATCTTTTTATATAATGACATAGATTTTATATATGAATATTTCTTTTTCATGGTTTATCTTTATTAAATGTTATGAACATTTATATTTTGCACATAAAAGTTAATATGGTACACTAGTAATATATATTATTTAAAATTGAACTAAACTAATTATTTTCTCCATTATATATTATAAATATTGTTTCCATTAAACATCAATGAGTATTGTTGATGCAAAACTTAAATTCTACTAGAAGAACAATACAAATTATATGGCATGGTACTTAAAAAATGGTTTTGTCCTAACATGGAAATTTGGAAATACTATGATACCGTTTTAATTTGGTGTTCTTCATGTTGACATGTCAAATATGACATACCCTTAAACTTATGTTGGATATAACCAATGTTAACATTATCTTTTGTCTTCATTTTCTTAATCTTCTAAACTCATTAATGAGTATATATACATGTAATAAGTATGATGGTTCATGAAATTAATTAGTCATTAGTGAGTATATATATACACATATAGTAAGTATGACCGTTCATGAAATTTATTACAAACAATTATTATATAGACATCTTTTTCTTATCGCAACTAGTACTAATAAGAAAAATGACGCTTTGGAAGAAAAAAAGCATGGACTAGTATAAAGGTGAAAATGTAAATATATTATGATTTTAATATTTTCTTTGAATATGTCCTTTTTGTTTTTGGTCTTTTAATATTTTTAAAGTATTTTTTGAGTAGGTTATTTTTATTTTTAGTTTATGAAAATGTCACTTGATATCGTATGTCATCACTATCAACATTGTGTGAGAGAAATAAAAAATATAACTATTTTTTTTGTTAAATGTAAAAAAAAAACCATGAAAAATATTTTTAAGAAGGAAAATAAAAACACTAATATCACACAAACAGATATTTAACCTAGGAATACAGACAAAGTTAATACATCTCAGATGAAGAAACAAAAGTAACGGTCTATTTAATATTTCACTTAATAAAATAATACGGTCTATGATAAGCCGTGTTTATTTTAATTTGAAAATCACTAAAGTTCATATTTTTTAACAATAGGACAACTTTGAACTCTTATATCTTTTTATTTAATTTAAAGTTTTAAAAAATGGCTATATAATACCAAAACTTACCTTTTTAAGATAGCTTATTGGTAGAAGAAAGAATAGTTTTCATTCTTCCTCACCATGGGTAATTCCACCTATTAATAACTGATTACTATTACTTATATTGTTATTATATATAAATATTTTAAAGAAATATTTAAAAGTATTATTTTATTTTGATATATATTTGTATTTTGGTTCTTGAACTTTAACCCCAATCACAAAATAACTGAAATATGATCAAAATTATGTGTTAAAAGATGAACCCATTGTAATATATATATATATATATATATATATATATATATATATATATATATATATATATTATTTTAGTAACCTGAACTATTAAATTGGTTACAATATTTTTATATGCAGAAATCCAAAAAATAATTTCACAAGAAATAAGTATTTGTATTTGTAGAAACTGAAAAGTCAGTGCTTTACCATGAAATGCTCTGCAGACGCCAAATAACATTGCTTATGTTTGTTTTGGTTTATAACAAAACTGAATAATTGGAATCTTAAAAATCAAATTCACAATCTGATAGGAAAAATTAAAAAATCAAATAGCCAAATAAAAGGATAAACAAATTTTGGTAATTGAAATTTATAATAATGCTTTGCATAAAAGAAAACCTTGCCGTTTTTTTTTTCTCTTCCGGATATATTCCATTTCTGGAAGATTAAAAAAAGAACAGTTTTTTAATATCCAGTGTAGAGGAGATATTAAAAAAGAGAAGAAAGGAATCCACCAGAAAAGAAAAAAAATATAATTAGAGATGGAACATATTTTTAACAAAATATTATGTAATCAGCAAATGTTTTCCCATTTTACCTTTTCAATCTTCATCTCATAATAATATCTAATCTAATAATATAATAATAGTTATTTATTTAATAATAAGGTGGTGCTATTTATCATATTAAATTTAATTTAATTTATGATAGTCTTGTTGTGAATATATAGAAGGGTATTGGAATTGTAAACCACGTTATTGTGTGCAGCTTCTTCTCTCAGTTGGGTTTCTCGCTTCCTCTAATCTTCTCCTTCTCTCTCTCCTCACTTTCACTTCAATTTTCTCATTCCTTTCCAGAATTAGGATCAATTCTCGATTGTTGGTCGGGGATTGATCAACTCGCACAATCTATTTTATTTTCTTCCCTGCGATGCTCTTAGTTCCAAGATGAAGTTGAAGAGGAAAAGGGCACTTGAAGTGGTTAGTTTTTGGTTTCCTTTTTTTTCTCTTTCTTTTGTGATTGTTCATTTATACGCCGATTCTTCTGTTTATTGATCAATTTTGCGATTTTAGGTTCTTCTCCTTCATTCAGTCTTTTTGTTGTTGGGGTTTATGGGGTATTTTTAATTCTTTTTAATCTTTTTGGGTTGTTCTTTTTAATTTCTGGGTTGCAACTATTTTATATTATTTCCATTTTTCCCTATCCCGTTTTTGATGAGTTTTCACTGATGCGTGTGCAAATTGTTATATTCGATTTTATTCGGTTGATTGATGGGGAGTTTTGATGTTTACTGTTGTTGGTGTTGGCAAACAAGGATTCTTCTGAGATGAATTTTACCCTTTTTCAGTTCAGTTGGCCGTCTTATTGTTGAGTACTTATAGGAGCCTTAATGACTTATTCTTTCACGTTATGTATGATCTAACTTTACTTGATCAAGTTTAGCGGAAGATTTTTTTCTCCTCATAGGAGATACTATGATTTTTATTTTAGAAATTCTTAAGTGCAGGGAAAAAAAAAGTGATCGATACTGATACTATGAAAATATGGTGACTCTTTCTTTGGTGTGAATTGCATGTTTCTTATTTTGCATGGGTTCTTTAAAATTTGCTATTGTTGTATTTTGCATTGAAATTAAAGGGGTAATTGACTTGAAAATCAGGGAATAGCATAGCATGAAATATGTTTGTTGTCATTTTGTTTATTAGCTATCCTGGATAAAATGCAACCTTTCTGTTTATTGATGGGAGACTTTGATGTTTACTGTTGGTGGTGGGAAGCAAGGATTTTCTGAGATGAATTTTACCATTTTTCAGTTACGGGGGCTGTCATATTGTTGGGTACTTATTAGAGCCTTGATGACTTATCCTTTCACGTTATGTATGATCTAACTTTAGTTGATCAAGTTTAGCGGAAGATTTTTTCTCCTCGTAGGAGATACTATGATTTTTATTTTAGAAATTCTTAAGTAAAGAAAAAAAGTGATCATACTGTGTCAACTGATGGCTTGAGCGTAAGCTAAGGTTCTGGTTGTAAGAATTGATGAACCAACAAATGGCCACAATCATGTAGGCATGTTGCATTTGTAACATGTACTATGATTTTCAAAGATTAATAAATGTTTTAGTTTCTGATTTTGACTTGGTTGTAGTTTGATTAGTTCCTGATTCTAATGTCCTAATATAGGATGTGTATTTTCTTATCTTTTTCTTCTTCCATCAATATCAAGTCCCTGTTTCACAATTCTAAAGCATCACGCCTATAGATTTTCTTGTTAGAACTTTTATATATTACACATGTATCTTTTAATAGATTGATACTTTATTTTTTCGTAAGAAAAACACTTTATAATATGTTACAAATATATATATATATATATATATATATATATTGTTTTTCTGAATATTAAACGAAATTGTCTTCAGAAGGAAAGTAATCCTGTTGCTGTAGACAAGTCTATTTATAGATATAGTATTTTCCATACTTCTATGGACTTGGAAATCATAATTTGCTTAAATAGGATTGGAGATGACAATTTTGAAGACGCAAGATGTGATGTTATTACTTTTAAAGCTTCTGATTATATTTTCTCAATATTTTGGTCTTGATGGATGCCAATGCCTTTGTTCAATTGATTCAGCTACCCAAACTAATGGGTTATTAATTGTTGTTTGTGTGCTTTTATTGTTTTATTTTAGTTCATTTTAGCTATATTGACTAAATTCATATTGTCGATGCAATACCAGTAAATTCAGTCTCATACTTTGATGAGAGGTTTCCTTTGAGAACTAGAATAGTGCGTTCCACAAGGTTTCTTTAAGTAACTTTGCAGTTTTTGCAATCGGTAAAGTATTTTTTGATGGGTCTTGTTACAATTTCTATTTATCAGCTGGAAATCAGTTTCAATGTTTAATATGCAATCTTATGTTTTTAATTAATTGCCTCTGTACTATTTGATCTTTAACATGGTTATGAGTTTAGTTGTGTACTGTGTGCTCTTTTATTATCTTAGTTATATATTTTTTTTAGTAGTTGATCATTTTAATTTCAGTATGTGATGGTCATATTGATAAATCAATTAAAGGAGTGTATGAATTACCTTTTTGTTGACTGGTTTCAGCCTCCCAAAATTAGATGTTTCATTGATCGTGTTACTTCAGTTCCACTTGAGAAGATAGAAGAACCTCTGAAGGGTTTTGTTTGGGAGTTTGATAAGGTAACTTTATGGCTTTGTCTTAGGCAGACGCAGATCATTTACATTTGTTTTGACGTGCTTGATTCATTGCTATTTTTTTTTTCGTGTACAGGGAGATTTTCATCACTGGGTTGACCTTTTTAACCATTTTGATTCATACTTTGAGAAGTACATAAAACCAAGGAAGGATTTGCTGATTGATGATGATTTTCTTAATTTAGATCCTCCATTCCCTAGAGAAGCCATTCTTCAAATTCTTCGTGTCATCAGAACAATTTTGGATAATTGCACAAACAAACATTTCTATAGTTCGTATGAGGTATGGCATCTTCCCTTAAGTAATAATTTTCGGCTTCCAAACAATGAGACCTAAGATAAGCTTATTGATTTTGTGTGTTCCCTTTTTTTATCAGTGACCTGTTTTATGTATTTTATTTTGAAATATGACTTTCATACCTCTAGCACTGATGCTGCATGTGTTTCTGTGTGTCTACAGCAGCATCTCTCTGCATTGCTTGCATCTACTGATCCAGATGTGGTTGAGGCTAGCCTAGACACTTTGGCTACCTTTTTGAAGAAAACAGTTGGAAAGTACTCCATAAGAGATACTTCCTTGAATTCAAAATTGTATGCTCTTGCCCAAGGATGGGGTGGAAAGGAGGAAGGACTTGGATTGATTGCATCTGCTGTACCTGATGGTTGCGACCATATTGCTTTTGAATTGGGTTGTACCCTTCATTTTGAATTTTATGCTGTAAATGAGCCAGAAAATGACATAAAAGTGGCTGAACCCTTGGTCCAAGGCTTGCAAATTATACACTTAAGTGGTATTGACAAACGTGTGGAAACTGATCTTGAGCTTTTGCACAAGTTAGTTACGGAATATAAGGTGCCTCTCAGTTTAAGATTTTCTTTATTGTCAAGACTACGTTTTGCTAGGGCTTTTGGTTCTTTGGCTTCTAGACAGCAATATACATGCATTCGCTTGTATGCCTTCATAGTACTAATTCAAGCATGTGCTGATGCCGATGACCTGGTTTCGTTCTTCAATGCTGAGCCTGGATTTATCAATGAATTAGTATCATTACTGAGCTATGAAGATGCAGTTTTGGAAAAAATTCGGATTTTATGTTTGCATGCATTAGCTGCTCTTTGCCAAGATCGTTCCCGTCAGCAGTCAGTACAGACTGCAGTTACATCTGGTGGGCATCGTGGCATTTTATCTAGCCTGATGCAAAAAGCCATTGATTCTGTTACCAGTGATACCTCAAAATGGTCAGTTCATTTTGCTGAGGCTCTTTTATCTCTTGTCACTGTGTTGGTTTCAACATCATCAGGGTGCTCTGCCATGCGTGAAGCAGGATTTATTCCTACTCTCCTACCCCTCCTTAAAGATACGAATCCACAGCATTTGCATTTGGTTGAAAAGGCTGTGCGCATTTTAGAGGCTTTTATGGATTACAGTAATCCGGCTGCTGCTCTATTCAGAGATTTGGGAGGTTTGGATGATACCATCTCTCGCTTAAAGATTGAAGTCTCATATGTAGAAAATGGTGGAAAACAGCCAGAAGAAAAATCTGAGTCTAGTGCAAGAAGTGTAAATATGGCTAGAAGTTCTTCAACTGGGCTGGATGATTTGCAGAAACCATTGTATTCTGAACCATTAATTTCATATCACCGTAGGTTGCTAATGAAAGCTTTATTGCGTGCTATATCCTTGGGAACTTATGCCCCTGGAAATACTGCTCGTATCTATGGATCTGAAGAGAATGTTCTGCCTCATTGCTTATGCATAATTTTTAGAAGGGCAAAAGATTTTGGTGGTGGAGTTTTCTCTCTTGCAGCTACTGTTATGAGTGACTTAATACAAAAGGACCCTACTTGTTATCCGGTTTTGGATGCAGCTGGTCTTCCATCTGCCTTCTTGGATGCTATAATGGATGATGTTCTCAACTCTTCAGAAGCCATTACTTGCATTCCCCAGTGTTTGGATGCCTTGTGCTTAAATAGTAATGGCCTGCAGGCTGTGAAAGATAGGAACTCTTTGAGGTGTTTTGTGAAAGTGTTTACTTCTAAAACATATTTGCGTGCTCTGGCTGGGGACACACCAGCATCTTTGTCTAGTGGATTGGATGAATTAATGCGCCATGCTTCTTCATTGCGTGGGCCTGGAGTTGAAATGTTAGTTGAAATTCTGGAAACTATCTCAAAAATTGGTTCTGTGGTGGAATCCTCATCCTCGAGTTCTGATCCAAGCTCTTCATCATTGGTTCCAATGGAAATGGATGGTGAGGACAAGAATGTGATCTTAGCTAATAATGAGTCTTCAAAGGCTGATGACACAGAGCACATTTCTGAGCCATCTCCTGATGTGTCAATAGTGAATGTGGAGTCGTTTCTTCCAGATTGCGTTAACAATATTGCTCGTCTACTTGAGACAATTCTTCAGAATGCTGATACATGTCGTATATTTGTTGAGAAAAAAGGAATTGAAGCTATTCTCCAGTTAGTTACATTACCTTTGATGCCAGCTTCTGTTTCTGTTGGGCACAGCATATCTGTTGCCTTTAAAAATTTCTCACCGCAGCATTATGTTTCTCTTGCTCGGGCCGTTTGCTCTTTCTTGAGGGAACATCTAAAGTCTACTAATGAGCTTTTAGATTTGGTGGGAGGGACCCAACTTGCTCTAGTGGAATCTGCAAAGCAGACAAAGGTGTTGAAATATCTTGCTAGTCTTGAAGCTGTCTTAACTCTTTCTGTATTTTTGTTGAAGGGAACAAGCACTGTTGTCTCTGAACTAAGCACTTCAGATGCCGATGTGTTGAAAGATCTTGGGAAAACTTACAAGGAAATAATTTGGCAAATATCATTGTGCAATGATTCTAAGGCGGAGGAAAAGAAGAATGCTGATCAAGAGCCTGAGGTTTCACAGGTACCTCCATCTACGACAATTGAAAGAGAGAGTGATGATGATTCAAATATCCAGACTGTAAGATACACAAACCCAGTTTTTGCTAGGAATGGTTCACATTCACTGTGGAGTGGGGAACGGGAATTCCTTTCTGTTGTTCGCGCTGGAGAAAGTTTGCATCGCCGAAGTCGGCACGGAATATCCCGCATAAGAGGTGGAAGAGCTGGTCGTCATTTGGAAGCTTTAAACATTGATTCAGAAACACCTCCTAGTGCACTGGAAGCACCTTCATCCCAAGATCTGAAAAAGAAAAGCCCCGATGTTATTGTTTCAGAGATTCTTAACAAATTGGCATCAACTTTGCGCTCTTTCTTCACTGCCCTTGTGAAGGGATTCACTTCACCAAATCGTCGCAGAGCTGATTCTGGGTCACTCAGTTCAGCTTCAAAGACTCTTGGAGCTGTTTTAGCTACAAATTTTCTCGAGGCTCTTAGTTTTTCTGGGCATTCTACTTATGCTTCTGGACTTGAAATGTCACTTTCTGTAAAATGTAGATATCTTGGGAAGGTTGTGGATGATATGGTTGCTCTGACATTTGACAGCAGGCGCCGGAGTTGTTATACTGCAATGGTTAATAATTTTTATGTCCATGGAACTTTTAAAGAGCTCCTCACAACATTTGAAGCTACTAGTCAGTTGCTATGGACACTCCCGTGTTCTCTTCCTTCATCAGACATTGATGTTGGGAAAAAAGGGGAAGGAGGTAAATTGTCCCATAATACATGGCTACTTGATACATTGCAAAGCTACTGTCGTTTGCTTGAGTATTTTGTAAATTCTTCTCTTCTTTTGTCCCCAACCTCGGCATCTCAGGCAGAGCTTCTTGTTCAGCCAGTTGCAGTTGGTCTCTCAATTGGACTCTTTCCAGTTCCTCGAGACCCAGAAGTTTTTGTACGTATGTTGCAATCTCAGGTTCTGGATGTAATTCTACCAGTCTGGAATCATCCCATGTTTTGTAGCTGTAGTCCTGGTTTCGTTGCATCTATTATTTCACTTGTTACACATGTATACTCCGGTGTTGGAGATGTCAAGCGAAGTCGTAGTACCATTGTGGGAAGTACAAACCAACGATTCATGCCCCCTCCACCTGATGAGGCAACCATTGCCACTATTGTTGAGATGGGTTTTTCAAGGGCAAGGGCTGAGGAAGCGTTGAGAAGAGTTGAAACAAACAGCGTTGAAATGGCCATGGAGTGGCTGTTTAGTCATGCTGATGATCCTGTCCAGGAGGATGATGAACTTGCTCGGGCACTTGCTCTGTCCCTAGGAAATAGTTCTGAATCTACTAAAGCTGAGAGTGCTGAGAAGACTATAGACGTGCTAACTGAAGAGGGGCATGTAAAGAAACCTCCGGTTGATGATATACTTGCTGCATCTGTCAAGTTGTTTCAGACTAGTGATTCAGTGTCATTTCAGTTGACAGATTTGCTTGTGACACTTTGCAGTCAGAACAAAGGTGATGATCGTCCAAAGGTAATATCTTATCTTATGCAGCAGTTAAAACTTTGTCCATTGGATTTTTCCCAGGATAATTGTGCATTGAGTGTGTTAGCACATATCTTAGCACTTCTTCTTTTTGAGGATGTAAGTACTCGGGAAATTGCTGCCCAGAATGGCATTATATCTACCATTATAGATATCTTGACTAACTTCAAAGGCAGACAAGAGTTGGGGAAAGAACTACCAGTTCCTAAATGCATTAGTGCTTTACTACTTATATTGGATCAAATGGTGCAGTCAAGACCAAAAGTTGAAAATGTGGAAGGAACTCAAACTGGTTCCCTACCTGATTCTTCAGTGGAGCATGGTTCTCTGCAATTTTCTGATACAGTTTTACCAAAGGAAAAAAATTCAAATGGGAATGAGAAAGAACCTTCAATGGCTTTTGAGAGTATACTGGGAAAATCTACTGGATTTGCAACTGTTGAAGAGAGTCATAAATTGCTGGATGTTGCATGTGATTTGATAAAACAGCATGTTCCTGCTGTAGTCATGCAGGCAGTTCTGCAATTATGTGCTAGGTTAACAAAAACACATGCTTTAGCTTTGCAGTTTCTTGAAAATGGAGGTCTGGCTGCTCTTTTTAATCTTCCGAGGATTTGCTTTTTCCCTGGGTATGACTCTGTTGTGTCAGCTATAGTCCGACACCTCCTTGAAGATCCTCAAACACTGCAGACAGCCATGGAGTTGGAGATACGACAAACTTTAAGTGGAAATCGCCATTCGGGACGTGTTTCTCCTCGATCTTTTTTGACCTCATTGGCACCAGTTATCTCTAGGGATCCTAACGTTTTCATGAAAGCTGCAGCAGCAGTTTGTCAGTTAGAAACATCAGGGGGAAGGACTGTTGTTGTTTTGTCAAAGGAGAAAGAGAAAGAAAAGTCAAAGTCATCTAGTATTGAGGTCGGGTTATCTTCCAATGAATGTGTCCGGATATCTGAAAGCAAGTCTCATGATGGATCAGGGAAATGTTTGAAAAGCCACAAAAAGGTTCCTGTTAATCTCACTCAAGTAATTGATCAGCTTCTTGAGATTGTGCTTAAGTACCCACCTTTGAAAGGTCAGGAAGAATCTGAGCGTGACTCAACATTCATGGATATAGATGAACCTGCCATGAAGGTGAAGGGCAAGTCTAAGGTTGATGAGGCTGGGTCATTAGAGCCCGAGTCTGAAAGGTCTACAGGACTAGTGAAGGTGACTTTTGTTCTCAAGTTACTGAGTGACATTCTTCTGATGTACGGGCATGCAGTTGGTGTTATACTTAGACGTGATTCTGAAATGTGTCAATTCCGTGGATCTAATCAACCATCTGGACATAGTGGTATTATCCACCACATATTACATCGGTTGTTACCGCTCTCTGTTGATAAATCTGCAGGACCTGATGATTGGAGAGGTAAGTTATCTGAAAAGGCTTCATGGTTCTTGGTAGTTTTGTGTGGTCGATCTGGTGAAGGGCGTAAACGAGTGACAAATGAACTTGTTAAAGAATTGGTGTCCTTTTCAAATTTCGAGAGCCATTCCATGAGAAGCAGCTTATTGCCAGATAAGAGGTTATTCACTTTTGTTGATCTAGTGTATTCTATCTTGTCAAAAAATTCGTCATCTGGTAGCTTACCTGGTTCTGGATATTCACCTGATATTGCAAAGAGCATGATAGATGGGGGAATTATTCAGTGTCTTACTAGTATTCTACAAGTGGTTGATCTGGATCATCCTGATGCACCCAAAATTGTGAATCTTATACTCAAAGGTTTAGAAGGTCTTACAAGAGCTGCTAATGCAAGTGAGCAAATATTTAAATCTGATGGGACTGAAAAGAAAAGATCTACTGGTTTAAATGACAGATCTGATGATCAAATAACAGCACCATCTGCAACTGAAGCAGTGGCCCATGATCAAAATGTGGGCAGCCAAGAAGCAATAATAGATACAATGGATAATGCACATGATCAAGGAACTTCTCAAGGTGATGATTGTGCTGATAATCCAAATCAGTCAGTGGAGCAGGATATGAGAGTCGAAGAAGATGGGACATTGTCTCAAAACCCACCAATGGAACTTGGAATGGACTTCATGCGTGAAGAGATGGGAGAGGGTGGTGTCTTGCACAACCCAGATCAAATTGAGATGACTTTTCATGTTGAAAATAGGGCTGATGATGATATGGGTGATGAAGATGATGATATGGGTGATGATGGTGATGAGGATGAAGATGATGATGATGGAGAGGATGAAGACGAGGACATTGCTGAAGATGGTGGGGGCATGATGTCCTTGGCAGATACTGATGTGGAGGATCATGATGATGTTGGCTTTGGAGATGACTATAATGATGAGATGATTGATGAAGATGATGATGATTTTCATGAGAATCGTGTCATTGAGGTAAGGTGGAGGGAAGCTCTTGATGGCTTGGATCACTTGCAGATACTTGGACAACCTGGATTTATAGATGTGGCTGCTGAGCCTTTTGAAGGTGTTAATGTGGATGACCTATTTCGTCTTCAGAGTTTTGAGCGTCGTCGTCAAACTGGTAGGTCTTCATTTGAGAGACCTGCTACTGAAGTGAATGGTTTTCAACATCCTCTCCTTGTTAGACCACCGCCATCTGGTGATTTTGTCTCAATGTGGTCGTCTGCTGGTAATTCTACATCCCGAGATTCAGAAGCCATGTCATCTGGGAATCTTGACGTGGCTCATTTCTACATGTTTGATGCACCAATTCTTCCATATGATCATGTGCCAAGTAGTCTGTTTGGTGACCGTTTGGGAGGTGCAGCACCTCCTCCTTTGACAGACTATTCTGTCGGTATGGGCTCATTGCACCTACCTGGAAGAAGAGTGTTAGGTAATGGTAGATGGACTGATGATGGTCAGCCACAAGGAAGTGCTCAAGCGGCATCCATTGCGCAAGCAGTAGAGGAACAATTCCTAGCCCAATTGAACAGTATAGCTCCTGCAAGCAGTCCTGTTGAGCCACAGTTACAAAATTCTGGAGAACAAGAGAATAGGTCTGATACTCTTGCATCTCATGATGGTCCAATATTAACTGCAGGAACTGACTCTACGTGTCAGCAGATTGAAAGTCAGGAGCAAGAAAATGGTAATGGTGAAGAAATTAATGTTGACTCAGTTGCTAGAGATACTGGTGAAGACCTGCCAGCTAATGAGCCTATGTCAGTTCAACCAGTTTCATTGAACATCATGCCAAATGATATTGATTGCACAGTAATTGAAGGAAATGCTACTCCTGATGAGAATGTGGAAATATTTGTTAACTCGTCTGTTAATTCTAATGCTGCTATACAATGTGAAAGGGCTGCTGATGTACCGACTAGCATCCAGGATGTACCAGTTGAATCCATGGAATGCAATGGATCATCAACTGCTGATGGGCAGCATATTAATCATGACTTAGGCGGCTGTGGTTTTGAAACTCCTAATTCAGGTGATTGCCATGCTGCATCAATTTATGCTAGTGCTGATGTTGATATGGGCGGTACTGACACTGAAGGAAATCAGTCAGAGCAACCAGCTGTTTCTGAAGACAGGAGGGATGAGTTGTTATCAGCTCAGAACACAGAGGTTGCTCCAGATGCTTCTCAGGCTGATCAAGTTAGTGCAAATAATGAAGCTTCTGGTGCTAATACAATTGACCCTACCTTTTTGGAGGCTCTGCCTGAAGATTTAAGGGCAGAAGTTCTAGCAAACCAACAAGCTCAGTCTGTTCAACCACCAGCCTATGCGCCACCTTCTGCCGAAGATATTGATCCTGAGTTTTTAGCTGCTCTTCCTCCTGATATTCAAGCAGAGGTGTTGGCCCAACAAAGAGCTCAAAGGGTAGCCCAGCAGGCTGAAGGACAGCCAGTTGACATGGATAATGCTTCTATAATTGCCACTTTTCCTGCTGATTTGCGTGAAGAGGTTTAAATCTTAATTTTTTGTTGTGTAATTGTTGAGGAAGTTCTATTTTTGTGAAATATGACATGATGATTATCCTTGTATTTTCTGTCATAGGTTCTTTTGACTTCTTCTGAGGCTGTTTTGTCAGCCCTGCCATCTCCGTTGCTTGCAGAAGCTCAGATATTGAGGGATCGAGCAATGAGTCATTACCAAGCTCGCAGCCTTTTTGGGAGCAGCCACAGGCTTAACAATAGAAGAAACGGTCTTGGATTTGACAGGCGGCCTGTGATGGATCGGGGTGTTGGAGTTACGATAGGGAGGAGATCTGCCCTTACGGATAGCTTAAAGGTAAAGGAGATTGAAGGTGAGCCACTACTTGATGCAACTGCACTCAAAGCTTTGATCCGGCTTCTGCGACTTTCACAGGTAACTTGGATCTCTTCCTGGTGGTAGTCTTACCTCATTTTGAATATGAAAATGCTTTATTTTTATTCCAAATGCTGTGCCTACTGTTTATTCTGTTGATGTTTATTACAAGATTCAGTATGTGTGATCAGACATATAGGTTGTAGTTTGGATGTCTGTATCTGTGATTTCAATAAATTTTAACATTTTTTTCTATCTTCTTCTCAGCCCCTTGGAAAGGGACTTCTGCAGAGGCTCTTGTTAAACTTATGTGCGCATAGTGTTACAATGGCCACGCTTATTTATCTTTTGCTTGACATGATTGAACCTGAAGCTGAAGGCTCTGTAAGTAGATCAGCAACACTAAATTCCCAGAGGCTTTTTGGTTGTCACTCAAACACAGTTTATGGTCAATCTCAATTGTTGGATGGTAACATTTATACTTTGTTTGGGATAGAATCATTATGTGCTTATTTCAATATTATAGTTTATTGCTCACTGAATCACTGATCACTCCCATCATGCCTTCATTCTAGGTCTTCCTCCTCTTGTGTTCCGCCGAATTCTTGAAATTCTGACTTATTTGGCAACAAATCATTCTGCTGTTGCAAAAATGTTGTTTCATTTTGATCAATCAATTATTCCTGATTCTTCACGTCCAGTTAATGTGCATACAAATGAGAAAGGGAAAGAGAAGGTTATTGAAGGGGGCCCTTCACTAAATCCCTCTAGATCTCAGACTGGGGTTATTCCTCTTGTTCTCTTTCTGAGGCTCTTGAGTCGACCCCTGTTTTTACGCAGCAATGCTCATCTTGAGCAGGTAATGGGCCTGATTCAAGTTATAGTTGATACTGCAGCTTCAAGATTAGAAAGTCAATCACAGTCTGAGAAAGAAATGGCAGATACCCAAAAATTGTCAGCCAGTGAAGTCCCAAGTAATACTGAGAAGGATGCTGCTTTAGTGGAGCCAGACTCTAATCAACAAGATAAGCGTGCAGATATGCATGTATGCCATTCTGAAGGGAAGAAGAGTACAGATATGTACAATATCTTTTTGCAGTTGCCACAATCTGATTTGCGGAATTTGTGCAGTCTTCTTGGTCGTGAAGGGTGCTACTCTTAACCTTTTCAAATTTATACTTTCATTTTTTTGAACTATGCTATTCAGAATAGATGACTTTGAATACTGTCTTTGTGCTGTCTCACCTGTTAATTCTCATTTCCATCTCCATATTTTTATGAAGTTGTGATGAATAAAAGTGACTAATTCGACATTATTTTAGGCTCTCGGATAAAATGTATATGCTTGCTGGTGAAGTGCTGAAGAAGTTGGCTTTCATTGTTCCATCCCATAGGAAGTTTTTTACTTTAGAGCTTTCAGAATCAGCTCATGCTTTGACAGGCTCAGCCATTAGCGAGCTTGTCACCTTACAGAAAACAAATATGCTTGGTTTGAGTGCTGGTTCTATGGCCGGTGCAGCCATTCTACGTGTTTTGCAAGCTCTTAGTTCTCTCACTTCACTTAGTACTGTGGGTGAGATGGATATGGATAATGGTGTGGATCAACATGATGATCAAGCAACTATTTGGAATTTAAATACTGCTCTTGAGCCATTGTGGCAAGAACTTAGTAATTGTATAAGTGCTGCTGAGATGCAGCTTGGACAGAGCTCTTTCTCTCCTAGCATGTCAAACATAAATGTTGCTGAGAATTTGCAAGGTTCTTCTACTTCACCACCTCTTCCTCCTGGGACACAAAGATTATTGCCTTTTATCGAGGCTTTCTTTGTTTTGTGTGAAAAGCTACAAGCAAATGAATCATTTATGCAGCAAGACCATGGAAATGTGACTGCTAGAGAAGTCAAGGAATCTGCTGGTTGTTCAGCTTCAACAAGCGTAAAAGGTGGAGACTCACAGCGAAAGCTGGATGGGGCTATCACTTTCACAAGGTTTGCTGAGAAGCATCGCCGGCTTTCAAATGCTTTCATTAGGCAGAACCCAGGTTTGTTGGAGAAATCACTTTCTATGATGCTCAAGGCACCAAGGTTGATTGACTTTGATAACAAGAGAGCCTATTTCCGCTCAAGAATAAGGCAACAACATGACCAGCACTTGTCTGGGCCATTGCGAATAAGTGTAAGGCGGGCTTATATTTTGGAGGACTCTTATAATCAATTAAGGATGCGTCCTACTCAAGATCTAAAGGGGCGGTTAAATGTTCAATTTCAAGGTGAAGAAGGTATTGATGCAGGTGGTCTCACCCGAGAATGGTATCAGCTGCTATCAAGGGTCATATTTGACAAAGGTGCTTTACTTTTCACAACAGTGGGTAACAACGCAACTTTCCAACCAAACCCGAATTCAGTATATCAAACCGAACATCTCTCATATTTCAAGTTTGTGGGCCGAGTGGTATGTTTCGCAAAAGGTTTTTTATGTGGTTTCATGATAATAGAGAACCCCGCCTCCCCTCAATCTCTTTTATTTTTCTGGGTGATATATGGTTAAAGCTGCCTGTGATACCAATATTAAACTTAGGTTAACAGTTGAGTGGTTTTGAATATTTGACAGTTGTCTGATCTTACATGCAGGTGGGAAAGGCTTTGTTTGATGGGCAACTGCTAGATGTTTACTTTACTCGATCTTTCTATAAGCATATACTGGGTGTTAAGGTTACATACCATGATATTGAAGCGGTTGATCCTGATTACTATAAGAATTTGAAATGGATGTTGGAGGTGAGTTTCAATTTACAATCTTTAACACTTTATTGTCTTTTTTCTTAGACACATACACACTTATGGGCCAGGTCATCTAGGAGTGTCATTGGGTACGATAAGACTGGTTGTGGGTGTTGAGGGAAAGAGGTCTCAGCCTCATCATAGAGGTAAGTGAGATGGATAATGTTGGCAGTAAGATGGATAGAGTGACTTGGGGGAGGTGCGTGTGTTTTGGCAAGTTATTTATAAAATTGTGACTTTAGAAATTGTTAATTTAGCTAGGTTGGAGGGTAATCACTGGATATAGTTGGATAGGATACAAACATAGATGACTTGGTATTTTAAGCCGCCATTTCAATCTGTAATAAGCTTTGCGGAACATGCCTATTTCAGTCCATTTTGGTTCATGACATACTTGTTTTCTGTATGCATTTTGTTTAATTTTATTTTTGTATCTTCACAACAGAATGATGTGAGTGATGTTCCTGATCTGACATTTAGCATGGATGCCGATGAGGAAAAACATATTCTTTATGAGAAGAATGAGGTAAATGAGCATTTTATTTTGGCTTATCGTGTGTTGCCTGCGTACTAGGTTAAAAAGAAAAATAGATTTGTTGCATTTAATCTTTGGGCTTTAATTTGACTCTTTCTTTTTTCAATTTCTGTATATTAACTCTAGATAAATTCTCCTTACCATTTTTCTTTTGGTCTCTCACGAAATTCTGAAATAGGTCACCGATTATGAGCTTAAACCTGGAGGAAGGAACATAAGAGTCACAGAAGAAACAAAGCACGAGTACGTTGATCTAGTTGCTGACCATCTTTTGACAAATGCCATACGTCCTCAAATCAATTCCTTCCTGGAAGGTTTTAATGAATTAGTACCACGAGAACTTATATCCATATTTAATGACAAAGAGCTTGAGCTTCTCATAAGTGGTCTCCCAGAAATTGATTGTGAGTTGGTTTCATCATTTTTTTTAAATTATGTACCATATTTTTAATCACCAATGAAGCACCTGAATGGTGTTATTCTCCCTACAGTGGATGACTTGAAGGCCAACACCGAGTATACTGGCTATACAGTGGCATCAAATGTTGTTCAATGGTTCTGGGAAGTGGTTAAAACTTTCAACAAAGAAGACATGGCAAGATTACTGCAATTTGTGACTGGAACATCAAAGGTGATCTAATGGAAGCATCAAATTGTCATCTTATAAATAAATATTTCTATCACATGCTAAGGTTACTCTAAACATATCTAAAAAATGTATGGTCGAAGATTATTTATTGTTGATGTTGTCGTGGTGCTTCTCATATTGTTTGTCATCTTAGGGGTATTTAATTTCCTTTAAAATACAAGTGGTAACACATGTAGCCTTTTTTCAGGTTCCGTTGGAGGGTTTTAAGGCCTTGCAGGGCATCTCTGGTCCGCAAAGGTTTCAGATTCACAAGGCGTATGGAGCTCCTGATCGTCTGCCATCAGCTCATACTTGGTGAGTAATTATTATCCATGCGTTTAGTAGAAATACAATGTCTGCATTTTGAGTTTCTGCCATCCTAATTCCGTATCAATTTCTACTTCAGCTTCAATCAACTTGACCTTCCTGAGTATACCTCTAAGGAACAACTTCAAGAACGTTTGTTACTTGCAATCCATGAGGCCAGTGAAGGGTTTGGTTTTGGTTAATCAGTATTTTGGTGACATATTTTTGCACAGCGATCCAACCATGGGCTCCAACCTGTCGTTCGGAGGTACGTACGTGTGTGTCATTTGATAAGGGAGATTTCCAATACGTATTTTATTTTATTTTTTTAAAATTGTGAAAGAAGAATGATGACTCATGGTTCCGTTCTCTTTTTGATCAGAAGGAGTTTGCTCTGTTGATCTGTTGAGGGCTCTATTGCATCACAATGAGACATTTTGGTGTTGGTTGAGTTTGTTCTGATGCTCTCCAACCAAAAGTGGCTAGAATGTTTTTTTCCTTCTATAATTCTGCCATGTCTGGTTTTGGAGCTTTCTCACCGCCTTCTGTGTCTAGCTTTTGCAATCTCATCCCATCTTATTTTTTATGTAGTTTCTACGGCCAAACAGCCTTTTATAGCTCTAGAATTTACCAATAAGATTGAGTATGTACATACTCTGAAATACATAATTGATCTTTTTTTCTCCAAAAAAGAAAGTGTTTCATTCATTAGTGAACTCTGAAAGTTGGCACTTAGTTTACAAATTTAGATAAACTACATTATCTCGTTCGTGTATAACTTGCAATTCTTTTGTTAAAAAAGAAGTAATAGATACAGCTGGTATTTTCTTTTAAGAATTAAATATATTTAGTTTAATATACAAATCGTGATTTCATTGAGTTATTAATTTGTTTATCGATCCTGAGTTTTGGAAATGTTTTGTTTTAAATGTTCTAGATAATAGAGGTACCATATAAGTTACAAACAAGCCTTTCGTAAATGTTATAATCTAAGCAACGGTTGAGACGAATTTACAATAATTCATTCTTCTTAATTGTGTTGAAATGACTGACTTATAAATTGTTTTTTATAATAATAACACACTCTAAATGGTCTCTAAAGCATTTTATCTTGTCCCTGGGAATCTTATAGTGGGGATCTTCTCACTTGAGTGGGATGTGGAGGAAACCATGACTAGTTGTGATTCCGTGATCTATTCTTGGTTCATTATCTTGTTTTGTTATGGCTTATATATTTGTCAATATTTATAACGTGTCTTTTTTTTTAATAAGCAGAATAATTATATATATATATATATATATATATATATATATATATATATATATATATATGAGACATTTGGGTGTCTCAATCCATTTAAAAGAATTTATAATTTTACATATGCAATCATTTATATGAGTTTGTATAAAGTCCATTAAAAATAATGAAAGTTCACAAAAATAAGACTTTGGCGTATACAAAATATTTGGGTAGTCTCTTAATATCGGTTTTTGTGTAACACCCACTTATATTCCCTTTAGGGGTAGTAATGCGGGCCGGCCTGACCTGTTTAGGTTCGGCTTGTATAAGGTCCGCACAACACGAGTTGGCTTGCCCCGCTCTGCACACTTTATGCGGACTGATAACATTGGCCCATCCTGCATACTCCTTAGTTCGTGGGCTCGCAAGCCAATGCAGGTCGGGTCTGCGAGCTCACTACCTTGGTCTGTCTCGCGTTTTTTTTGTGGGCCTGCGAGCCGGCCCGACGGGCCAGGTCCTAATTGTCACCCCTACTTCCTTTGCCAACTCCAATGACATGGCACGCTTATGAAATGTTAAGCATATTAAAGGATTAATCTTTGTGATACTGTCACCTAGGAGTTTCAAACAATAGTAATCAGTGTACCGATTTTAGGGGCATCAAACTATTGCAATTTGTCTAAGTTTTTGTCATCATGATTTGATAGTGCATGGTAATATTTTGAACCAAAAACAAGAGAAAAATTAGACTAGGTAACCTGAGTTAAATGAACATTTCATAATTTCCACTTAGAATAAGAAAAATTAACATTTGACATTTTATGTTTCATCTATATTTAATCATTTAATTGTGTCAAAGTAAAAATTTTTTTCTATCAACTTTTCCTTATTTAAATATAATTATATTCCTTTGATTATTCTTTGATTCAATATGTTCCATGTGATTGACATCCACGTACCTTTTCATAATTTATTTCTTTTATTATTATTCCTCAATAAAAAGTGTTGTTGGAAATGCATATTTAATTGGTTATGGTGTACAAAACTTATACCTACCATTCATTACACATATTTCAAACTTTGTTTTCTATTTTGCATGTTAGGAAAAGGTGTGATATTGGTTCCTCTTCCAGCCTGCATAAAATGCTTGCAGTATCTCCTAGTTGCAATTTTCTCCTCCTTAGATTTTCTTTGTTTCCTTTCTATTGGACAATACTTACCAAGCAAAAGATTGAACTGATGGAACTACACTTATGCTCCAAAAGATGTAATACATATTAGAGTTTTTTCCAATATTTGAATTACATAGTTTTATATATGTAGATTTAACTAAAAACATGTGTTCTCATTTTTTTATACCCACCCATCCTCACCTTTTCATTGAATTTGTGCTGGAGATATTAATTGCCTAAATACAGGTACTTATGAAAGTTTCCACTCAAACCAATTTTGTCTCCATTTTATTGTCGATTCCCAACCATTGCTAGTCCATTAACCAAACTCCCTTATTGGTTTATCCTTAATCATGCATCTTCCAAAAACTTGATCCTAGATCCTTTGTGATCAAACCATCTCCCTTTGACACATTCTCCACATATCTTGCACAAATCCTTCCACCACCTAGATGTGTAGTGTTTTCTTCTCTACCCATTTAAACCTCTCTAATAACTATATTTTGATTTTAGGATATCTTTCTACAAACCACATTCATTCATACCTAGTCTCCACTTCCATTTAGATAGTAATGCTTTATCAAACAATTCAATATTTTTTATTCCTATTCCACCTTCACTTTTGGATTTGCATAAATTTTCTCATTTTATCCAAACTATCTTTCTACCATCATGTTCCCAACTCTAGAGAAAATTTCTTTGTAGATTTTTTATAATCTTGGATACAACTAATAAGGCTTTATAAAAGAAGAGGTAATAAAGAGGCATGACAGTAATCACAAATTTTATTAAGCATATTTTTCCTGTAAATAATAAGAATCTTCCACTCCATTTGGACAATCTGTTTTTAATTTGTCAACTATTGGTTGCCAAAAAGAGAATTTTGTTGGATTTCGTCATACCTAAATATTTGAATGATACTTCCATTATATTGCGGTTGAAAGCTTGTGAGTACATTTTAAAATTATTTTTGTCCACTCCTAAACTACTAATTTTACTTTTATGAAAATTGACTCCAAGTTTTGAAGTCATCTTAAAACATTTGAGTATATTTTTAATAGCCATGATATTTTGAAACACACAAATAATGCGTCATCAACAAATTGTGGGAGGTTAACCTTAACTTTTTTATCCCCTATTTCCATCTTAGTATAACATTGTTTCCCAACAACATGCTAAACCATTCCGGATAGATTTTGCACCATTACTTATAACATGTCTATATGTTTCCAAACGACTAGTTTAGAAGATATTTTTAGAATCAAAGAAAGTCCTTTCCTAAAATTGAAATAAACTCATTCTACTATCATTCAAAGAAATATCTTATTTTAATAAGAAAATCATGAAAAGAAGATGGCTACACAAAATTGTTTATGCATGTTCTTTTATTCTATAAAATTGATGTTGTTTTCATAGAGAAAGGATGATTATTTAGGTAAGTATGAGTTAAGATAAATAAAAGTCTTGAATATCTTAAATCTTGCATTTTTGATACCTAAATTTTGGTAACAAATAAGACAATTTTGGTTTGCTTAAAGTATAAAGTATAAAGAGCAAAGAATATATGAGACATTGGGAAGCAACCTTCAAAATGATATAAATAAGTATTACAACAAATCCTGCCAGAAATATTAGATGGAAAGTTGAAAAATATGTTTATCTAGTGAATAATATAGAAATCATTATTATGTCATGAGAAGAACCAAAATCAAACACAATTAGAAAGATATAACCTAAACAATGTTTTTCGCTACATAAACCATTATTATATTCTAAATAGGATTAAATATGTTTTTAGTCCTTGAACTTTGACCCAAAATTGAGATTTGTCTTTGTTCGAAACTTCAATATATTTTGGTTCTTAAACTTTAAAAATTGATGAATATAGTATTTTTAACTCAGATATATTAATTTTTTAATGTGGCGAACGCGTTTCATGTTAGTATTGTAGTTGTTTACCGTTTGACACATTTCCAATTCAATATCTACTGGGAAATGCATTCGTCATGTTAAAAAAAGTTAATGTAATTATGTTAAGAAGATTATATTCATTCATTTTTAAAGTTTAGGGATCAAATATATTGAAGTTTCGTACAAGAACGAATTCCAATTTTTGGTAAAAGTTCAAGGACTAAAAACATATTTAATCCATCTAAATATATATAGTTAAGGGTGACAAAATGGGTTGAATTCAATAGCTCACTCGTTAATATGTTTATTGATTCAATTTAGTCTCATTTTTTTTTTCATAATAGATAAATATTGTCTCTCTCTAAAGATGAAATTAATTATTTATATAAATGTTATATTGATATTTGGTATTAAAAATGACTTACAAAATTGACCAATATTGTCTCAATTTTTTTATTGAAAATGTAATATGTTATAATGTCATTTTCAAAATAGAGTAATATGTCTCATTTTTTATTGAAAATGTAATATGTTATAACGTTATTTTCAAAATCGAGCAATATTGTCTCATATTTTTGTATCGAAAATGACGTTATAATATGTTACATTTTTTCTTAATTGTTAATCCATATTTTGTTATTCATGATTTTTACCATTAAATTTTAATATAAATATTAATAATTGATTTTGTAAGTTATTTTATAATAACAAATATCAATACAATATTTATATAAATAATTAATTTCATCTTAAGAGAGACAATATTTATCTATTTTGAAAAAAAAAAGTTAAGATTAAATTGAATTAAAAGAACATAGTTGGAACTAGATTGAAATACACAAACATATATATAAGAAGTAAATTGAAATACACAAACAAATAAACTTGGTTGACAATGTCACGTGATAGTATCTTACGTAATGACACTGTGAGTGTCATGTGTCATACCAAGAATTTGATACGTGACAAAAAAATATAAAAATTGAAAAAAAAATAAAAAAAATAAAAAAACCAGAAATTAACGGAATAATTTTTTTTTTCTGAAAGAACCTAATTAAAATCATTCCTATCAATTAATACTAGGCTTAAATATATATTTGGTCCCTATTTTTGTTGATTTTATTCAATTTGGTCTCTATTTTCGTTTTATGTTCAATTAGATCCTCATTTTTGTCAAATTGTGGTCAATTTGGTTCTTTTCACTAACGGTGTTTAAATAGTTAACGTTTTTGAACAGTACATGCCACATGTCAGCTCCTGGTTTTTTTTATTTGTTTTTAAATTTTTTTTAAATTTTTTTAATTTCAAAAAAATGGTCCACGTGTCAAGTCACAATTGTGCCACGTGTCAATGCTAGTGCCACGTGTCAGTTTGTGGTAGTATTATTTTTTCTGTTCAATTTAGTCCTTATATTCGTTATTTTTGTTCAATTTAGTCCCAATTTTTGTTAAAATAAATCAATTTTGTCCCTTTCAAATTGACACTAAATTTAATATCTTTGATACAAATTATATTAATATCTTTTCTAAAATTTACCTTTGAATTTATTATTTTTTAAATTCAATTATAAATTATTAAATTTAATTATAAATTGAATAAATTCTTATATTTAATTGCTAAATAGAATATAATTATTTAAAATATTATAAGAATATAATTATTAATTTTTTTTCTAATATTTATATTCTAAAATATTTTTAAAATTGATATATAAAAATATTTTATAAAAATAAACTAATATTTGTAAAATTAACATTTACATATAAAATATTTTAGATTTTAATATCTAAAATGCAATAAAAATATTAAATATTTATATTTAAATGTGAATTTTACAAATGTTAATATATATTTTTGAAATTTTAATAATTATATTTTAATAATATTTAAATAATTATATTCTATTTAACAATTAAATCTAAGAATTATATTCGATTAATAATTAAATATTATAATTTATAATTAAATTTAAAAAATAACCAATGTTAATTTTAAAAATTAAATGGTTTCATTTTAACAAAATTTGGGAGTAAATTAAACAAAAATAACGAATATAGGGACTGAATTGAACAAAAATAACGAATATTGAAACTAAATTGAACAAAAATAAATAATACAACTACAAACTAACACGTGACACTAGCATTGACACGTGACACAATATTGACTTGACACGTAGATACTTGTTTTGAAATTAAAAAAATAAAATTAAAAAATTAAAAAAATAAAAAAAAAGTTAAAAAACAATCCGGAGCTGACACGTGACATGTACTGTTCAAAAACATTAACTATTTAAACACCGTTAGTGAAAATGACCAAATTGACCATAATTTGACGAAAATGAAAAACTAATTGAATATAAAACAAAAATAGAGACCAAATTAAATAAAATCAACAAAAATAGGAACCAAAATAATTTTAAGCCTTAATACTATTATAAAAACAGTACTAAACTTACATCCGAATTAAAATAATATCATACTATTAATTAAACCTAGACTCGTATCAAATACAACAATGATCCTCACCGGCACATAAATCATTAGAGATGACAAAAGGGACCGGACCCAACGGACCGACCTGCAAGCCCAACAAAAAAGACATGGACCGGAACAAAATATTCAACCCGCCAACCTAAAATAATCCGGCCCGTTAAACCCGCTAACCCGCCGGCCAAAACGGGCCGGCCCGTATTACTTCTTAAAACAAAGACCACGTGCACAATTTTTTTAATATTCCTCTCTCACACACTACGCCCAGACTCACACACTCTGCGACTGCGAGACTGCAACTCTTCTTCTCCGCTCTCTTCACTGCGCCACACACATACTCGCTTCTCCTCCACCCACGTCGCCGCTGGCCACCACGTCTCCGCTGGCCATACCCGCTTCTCCTCCACCGTGACATCCACCACGTCGCTGGCAGCAGCGAGAAATCAGCGCAGTGCACGGAGAACGCAGAGCCACCATCGGACTGCGATTGGCGAACGATTCCGACCGCCACGACCACCGCAAAGACAGGTTTGTTCGTAATTTGCGTTCTAGTTCCCTTTTTCCCGATTTGTAACCTAAATTCCTGATTTTCGTAACCCTAAATTTCTGATTTTGTGATTTCCGACCACCACGACCCATTCTGTGAATCGTAATTGCTGTAGCTGCTGCCGTTAATCGCTGTTCATCCTTAAATTTTTTCCCAATTTCAATTTCGTAGCTTTGGAGGATATGCTATCCTCGGCCATTGCACTTTTTTCTCTCCCTCTTATCCAAGAATATTTTTTCTATTTCTATTGTATTAATACCGAGTAATGTAAATGAAATTTTTGGTTGTTCCATTGCTAGACATTCAGGGGTTTAAAGCAACAATCATATTGATGATGTCCGTTGAACTTGGAAGGAGGGCATTTAGAAAGATAGGGAACCTAATCTGATAGAAGGGAAAGCTTTTATTCTTGTAGAATGTAATGTATAGATCTTGCATATAGTCCATGTACATAGCTTTTTATGACCCATTATATGTGCTCTTCGTATAAAATAAAACTCTGCTGCTAGT
>Ga0214545_1003616_pt1 | contig 29381 bp, 13 predicted proteins | sample CNSS4metaG_FD_160064 | JGI IMG/M metagenome (GOLD analysis project Ga0214545, IMG submission 160064) | Root nodule microbial communities from cowpea collected in UCLA plant growth center, Los Angeles, California, USA - CNSS4 | ecosystem: Host-associated > Plants > Roots > Nodule | place: USA...
CTTTCAAGTCCTTGATAAGCAGTGATGATGGCTAAAGGAAGGGATGCAGCTTCAGCAAAGCTCAAATTGGAAGGTTTGTGAGCCAATACTTTTTCTTCAACAGCAGTATACTCTGCCAAAGATCCAATCCTTTTGGGATTGATTCTAGGATTCTCATTGATGTCACCATAAACCTCATCCCCAACCTTGAATTTTCTCACTTCACTTCCCACTCTCACCACCACACCAGCAACATCATACCCCGGAACAGTCTTAATTCATTTCCAGCACCAAATTCAAGATTTAACATTGCAAAACGAAAAAAGAAGATATCATTATATGGTAAAAAGAAGAAAATTAATGAGGTTTTAAAACCATGTATGCATTCGATTACAAAAGATAAAATCAAATTCTTACAGGTAAGGGAGAGTCGGTGTTCTTGAAAAAGCCAAAAGCTCTCTTATAATCTATGGGATTAAGGGCTGCAGCAGCAACCTTAATGAGCACCTCGTCTTCCTTGAACTGTGGTATAGGTATGTCGGTTTCAAATTTGAGAGTCTCTTCTATGTTTCCATATTCTGAATAAACCCAAGCTTTTATGTGTGATGGAATTGCCATTTTGTAAGTGGTTTGAAGGGAAAAGAGTAAGAGGACGTTAGAATTCCTAGGTTGTAGTTGAACTGAGTGTTGTGGATACTATGATGTTGCAAAACACCAACCATTCATCTATATAGAGAAAGAAAAATATTCATGTACAGTTGTCACCACTTGGTTCTCTTCTAGTTTTTCTTTGTCAATGGCCATGAATTTTGTTCCCAAATTATGCAAGAGTTCATGATGACGATTTTCTGGGAAGGTTCATGATGTTATGTACAGCATCTGCAATCAATGACTATATTCATCATTTTGTAAGAATTTTTTGTTGAAATAAATTGCTGTGATAGGTTTGAGTTATAAATAAATTTTGAATATTAAAACCCGCAATAAATAGGGTGAAATTAATAAATTGAAATACAATTTTAATTCATTAAAATAGACAGTTCAAGTTTATAAAACTCTCACTGCCCTGAACTTTGAGTACAATATTTTGAGAAATCATGACACAGTTTGAGCAATTGTTTTGAGAAAGTTTTTCTATAACACAAACTGGTTTTTGAAGAGTTTATTGAAATGGTTTGAAGATCAAACCGTGAGTAAGGAAGAAAACTTAGCTGGAAAGTCATCTCAATCTATGGTTTTGTGGTTCATTGGGTGATTTCGTTCTATAATCTTTCTTTCTTGTGTGGTTTGTTGGTTCTGAACATGTTCAAGATTCATGGCAGTAATAGGCTAATACTGACATTTTAAATTTTTTATGACTGAAAAATACTAATATTATATATTTTTAAATATGTTAAAATTTAAAATTTATATTGTGAATCTGTTAAAATTTCATAATTTATAAGATATTAAAAGTTTTATCACAATAAATAAATAAGTAAAAAGACGGGTTAGCCCACATGATAGAACCTATACACGGTGGACCATACTTTTGAGTTCACATTTTCAAATTTCATTTAAATACTGCAAAATTTCGGTCACAGTTTGCTCAATTGAAACGGTCCAATTTCGTTAAAAAATTGACTGGATCGAATACAATCAAATTTGAATCAGAACAACTCAATTGAATAGGTAAAACTTTAGACCATGATCGATTGAACCAAATTTCAGTTGGAATTGACTCGACTAAATTTAATCAAATTTTGATCGAACCGACTTGGCCGGAAATTACAAAATTTCGGTCGCGGCACTTGAGTGTATTCGGTGTCTTCGTAGCATTAACGGTTTATGTGATATGTGATGCTTGCATATTCTGATATAAAATCCTCAATGCTTAGTTTCTCTTTGTTACATCGTTGTACATTTGTCCTGAGCGATACAGAAAGATCAGCAAACTTTTTCCATCAATGAAACCACAGTTCAAAGGAATTACATGCATTGGCTCGGTAAATTGATGCTTTAATTCAACTAACAAATTCTTTAATCTCAACAAAATATTTTAAAATTATAACTTTTAATAAATTTTATAGAAAATCTATATTCATTTACTTCAATTCAATGTAATCAAAAGAGAGTTGGATTTAATTGAGTGCAATAAAGAATATTATCAGATTATGAAACCTAACTCTCGTATGGAGTTGAATGATAGATTTATTTAAAATATAACCCCACCCCCACCAACCATATTCATTCTAAAGAAAATTTATCAAGAGCTAATGGAAGATCACTTCACGATCCTTGCCAACAAAATCATCTGCATGCAACTTGAATTTAAAGATAATGATTACAAGAAGAAACTAGAATGGAGACGAAGAACAAAATCATACCATTATTATCTTTACTTTTCTGACAGACTTTCTTTTCCTTTCCTTTTTTTTTCCACAGTGATGTAAACATATGATCTTTTGGTGTGTGTGTGTGTGAAAACTTAACAAGAAAAATCTCACGAAATGTAAAACATTCTAGTGCATAGATTTTATTAATTTATATTGCAGACAAAACACAACCAAACTATCTCATTGCCCCAACAATCACAACTCTGAAATATTCATCAATTTACACATGTTCTATCATTCAGTACATTTCAAGTTTGGTTGAGTTCATCTATTTTGTGGACATTTTATCCTCAAGGAATAGGGTGTATAACCACTTTTCCAATGACTCTGTTAGTCTTCAAATATGCAAATGCCTCCACAGTCTGAGAAAACGAAAAGGGACTCTTAGGGTCCAATATTGGCTTCACTTTCCCACTCTCCAAGTAAGGTTCTAGTTTCTCCAACACAGTTCCATCTGAAATGCGCATTACGAATATAGCCGAAGAACTTCCATGTGCTGCTACTGTCACAACTTTTCCATTTTCTTTAACAGCATTCAATGCTCTATCAATCTCACTCTGCCCTGATTTTGGAATCAATCATACACAACTTTTCAATAATGTTACTGCACAAAATCCGACACATACAATAATTTATACAACATTGTTTTTTTATCTGTATTGTTGCAGCATATTGATTGTGCACAACAAAAACATAGGTTCAGAGTTTCAATGTCTCACCTACTGTATCGTACACTACATCAAACTTTTCTTCCAGTTCTTCAAGCTGCCCCTTTGTATAATCAATGGCTAAGTCTGCTCCCAAGTTCCTTAACAAATCCAGTTTCCCAGTACTCGCTGTGGCTGCAACCTTTGATGCCCCAAAAACCTGTTTCGCTAGCTGCATCATCAAACACATATATTAGAATACCCAATTACTCTGTTTGATTAAAGAAGTTTTTACTAACCAAAGATGATTTAATATAGTATATGAAACCTGAATAACAAGGGATCCAACTCCACCAGCACCTCCAAGAACAAGAACAGATTTGCCAGCAGAAAACTCAACTCTTTCAAGTCCTTGATAAGCAGTGATGATGGCTAAAGGAAGGGATGCAGCTTCAGCAAAGCTCAAATTGGAAGGTTTGTGAGCCAATACTTTTTCTTCAACAGCAGTATACTCTGCCAAAGATCCAACACTTTTTGGATTGTTTATAGGATTCTCATTGATGTCACCATAAACCTCATCACCAACCTTGAATTTCTTCACTTCACTTCCCACTCTCACCACCACACCAGCAACATCATACCCCGGAACAGTCTTAATTCATTTCCAGCACCAAATTCAAGATTTAACATTGCAAAACGAGAAAAGAAGATATTATTCAATGACACAAAATGAAAATTCACGTACGATTACATAAGATAAAATGAAATCCTTACGGGCAAGGGAGAGTCGGTGTTCTTGAAAAAGCCAAGAGCTCTCTTATAATCCACAGGATTAAGGGCTGCAGCAACAACCTTAATGAGCACCTCGTCTTCCTTGATCTGTGGTGTAGGTATGTTGGATTCAAATTTCAGAGTCTCTTCTATGTTTCCATATTCTGAGTAAACCCAAGCTTTTATGTGTGATGGAATAGTAGGAGTACTCGCCATTGTATGAGTGGTTTGAAGGGAAAAAGAGTAAGAGGATGATAGAACTGAGTTTTGTGGATACCAATGATGTTGCAAGTTGCAACACCAACCATTCCTCTATATATAAAGAAAGAAAAATATTCATGTACAGTTGTCACCACTTGGTTCTCTTCTGCTTTCTTCTTTGTCAATGGCCATGAATTTTGTTGACAAACTATGCAAGAGTTCATGATGACGATTTTCTGGGAAGGTTCATGATGTTATGTACAGCATCTGCAATCAATGACTATATTCATCATTTTGTAAGAACTTTTTTGTTGAAATATAAATGTGATGGGTTTGAGGTATAATTTTTTTTTAATGTTATTAAAACTAAAAGAAAATTAATTTAGTAAAATAATTAAATTAGTGTTTTAATTTTTTAAAAATTGGAATACAAAATAAAATATTATAAAATATAATATAGATTTTATACTATTTTGTGATAATATAAAACTTGTTTAAGATGGTTTTAAAAATTATGTAAATAAGTGATATCTATTTTTGAGTAAATTACACCTTATTATCCGATGTAAATGTTACCTAACACTTAATCCTCCTTTATTTGACCCCATTAATTGTTTTTTTCTTAAGTTTAAAGTGGAAAAATATTTAATGCGAGAAAATTAAGGTCGATCAATAATGCTACGGATTTAAGGTTCTTTACATAAAAAAATTTTAAAAAATAATGATGTTTTGATTACTGAATTTTGATGATTTTATTTAATATTATGAGGTTTCATAAATAATTTTAAAATATCGAAAATAAAATAATAAAAAATTACTTCAAAAATATTGTCTAAGATAAATTTGTCAAAACTTAATAATAAAAAATAATTTTCCAAAATTGAAAAACGTGCAAGTGACTTGATACGTAAATAAAATGTGCAAGTGTGTTGACCTACTTATGTAAAATTGTAAGAGTTTAATTTTTGTTTTTCAGTAATTTAAATTGTTAAACTATTTATAACTTGGGTAGCACAGTGTTTAGCTTGAATATATATGAATTAATTACTTGATGAACATAATACAAGAGTCTTGTGAGAAGTTGGTCTCTGCTTCAAATTAAATATCTATTGATTAACTGAAGAATAAGTCAGTAAATTTAAATATAAGATAAGATAAAAAGAAATTGAGATACGATAAAATTAAAATGAATTTAAATTTTATTGAATGCTTAATAATAATAATAATAAATTACTAATGTTATGATAGTTGGCGATGTAGATGGTAAAAAAGAAAATTAAAAAAATAAAATAATAGTAATAGTATTGACATTATGGAATTGAAGTGTCAAAATTTTATTAGGATAAGTGACGGTAAAATACGATAATATAACAACTAAATTGATAATTTTTTATATAATTTGAGTTGATATACTTTAAATAAATTTGAAATAAACAAATAGAAAAATAGAAAGTTACTTTAGAAAGTTACTTAAAGACGGTGCAAAATCTGATTAATAATAATAAAAATGATAATAGTAGTAACATAATGGCTCTTAGTAGTAATGTAATGATTGTTGTAATAAGGAAACAAATGGTAACCATAAAGGTGCTGAAAAGTGATAGGGTTAACAATAGTGATGATGGTAAATAAGAAATTATAATAACAATAATAATATATATTAACAAAAAATATATATATATATATATATATATATATATATATATATATATATATATGTTAGGAATCCTATTTAGGATAACAAGATGTTGAATCGCTATCGATAGTATTTAATTATTAATCATTTAAAAGAACCCATCTCATTATTCATTGTTGGCAAACAATATTTGTGAATTTTTTTATGTCCTTAATTTAGATATTTTTATATTTTATTCTATTAAAATTAAATAAAGTTATCTAAAATTTAAATAAAAATTTAATCTGAAAGTAGAATTTAAATCAAATTACTCAATTTTCTAAAAACCAAATTTAAATACATTGTGCTAAAATATAAATTTAAAAAATAATCTTTTAAAATATAAATATAGGATCAAATAAAAAAATAAAAATATATATGAAGTCAAATTATAAAGAATTTTTTAATTATAAATATTTTTTTTATTGATAATTTGTTAATAAATTGGTAATAAGTATTTGTAATTAGATACATGATATTAATTCCTTCCGTAAGAAAATAGAAGTAAGTATGTAATTAAATATCCATATATTCCCATATATTTATTAAAAACATCTTCTTAATTAGTATTGTTAAGATTTTTTTTTTCATCTCTACCAATACCAAATAAATGATTAAAATATGTTCTATCCTACTATATTGCCTCTTGTTTAAACTCTAAGGACTTATTCAATGAAAAGAAAAAGAAAAAAGGTATTTTGAAAAACTATCTTAAACAACTATTTATTGAACCTTTTTGATATACAAAATATAAATAATTTTTTGAAATAAAATAATAATATACATCGTTGCATTGATTGTATAAAATAACAAAAAGTTGTCGACCTCACACACTAGAAACTAAAAATGTAAAAATTAATTAAAATTTATGTTTGAATATCAAAGGATGGAAGAGGGATGAAATTTAAACCATTTTAGCTCGATTTCTAAATTATGTGAGAGCGGTAATAACAATTTTTTCTCCTATTTTTAATACAGAAATTAAAATAACTTTTCTAAGCACAGAGATAGAAGAGTAACTAAAAATTAAATTCATATAAAAAGAAGCAAATATTTGGTTGTACGTTGTATTAACAGAGTAAGCAAAAGACAATATTATACTGCATAATGTTACAGATCATTATTTGACAAAACAGAATAATTAATGCAGGAAATTCCAAAGTGTAGTTAAAAAGAGATCAGGAGATCCAACACCAATGAGACCTGAACACAATCACATAAGGTATTGACACCATTCTCAATTCAAAGTCTTAAAGCAATGTATTTATAAGTTTTTATTCTTATACAGTATTTCACTTTCTTATTTTTAGTTAATGTGAAACTTAGACTCAGACTTGGATTCTTAACACCGTTAACGTTAAGAGAAAGCACAAGAGATATTATAGTACATAATGTTCAGATCATTATTTGACAAAACAGAATACCACATGCAGGAAGTTCCAAAGTGTAGTTATAAGTTTACAACACAGATAACAACCATTGATATCTCTAAGAGATTTATCACAACACAGACACTGAAATAGGAAATACATGCATGCATGCATATTATGGAATGGGATATATAACCACTTTCCCAGTAGCTCTGTTAGTCTTCAAATATGAAAATGCTTCCACTGTCTCAGAAAATGGAAAAGGACTCTTAGGATCCAACATTGCCTTCACCTTTCCACTCTCCAAGTAAGGTCTCAGTTTCTGCAACAAATCTCCATCAGAAGTCAGCAAGAAAGGTATAGCTGGTGGAGTTGCAGGTGCCAATATTGTCACAACTTTACCACCTTCTTTAACACCCTTCAATGCCCTTTCACTTTCTCCTGTGTTAATATCATAATATATTCTGTTAAAAGTCCTACTACTTTGTAATATATAAGTGGGTGAAAATCGATAAACTCATCTCATAATATATAATTGGAATGTGGAATGCAAATCTTATCTTACAAATGAAGGGTCAACAATATTATGTTAACAAATTGATCATGTAAAGAAATTGAACACTGAAGATGAATCCAAATAACTTACCTACTGCATCGTACACCACATCAAACTTCTCTGCAAGTTCTTCAAAGTTCTCTTTTGTGTAGTCTATAGGCAAGTCTGCTCCCAAGTTTCTCAACAATTCCAGTTTTCCAGTACTAGCAGTAGCTGCTATCTTTGATGCACCAAACACATGTTTGGCGATCTATCTCATGAAACACACATTCACATTCAGCATACAATGTTATACTGATCAGTACAAAGAAGAAAACAGGTTTTTTTACAGGAATGGGACAACTTTGTCCTTTAATTACAAACATGGGATAGTTACTAATAAATTATATGACAGAGGCAGGAGTTTGAACGTAAGTCGTCACGTACACGACTTTTTCATAAAGTTTCAAAAATGTTATGACAACTTCTTTGTAATTATATTAGACTGAACTCATCATTGGCGGTGATAGTTTCTCTTGTAAATAATATTTAATCAAGGTCGTCAACCTCAATGACGACTTCGCTTTTAAAATTTTTAAGAAATTATTTTCCTACGTAACAACTTCACTTTAAACACTTTAAATCTAGTCCCATCTGCAAGATATGTTCTCTGTCATATAATTTATTAGCCAACTATCCATTTTTTATAATTAAGGGCAAAGTTATCCCATTCCTATAAAAAAACCAAAATATGATCATAAGAACAATTTTTTTTTTTTTTAAATTAGAAACCTGAATAACAAGGGATCCAACTCCACCAGCACCTCCAAGAACAAGAATAGATTTGCCAGAAGAAAACTCAACTCTTTCAAGTCCTTGATAAGCAGTGATGATGGCTAAAGGAAGGGATGCAGCTTCTGCAAAGCTCAAATTGGAGGGTTTGTGAGCCAATACTTTCTCTTCAACTGCAGTATACTCAGCCAAAGAGCCAATACTCTTTGGATGGTCCAGAGTAATCTCATTGATGTCACCATAAACTTCATCTCCAACCTCAAATTTCTTCACTTGATTTCCCACTTTCACCACCACACCAGCAACATCGTACCCTGGTGCAGTCTTCTCACCACAAAACGATGAAAAAAACGAGATTAAAAAACAACAAAAACTGTTATGCTATAATTAATAAGACAGGGTTAAGAAAAACATATATAGTTACTGGTAAAGGAGAATCAATGTCCTTGAAATCACCAAGAGCTCTCTTATAATCTACTGGATTAATGGCTGCAGCCACAACTTTGATGAGCACTTGATTTTCCATGAGGTGTGGTGTAGGCACATTAGGATCAAACTTGAGAACCTCTTCTATGTTTCCATATTCAGAGTAGATCCAAGCTTTCATGTGAGATGGAATACTTGTCATGGTGTTGTGAAGAATCGATAAGAAGATCCTTTGAGAGTGTTTGTTTGGAGTGAATGAGATGAAAAGAACTGAATGATGAGGATGGGAAGATTATGCAAAACACTATGCTATTTATAGCATACAATAACTATTTTTCATGATTTATATTTTATGAAAACTGCATACATTATTCTCTTTTGTTATGCCGAGTGATGATTTGTGTCATGACATCATCACATTTCAGAATTAAAGAAACGAAGAACCATTTTCCTCTTTACCTTCTTTGTTTGCTATGTTTTAGGACAACATAGACGATTTTCCAGCAAGATTCGTGATGTTTTGCCCATCTTCTTTGACGGATCAGTGTTCTTGGATGTGGTGAAGTTGATAAATAAAGAACAATGATATTTGTACATCTTTGAATTGCAAAAAATTGTTCATCACTGCATTTTTCTTTATTTCTCTTTCTATTCTGATCGTATATATTATTATATTTATATCATTTTTTTACTAACTTTTATTTCTGTGGGATATATTAAACAAGATAAAGTGCGTTCAATAAAATTGATGTATTTTCATTTTTTTCTAATTAGATTTCTCAGAGAAATATTATATATTTCTAACATAAATGTAAAAATTAATACTACGTACTTTTAACTTAAAATTTTAATATTTATATATATATATATATATATTATCTTTTTTAGTAAATTCTCTCGAGAAAAAATCATAAAAAACAGTTTAAGAAAAGAAAGTATATAATAAGATGCATGTATAATGTTACGTAAGGTATGACGCATGAAGAGAGGAGTCAATGTCAATGTCTGAATGATGGTTGGTGACGATAATTGCTTTATCCTTATTATGTTCATTTCTATCGAAAAACATAAAAAAGTTCTGTTACGTCAAATAACAACAGAGAAAATAGAAAAGTCAACGTTAAATATGTTAAATATATGATTTCGTTATTTAATTTCGAATTAAAATTAAAATTAGTCTTTTTTAAGATTTTAACTTTATTAATTTTTTAAATTTTAAAATTATATAAATTTAATTATTTTAATTAAATTTTATTACATTTATTTAATATTTAGATACGTTTTTTAGTTAATATTAAATTAAAGATATATTAAATATGATAAATAATTTAGATAAATATTATTATCAAATATGTTTGAAATATAAAATAAATTAAAAAAATTAAATTTACGTCATTTTAAAATTGAAGAATTAAATCGGATAAAAAATTAAAAAATAAGCTAATTCTAATTTTCAAAAGAATCAACAAAATTTATTTAACCCAAAACTTTATCTGCTTAAGATTTTATAGAATACATTTTTAAGAAGCAAATAGAAATATAAAAATAAGATAAATATAGAAATAATTGTATGCGTGAGCCTATTAGGGTGTGCAAAGGGAGCCATGCCCCACAAACCTTTTTCCCCAATTTTTTCTCAGTAAAATTAATATAATATAGAAATAAATAAATCTTTTTAATTTTATGGTGTTTTATAAATTTAGCATCTTCAAAATTTGTATTCATTTATTTCAAGGTAAATATATTTTTGTTATTTAATTTTTAATAAAAATTAAAATTAGTTTTTCTTTAAATTTTTGAAATATGTAAATTTAATTATTTTAATTAAATTTTGTAAAATTTATTGTCAAACTTTAAAAAATTTTGATTTTAATCATTTTTAAATAAATTTTATTAAATTTATTTAATGTTTAATTCTGAATTTGAATTTCTCACAAAACAAATCCGTCATGAAATACCCTTCGACATGATTTCCAAAGATCATGAAAACACTGAACTACAACACATATTAAGAAAAATATCACCTGAAATGTGACCGTTTTACAATGAAAAACCTACATATAATCACCTATTTTATGAATCTTAAACCCTTCTGTTCAAACAAGATGACATGTAAAATTTTCAAGAAAATTTTTCTTCTGTTTTTTAGAAAAACTTAAACACGTTTCTTTTCAAATCAATTTGAAATAGTTTTATGATTACTAACTAATATGTTCTTCATATAATCTAAAAACCATTATGTTTTAACTTAATCCATTGTTTTTTTAAATATAATTAATTATGTAAATGTGAAAATTTTTAAATCCCTTAATATAATCGATTATTACCTTAAATAATAAATTATTTCTAAAACATATGAAAACCAGTTTTCATCAAGATAATCATTATTTGAAATAATCATTTATATACTTAATTATTATGTTAAAAAGAAAAAAGAAAAATTTCAACACATTTTGACAACATTAAAATAATAATAAGTAATGGAAAGATAAATTATCAATAAGAGGTTCATATATCATCAAAATCATTATCAAATTGACACATCATTCTTTATTGACACCTATTATAAGTTTATAAATTTTTATTTTTTAATAAAATTAATTAATAGCATAGTACATGTTAAAACATATTAAAAAATATGTTTTATTTAAGGATTAAATATTATGATCGTAAAAAAATAATGATTATGTTATTATCACTTTTGTGAATTGATACTGATGTTAGTATCATATTATTAATAAAAAATAATTAACGAAAAAACTTTATTCTATAAACTACTTGAACCTGTTCAACTGCTTTCAATTTTTTTCAACTTAATGACTTTATGCTATTTCACCTTTTTTCATATAAATAGCAGATAATTTTAATTTATAAATGAATGTTTATTTTACATTTTCCCCTGCCAATGGCCTACAATTCTAATGATTAAAAAAAAATCCATCAAAGAGCAAGCAAAAGTATATAAATAAATAACCCTTCATATCATGAGAACCATATTAAATTAAGGGTATGTTTTTAATCCTTGAACTTTGACCTAAAATTGAAATTTGTCCTTGGTCGAAACTTTGATAAATTTTGGTACCTAAATTTTCAAAATGAATGAATATAATTCTTTTAACCCAATTTTGTTAACTTTTATTTAGGTTTCGAACGCATTTCTCAATAAATATTGAGCTAAGAATGTGTCAAATGGCATAAACAGTTGAAAATTGAGTTAAAAGGACTCTATTCATTCATTTTTAAAGTTTGAGTAAGGACCAAAATTTATCAAAGTTTTGACCAAGGACGAATTCCAATTTTTGACTACAGTTCAGGAACTAAAAACGTACTTAACCCTTAAATTAATAACAGATATCAAGTTACTAATATAGTACTAAAGACTTTAGAATGATTTTACTATATATGATGCTCTCTTACTAACATTGGTTGTTTTTTCATGTAAACACTTCACTTCACATAGTTTGGTTCTTCTGTGCCTATTATAAAAAGTATATTCATAAAACAACTAAAAAAGGATTATAGATATATATAGTTATGTTTGGCTTTTCAATTCATCTGTGAAACAGAAAGCAACATGGTTAGATTTTATAATGAAGCCTTTCTTTTCCTGGCAAAATTTTTGAGTGCTCCAGCAGCATTTGAAGAAGTGGCTGGAATGATGGCTTTCCGAATCACAGAGACATTCCTAACAGTGTTAACAGCATGTCCTGCACTTGCCAACACATGCTCAGTAGCCTCTCCTGCTTCTTCCCCAAACCTGTTGCCAAACCACCCATTTTACCTAAGGTTACATTTATATATCCACAACATAGGTGTTAATCATAGGGTGTGTTTGTTTTTCTATTTAAACTGTTCAAAACTAAAAGGTTCAAGGTGTAGTTAAGTCATCATCACAATGGAGAAAAAGTCTTGTCCAAGTTACTTAGAGTTCAATTTCAGGCATAAATATTATCAATATGTGGTTCAACAATAAATTTTGGCTATTTTATTTCAAGAAACATAATAATAATAGTAATATTACCGGTTTGAAACCATTCTGGTTGCAGCTTTGGAGGTGGCAGAAAAGGTTTGTTTTTCAGCAGCTTCAGCTGCTTCAAAGACTCTTTCTGCCATTAAAAACAGAGATCAAGTTGATGGTGCTTGTTTAAAAGAATGAGATAAGCTTCATAAGTAGTGTATCCAATACAACAACAATAAGGTTGGTATATGAGAAGTGTTACTTACTGACTGAATCAAGGGAAGCCAATGGCACCTCTCTAGGGAGCATCTTTAGGAATGCCTGTCCTGGTTGGGATTTAAGCACACGAGTCATCACTGATCCACTCATTGTTGCAACACCATCAAGCAAAGATTTGGTTAAGTTTTCTGTCATGTTTGTCAGCTCTCTAACACTAGATTGCAAACATGAAAAGTAATCCAACTTAGTTTGTAATTGTACATATATGAAAATGAAAAGTTCTTATAGTCAATACTCTAATCCTTAAACATGAACTCATGACATAGTATAAATCAATCTCATCACATGTTTCAATACCGTTTGAGGTTTTCGTTCATTCCACTGTTCTTTGTGGCATCATTCCTCTTGTTCATACTTTGTCTGACCATGTTGGCATTGTTCTTTTCCGCAGCACTATTCTGGATCGCTTCCCCTATTTTTTGGACCTGCTTTTCTTAACAGGTTTTTGATGAAAAGCATAATGATTTATTTGTTTCTTTTCAAATGAGGGGAAAAAGAACAAAGCATATACCTCAGTTTATTCTAATTTGTAACCACATAGTTTGATGTATTTATCTATCTCTATCTCTAATACATTTCAAATTCTTCCTCTTTTTTCTTTCTAACTATAAATTGTTGGATGATAAACATTTCCCTTATAAAACCAAGGTTTTTCTTCTAAGCCAAGCTGTTGACTGAGAATCTCATACTTCATTATTTTCATAAACAAGGACCTTGATGCACCATACTCACAACTAAGAAGTCTCACATTCAATCTGACTTTAACACAACATAGTCGATGTTTCAATCTCACTCAATCTTCCTAACATCAAAATTTCATATTGTAAGAACTAAGGAGTAATATAAGAGAAACACCAAAAGATTTCATATTCATAAACAACATAGACAATGTTTTTTTCATTGAATGAAAAAAGTTGCATTGAGTTATGCTATCAACCTACTTTTAAACTGAACCCATTTAAACATAAATCATTTCAATTCAAAATCATTTTTAACCATAATGAAAAGAAAAACCAGTAAAGTGCCGGTGTTATTCAACAGATAAACCAAACCTGGTTGGTGTAAGCATTGCTGCACATGAAGATACCCTTAACAATCTGACCAGTTCCTCCTGCAATGGCCCTGGCAAGAAAGTGGTTGTAATCCTTAACCCTTGGGGCAAAATCCTCCCAATCAAGGTCACTCTTATTGCTCCTTTCCAACCAAGAAAAGCAACAATGATCCTTCAGAAAAGAATCCAGCATCCTCAAGATCCCATAACACTGTTCCGGAAAGGTCACACCATAGCTCAGAGGCTCACCACCGTCTTTCACAGGCAGAGAGAAGAGATAGTGAAGATCATCCACCTTCACCACTGGCTCGTCCTTTGTCAAGGGCCACTGAAAACTGCTTCCGACTTTTATGACTGTTGCTAGTGCCACGTTCTGCTCCATGACCCTCATGATTGTGAAGTGCCCTTGAGCCAGTTCAAGGGCTTCTCCTTCTCCCATCAGATGAACTTTGCATCCTGGGATCTGTAGCACAAGTTCTTGGGTGGGAGTTTTGGGTTTCTGCAACTCTTGAAAACCCATCTCTGTTTTTCGTCTGTTTGCCATGTTCTTTCTTTGGGTCCTTTTTCTTTTCACTGTCTGTATTCAAAATCTATTACCAATAAATATATATTTTATTTATTGATAATAAATTACCCATCTCAGTTTAGTTAATTAATTAGTAATTAGTTTTCCATAAACTTTCTTTTACCACACGAGTTTGAATCGCACATGATCCTCCATCTCACGTTTTTGCTTTCTCTTTAGCACCACCATATTATACCGACTCAAACATCGAGGCGACCCAATTTCTTATCATTTTTCCTCCACTTTCAATTCTTTGCTTTTTTACTATTATGTTTAATCAATTTCATACAGATTAAAGATAAGAAAGGCTTAAAGTATTTAATAAGTAAATTTTAATTTATAAATTTGTAAGATTAACAGTTAGATTTAAAATTTATTTTTCAAAATGATATTGATATAATTTGATATCTATCTTAATAACATTCATTGTTTGTTACGACTTATTTGAAAAATTAGTTATCATTGGATTCATTGCATCACTCTATCAAACCACCATTAATATAGAAGTGATTGTAAATCTCATCTTACAATACCGTTTTTATAGAGTTAAATTAAACTTAAAATATATTTTTTAAAAATTCATTTTATTATCTCATTTGTTAGAAATTTTTGTTTTGTATGATTGAATTAGGTTTAAAATTTACTTTTTAACATGGAATTAGCTTCACTCAAAACTTATTATAATAACATATGTTGTTTGTTGTGCTATAAAGATATGTTATTTGTCAAGTTTATCGTGTGACATGTTATTAAGCCATCATTAATATTTAGTAAACTCGAGATATATGTGACAGGTGAGTTAGATATTCGTATCAACTAGAAATAAACGAGTTTATAATATATATATATATATATATATATATATATATATATATATAAAAGTGTAAATTTCATCTTATAAATAAGTTTTATAAAGTTAAATATTAAACTTAAAATCTACATCTTAATAATTCATTTCATTATCTTATTTGTTGGAAATTTCGTTTGTTATCGGGTTAATGGTGGATGTTTGGTAGATTTTCAAAATAATTCCTATTACTTATGTGATATTCTCAAAAGAATAAGTTTTATCTAAAGATATTGTTTGCTGGTCTATAAAATGAAAGACTTGTTTTGGAATTTCTTTGGTTAGTTGATGTTCATTTTTATGTAACGGGTAAGACACTGATCTCCCAAAATAATATATTGTTCTAGTTTGAATTTTTTCTTTTTTTTTCTATTCGAACTAAACATAACATTGCACATTCAAAGCTAAGTATTTATTTGTGCGTACAATAAATATTTACTTAAATTCGCATTTTAAGATATAATTGGGATGCAGACTTATAAAATTTTAATAATCATATTACAATATAGAATATTATAAATCATATAATTACATTATGAAAAAATAGTATAAGTGTTGAAAATTTGTAAAAATTGTAAAAATATGAGAAATATAAAATATACGATAAATACAATATATATGTTACAAGATAAATTTCTTATTTTATTTTATTTATATACATATCAAAATATAAAGTCAAATAATTCTTGTGAAATTTTTTTTTAAAAATAAAGTCATAAAGTTATTGATCTAAAAATTTTTTCTTTCCAAATACAAATTTAAACGAAATACATACTTAAGTAAATACATACTTAAACTAATGTTTAATATATATAAGTTTTTAGTGAGAGAATGTGTGCATGCATGCCAATTTCTCTACTCTTATAAGAGTTATTTTGGATATTTTCCATTTCTGCGTCACTTTATGATAAAACTCTTAGAAATTGTTACGATAAAACTCTTAGAAATCTGTTGTTATTGTCAGATTTTAAAAGTAAGACAAAAGTAAAATTTAGTATAAACATTTTGATATTAATCAATTTGAAGTTGGTTAAATTAATAATCGTGTCTCTATGTAAAATTAAATAAATGTACATTTACTTTTATAATTAGCTTAATGTGTTCAAATCGCGTTATACTAATTAGTTTAATGCCATTATGAAAAATTCAACTTAAAAGCAAACACCTAAAACCTGTTAAATATTTTGTAATTAATTTTACATTCAAAATCAATTCTTCAACCTATGAACATTTACTTCTAATCACGTTAAATGATAAGGTGATTATGAGAAATTGAATTTTGAAACCAGAAGCTGTAATGTTGAATAGTCTGTGAGAAACTTGTGTGTTCCTCTGCTCCCGTATACAAAACTGAAACGTGCTAGTAGAATTTCATTTCCATCTTAAACCAGAAAGCAGAAAAAAAAAAAAAAGATCTCACCATAACTTTTGAAAAGCATTTGATTATCCAGAAGTGATATAAAACTTCATCAATGTTCACACATGCAGCTGTTTTTGTGTACAAGACACTTCATGAGAATATGTATATAATTATGATATAGAGCAATAAACTAGTTGAATCTACAGAAGATGAAAGCTGAAACAATAGAAGTAGATGCAAAGGCCACAAACGCAATGAAGGATAAAGCAACGGATGCCTTGGCAATTTCCAAGAACTTGTCTCCATCTGAAACTTCCTTTGACCAATAATGTGCTGTGGTCGCAGCCGAAGATGATGCTGATAATACAAGATATGCCATCACCTGAAATTTTTCAACCCATCCAACACCTTTGTTAGTTACTATGTCATCAAATATATGCCATCATCATCCATGAATCCCTGGTAATAATTTACCTGATCCATAGCAAAGTTGAGGTAAGCACGTAGTTTGGGATTCATTGTGTGTCGTTTAGTGATGAAGTACTTCCCTAGATCAAATATTTGTAATGCTGAATACACAAATCCAATCACATTCACTGATAAGCAGTACCTGATTCACAATCACACCCAAAGATTACCAAAACCTAATGCCAGTTGCACTAAACTGAAGCAACAATGATAATAAAATTACGGGGTTAAACCTGTCTTTTGTCCCTCAACTTTAAGTGAATTTTGAAATTAGTCCATTTTGAAACTTAAGACTAATTTAGTTTTTTATATTTCGAAATACGTGAATTTAATCCTATTAATCAAATTTTGTTAAGTTTATTTGACATTTTAAACGCGTTTCATAACCGAATTTGACTTAATATTAAAGCAAAAATGTGTCAAACAGTATAAACAACTCAAATATAATCTTGAGATGCGTAGAAAATATCAAATAAACTTAACAAAATTTGATTAAAAGCACTAAATCCATATATTTCGAAAGATGAAGAACTAAATTGGTTCAAAATTTTGAAATGAACTAATTCCAGAATTCACATAAAGTTAAGAAAGTTAAGAGACAAAAACATATTTAACCCTAAAATTACGAGAAAGCTTTCATTTGATACACTCAAAAACCCCATTACTTGATTAATGTGATAGATAATTGAAGACATATACTTAAGCAAAAATACAATAATATGAGTGTGTTTTTGTGTGAATGGGAGAGAGACTAGAGTGGAACTTACTTGAATTCCTCAAGATCATACCAATGTAGTTCATCAGAGTCTAGTTGAGTCGTTGCTGGTGTTTCAACGGTGAAAGTATACCACGTGTCTGGTGGTGATTCGTTCCATCTTTTCGACGGTGCTTTACGCACTTTTTTCCTTCTATCAGAAGCCAACACAGAGAACGCTATTTTGCAGAACACAAAAGCAGCAATTCTGAGACACAGCAGAACAATGTACCACTTACTCACTTTCTTCTTCGACACTCCATCCTCGTCACCATTGTTATTAGCATGATGACGTGCACCTTCTTCAACGTTTTCCACAGCCATCACTGGCACACTCTTCACAGTTTTATTCACTGCCTCCTTCACAACCTTGATGGCATCGTCGCTGATGGACTGAGAGTGGCTCGCCGCCACTATCTGAAGGTCACCGTCGCTGAAAGAGTGGTTGCTGTGGGAGTTGTTGAAGGAGTCTTGAAGGGTCGGAGCTGAAGGAGGTTTTGAAATTGAGTGGTGGTGGTTGTGGTTGTGGCGGTGGTGGCTTTGTTCTTTCTTCTTTGAGGGTTTTAGTTCTTCTTCTTCTTCCTCTGTCTTCTCTGAGTGCCTTTTCATTCTGTCACCTTTCTTTTCTTGAGATGGAGCTTCACTTTTGGTTGTGGGCATGGTGAATGTGTTTTCAAGAGTGCTTTTCAGATTAATTACAACACTTTCTTCACACAAAATGCTTGTTGTATGATTGATCATAAATATATATATATATATATATCCCACTTTGTGAGTTGATGGTAATTATCTAGGAATGGAATATGATATTGTGATTTACTTTGGTAAGCTTATCTTTTATTTTTTTAAGTGGTTTAGTATAACTTATTTGATTTTTTTGAAAAAAAAATATTAATATATTAATCAATGACTCACATTAACTCATGTTATTCAAAAAAAAAATACTAATATATTAATCAATGACTCACACTAACTCATGTCAGAGAATAAAAAGTAAAAATAAAAAAAATAAGAATTATTATCTAATTATTTAACCTATCAAACTACCAATCATGTATACTTCGATTTTTAGTATATATATATATATATATATATATATTATATATATATATATATATATATATATTTTGATGATCTGACAATTATATGGTACTTTGAAAAGATTAATTGTATGACTAAAATAGTAGTATCAAGTTTTGTAAGGTTGATCCAATTTAAGTATTGATCTTGAATATGTCAAATAATCAAAGAGAAATGGTTTTGTTGTTTATATATGATGTTAGAAAGTACAGTTAGGTAGAGGGTTTAATTGTGTGATTATATTATTTATTTTGATAATAATAATTGGTGAATTAAAAATTGATTAAATCGTTCTTATTTCATTAAGCATATACAAATTTATCTCAAAAATAAATTTAAAGATTTTAAGAACAGGAAAGAATGAGATAAAAGTTTTCTCTTCAAACTCAGTGATAAATGTTTTTTTTTATGTTTAGTTATAAAATAAATTATGTAATTATGCAATTTTTAACATTATTTTAGAAATTTAGCTATTTAAGTTTTCTTCTAACACACTTAATAATTATATTTTCAAATTATACGTATTTGAACTCTTTTTTTATAACTAATAAAATCTAACTCGTTTTGTATTCATTCTATATTTTTTTTACTGAAACTTCAAGGGCCTTAAATCTATCTAGAAACTAGTCAAGAATTACTCAAAAATAATATTGAATAGAACTACCATTTTCTAATCTGACCTTTGGAATAAGTGAAATTGCATAAAAGCATATGCATGCCATTTTTGCATAAAATATTAGTTAAACTTAAGCCGGCCCTTAATTAAATCATTAATGTGCCCTTCCATTAAAATGCTATTTGTACCTCTAACAAGTAATTAAACAATAATGCTGCTTTGCTTTCTTTTCTTTTCTTCTTCACAGTTTGCAAATCAAACACCATTCCACAGACACAAGAATGACAATTTTAGTTTATAAAAAAATAAGGGTCACGATTTAAGAATTTTAATTATACAATAAATTAGATAATGAAATTTTAATTTCAGCTCTAAAAGAATTCAAACATCATCTTCAAAAATTTTATATCCAATTCCTTCTTCTAAAGGTACACCAATTATTGCAACAGTTTCTACCATAACTATGGTCATAAGTAAGAGCCAAAATCTGAAGTTGACATTTTGAGTGATGAAGCCAACGAAATTGTGATTGAGAAATGTGTAATTTTATTTTCAAGTGCCTTTTCTTCTGCTTCAAACTTTCAAACTTATGGGTTCTACGAAATGTTAGTTTATATTATTGATTCTAAACTTTGTAGCATAACTATAAGTCACAAGTAAGGGATCAAATTTATTGTTTATGCCATGAACTCCATAATATTGGACCACTAGGTCAACTATCTATCTAATAGAATTGTGTTTAGGGTAGAATTTTGGAAATATTTAACCTAAACGTAACTTTTGATCTCATTGTAAATTTAATATATTTGGGATGAAATACGATTTTCGTTCTTCCAAAATTTTAAATGTTTGTTTTTGTTACTCTAAGACTTTTGGTACATTCAGATCTTTCAAAAATGAAAAATGTTTTGATCTCTGGACTAATGGTGATGTGAATGTGGAGGACGTAAACGAGAATACATAAAAAGTTTTAATTTTTTTTTAACAAGAATCAGTGTTATTGGCAATTAAGAAAGATACAATTATTTCATATCATTTATCTCCATGTCTCTCAAACTAAAATTCTTTTGTTTCTCTTAACACAAAATACTTTACCAACAATTAATCCTATCAAAATATTATACGTATCTACCCATTTTTATCCACTTGAAAACACGATAACCATATATTGTTATCGTTCACAATACCACATTTTAGTTTTGAAGGATCTAAATAAAATATTTAGGAACGAAAAATGAAACTTTAGGATTTTATAATCACGAAAAACATATTTTACCTCAAAATTTGTTTTTATCATGATCTAAGTTACAAAGTGAATCGATTAAGCTTCGAGAAATCTAGAAAAAGAACCTCGAGACTAGGACGATCACTTTGATTTAATGAACATGAAATGTATTTGTTTATCAGTGAACTCGAAAAGGCAAGGAAGTAGCAGAAGGAGAAAAATTAAATAGTAAACGTATTTGTGTACTCTTTTCTGCATATAAAAAGGATCTAAACGATTGAGCTTTTAATTAATGAGAAATAAATCAATAAAACACAGTCACGAAACAATGGATTGGATGAGTTCACAACACTCAGACCGTATGGTGATTTCTTCTTTTGAACACAACACAGTAGACATCAATTTGTCTTCTATGAAACTACATATCAAATTATCAATAATCATCAAAACCCAGACACAAAATCCGAGCAATCCAGTGCCCTTTTACACTTATATGCAATGTTCCAATGAATTTATTTTACATTGCATCAATTGCTGAATATCCATAATGGGGGAAAGTCAATATTCCACAATCATGGATCCCAGAAATTCCTGTGCAACAGCTCCAGTAGGGTAGCTATTTAACAACACTGATTTTACATTGTACAGATAGATAAGCTGTGGGTAGCTAAAGACCAGATCAGTGGTCATGACTCAGTAAAGAAGAATTCATGAGCTTCACGATATCGTTCCAAGACAACATTAAAAAGGGGATGGATAGGTTCTAATAGATTAGAGTAGGGGCCCAGTACTAGCTTAGGAAGAGGTGGAGAATCCGGGTGCTTTGACCAGCTATATTGGCACAATGAGAGCCCACTCAAACAGTAACATGTGTGATAATGATCTCTACGTTTACCTGGTTTGTCTCTCAGTCCACCTTCTTGCTCCTACATCATGTAAAATAGAAATGCAAATTTTAAAAAGAAATGTAGTAATGGAAGTGGAAAGGTAGAATTGGTTGAAGAAAGGATATCAGTCAAATGTCAAAAAATGGAGGATGGTCTAATCAGCAAAAAATATCAGTTACCAAAAGCTTAAACTTCGTTTTTCAACCGTAGGAAAATGAAGTCAACTAATTCAATACCCTTTTTGTTTTGGCAAAATATCAAATGATTCAACTAAGATTTTGGTTGTGTTAAAGTTCACACGGATATTTAAAATCTCTAACTGTCATCCGTCTGTGGACGTTTACAGAACAAATGTAAGACCGATCAAAATTTCAAATGTTCAAATTAGTGGACCAGATGAAAACATACAAAATTGAATTCTCATTTCAGGCTTTCAAGGACTCGGCAAGGCATATTTAAGCGACAAATTAGAAATCTGAGGATTTAAGATACCAAACAAGTGGATAAACTGCAGACCTGGGCACACAAGAGAATATATTGCTGTAAAGCAATACTGTGAAAGAGTGGTTCTTGTGCTCTCCACTCATTAATAAATTTATAAGCAATGTTTCTATAATCAGTTGAGCCAGATTCAGTAGTACCTGCGAGAATTAGAATTTAAAGAAGTATTAATATCATGAGAAATGAAATTAGAAAGAATGTAAATATTAAAGTCATGCATACCATAGCAAGTTGCATGAGTAGAGGTTCCATCCAAACTTTCTTTATCTTTAGATACATTAGATATATTAAAAATCTGCGAGGTCTCTTCCATTTGTTTGTCGATAATTGAATATAATCTTTGCAATAGTGCAACAGCACCTCCCTGATTACATTCAAGTTTCAATTCAACTATATTCCAAAGGTTGATTTATAAAGTGTAAAATGTCAATCACCTGCCAAAAGGAATAGCATCCATCCACTAATTTATTTGTTCTTCCCTGGAATCCACATTCCTTACCTTGCCGGCATACCACCCAGTCCTAATGCAAAGCCACAGATGATTAAATCATTAACATCAAATGTGGGCAGCTTCAAAGGTTCACATGAATAATTGGAAGCTAATAAATAGGAAGGAAACAATTCTCTTACAATTAACCGAGGCAGGTCCAAGCGACTAGCCTCGCCAATCAGAATCATTGCAGCTAATCCACAGAAGGTGTACCTAATAAACAAATTGCCAAAAATAAGAATGTTTTGCATACCTCCTTTCGGTTTTATTTAATTCCACCTATATTGGTGAAGAGGTATAATAATAGGAAGGGAGGGTGTGAGGGAACGAGTATGATACATACCCGCCATGAGCCTCAGAACCAGGCTCACCTCCAATGCCACCCTCATATGTTTGACAGCTGCAGAAAAGCACCAGATTATAAGGCATCTGTTTACATAACTTTACATGACAATTATACAAGTAATTAATTATGGAGAATGTTAACAATTGTCAATGTAAAGAAAAAATTGTACGGATAGTGTTACCAGTTCACTACTACTGTGATTTCCAATGCAACCCCACCACGATTTACAATGAAATTCCATTTATATATTATGGATAATGTTAAAAATTGCATTTAAGAGACTCCAGTTAAAAAATAAAAAAGTAGAAAATTATTGATAGGTGATGTGCTACTACTGTGATTTCCAATGTACCCCCACCATGATTTTGAACAAAAATTTCTTTTTCTTGATTCCTTAACCAGTATTCTAAAGGCATTCAATAGTAGAACCCATTAATTATTTCATTTTGAGCTGACCATTGAACTGATAAAGCCACGGATATATGGATGAGTAATTAGCCATCTAAATAATGTTTAATATAACAATTGCCAAAGGCATTTTAAAGCATTAAAATGTGGAGAGAATTTGGTAACCATGGGCATAACATACCACTGTCATCATTGTGACTACTCGGACTTTCATATTTCAAACAATACAAGTGTCAATCCATTTAAGGCAAGAAACAGTTAAGGAAGTAATCATAAAATAGTTTTCTTAATGCTATAATCCATTTAGAGCACCAAAAGAATGGAAAATGGAGAAAATTCAGTAATAACATTTTGTCTAATGCAGCTTCCAATTAGTAGCAGTGGCTGTACTTGAAATCACATAGGAGGCCACACATAATTAATGAAGAAAAACAGTTTGCTTCAATGCAAGCATATTTTGAATGCTTGCGAATTAATCTTAAGGAAAAAAAAGTCACGAATTTAAGTTGTAAGAAGTTTCTATGCTATACATTTCCCTCCAAGCTGGAAACATATAGATAGACTTAGCGCCAAAATTGAAGTTATTGCTAAGCTAACCTTAAAATGTAGTCTCCAACATTCTGGATCAGCTCATCATCCAAAATGTTCACAATACTTGCAACCTGTATCCAACAAGATTAATTATGTCAGCATATATACTGTTTTATACCAGATCTAACATTAAAAGGCCCCTACCACAACAAAGATAATGTATGCCATAATGGCAGTACAAAGGTCTTATTTAGCCAATTGCTTGTTTTTTAGCACTGTCATTCTGCCTTGGTAATATACTATCTAAGCCACATCTAATAAAATGAAATGTCCATTGACATAAGAACTATTAGGTATAGTTATATACAGAGTAAAATCGCATTCACACACACAAGCACATGGTAAATAAAGGGAGAGATACCAACTTACAGAGATTGCAGTGTAGCAAGCTCGAACATCAATTTCTCCATCATCATGCATCCTGAATAAAGTATTTGATGATTGAAAAGAAAAGATTGATTAGAAAAATAAGGGTTCACAAACAACTCTGCATGTCTCAACAACAAAGAGAATAAACTGCATTAAAGAAATGCTTTCAAAAAGCAGATGAATTCACACCCTTCAGACAAGTGTGCGGTGGCAGATTGGTTTCTGCACAACACGGGCTCCACAAACACAAGAAAATAAAATATGTCACCATTCATAGGTGTGAATGGTGGTGCATTGCATTTGTGCAGAGAGCAAATACATGGAATTGTAAGCCACAAAAAGTTATATCCTACTCTATGAAAGATTTAAAGAATAGCTATCATCAGATATAATTAAAAAGGGGTACATGATATCAGTATAATTTCTTATTTTTAATTGAAGTGACAGAGATGTATAAGATATCAAACCTGAACCCCCCATTTGGCTGCTTCATCCTTCGCAGAAACCCATGCAATTTATCTCTGAGGATAATATGTTCAAAGTACCAAACCAATCAGTTCCACACAAATAAAAACTAGCTCCGTCAAATAAATAATGGAACATAATATGATAAAAAAACTTGCGTTGAGCACATAAACTGACCACCTATTAATTGATGCCAGGGATTTCTGACCACCCAAAGTAATAAGTGTATTAACTGCAGCATAAGTTGTGGCAATATGAGGCATCTGTAGAGAACATTCCAAGGATATAAATAATTCATTACTCTTCTCCAACACTAAAGAATAGAAGTAGAACCTAAACATAAACTCCCTTTGTAATGTTCTCTTTACCTTTGCAAAAGCACAAGCAATATACTATACGTAGTTATAGAAGCATATTTTACATCATAGCTAACCACAATTAGTTTTCTATTGCATTAGAGTGGAAGCAAGAGACAATAAGATGAAGTGTTAGAAAGGGGAGAAGGAGAAGGTAAGAATAAAATTCAATGAAACCATAGCTCAGTAATGAAGTAGAAATCAACAAAAGATAAGAATAGTCACTTGCTTGGCCTGGTCCTCCAGCATATCCACCTTCTGGATCCTGTTAGTATACAAAGAAGAAATCTATAAGGGGGTAGAAACGGGACGGAATGGGAAAAAAGTGGTCAGCCAAGAAACTCGGTCTTAAATCACAAGATTTTAAAACTTATAAGAATCAGGTAGGTCATGTTTGGTACATATATCAACAAAATCGTAAAAAGTCCAAAATATTCCTGCCTTGTAAAACAAAAACAAATGGTTTAGACTCGGTAATACACTGTGGTATAGTGCATAATAGTAATTTTTCAGCCATAAGTATACATACATGATATATCCAGCATCCAACGTAAGCAGGCAATGAAATGGGTAGACAGACAATCAATAGTAAAGAGAAAACTAAGAAAACATATTAATTGCATACATCAAACTCATCCATCTAAGATCAAGGTTTTATGGTTCTAGGAAATTAATACTATAATTATGTTGTAAATTTGTAACTATTAGCAAAAACATAACTGAAAAATGAAAGCAAAGAATAAACCAAACACCAGCTCATTTTTTACATCAACTGTCTACTCCTATATTAAAAATTAGAATTAGAATACACCAGTTGGAAAGTGAAGTTCTCACACTCCGGTTCTCTCAGATAGACATTATCAATACTTTCATACTTCTCTCCTACGGAAAGAATTTCACACACTGGTCTCCTTCTATACCATGTCAAACTACTCCCAACGGCTCAAACCACTCTCCCGCTGTATATTACCATTTGATATGTATATCCGAAATTTGATATTTTTAACCATATATCCCTTTCAATCTATGATATTTTTCCTCTCTGCATAGAATTTCATTAGTCTCTTTAAAGAAATAGTAACTCGTTAAGAACAACTTTACTTGTTTATAATTATGAATTTTGTTTGCAATTTAATTAATATAGAAAGAAAACAGTTTTATGTTTGCAATTTAATTTATATATAAAACTTGTATCTTTGGTCACCAAAAATACTAGTTTACAATTTACAAATAATAGAAGAGAAAAAAAAAAGCAATGCAAGGAAAATAAGAATCAGAGTCACAGTCGAAAACCTGACAACGGTTAAGAAATTCGATAGTGTTATCTTCGAGTTCATCTTCGACGGATTCTCCCAATAAAGCAATGGAGTGGAAGATCCAGTAGCACAGCCACGGTCGACTGCATAACCGCAACGTTTAATTCAATTGAAATAAAAGAAATTGCGATACCAACAGCACAACAAAACACAGAGAGAGAGAGAGAGAGAGTTACTTTGAGTCCAATACGGAAAACGCGGAACTGAGGTGGCGAAGTCCTTTGGAGAGATACTGAACGTGATTATCGCGTTGCAGCTCCAACCTGAGGAGAGAAGAAGAAAAAAACGCTGAGAAAAAGAAAATCAAAACGTAGAATGAAGAGAATAGAAGAGATATTGCAGTGAATGACATACATGAGGGTTTGAGCGTTGGGAGGAATGGTGGCGAAGAGGTGGTAAATCTGAAACACCTGTGATTCTACCATCCATTGGTCCCGCTGCGTCACCGTCGGACACGGTGGCGCCGCCTCTGTCGCCGGCGGATTCGTCTCTTTTTCGCTCACTTCACTCATGGTATCGCCAGAAACTGAAAGAAGTGACTGAAGGCAACGCTCCTTCATTTTGCTTTTTCCATATTGGGCTTCCTGGCCCGTAACTAGTTACTATTTTAGCCCAACTTATACGGATCAAAGCCCAAACTAGGCTCGCCTCAAGTAGCTTCTTTTGGTACCTAAACATTTTTCTCCCAAACTCAATATTTTATTATAAGAAAATAATAAGTTTATTAACTCTTATTTTAAATTGAAAGAGAAATTTGTATTTAAATGAGTTTTGAATATTAAACAATATAAGATAATTGAATATGCTTGAGCAATAATTATATTAAAAGTTATATGAGCAATTGATACCTCAAACATCATCAATCTTCCAATCTTATACAAGAAAAAAAAAAATCAGTCTTTTATTATTATCCTTGCTCTTTTCTGTTTTTAATTGGTTTAGTACAAATAGTGATATTGCTTCTATAAGATTGATAAATTTAAAAATAATGTTAATAAGAATTGATCATCAAAGCTTGGTCCATTTTTTATTGATTAATTTCCAATCACTCGTTTGTTATCCAATACATACTAAGTTTCTTGCAGTGCAAGTAGCACATCCAAATTTGAAAACACAAAATCAACAATACACGGAACATTGAGAGTGTTCCTTACACTTTTATTTCTTTTATCAATTCAAAGACAAAGCAGAAACATTGTGCAATTAGAGTGCTCTCTAGATCATTATTTTCTCGTATGTTAGCCTTAAAAATGGAAGTTCCTAAGGCCACGTTAACACATTCATACTTCATCGATATTGGCTTGCGAGTTGACCCTCCTTCACAATGTAGTTTTGTTGAGGAAAGTCTTCACCCCTGAAGTGCCTATCCAACATGTCTTTCACACCAGCAGCATAACGTAGCTGCACAAGTTTCATTATTATGAATATCAGTGTTACATTACACGGAGTGAAAGAACTTAATCAAGTACTATAAGTACCTGTGCATCTATGGTTGTGCCAGAAATATGAGGAGTCATGGCATGGTTTGGCATGAACCGCCATGGATGATCCTTTGGAGCTGGTTGCACTGGCCAAACATCCCCACCATAACCTATACAAACATCGATTGTTCATCACAAAAATCATTTCTTGTGATTTTCTCATCGCTGTTTCAGATCACTTATTTTACTCCTAATGAGAAGTGAAATCTAAAAACTTGTGTTGTTGGGTCAAACCATATATAAATGGTTTTGAATCATAACAAATTATGGTATTCTTTTGCTTAAAATTATGGTTTTAGAGTTACCTGCAACATGGCCACTGGTGCAAGCATCAGCAATTGCCTGGGTATCCATAATTGCCCCTCGAGCATTGTTAACAATCACCACACCCTTCTTGCACTTAGCAATTCTGTTTTTGTCAAACAATCCTCTGAAACACACAAAACTTTGCTCACTACTCATCTCTACCCTCAAACAATCTGAATATTAACAAACCATGGAATATACATAATATACATGATACAAACCAAAACACCTTTCATTCTTATGTTCTGATAGCTATGATATGAATGAATCCTTGTGAAAGTTACAGAAATTATACACACCATGAGATTTGAAGTGTAAAATCAAAGGAGGATTTTGAGTAATTGAGATAGAAAAAGTATACCTTGTCTGCTCAGTGAGAGGCATGTTGATAACAATCACATCACACTTTGGAAGCATGGCATCAAGATCCTCCTCAAACTTTGCTCCAATCTCTTTCTCCAATTCAGTGTTCATCCTAAGTCTATCATAGTACAAAAGATTACAGTTAAAAGGTTTCAACCTCTGCAGCAAAAGTTTCCCAATTCTTCCAGCACCAACAGTTCCTATTGTTTTGCCTTCAAGATCATAAGCTCTGTGTGCAATGCCAGCGACATTCCATTCCCCATTAACAGCTTGATGATACCCTGGCAAGAAATTCCTCACCAGAACAAGGATTCTCAGGAGTTCATCCTCGGCAACCGAAACCACATTGCTTCCTGTTACCTCTGCCACAGTTAAACCAGCAGCAGCAGCAGCGTTGAGATCGACGTGATCAGAACCGATTCCAGCAGTCAAAAGCAGCTCTAGATTCTTGGCTTTCTTTATTCTCTCAGCAGTGACATATGCAGGATGAAACGGAGTAGATATGATGATATGTGCATCGGGTAGGTG